>Ga0209828_1002593_pt1 | contig 14774 bp, 9 predicted proteins | sample MaitaG_FD_187429 | JGI IMG/M metagenome (GOLD analysis project Ga0209828, IMG submission 187429) | Marine algal microbial communities from Maine, USA - Maine_Asex2 metaG (SPAdes) (version 2) | ecosystem: Host-associated > Algae > Red algae > Unclassified | place: Maine, USA | collected 2015-01-05 | reverse complement strand
TCCGCGACTGGATCCGCAGAGAAGTCGCCGCCAACACGCCCTACGACGAGTTCGCGCACAAGATTCTCACCGCCACCGGCAGCAACCGCGAGAACCCGCCGGCCGCCTACTACAAGATTTTGCGCACGCCCGAAGACACGATGGAGAACACCACCCACCTGTTCCTCGCGACGCGCTTCAACTGCAACAAATGCCACGACCATCCCTTCGAACGCTGGACCCAAGACCAGTATTACGAGATGGCCGCGTTCTTCGCGCGCACCGGCCTGAAGAAAGATCCTGCCGGCGGCAACGGGCAGATCGGCAAGACCGCGGTCGAAGCCGGCAAGCCAATGTACGAGATCGTCTACGACAAAGCCGACGGCGAACAAAAACACGACCGCACCGGCCAGATGACCCCGCCCGCGTTCCCGTTCACCGCCGAACACAACGCCAAGGGCGACGAGGGCAAAGACCCCAGCCGCCGCCAACGGCTCGCCGCCTGGATCACCAGTCCGGACAACGAATATTTCGCCTCCTCGATGGCCAACCGCCTGTGGGGCTACATGACCGGCACCGGCATCATCGAACCGCTCGACGACATCCGCGCCGGTAACCCCGCGTCCAATCCCGAACTGCTCGACTGGCTCACCACCCAGTTCGTCGACGGCGATTTCGACACCCGCAAACTGCTGCGCACTATCTGCCAATCGCGTACCTATCAACTGTCGATCGACACCGGCAAATGGAACGAGGACGACAGCCGCAATTACTCCCACGCCAAAGCGCGCCGCCTGCCCGCCGAAGTGCTCTACGACACGATCATGCGGGTCACCGGTTCGCAGTCCAAGATCCCTGGCGTCCCGGTCGGCACCCGCGCCGCCGCGTTGCCCGACTCCGGCGTGAAGCTGCCCGACAACTTCCTCGGCAACCTCGGCCGCCCGGTTCGCGAATCAGCCTGCGAGTGCGAACGCAGCACCGGCCTGCAACTCGGACCGGTCATGGCTCTCGTCTCCGGACCCACGCTCAACGACGCGATCTCCGACCCGAATAACGCGATCAAAAAGCTGGTCGACAAGACCAAGGAAGACGCCGTGCTGGTCGACAAATTGTTTCTGCGCATCTTAAACCGCCCGCCGACCGATGCCGAACGAAACACCGCCACCGGCTTCTTCACCAGCCTCGATGGCGAACACGACAAGCTGATCAAACTGCGCGAGTCCGTCGTTGCCAAACACGAACCCGCCTTCGCCAAACGCGACGCCGAACGCAATCAGGCCATCACCGCCGCGAAGAAAACGCGCACCGATTATCTGGCGAAAACGAAGGCCAAGCGCGACGCCGATAACGCCGCGCGCAACAAGCGGATCAAGGCCGCCGAGACCGCGCTGGCCGCGTTCAAGAAGGACATTCCAGCGCGGATGCCCGCCTTCGAAAAAGCCATCACTGAACGCAAGCCGCCGGTCTGGACGCCCGCCTACGCCAGCGGCACCGGCGGTTCGATGAAGGCCGTGCTCACCCCAGACGCGAGCGGTGCATTGTTTGTCAGCGGGCGCAGTGCCAAGGGAAGTTACGAGATCACCAGCTTCTTGCCGGCGGAGAAAAACAAGTTGGTCACCGGTGTTCGCGTCGAGGCTCTGCGCCACGACAAACTGCCGGGCAAGGGACCTGGTCGGGCACAAAACGGCAACTTTGTACTCAGCGAGTTCCAGTTGCATGCCTTGCCCTTGCCGGACCTGCCCAAAAGCCGGATCCGCCACTGGAGTTTCCGCCATCACACCGATATGGCCGCTTGGGCGGTAAACGATCAGGTTCATCTCATCGCGCGTTCCGCCGGCGCGCTCGCGCGTTCCTCGGAGAACGACCCAAACCTGACGACGGTCATCCAGGCTCCGAAAGGGAGCTATGTGCTCATGGTCCGAGCCAAGTTCAAAGGCACGGTCGCGGCCGAGGTTTTTTGGAGCACCGAGAAGGACACCGGCTACGATCAGAAACGTTCGTCCAAGCAAACCTGGACCGGCGCGGAACACATCGCCACCTATTTCATCCCGTTCACTGCCGACAGCCCGATCAACGGTCTTCGTTTCGATCCGATGGACAAGAAGGCCAGCATGCTGATCGAGTCGATCGAAGTGCATCGAGGAGGCAAACCTAAGCTATCCAAGCAGCCTCTGCAGAACCCTGTCGCCACGTTCAACCAGGGCAATTACGATGTGCCGCGTTCGATCGACGGCAATAACGGTACCGGCTGGGCCATCGCGGGCGGCACGGGCAAAGACCAAACCGCCACCTACGAACTCAAAACCGATCTCGACAACTCCCACGGTCTCGCCATGCGCTTCGAGCTTTTGTTCAACCACGACAACACCCACAATCTCGGCCATTTCCGCATCAGCACCACCACCGCCCAGCGCCCGTTCGCCGAGGGCTTGCCCGCCGAGATCGCCAAGGCGCTCGAGACCGAGTCCGGCAAACGCGACGACAAGATGAACAAGGAGCTACGCGCCTACTTCGAGAAAACCGACAGCGCCTACCTCAAACTCGCCGGCGCTCTCGCAAAAGCCAAGACACCGCTCCCTGCCGACCCCGAACTCCAAAAACTCGACGCGGCCATCGCCAGCGCCGAAACCCCGCTGAAGCTGCATCCGCGCGTGGTCGAACTCAACCGCGCCCGCGATCTCTCCACCAAGCAACTGCAACAAAAGCGCCTCACCGCCGCCCAAGATATTTCCTGGGCCCTGATGAATAATCCCTCGTTCTTGTTCACGAACTGAGGTTCGGTCCCTTCCCTCTGAATGGGTTGGGCCGCTCCTCTTGTTGTTAATATTAATTTCTTCTTCCCATTTTAAATACGCCACCGGCTTCGTCAAATTTATCGGGACGCATGCCGAGTACGACAAGATCGATGTGGAGAACCTTTAGGATCAACGATGAAACCGAAAATCATTAAAACCGCGAAAGACTATGACCGAGCTTTGGCCCGCGTCGAAAAACTGATGGATCTCGACCCGGATAAAAAATCGGCTGAGTTCGATGAGCTCGAGCTCCTTGTATTACTCGTGGAACAATATGAGGACCAAGAGTTCCCGATGGACCTGCCAGACCCGATAACGGCGATCAAGTTTCGCATGGACCAGGGCGGAATGACCCGGAAGGATATGATTCCATTTCTTGGGAGTGCCTCAAAAGTCTCAGAAATCTTGAATGGCAAACATTCTCTCAGCCTCACAATGATCCGCAAATTGTCGGAATTAGGGATTCCTGCTGAAGTCCTGTTGCAGCAACCAAGGGCTGGCTCCCAGATGACGAATTCATGAAGCGATGCGGAGATCAAAGCAAAGCCTTTGCACGGTCCCAACGAGTGCATCCCCGCGATTCCAGCAGGACGTATCAGGCACGCCTCTGAGGCTTATGACCGTTTTACATCTCTAATTGGCAGCGGAATATGCCGCCCACTTTTTGAGTCTAGCTAAGACCCTCGCCCGCTAGTTTTTATGTTCGCAACAACTACGAACCCGGCACTGCGACAGGTTGCGGCGGCCTCTCAACAGTCACCACCGGACGCGGCACCCCCCGCGCCTCCATCCCCGCCGCGAACCAAATAAACACCGCGATTAAAAACAGGATCGGATTGAGCGTGAACACTCCCACAAGCGCCATCAGCACCGCGACCCCACGCCCCAGCTTCATTGCCAGTTGCGTTGCGCCATATTTACCGAGACGTGGCGTCAGCAGCGCGCGCAGAACGCGGCCGCCGTCCATCGGGAAGGCCGGCAGCAGCAAGTTGAACAAGCCCATGCCGAGATTGAACGCGAACAGGCCGACCAGGAACTCGTTGCTCCAGTTGCCGAACAGCACCATGCCGAGGGCGAGCGTGCTAGCGATGACCGCGTTCACCGCCGGACCCGCCAGGGCGATGCGCAATTCGTCATGCGCCGCCTCGGTTTCACTTTTCGAGCGATAGCCAGGACCCACGCCAAGCACTGCGACGCCGCCGATCGGCAATAGCACGATCTCCAGCGTGTCGATGCCGAACCGCCGTGCGACCAGGCAGTGGCCGAGTTCGTGCAGAACCACGCAGGCATAGGCGGCCGCGACAAAGCCGAGTCCGAACAGCATGCCACCCAAGCCTTCGGTGAACGTGGCCGCGCAGACCAGCGCCACCAGCAACAGAAAACTCACATGCACCCGCACCGGGATGCCGGCGATGGTGCCAATCTGGCATCGGGCTTTTAGCATGGTCTCTCGGGTCATTCGCATTGTTTTGATACGTGGAAGTTCGTTCACCTTGTCCATTTGTCCAATTGAGACAGCGCTCCTTGTCATATTATTGAACATTTTTTGGGTTTTCTTACGGATCCACCCCGCGAAACCGCGTACCTTTCGCGTACCCTTCTTCGTCATGCGCCTGCCCCATCTCGTCCTCCGCGAACTCCGCCACCGCTGGCCGGGCTTCCTGCTCGCCACCATCATGGCCGCGCTGTCGACCGCCGCCGCGCTCTGGGTTCACCGAACGCTGGTCGACCACCGCGACCGTGCCGCCCAAGCCGAGTCCGAACTAAAAACCGCCACCAAGACCGAAGTGGCGGCGCTCGATAATCAAATCCGCAAACAGATGAAGGGTCTGGGGTTCAACATCCACATCTTGCCCGAGGGCCAGGCGCTCGCCGACGTCTACGACAAAGGTTTCGCCAGCAAAACCATGCCGGAAAGCTACGTCGGCACCCTCGCGGGTTCGAAGATTGTCACCATCAACCATCTGCTGCCGCGCCTCATCCGTAAGGTCGAATGGACCGAACGAAAACGCAACGTGATCGCCATCGGCATTCGCGGCGAGGTGCCGTTCGCGCACAAAGATCCCAAAAAACCATTACTCGACGCGGTCGCGCCCGGCACGCTGGTGCTCGGTCACGAACTCCACCGCAGCCTCGATCTCAAACCTGGCGACAAGACCGCCTTCCGCGGCCAGACCTTCGAGATCACCGCCTGCCACCCCGAACGCGGCAACGCCGACGACATCACCCTCTGGATGAATCTCGGCGAGGCCCAACGCATGTTCGAACTGCCCGGCCAGATCAACGAAATCCTCGCGCTCGAGTGCAACTGCGCCAGCCTCGACCGACTCGGCGAGGTTCGGCGCGAAATCGGCACCATCCTGCCCGGCACGCAAGTGATCGAAAAGGAAAGCCAAGCCCTCGCCCGCGCGGAGGCACGCAACGCGGTCGCCGCCAACGGCAAACAACGCCTGCAAACACTCGAAACCGCCCATGCCGCCCAACTCGCGTCGCGCACCCGCCTCGCCGGGCTGTTGCTGCCCTTGGTCGCCCTGCTCGCTTTGGCCGGCATCGGCGCCTTGAGCTGGGTGAACGCGCGCGCGCGTCGTCCGGAAATCGCCATGCTGCGCGCCATGGGACTTGGCACCGGTTCGGTGCTCGCGGTGGTGCTGGCCCGCGCCGGACTCGCCGGCTTGCTCGGCGGCGCGCTCGGTATCCTGCTCGCGTTCGGCGGCCGACTCGCCCCGTGGACCTGGCCGCTGCTCGCGCTGCTCGCCGCCGTCATGGCCCTGGTCGCCGCTTGGCTGCCCGCCCTGCTCGCCAGCCGTTCGGACCCGGCCGAGGTTCTGCGCGACGCCTGATCCGATAAGGCGGACCGGTACACGCAAACCCTCTCACGGGTTGAACGAGTCTTTCAAGGCTGCGATCTCAATCCTCCAGATGCCAGCGTCTGTGATGGTTTCCATAACAGCCTTCACCTGTCGGTGTTCGATTGAACTACTGGCGCGGATTAAGACTGGCAGGTCATAGCCGTGGCGCTTGGTCGCCTCTGTCAAAATCGTCGGCAATTCGGTAAGCTGGATGGGCTGGCCTCCAACTTTTACCATCCCATTGGTTCGGGTTTGGTGGTCGATTTCCACGTAGATGGTTCGTGGATCTTGATCGATCGCGGGATACTGGTCTGGAGCCATGAGGAGGGAAGGCGAGCGATCGAATTGATCCTCTTGCGTGCCGCATCCGGCGGTCAGGAGGATGGCAAAAAGAATGAGATGGATAGGATGTAGATTCATCATTGGAATACCTTGGGAGCCCCTCGTGAAGATTTGGTCTACAAGAAAACGTAAAACGATCACAAGCCTCATGTCCTCGTCGCAGCGCTACAAACGAAAGCCGATTTTACAATGAACCTTTTGCCGCCAGAACGGTACTAATATATCAGTGAGCAATTCTCCAGATTGCATCCTCGCAGAGGCGCGGGTCTTCGGACCCGCGCCGTTTTTATGCAGGCATCGGCATATGCGTCTTTGACGGAATCGCGCGCATTGCGGATAGTCGGTTATCGCCCGGGCGGGGCCGGCCCCTGCCACTTTAATGGCGCAATACAGTTTTGGCAGCGACCAGAGGCAAACGAGAAATCGGTTGACGAACCTGCCCGCCAAGGGGATGCAGAACCCATGAGATTAGGGTGCTTTGGCGTATTAATTACCGTGGGTTTGCTGTGGGGCGGAGGACAGTCCCTCTATGTCGGACTAACCAACCGAACCGTAACCGAGACCTCGATCGAGGATGTGGTGAAGCAAAAACCGAAGGCGAAATGGCTGCGGATCAACGACGGCCAACTCGATTTTCTCGGCTTGGTCTACGAGGAACGAATTGGCGGCGAAGCCAAAGATTTGTACATCCCCATCCGGTCGCCAGATGCTGAGGACGACGCCCCGATCCATGTCATCTATCACACCGACGATCCGGCCGACCTCGCCGTTGCCCAAAAGATGAAGGCGCTTAATGACGACCCCGATCTCAACGAAACAGAGTTCATGCTCAAGATCGTTGGTATGATGGCCGAACTCCGGCCGGTCCGCACCGTCGAAGGAATGGTCGAGTTCGGCATCGAATCGGATAAAGGCGACGGCAAAGCCCGTAAGATGTTCGAGAACCTCGCCCCCGACGCCATCATGGTGGAAGGTGGCGAAAAGCCCGAACTGGCGATCGGCGTGGGCATGTTTGCCGCCGGGGTGCTGCTGGGGCTCTTCTGCCTCGTCGGCATGGCAAAAAAAGAGGGCTAGACTCAGGTCGCGGCGAGTTTTTTCCGGATTTTTACAAGAAAATTCCGGTTCAAACCGTTATCCTTTCCAGTCCCAATGATCTTGAATAAATCCACCCCCCGTTACGCTGTGCTCGTCCTGTTATCGTTCGTCTTTTTGTGGTTCGCGCCCGACGGCTTGGTATTGACCGCGGCCGGACAGAAAACGCCCGCTCCCGCTGTTCCGAGTTCGGCCAGCCCGGAGGCGGCGAACAGCTTCGAAACCAAACTCACCGCGTTCAAAGCTGCCAACAAGGACACCATCAACCGCGCGCTGATCTCCTACCTCAATCGCCTCGGCACGCTGCGCAAAACGATCGCCCAGCGTGGCGACCTCGACGCGGTGCTCGCGGTGAAGGCCGAAGAAGAACGCGTCGGCACCGCCCAGCGCGTGACCGCCGCCGATATCGTCGCCAAACCTCCTGAACTCAACGCCCTGATGAAAGCCTTTGTCCAAGGCATGGCAGCGCATAATGCCAATCAACAGACCCGTTTCAAAGCCCTGATCGATCAAGAGCGCGCCAGCTTGCAACAGGAAATCAGCTTGCTCACCAAAGCCGACAAGATCGACGCGGCCATCGCCAAGAAAGAGGAACTGGCCGCGTTCGACGCAAAGCTGCGCCAGATTTTCGTCGCCGCCGTGAAAGCCAAGCGCGCCACGACGAACTCCGCCGCCACGAACCCGGGCACGGAAGGTCTCCGCGTGGACGAAGAAGGCCGCGTCGATCTCACTATGGGCCGGGACGCGGCAGACGGCGGCGGCAAAACAGCCAATCGCCCGTTCAAGGCCGGCAAGTTGCTCGGCAAACCCGAAAAAGCGGACAAGCCCGAAAAAACCGGCAAGCGTTGGTTCTTCGAACGCTAAACACCCTCGCAACCTTATGGCAGACTCTTGCCATCGGGTGGCAGAACCTTGCCACGCTATGGCAAACACTTGCCATACCGTCGAACGGCCCCTAAGATGTCCCACTAATGAAATTGCAACAGGGACAAACATATCGGCTCGCCAACCCCGAAGGGCCCGAAAAGGCTTACGCGCGGATCGTGAAACTCGAACGCCTCGCCGTCGAATACAAATCGATGAGCCGCCCCAACACCAAGAACGGGCGCCATCACCATGTCTCCAAAAAGCAGTTCTGCCGCTTGATCAAAGGCGCCACCCTGCTCGAGGAAAACGCGGATGAAAAACCGGTCAACCCGATCGACGAACTGCCGCCCGAACGGCTAAACCGCCCCGGCCGGATTCGCTAACGATCGTTCGAGAAGACGACTGTTAAGTCGAACGAAACATCAGCTGCGCCCTGACTTCCCGCTACTGACTATCCGCTACTGACAACCCGCTACTGACAACCCGCTACTGACGATGGCCGAACTGCCTTATTACCTCCGGCATTTCCGCGAACTCAGCGCACACGTCGAGGCGCAATGCCCCTGGCTGGACGAGACCGAGGAGGGCGACTTTTTGCGCCAGCTGTGCGGTTGTTCGCAGAACGCCCAGTCGCTGTTTCTGCGACTGGCCAACCGCGTGCCGAGCGTCTTCCGCACCGATAAACTCGCCTACGCCGACATCGATCTGAACGCGGCCCGCGACGAACTGCTGGACGCGGAGCTGCTCGGGAAGGTTGCCGCGTTCAGCGAGGATCTGCTCGGTTTGTTCACCGTCGCCGAACTCAAAAAAGTGGTCCCACCCGCCGCCAAACCCGCCGCCAAATCGGCCAAACGCCCCGCTTGGGTCGCGGCTGCGATCGACTCCGAACCCGCCCGCGCCGCGGTGATGCAACACGACCTGATCGAGCAGCTCGGCAGTTGGGAATATGGCAAATTGCTCTACCTCTATTTTGGCAACGCCTTTCAAAACTTGTCCGAGTTCGTGGTGCACGAGATTGGCCACGTGCGGGTCGAAGCGCGTCCGGTAGAGACGACGCGCGGCCGCTTCGCCAACCGCGCCGAGGCGGACGACGGCTGGCTACTCGAATGTTTAAAGATGGGCGTTTGGATCGCCGCCGAGGAACAGCGCGACGCGGCCGGTGCGTTGGCGTTGTGGAACGAATGGCAGAGCGCGCCGCGCAGCTTGAACAAGTTCACCCGCAAGAAGGAATGCAAAATGGCCAACCGCGTGGCGCGCGCCTTGGAGCGCGTGAAGTCGGTCGAAGCCGACGAACTGGCGCTCGAAATTTATACCGCGTCCGAACTGCCACCCGCCCGCGAACGCCGCGCCCGCTTGCTCAAACGGCTCGGCCGGGTGGACGACTCGCGCGAGCTGGCCGAGGCCATGCGCGTCGATGGCACACCGGAGGAGCAACAATGGTCCGGCGATTGGATCGCCCGGCTGCCGGCCACGCGGGGTTCGGGGAAGCGGCAGGGGAAGGCTGGGGGCCGCGGCAGTACATGCCGTGAGGCCACCCGAATGCTCCAGGCGGCGCCAGTCCTCGAGGTGCCGGCGACGGCAGATGGTTCGTCGAACCCGTCAGGTTCGATCGAATCGCGCACGGTCGCCGCGCTGATGACGGTCAGCGAGGAAGGGGTAAAAGTGTGCGCCTGGCACGTGGAGAACCATCTGTGGAGCGCCTTGTTCGGACTGGTGTTGTGGGAGGTGATTTTCGATGCCGAGGCCGGCTTTTCGAACCCGCATCAAGCCGTTCCCGAAGCCTTGTGGACGCCCGCGTTTTTCGCCGAACGCGCGGTGGCGGTGGAGGCCGCGCTGGCCTCGTTCAGCGCCGAGGCGGTGCTGCAACGCTGGCAGGAGAAGGAGGGGATTTGGTCGCCGTTTACCAACTGGTCGCCGTATGTGCACGAAGCGCTCAGCGCCTGTCTGGCCAGTGTGCGCTTGCCGGTGTTGCGCGAAATTTGCCGCAGCATCGCCGCTGATCCACGCACCGCGCGGCGCGGCTTCCCGGACTTGTTCGTGGTTGAACAACGAGGCGGGGCCGATGGTACAGCGCCGGTCTTGAGCGCGCGCGGCGTCGAAGTAAAAGGACCCGGTGACAGCCTGTCCGATGTGCAAGTGGTCTGGTTGCGTCGACTCAACGAACTCGGGTTCGCGGCTGAAGTGTTGCGGGTAAAGCCGGTGGCGGATGCGGGGTAACAGAAGCCGCGATGGCGGTGGCCATCCGACTAACCGGGGTTGCGGCCCTGTTGGGCTACGCTTTAACTAACTCCGCAACGGGTTTTTTTCAGAGCGACGGATTGCAAATCCGTCCCACGGACACGGAATGCAATTCCGTGCTACATCGTGTCGCGCTGAAGCACCTCCCCTCAAGCCATAAAGCCCAAGTCCGAACTGGCGAAGCGGCCGATGTTTGGCACGACCAAGGGGAGATTGCTGGGCGAGACGCCGAACCAGCTCGCGAGCGTGGCGGACATTTGATCCACCGCGGTCGTCGGAATCCAACGACCGGACTCGGTATCGTCGGGTCCATTCACCGCTAAGACCGGCATGTTGCCGTAGATGTCGCCGCCTTGCACCGCCCCGCCCATGATCAGCGAGTGCGAACCCCAACCGTGGTCGCTGCCGCGGCCATTGCTGGTGTAGGTGCGGCCGAAATCGGACGCGGTGAAGGTCGTCACGTCGTTCTCCAAGCCGAGTTCGGCCATGGCCAACTGGAAGTAGTTCATCGATTCGCTGACGTCGTTGAGCAAGGTGGTATGGGCGTTGATTTGTTCTTCATGGGTGTCGAAGCCGCTGCGTTCGACGAAGAAAATCTGCCGCTTCACGCCAAGCTCGGCGCGGATTTTAATCAGATGCGCCACCATGCGGAACTGGTCGGTGAGGTAGCTCGTGTCGGCGGCCGGGAACGCGGCCGGTGCGGGCGTCGCGTCGAGCTTTTGTTGCAACTGCGTATTGGTGTCGATCGCCCGGGCCGAGAGTTCGGCGAACTGGCGCTGGAACAGATTGTCGTTGGGCAGATCGTACAAGTTGCGCGTCGCGGCGCGTCGTTCGTTCTGGCCCGGTCCCCAGAAGCCCGTGAGTTCGGGGGCGCCGCTGGTCGACACCTGGTAGGAGAACACCTCGTTGCCGATCTGGAAGGTGTTGGAACCGTTGATCGAAATCGACATGCTGACACTCGCGTTGTCGTTGGAGCACGCCACCAGATCGGCGATCCGTCCGCCCCAGCCGGTGAGTTTGCCGAGCTGGTCGGACCAGGACGTTTGCCACTGCAGGCTTTGGTCGTTGTGCGAGAACAACTGCGGCGGCACCGCGACGGACTCGGCCAACCAATCGGCCCGCGTCGTCGGATACAGCAGCGTGCCGACGTTGCCGAGGATCGCCAGCTTTTGCTGCGCGAACAAGCTCTGCAACTTCACGGCGGCGGGGTGCAGCGCCCAGTCCCGACCATCGGCGGTGGCCGGGTTGATCGACAGGAGCGTGTCGCGGTCCAGCGCGAGGTTGCCCCGGTCGGCTCTGTATTGGTCGTAGTCCGTTTGACTATGCGGAACGATCAGATTGTTGGCGTCGTTGCCACCACCGAGGTACAGGCAGACGAGGGCTTTGTAGCCGCCCAAGTCGCATTGGTCGGCGGCATGGGAGAGCAATTGCATGCCCTCGAGGGCGGCGAGCCCGCCGGTGGCGCCGGCGGCGCCGAGGAGGGAGGTGCGAAAAAAGTCGCGGCGCGAAGATTTCATCGGGGTCCTATTTTTGAATGGCGAAGGCGGGTGAGTTGACGATCTGTCGGATGGCCGCCCGGGTGCGGTGGGTCGGATCGCTGACCGGAATCAGTTGGGCGTCGAGGTCGGCGACATGCGCACGCAACTCGGGCGAGATCTGGCCGTTGCACAGCAGCGTGTCGAGGTGGTTGAGCAGGCCGTTGATGCCGCTGTTTTGATAGATGCTGATCTCTTCTGAGAGGTCCAAGGTGCCACGGGTTTGCGACCAGTGCAGACCTTGCCCGAACAGGATCGGATAGAAGTAGTTGGCCAGTTGAATCACCTTGGTCTCGTCGGCGATCTGGAACTCCGGCCCGGCCAGGCCGCGTGCGGAGAGCAGACCGGGCGGGCTGTAGGCGGGTTCGTAGAAGTTGAACACGCTCGGGGCGTTGAGCACGCCTTGGTTAAGATTGTTGTCGGTCCAATGAATGCTGATCCGACCGTCGTTCGAGGCTGGCACGGTGAAATCAAAGGCGCGCATCAGGTGGGTCATGCGCAGTACCGGTTCCTTGAGATGGCCGAAGTTGGTGGCCGCCGCCGGGTTCGGATGGCGCGCTTCGTAGTCCATCAGGATCGCTTCGACCACCGCGCCAAGATCGCCCCGAACGCCCGCGCCGTTGTCCGCGAACGCCCCGGCCACCCGGTAGATGTAGGCGCGCGAGGGGTTGGCTGTGACCAGCCGCTGGATCAGTTGGCGGGCAATGAACGGGCCGGTCGAGGGGTGGTTGAACAGCACGTCGAGCGCCATGTCGAGATCCTGCTCGCCGGTTTGACCGGCGGGGATGACGATGTTGTCGATGATGTGTTTTTCGCCTGTGTCGTGGTACGGGGGGTATTGCATCATCGGGTTGATGTCGTCGCGCGGACCGTACCAGAAATTGGCGTTGGGATCGTCGCTTTGGTAGGCCCAGCCGGTGAACACGTGGGCCATGCCGGTGATGTCGAACTGGTTGTAGGTCGGAATCGGCCGGCCCGTTTCGTCGAGGACCAGGGAACCGTCCTGATGGAGCTTCCACAGGCCGATGGAGAACAACTGCATCACTTCGCGGGCGTAATTCTCGTCGGGCCGAACGCCGAGAATCGGGTCGGGCTTGGGGTTGCGGAACGAACTCAGATAATTGCCCATCAAGGGGTGCAAGGTGACATCTTCGAGCAAGTCGCGGTAGTTGCCGAACGCCTGGTTGACCAGCATGTCGTAGTAGCCGGTCGCGCCGAGCGGGGCGCCGTACACATAATCGTTGTCGTCGGAGATGACGAAGATCTGGCTGAGCGCGTAGGCGGTGCGCTGGCGCAGTTGGTCGGGCTGGCGGGTCGCCCGGTCCCAGAACGCCTCGCGCCGGTGGCGTTGTTCGTAGTCGGTGTCGGTTTGGCTGTAGCTACCGTCCTCGTTGTAGACAAAGGTGATCGGAAACTGCGAGCCGATCCAATCCATGTAGGCCATGTGGGTGCTCGGCGCCATGGCCATCTGATTGTTGATCCAGCCTTGATAGCCTTGCGCCTGCAGTTCGGCGATGGCGGTCGACGTCGCGCCGAACGTGGCCTGATTGAGAAAGCGCGCAGCCGTGTTGTCGGTGGTGTCGCCCTGGTTCCAAGCGGGCGGGTCGGCCGGCGGATCGATGGTCTGCCCGCCTTGCACCGGCTGGTAGTGGCCACGGATTTCACCGCTTCCGTAGTTGCCGCTGTGCACGTTGATATAGAGGTTGCCGGTGTTCAGCGCGTTGCGGATGTCGCTCGGGGAGAACTGGCCCGATTGAACAATCGTCCAAGGGAAATCATTGAAGCTGCCCTCGTCTACGCCGTGGATGATCGGTCCGATAATTTCTGGCGGCGCAAGGTGGACGTGCGCCGCGGTTTGGTCGGTGGTCAACCCGCCGAACGCCATGTCCACGTGCCAGTAGGTTCCGTTGGCGGCGAGGCGCAAAATGGAATGGCCGGAGGCTGCGGTCACCGCGCCGCGTTCGGGGCGGAGATTGGCGAGAAAGACATCGGGGGCACCGTCCTCGACGGTGCAGGTGACAGTGGCGACTCCGCCGGGCACGTAGCGGTTGCCGGGACCGATCGAGATGGTCACCTGCTCGAGCGGCTCGGTCTGGTTGTCGTTGTTCGGCATCAGTTCGAACTCCACTTCACGCACCCCCACCCCGAACGCGAGCGAGCTGGGCAGTCCGTCGAAATCCGCCGCGGTCGTGTCCCCACCCGCGATCAGATTGACCGACAGCGGAAAGTTCGCGCCGCTGCGTTTGGCGCGCAGGAGTGCCGGCTGGCGGGGCGCGCCCTCGAAGCTTTCATAAGCGGCCTCGCGCAGCACTTCGAGCGAGACCACCGCGTCGCTGCCGGCCATGGCGGCGGAAATTTCGGCGGCGGAGTTGGGCACGCCCGAACCGAGTCCGAGCACGGATTCCTCCCAGTTGCTGAGGCCGTCGTTGTCGTCATCCTCGTTGGTGATGCGCACGCGGAAAAAGTGGGATTCGAGCAGTTCGATAATCTCCTGGTTGCTCTGCCACGGCGCGAGATGCTGCGCGTCAAGCAAGGCGGGCGTGGCTTGATCAGGTTGTTGCCAGAACACGCGGAAGTGGTCGCCGCCACCGCCTTCGATGTGGCGCAGTTCGATGTAATACGGCGTATTGGCCTGCAGCATGATCTCGGCGGAGGTCTGTTCAGGAAACTTGTCGAACTGGTTGTAGGCGGTCCACTCGGGCACCCGGCAGATTGACGCCATATTCGCCGGATCGTTGTCCGGGCTAAGATACAGTTCGGTGATGTCGTCGCCGCTGACGAAGAACCGGTGCGGGCCGCTTTGTTCCGGAACCAGATAGCCGAACATGCGGTCGATGTAGTTCGAACCGACGTCCTGCGGGATCTCCATTGCCGAGGCAATCGTGTCGCTGTCGGGAATCTCAGTGATAATGTCCGGCACATTGTTCCACCAAAAGTCAGTGCGGTTCCAGACGTGGTGGCGAATGCCGCCCATGGCGAGCAAGGGAACCTCTTCGTTGAAGACGATGTCGCGCAGGCCGCTTTCGACATTGTAGAGTTGCAGGCCGTGCGAAACCCAAACGCCGTCGGTGAGGTCA
>Ga0209828_1002586_pt1 | contig 14795 bp, 13 predicted proteins | sample MaitaG_FD_187429 | JGI IMG/M metagenome (GOLD analysis project Ga0209828, IMG submission 187429) | Marine algal microbial communities from Maine, USA - Maine_Asex2 metaG (SPAdes) (version 2) | ecosystem: Host-associated > Algae > Red algae > Unclassified | place: Maine, USA | collected 2015-01-05 | reverse complement strand
TCATCATTCGCTGATAAGTTAGATAGATTGTATTTATTATTATTGTTATTGAAAATAGATTTTTCAACTCTAATAATGACGTAGGCGTCCTTGCTCTAATGCTTAGCTTCAGCCTACGCCGAACAGGGCTATTGAAAACAGATTTTCCAACTCTAATAATGACGTAGGCGTCCTTGCTCTAATACTTAGCTTCAGCCTTACGCCGAACAGGGATAATACAGGATCATCTCTAACAAATAGAATTTTAAAGTCTGAATTCAGAAAGTCAATAACTATTTATTAAAATAATGAAATTTTTATTGGTGATGAAAGTCCTGGAAAATCTTTAGAATGCAAATTAATGATTATGTAGCTTGAAAAAGTTAACAATTTATGCATTTCCTGACTGAAAGTATTTCCGGTGGTAACTTCCAATTTATTAATTCTAAAGTCGTTATAATAAAAACTTATTTCAAAATGCTCTGATAATTCTATTGAATTGCACGCTGTAATAACTGAAATAAAATTTCTTTCCAAAATAGAATCGCGAGAGAGCGAATAAGCTATGTCAGGAAAAGTATGTTGTAGGGAAAGATCACCTATCTCAATCTTAATACATTCATGTGGAACTTTAAAAACACCATTATCAAAAACCATTTCAATACTTTGAGCTTCAAGATGACTCCCTTCATTTAATTCATCATTAAATCTCTTTTTGGATAAGTTCAAAATTGAATCACCCTTTGGTATTTTAATCATACTAAAGATGACTCCATCATCTTTATAATAATTAGATTTTGAAACTACAGAAGTATCAAATTTTACTAAATACTGACCATTCGTCTTAGTAAAACATAAAAAACTAAAAACGAAACAATAATACTTAAATAAGGTCATAATTAATCACAATTAAATTCGAAGGATATATTCTGTTCACTCTAATGCTTAGCTTCAGCCTACGCCGAACAGGGGTAATCGTCATCATAATTTACACTATTCGTAGCTAATCTTGCCAAATATTCATAGTCTGCTAAACTACCATTTCGATCATTTAATTCAAATAAAGATGCTGTAATTTGATCAATAAAATATTGCATTAAATCATGTTGTGGTGGAGTTGTTCCCGGGATTGGGTTGACTAAATTTGTAGAAACAGCTGATTGCCAAAGTACAGCATTTGGAGGTAAATTATGTGGTAAATTTGGATTCCAATCATTAGGGTAAAGATTCGCTATCCAGGAATTCATTTGAGCATGCATAATTTCATGAATCATTACTGCTGCCCCAAATAAAACTCCATTAATAGTTTCAGAACCATCTGGATTTTGAATTCCATCTCCGTCATAATCCACACCCCAAACATCACCCTCATCACATATATTCCTATTTAAGATTATTTTCATTTCATCAACCGAAGGAACTGTAACACCAGGTCTAGTATTTAAAGCTCTATAATCACCATCTTGGTCTTCCATATGTCTAGAAGGTCCACCATTATCGTAATGAAAAGAGAGCTTTGGATTATTAGGATTCTTGAAAGTATTCATTAGATTGCATAAATAATTGGGATTCTCAGGAGAATGCTCAATAAATTTATCCATAATACACTTTAGATGAGGACAATCTTCTAAATTTCCTAAATCGATTTGTTGGTGATCTTCTAGTTCATGTTGAACATCACCCTCAGACACTAAATCCACATCTACTACTAAATCTGATAAAAGGTCACTATCTGAACCAGTTTCAACTTGATCTTGAGAGTCATCACACAATGAGCTAATTATATCCGACAAAGATTCTCCTCTGCTCGGCGTAGGCTGAAGTTGAGCCTAGCGTATAGAGCCTACGTCGCTTTCACATTCAAGATTCTGTCTTGAGAATGAAGTTATAGAAATGGTTAATAATATCTCTCATCATTCGCTGATAAGTTGAGTGTATTGTATCTATAATTAGTGCTATTGAAAACAGATTTTTCAACTCTAATAATGACGTAGGCGTCCTTGCTCTAATGCTTAGCTTCAGCCTACGCCGAACAGGGTATATTCTGTTCATAATTAATTCTATCAGCTAACAAATCAGAAAAGGAGTAATCGTCATCATATTTTACGCTATTTGTAACTTTAGTAAAAACCTAGATAAACTATTTATCGATTGCCACCTTTTGGATTTTAACTAACTCATTAATATTAGTTGTCGGAAGTTCTTGTATATCACTACTTGTTAACGCTGTTTTTTCCGACAATAATGTATCAGTGATATCAACTAAATAATGATCTTTTCTACAAATCAATGTATCCTTATATCCTGTATTGCTGATGCAAGTTTCAATCTTATCAACTGGCATAATATCGCTTTTATCAGTACAGGAAAATAGAAAAATTATTATCAAATATTTTAGTTTATTCATCTGTACAATCAAATTTAAGTGCAAGACCATCTGGATGGTTTATAATTGTGTTTTGAAAATGCAAATACTTATCAGACACCTCTGCTCGGCGTAGGCTGACGTTCAGCCTTGCGTATAGAGCCTACGTCGCTTTCACATTCAAGATTCTGTCTTAAGAATGAAGTTATAGAAATGGTTAATAATACATCTCATCATTCGCTGATAAGTTAAATAGATCGTATTCATTATAATAGCTATTGAAAACAGATTTTTTAACTCTAATAATGACGTAGGCGTCCTTGCTCTTAGTGTTTAGCTTCAGCCTACGCCGAACAGGGTAATTAATGGACGTATATTTGTCATCATAAAATGACTCAATCAGGTTTTTGATAAAACCTGTTTTTCGTATAAAGTATCAGTCTGCTTTCTTCAAATATTTCAATTAATGGTCTTACATTTATTTTTATCAAGTTATCCCAATTATCTAACTCAAATATTAAAGGCTCATCATAGTCATTCTTGTAGATATTCTGATTCAGGTAATTGATATAAACATATCCAAAAATATGTTCATCCTGCAAAAACAATTTGCTAAAAGATAACTCTATCGTACAGTTATAACTACAAGAATTCAGATCAATTGTGTTTCCTTGGTTAGCTACAACTTGTATTGGAATATTATTCTCAACTAAAGTATAAGAATTATGCTGTTTTTGTCGTATTGTATCTTTTGAATTGGTCTTCATATTTGAATCAAAATCTACCGACCTATAGTCTATGTTACTTTGATAAACTTTTCCTAACCAGATTGGCTTGTATAAAGTATCCGAAAGGTTTCTAGAAATCTTAATCTGATTTGATTTTAATTTCAAGGATTTGTCTTCATTTAGTTCAAAAATAACTGTCTCTACTACAGCTTTGTATGTACTCTCAAGAAAACATTCATTTATAAACTCTTTACTACTATCAGTATTTTGTCCAATAAGTATGTTTGAAAACAAAAATAAATTTGCCACCAAAATTAATATCTGAGTTAAGTATTTAGTCCGCATCTCCACATTCTAAAAGTTGACTATTAATATTAGATTCATCTTTTAAAAACACCCTTGAATGTTCAACGATTTCATCTCGATCATCAAGGTCAAAGCCAGATGCTGTTAAGACCGAATCAGGAAAACCACTTAAAACTAATCCTAAAAAATCAGAATATTCTCCACTACCATTAATTTCTACAAGACTATTAACCATTTGGTCAAGAAAAAAATCAAGCATAAACTGATGCTGAGCCTGAGTTGGATCCTCGCCGTATCTAATATTAACCATCTTAAAAAAAGCTTCCTCAATAGTTCCTAAAGTTCCATCATAACCGTAATTCTGTAACGAATTAATGATCTTTGCATGTAAAAGTTCATGCTGAAATGTTTCATAAGCAGCAAAAACATTCTCTTCTTCATCATTACAATTATTACTGTTTATAGTAATTGCTACATTACCAGATGGAGTAAGCTGGGCTGCCCCTGTAGCCCCAGGAGCTTCCCTTATGTTACGAGCTCCTATAGTTAAATGACCTGTACTACTTGGCCCTTCAAATTCAGCTAAAAGGTTACAAAAGAAATCTGAACTTAATTGACCGTTAATCAACTTACTCTGTTCGGCGTAGGCTTACGTTCAGCCTTGCGTGTAGAGCCTACGTCGCATTCACATTCAAGATTCTGTCTTGAGAATGAAGTTATAGGGATGGTTAATAATATCTCTCATTATTCGCTTATAAATTATGGCTATTAGAAAACAGATATTTCATTTCTAATAGTGTCGTAGGCGTCCTTGCTCTAATGCTTAGCTTCAGCCTACGCCGAATAGGTTAATATTTTATGAGTTCATTACACATCCAACTACCCTACTCGAAAAACAAACAAGCACCACTCCCCACGATACGCCGTGTGTATTAATTCAAAATTCAATCCCACATACAAAACCTTCACTTTCTTCTCGTCGGACTTAAGGATACCAGACATGATAATCGTCCCAGTATCTTCTAATCGATCTTTAATTTCTTGGGCTTTGCTGAGTAGGACATGGCGATTGATATTCGCTAAAATGATGTTGTACTTATCATCATTAAGCAGTGATATGTCGGATTGGTAGATCTTTATCGAATTAGAAGGAATATTATTTAAGTCTAAGTGTTCCTTTGTGTTTTCTGTGGCCTCTACCTGCATATCTATCGCCACTATCGACTTAGCACCTTGCTTAGCAGCAAGGACTGTGAGTATACCTGTCCCACATCCATAGTCTAATAATGACTGCCCTTCCATATCTATCTGAGACATATACTCTATCATCATGTACGTCGTCTCATGATGCCCTGTACCGAAAGCCATCTTAGGTTGTATGACGATTTCCATTTCAGCATCTATCGGCTCATGGAATTCTGCTCGTATGCCCACTTTGCCGATTTGGATAGGCTCGAAGTTAGATTCCCATACTTCGTTCCAGTTTTTGTTTTCGACTTCTTCCTTAGATACTTTTATACCTGACAGAGAAGCATTACTCTCCAGGTTACTAACCAGTGTATCAGCAGATTCACGACCGACATATACTTCTAAGAACCCCTCTTGTTCTACAACAGACTCTGCTCCATAATAACTGAGCCAGCCTATGATTAGATCCATTTCTATCTTCGTGTCTTGATAGTCTATTGTAAGCTTTGACCAACCGTCACTCATATTTTTTTACTTTTTAGGGATACTATATTTATGATAACTTCTTGTTGTATGCTGACAGTGTATTTAGCATCAGTGCTACAACCGTCATAGGCCCTACTCCACCAGGTACAGGTGTAATATAGGAAGACTTAAGAGAAACTTTCTCGAAGTCTACATCACCGACTAATCGAGAGCCAGACTTACGGGTAAGATCATCTATTCTATTGATTCCGACATCTATGACTACTGCATCATCCTTCACCATATCAGCAGTCACATAGAATGGTTTTCCTATTGCTGAGATCAAAATATCTGCTTGCCTCGTGATCGAACTTAAGTCTTTAGTTCTGCTGTGTACGAGTGTCACTGTTGCATTCCCGACATCTGTCTTGCGACTCAGTAGAATACTGAGAGGTGTGCCAACAATATTACTCCTTCCTATCACAACCACATGCTTACCTGAGGTCTCTATGTTGTGTCTCTCTATCATAAGAAGGATTCCGTAAGGCGTGGCCGGCAGATAACAATCTAAACCCTGAGCCATACAACCAAAATTATATGGATGGAATCCATCTACATCTTTAGAAGGATCGATGGCCAGGAGTATTTTTTCGCTATCGATATGATCTGGCAATGGTAATTGTACGATGAATCCATCTACCCTATCATCCTTATTAAGGTCATGCACAATAGATAAGATATCTGCTTCTGTGGCATCAGAATCTCTTCTGATAAGATCTGAAGTGAATCCGACCACATCACATGACTTAACTTTGTTTTTCATGTAGGACTCACTGGCTGGATTATTTCCTACAAGGACTGCTGAGAGATGGGGAGGTCTGAGATTCTTTTCTTTAATCTGATCTACCTTTTCCTTGATTTCTTCTTTGATCGTAAGAGATAGGGCTTTTCCGTCTAATAATTCAAAGGACATTTTCCTGCTTTATTTATAGTATAAGATTCTGATTATCTATGCAATGGATGAGCGTGACATATTCAATCTGCTCGATAATACCTCAAATATACTAAAGCATACGTATCCTATACACATACCTAAAAGAGCTCCTGCTATGACATCACTCGGATAATGGACGCCTACGTATACCTGACATATCGCGATTAGTCCAGCCCAGAGAAGCAATATAAATCGATATCGGAAATCATAGAACAATAGAAATAGGAATAGTCCTATCGCAAAATGATTACATGCATGGCTGGAAGGAAAACTGTAACCATGACCACAATGTATCCTTTCATTAATTAATATCTCAGAGTTATGACATGGCCTCTGACGTTCTACATTTTTCTTAATTAGTTGGCTACAAATTCCGTCGGAGATAGCTACAGTGATTCCAAAAAACAAAATAATAAGCCAACGGCTGCGATGATAATTAGTCAGTACATAACTGAGTATGAATATGTAGAATGGAATCCAAAAATACTTATTCCGGCATAAGGTCAATAGCTGATCTAAGAACCCAGGATCAAAACCTCCATTGATTACTCTGAATAATAACTGGTCAATATGAAAAAAGGATTCCAATATATTGTTTTGATTACCCGCAAATTAAGCCTAATTGTAGTATTTACAGACTATTTATACTCATAATTACATCTACCATTTAAACAAGACTAATTTTTCTTAAAAAATGAAATACTATCTATATTTTCTATCTAATCGAAGACTTAATTTATAGCTTTATGAAAAAATAATCCATGGCTATAAAAAAGTCGATTTCGGGAATGAGAGGTACTATTGGCGGGCTACCAGGTGACAACCTTACACCAATAGATATTGTGGAAATGGCCTCAGCTTATGGCAAATGGCTCATAGAATCAGGTGCATCACCTAAAGTGATCGTAGGACGAGATGGAAGGATATCAGGAGAGATCGTATCTAATCTGGCCATTAATGCTCTACTAAGTATGGGAATCGATATTGTAAATGTAGGGTTATCTACCACCCCCACAGTAGAAATGCTGGTACCAAAAGAGGAAGCAGGTGGAGGAATCATATTCACTGCCAGTCACAATCCTAAAGAATGGAATGCACTTAAGTTGCTTAATCACAAAGGAGAATTCATTAGCCAATCTGATGGCGAGAAGATACTCCAGATTGCGGAAGAGCGATCATTTAATTATGCCGATGTAGACTCCTTAGGTAAACTATCCACAATCGAAGGCCAATTTGACTATCATATCGAGCAGATCTTAGCATTACCTTATGTCAACTTAGATGTAATAAAGGGCAGAAAATTTAAAGTAGTCGTTGATTGTATTAACTCTACGGGAGCTATTTCTCTTCCTCCATTATTAGAAGTATTGGGATGTGAGTATATATTGATGAATGAGGAAGTCACAGGAGACTTTGCTCATAACCCAGAACCGACAAGTCATAATCTTAAAGATCTGAGTGAACAAGTGATTGCTACGAATAGTGATCTTGGCATTGCTGTAGATCCTGATGTAGATAGACTGGTATTTGTCTGTGGAGATGGATCTATGTTTAGCGAAGAGTATACCATCGTAGCAGCCGCTGATTATGTTCTAAAGCATAAGAAAGGACCAACTGTATCTAATCTATCTTCCTCGCGAGCACTCGCAGACATCACTGAGAAGCATGGCTTAGTATATCATGCCGCAGCCGTAGGAGAAGTCAATGTCGTCAATAAGATGAAAGAGGTCGGCGCAGCAATAGGCGGAGAGGGAAATGGTGGTGTGATCCTACCAGACTTACATTACGGCAGAGATGCATTAGTAGGTATTGCATTGATAATGAACCACTTAGCTGATATAAAGATGACTTTACTGGAACTAAAACAAAGTTATCCGAGCTATGTAATCATTAAAAAGAAAGCACAGATAGATGCCGAAACTGACATTAAAAAACTATTGGATAATATAAAAAACCAATATCTTACAGAAAGAATAAATGAAGTCGATGGACTGAAGATAGATTTCCAAAATGGATGGGTACATATCCGAGAATCTAATACCGAACCCATAGTAAGAATCATATCTGAAGCTAAGACTAATGAAGAAGCAGAAAAATTAATAGAACCAATACTCAATATTATCAATGGATAGCTTAACCAAAAACCATGAAGATCAGCAAGTTGGTCAATTAGAAAACCACTTTCAAAAATTCAGAGAAAAAGTTGTCGGATACGAAAAGTATATCGAAACCCCTTATGGCAGAAAGCCTCTGATATATGCTGATTGGATAGCTAGTGGCAGATTGTATGCCCCTATAGAAAAGATGCTTTCTGAAGATATAGGTCCCTATGTAGGCAATACCCACACTAATACGACAACTACAGGATGTACAATGACATTAGCTTACAAGAAAGCTCGTGACATTATCAAAAAACATGTAAATGCCTCTGAAGAAGATGTACTAATATCTTCTGGATCTGGCATGACGGGTGTAGCCAATAAGTTACAACGAATATTAGGATTGCGTATCCATGAGTCCTACAATAAAAACATACAAATAAAAGACAAGCCTCTTGTCATCATCAGTCACATGGAACATCATTCTAATCAGACAAGCTGGTTAGAAACGATAGCAGATGTTAAGGTCATTGACCCTTGTTCTGAGGGATTATTTTGCCTCAAGAATCTGAAGAAATTATTAGAAGAAAATAAAGAAAGGAAGACTATTATAGCAGCAGTGACCTCTTGCAGTAATGTCACTGGAATATTTACCCCTTATCATGACATAGCAGAGATGATGCATGGTTATGGAGGGCTTTGTTTCGTAGATTTTGCTTGTTCAGCTCCTTACATAGACATAGACATGCATCCCGAAGATAGACCAAATGCATATTTAGATGCGATCTACTTCTCACCGCATAAGTTTCTCGGAGGCCCTGGATCTACTGGTATACTATTATTTAATCGTAAGCTATATAACAATGAGATTCCTGATAATCCAGGTGGCGGCACAGTAGATTGGACTAATCCATGGGGAGAACATAAGTATTATGAAGAGATAGAAGCCAGAGAAGATGGAGGGACACCTGCATTTCTGCAGACTATAAAAGTAAGCCTAACCATGCTACTCAAAGATCAAATGCAAGTCAGTAAAATGACGGCAAGAGAAAAGGAAATCTTAGAGAACATCTGGCCCAAATTATGTGCTATTCCGAATGTGCAAATACTTGCGGATAATATACAAGAAAGGATAGGTGCCATATCATTCTACATAGAGAACCTGCATTACAATCTCGTTGTCAAATTATTAAATGACAGATACGGCATACAAGTCAGAGGTGGTTGTTCTTGCGCTGGAACTTATGGACACTATCTCTTACACGTAACAAAGGATAAGTCCAAATCGATTACAGATCAGATCAATTTCGGTGATATGACCGCTAAGCCCGGGTGGGTAAGATTGTCACTGCATCCACTGCTGACGAATAAAGAAGTCAACTACATCGCTGATGCGATCAAAGGTGTCGCAGAAAACTGTGATGAATGGGCAAAAGATTATATCTACCACAATAAGATCAATGAATTCGTACACAAGGAAAAAGGAATCATGGAACAGGAGATTGTAGATCAAATATTTGCTGGGTTTTAAATTGCAACATTTCTAAAGTTATATTAAACACAATTTTCGCGTTCTATTAATTCATTGAAATGTTAGGAAAATTAGTAATTAATGTCCTACAGATTTTGAAGCATTATCCCTATAAATACTTAACAATAATACTGCATGAAAGTATACTTCGATAACGCCTCCACTACCCCATTATTACCTGAGGTCATAGACATCATGACATCAGTGATAGCAGATAGTTATGGTAATCCATCTTCCATCCACAGAAAAGGAAGGGAATCTAAGATCATCATAGAAGAAGCACGTAAGATTATTGCTGGATGTATAGGAGCATCTACGGGAGAAATATTCTTCACTTCTGGTGCCACTGAATCTAATAACATGGCACTCTTCGGAGCCATAAGAGACTTAGGTGTAGAGCACATTATATCCAGCCCTATAGAGCATCACTGCATACTACATACATTAGACTATATCTCAGAGAATAACTTAGCGACTGTAAGCTATCTGGATGTCAATGAGGAAGGACATATCGACTACAATCAATTAGAATCGCTGGTAAAAAGTAGCTCTAAAAAATGTCTTGTATCATTAATGCACATTAACAATGAGTTAGGTACTATAAATGATATACAAGCTATAGCCGAAATATGTTCTGATAACAATGCTTATTTTAATTGTGATGCGGCACAGTCTATGGGAAAATTAGCCATCAATGTGCAAGACACAAAATTCAGTTTCCTATGTGGATCAGCACATAAATTCTATGGACCTAAGGGGGTCGGATTTATATACATAAAGAATGAGAATATGATCAAGCCTATGATACATGGAGGTGATCAAGAAAGGGGTATCAGATCAGGTACAGAGAATTTATATGGGATTGCAGGTATGTCGAAGGCATTGTCTATCGCTTATAAACAAATGGATACGAGACAGACACAATTAAAGCAACTGAGAAGTTACTTTCTGTCTAAGTTGGATGAGCTAGAGGATATCAAAATAAATGGAAGCAAAGAACACGTAGCAGATAACATAGTCAGCGTATCATTTCCTAAGACATCTAAGTCGGAACTCCTGATGATGAATCTGGACATCAGTGGGATCTGTGCATCCTCTGGCAGTGCTTGTAGCTCTGGCGTGGAGAATGATTCTCATGTACTGGAGCATATCGGACATGACCCAAAGAGAAAGACAGTTAGATTTTCTTTCTCTCATCTTAATACTAATGAAGAGATAGATTACGCTATATCTGAACTAAAAAAATACACCCCAATAGCTAAAGCAGCCGTATAGATGACACAAGATGAACTGTATATGCAGAGATGCATAGACTTGGCTAAACTGTCAGGTAAAGCCGTCAGATCTAACCCTAACGTAGGAGCTATACTCGTCTACAATGAATCAATAATCGGAGAAGGGTATCATCGAGCTTATGGTAGCCATCATGCAGAAATCGAAGCCATCCATAACGTCAAAGAAAATGACAGAAAGCACATACCCGATTCCACACTATACGTATCATTAGAACCATGCTGTATAGAAAGAAAAACACCTGCCTGTACAGAAGCCATCATTAAAAATAAAATCAAGAAAGTAGTCATATCAGCTACAGATCCTAATCCAGATGTCTCTGGAAAATCAATTAAATTACTCAGAGGAAAAGGTGTAACCGTAATAACAGATGTGCTTACTAAAAAAGGAAATGATCTTATTAGACCATTTAGAGCTGCTCTTAATAAGCGGCCTTATGTGATCATTAAGTTTGCACAATCCAGTGATGCTTACTTTGGAAAGCGAGGGCAACAAGTATGGATAAGCAATGAATATTCTAAAAAATTATGTCATAAATGGCGTACCGAAGCTGATGGAATTCTTATAGGCTATCAGACTGCACTCACAGATGACCCACAACTAACCGTAAGATCTTGGGAAGGCGATAATCCGGCTCGTATAGTTATGGATAGAGACGTGAGTTTACCTAAGAATCTGAAGCTATTCCAAGATGGTAATCATACAATCGTTATCACTCAGAAAATTGCAAAATCTGAAAATGTCAATATAGACTTTTTGACTCCTGATAAGTATGATTTAGCATCGATCCTAACTGAAATATATAAGCAAGGTATACATCGTCTTATCATAGAAGGCGGGAAAGCGACAATTAATCGGTATATAGAGGAAAATCTATGGGATGAGGCCAGAATTATTACCTCATCTTATGCTTTAGGAAGTGGAATCAGATCACCATTTATAGTAGGTGACAGATATGATACAGAGCAAGTTATTAATGATAGAATTGACTATGTATATAATAGAAATTGTCTATGATAAGGATAATTAGGTTAAAAGTGTTAAGGTTGTTTTAATTAAGAGGGCCTAAGGGAAACAATGCTTGGAATTGTGGTTACATTATTGTCTTTTTGAATTAATAATATCACCAGATTAATTTAATGAATAAGTCCATTTTAATATTCTTAATCGTTTCACTCAGTTACTCGGTCTCTACCGCTCAGCAGAAGATCAATTGGTTGACATGGGAAGAAGCATTAGAATTACATCAGAATGAGAAGAAGAAGATATTTGTAGATGTCTATACTGACTGGTGTAAATGGTGTGATAAGATGGAGAAATCTACACTTTCAGATCCATATGTGGTAGAATATGTCAATGAGCACTATTATGCCATCCGATTTAATGCGGAGCAAAACGCTGAGATCATATTCAACAATAAGCAGTACAAGCCCATTAAGAGTTTCGGTAAGAGATCTACGCATGAGCTCGCTATAGAGATCATGAACGGTAATATTGGCTATCCAACAATCGTATTCATAGATGAAAATCTCAAGGTTATACAGCCATTACAGGGTTTCTTAGATGTCAAAACATTTGAGTTAATCATGACCTATTTTGCTGGAGACCATTACAAGGATATGCATTGGAAAAAATTCGTCGTTTTCTACCAAAAGAAGAAAGCCAAGAATGATTATATCACACCCTCTCAAGTACAACCTCCCGTTCAGACTGTAGGTAATGGTCGTGGGTGATTGAGTATTCTATCTCATTTATATCTAATAAAAGGTAGGGATGTTCTGAAGTAATCCAATCTGCTTACGCTCAGATTGTTACAACTTTCTAAATTAAGTGCATGATTTTCAAACTCCTATTATTATTCTCTTGCACTTCTATAGATTCTTTTATTAACTTAATAACTGTAGATTTTTCCTTGGTGATGTAGCTCTACCTCGGAGCTATCAGAAGCTACTACATGTCCAATAATCTGAGCATCTATGTTGTACCCTGCACTGATATCTAAGATTCCTAATGCTGTCACCTCATCAGTATATATCTCTAACCTTGTTCCCATATTAAATACCTGAAACATATCTCTATAATCTGTCCCCGACTCTTCTCTAATCAATTCAAATAATGGAGGAACAGTCAGCAAACTATCCTTGATGATTTTTCTATTAGGAGCAAATTTCTTAACCTTAGTATGAGCACCTCCCGTGTTATGTATGATACCAGTAATCTTGTCATGATAGTTATCCATGACTTTTTTTATCAGTGGCATATAGGTTCTTGTGGGAGATAATATTAGTTTGCCTATATCTATCATATTGCCATCGAGATTAAGCTGATCTGTTAACTTCTTACGACCGGAGTATATCAGATCCTTAGGCGTGTGTCCATCATAACTTTCTGGATACTTCTCTCTATACTCGCTACTAAGTACATCATGGCGAGCAGAAGTCAATCCATTGCTTCCCATGCCACTATTATAGGTTTCCTCATAAGTGCTCTGACCATAACTGGCTATACCGACGATGACATTGCCATCTTGTATATCATTGACAATGAGTTTGTCTTTGCGGATTCTGGCATACGTTGTATAGCCTACATCGATGGTTCTGACTATATCACCTACATCGGCAGTCTCCCCTCCTGACATGTGTATCTTTATATCATTCTCATGCAACATCTGTACGAAGGCCTGAGCGCCTTGTATAATTTCTGCGATCACCTCGCCTGGAATCAGATTCCTATTTCTACCTATTGTACTAGATAGCAATATATCATTAACTATACCTACACAGGCCATATCATCTACATTCATGACAATGGCATCCTGAGCGATTCCTCTCCACACAGATGTATCTCCAGTCTCCTTCCAATAGATATAAGCAAGACTGGTTTTCGTGCCTGCTGTATCGGCGTGCATTACGTTGACATAAGCATCATCTTGACCTCCTATATCTGGAAGCACTTTGCAGAATGCCAGTGGATATAAGCCCTTATCTAATCCTTTGATCGCTTGATGGACATCAGACTTAGAAGCAGAAACCCCTCTTAATTCATATTTTTCTGGATCTTTCATATATTTTATTAGAGCTTATTCTATTGATAGTCAGTGTATTATAAATTTTAACACTTTTTATTTAGAAAAAAAACAAAACTCAGGCATCATAATACAACCTATGGGGTATCGTACAAGTATTAATCCTAAGCTAAAGAGCTGAAAGAATTAACTGATTTTTTTAAATATTGCCCTGTTATAGAGGTTGTCTTAAGACAACCTCTTTTTTTTGCCCCTACTAATAGTCTTCATTAAGACTCCATTCTCCTCTATAATAAAGTTACTTTTGCGGCACATGAAGAGCTTGTGAAAGCTTAAGGACGTACTCAAATACAAGACGGCTCAGAATAAAAGCAACTTTCTGATTGACAGTATAATCAGCCCACACTTTTCATAAAATATAAACATATGAAAGTTCTTGAGATAGACATAGAAAAAGTGCAGCAATTCTCTAAGAGAGATTCAGAATACCTACTCCATTCAGAAAGCTTCCGTGACTTCATTAGGTATGATTTTGATTATGACTCATTTCCTTCGATTATAGAAAACAGATTGAATCATTCTCCTGATCGAATGACTCTGCATAAGGTCATAGAGAGTCAGTACGTAGATCGTCATCCATCTGAGCTTACGCAAAAGAACATCGACCTATTACAATCTAATCATACATTCACAATAATTACGGCACATCAGCCCTCCCTTATGACGGGTCCTCTGTATGTACCATTTAAGATATTAAGCACGATATGCCTGACTAATCAATTAGCAGCAGATCATCCTAAATATAACTTCGTACCCGTATTT
>Ga0209828_1002582_pt1 | contig 14813 bp, 9 predicted proteins | sample MaitaG_FD_187429 | JGI IMG/M metagenome (GOLD analysis project Ga0209828, IMG submission 187429) | Marine algal microbial communities from Maine, USA - Maine_Asex2 metaG (SPAdes) (version 2) | ecosystem: Host-associated > Algae > Red algae > Unclassified | place: Maine, USA | collected 2015-01-05 | reverse complement strand
CGATTTTCCGAGCATTCGGCTGATTCTGTCCGACCAACGACTGAGCAGGTTCTCGTCGCGACTGACCAGCCGACGCAGTACCTTCGAGACATTGCCCTCGTTCTGGTTGAACAGACCGAACCAGTTGGAGTTCATTGCTGCGTGCAACGGCTCGTTGTAGAGAAGCTGCGTGGTCCATTCGATCGTGTGAATCTTGGCAATCTCTGCAGAGACGACCAGACGCGCCAGTTGAAAGAGCGTCTCGTCGTCGACGGCATGCCAGGCAATCGCTACATCGGCTGCGTCGGGATGACGCAAGCCCGAGTCGTCATCGGGCACGCTGGCCTGAAGACTGCGAACATGGTCCACGAAGGCATTGTGTTCGCGCGCGAAAACGTTGTGGTAGAAGCTCAGGCCGATGTTCCAGTTGTCCGGGAAGCCGACCGATTCCTGACCACGCCATTGCGGGCGCGTGGCACAGCTTGCATCGGTCGCGTTGCAGTCACTCAGCAACGGCAGGTAGTCATCGTCGAGTTGCAGTTTCGCTGCGTCGGTCGCATCGCGTTTCACTCGACTCGCGGACAGCTCATCGTGCCCGTAGATCTGCGACGCGTCCCACCAGGCCGTTACCTGGTTCGACGTGGTCTTCGGTGCGCGGGAGAGATAGGTCTTGCCGTCATGCTCGAATGTCGGGGGAGCGTCGGTCTTGGCATAAAGCGACGGTTCGCGACGATCACCCGGGCGGCAGCCGAGATTCGCGGCATCGTCCGGCGGGCAGCCTGCGTCGACCAGACGTTTCTCGTTGTGGCCCTCGATGGTGTGCGAGAACCAGTCATGCGTCATGAACTGAATCCAGAATGCCGCGAGTACGTTGAAGAACGGTGCCTTGATGTAGTCACAGTCAGCGCTTGTCGAGTAGTCCGGACTGCCTTGACCTTCATTGCAGCCGTTGTCGGCGGGCTGGTCACGGGTGAACAGGCGTCGGCTGATTTCCTGCGGATCCGGTGTCAACAGGTTGATGCGCCCATCGTGGCGATTGACGGCGAGTTCATCGAGCTGCAAGTCGGGGAACGTTGCTTCAAACCGGGCGTTGCGTGCGAACGGCATGCCGCTCGAGCCCATCAGGGGGTTGATCGAATCGTTGCAGATTCCTGACAAGGTTCGGTGTGTCAGCATGTCTCCACGGCACAGCTGCGCGCTGTTGCCGCCGACGGCATCGAAGTCGGGATGCTCGGGTGGCAAGCGCATGGCATCCCATTGCTTCAGCGCCCTGCCGTCCACCCCGTCACGGCCTTGCACATATTCCGGGTAGGTGTCCTGGTCGAACAGGTTGAACTTGATCAGTTCGATGCGCTGGAACTCAAGGTCCATCAACGCGCCATCGATGCCTCGGCCGTCGGGATACAGATGCTCGCCAATCTTGGTCCTGGCTTGTTTGCCGCTCGGATCGAGCGAGTCCGCATCGCCGGTGGCAAAGTAGTACTGCCAGTCGACCCAAGGCGTATCCCTGAACCGCACGGCACGTTCGCCGCCGCGACAAAGGGCTGTGTCCTCCTGGACCTTGCCGAGGAAGCGTTCCGCCCTGTCGTCCGGCACCTCGAGCAATCCACTCTTGGCGCTGGACAGACAAGCCTCGATAAGACTCTGGGCCAGTAGCTTGCCGCCGGGTGCGACAGTCAACAAGACGGTCAGCAAGAGCGCCTTGAGTACATGCTTGGGCTGGCACATGGATCGATTACCTTGTCTGAGCAGGACCTTTCACACTCGACAACGGCTTGACCAGCTGGTCATCGAGTCCGTCGTGCAATATGAATCCGCGTTAACAATTGCATAATCTCGATGTGAGCGAACCTGTCCTTTGGTCGCATGTGGTAGGCCATGCCTGTAGCACACGAAGAATCAGCGCCTGGATCAGGTAGAAGTCCGATTCGCCATTCTGTGGTAAGTAGCTGCTTTTAATGGAAAAAAACGAGTGAAAGCAGAGCAGATGCAGGATTCATGATCAATGGTCTGAATTGGTTTGACAATCTTTTGACTCGACGAAAGTAGGGTTTTTCTGCAAGGAAGCACGCTTCTCTCCGCGGGTGTCCTACCGTCCGCGGCGGGGCACCTCTGCCGCCGTTACGCCTGGCTGCCGCCTTCGGTATCCAGGAGTTGCCGTCACCCATCCGGACAGCTGGGTCGCGTCGAGCTCGCCCACCGCTTCATTCACGACGTTGCCGCTGGCAACACCCGCGAATTCGAGCAGATCGACAATCTGATTCACCACCGGACAATGCTCTCTGGCCCACGAACGCGCATGAGCAATCGAGATACAGGGGCGAGTGGATCGTCTCTTGCGCTCCAGACGATCGGCTGTTTCACGCGTCACCGCAACAGCAACTTGTTTCCGCTACCCGTTTGCATAGGTGGAAAGACAAGCCTGACCTGCTAGCGTCCGTTGCGTACCTGTCGAGATATGCCTATCTCTTGGCTAGCGGACAGGCTCGCCGAATCAGGATAACGCCATGTTCCCATACACTGATCCAGTCTTGACAGGTGTGCTCGAATCCAACGGTGCGCTCGAAACTTACAGAGAGCTTGTTGATGCGGTTTACCAGTTCGCTGCGACGGATCAAAACGCGTTCGAGATGCTGGACCGAATAGAGGCATCCTCACCGGTTGAATTCATAGAGTGGTCAGCGTTCCCTGTAACGGCAAACGTAGACGATGCCGTCATCGATCTTGATCGCCTCACGTTCCAGGACGAGTACGTGGAGTGGCGAGTGGAACGAGATACACGTGGCGATGTAGCACAAGTCACCTTTACCACTGAGTTTTCGGAGTATTACGAAGCACTGGCCGAGATCGGCGAAGCTGCGTTGGTGGCCGGTATCCAGGGCGCCATACCCGATGCGAATCCGTCGACCGAGGAACTGTTCGGAGCAGGATTCGATCCCGCCAATGCCTCCGCCAGTGCGCGTGCCGAGTCGTTTCGGAAACAAAATGTCGTGCCCTTCAATTCATCAGCGCCCGAGGTAAAGAACCCGTGGAACAACAACGAAAAGGGCATACTCTGTCTCGCACAACGATTCAACACACTCGGCGCGTTGTTCAACCTGGCCAAGGAATGCAGCGTACCCAATGCGAGCATACCCTCGACCGGTCAATGCGCGGCCGTCAGTCCGGCTTGTGCTTCGAACCGCAATTCTGATCCGCAAATCTGCGCGCGATCACAGGATGTCGCCAGAATTCCGCGTGTGCTCAGCCTGCAAGATCCGGTGGGCGTTGTCATTCGCAGCTTGAACGGAACATGGCGCGCGGGCGACACGCTCATCGACATCAATGATCCTGCAACGAATCGGGGCATGTGGTCGGTATCACGCAATGGACGAAGGGCAAGCCTGAAGGTCCAGGACGGTCTTACCGTCGATAACGATCGCATCGATACGGGCACGCAAATCTCCAGGCTGCTGACGGTTGGATCGCAAGTTATCTCTTCGGCAAGCCCGTCTTCCTCCCGACCGAGAGGCAGATCTGTCAAGGCGCGAAACGTTCGATTGCTGACTCGGGCCCTGTAACAAGGAGCGTCGTGAAATGAAACGATTGATATCGGTTGTCCTGTTCATGTTCGTGGGTGGAGCGCTGGGAAATGCGACCGCTCAGGGGTTGACGAAACAGCTGAACAATTCAGACGTTCCCCAAGCCATGACGGTGGAGGAACTGAACGAGTTGGGAGATCCTCTCTTCTTGCTGTTTCTCAAGGAACAGTCAAACCGTGTCTTGTTGAGTGAGCTTGAGCAGGCTGTACAACCAATCTCTGAAGACCGTCAGCTGTTTGTCGTCGACGAAAAGATCATCGATGCGACACGTCCACAATCGCGACGCGCGGTCATCACGTTCCAAGGTCAGACCGATGGCATCGAACTGAAAGACAACGTGATGCTGTCGGTCGTCTTCACAGATACCGAATTCAGGGATGATGCGTTCATCGAGGCTTGGGGCTGGGACGAGCAGCGACGCCGCTACAACTACTACCGCATGGATCAGGGTAGTTGGAAGTTCCGTGGATCGTCGGAAGATCGGAATCAGTTCGGAGTCGACGGCACCTGCTTTGCGTGCCATCTGAATGGAGCACCGGTGATGAAGGAGCTTCTCATTCCCTGGAATCACTGGCATTCGCGGAGTTCGAAAATCGGCTATTTCGACCGTCTGCAACCGACCGACAAGCGATGGCCCATCGTCGATGATCCCCGATTCGATAATCTGGAGGACGCGGCCCTGCTTGACCTTCAGGTGCGATCCTCCATCGCCAACTTCAACTCGAAACGACTGGATTCGTCTCGAGCGGACGGATCGATCGACGATGCGCAGACCCTGTTGAATCATGTCTTTCAAACGACGGAATTCAATATCATCAGTGCAAGAGTGAAGTCGAATCTGCATCCGTTGTCGTCAGATGGACAGACGGAGCCTTCACAGGCGTTTTCCATACCGGCCAGCTTCTTTCTGAACTCGGCCATTATAGAAGGGGGCGGTTTGAGCGGATTTCAGAACGGGTTCACGCTTGACGACTTTCGATCATTTCAGAGCGATGATGCGCTCAAGGTGACTTCTTCTGAATATGCAAGCCTGGTACAAGATTTCGACCTTCAAGTAGACGACGTGCCAGGAGATGCTGATTTTGCCTGGTTGGTGCCGGAGCCAAGTGATGTCGACAACCATATGATCGACAAGTTGATCGGCGAGAAGATCGTTCCCGCGCAGTACGTGGCTGCAGCGATGGCGATCGACTTGCGCACACCGGTACTATCGAGCGACAGGGCATCGTTACAGGCGTTCGTACCCGAGCGGTTTGAAGTCAGTGAGCCGATCGATGGTGACCCGTTGAATCTGACGTGGTTCGAGGAGCACGACCTCACAAGACGAACAATCGAAAGGCTTGAGTCAACGGACCTGGTCGGAAACCGGGCCGGTCGAGAGTTTCTCGACATTCTCACATCGTCCAATGGCAGATCACCCTTGCAGGAACTGGCCTCTCGCGTGACTGAATACGCTAGTGAGGTGAATACGAAGCTCTCGGGACCTGATCGCGCAACCGAGCTTCGGAGGTTGTTCACCTTGGCCATCGATCGTCGCAAGGCTGTTCAGGAGCATCCGACGCTCGGACACCTGGACGAAACCGGTGGCAAGTTGCTCTTCCCCGAGGCTGGCGACTAGAAAGCAAACAGGCACAACCTATCCCATCAGATAGTCTGATCATGCTTGCCGGTAAATGAAGAGGGTCAAGGGGCCAGGTCATGCAAGCTTCACCGAAGCTCGGATTTTTCATTCAGCCGGTCCACCCGCCAAGCCGCCCCTATGCGGACGTACTTTTCGAGGACCGTGAAGCGGTTGTGCTCGCCGATCAGCTCGGTTATCGCGAAGCCTTCATTGGTGAGCATCTCATGGACTCGGCAGAAACGATTACCTCAAGTCTCGCCTTCTTCGCAAATCTTGCCGATGCATGCCCGTCGATCATCTTCGGTACTGGCGTACTTCCGCTGGCCAACTACCACCCGGCGATGGCGGCAGCGCAGATCGCCATGGTCGACAATCTGGTTCAGGGCCGACTTGTACTGGGTATAGGGCCGGGCGTTTCGGGGGATGCGGAGGCTATCGGGGACCTGGACTCGGATCGCAATCGCAAGAGCCTGGAAGCGCTCGATCACATTTGCCGGATCTGGAGCAATGAGCCGCCGTATCAGATCCAGGGCGAGTACTACCGGACCTCGACAGAGCGCTCACTCGATCGGACGCTCGGGGTGGGTGTTGCGGTGCGCCCGCTACAAACGCCGCATCCGCCTATCGCGATCACGTCGATCCGGCCAGACGGACGGGGGCCGCACGCGGCGGGGGCGCGCGGCTGGACGGGGATCTCGGCGAGTTATGTGGGCACCCATGTCGTCAAGGCGCAGATCCGGAGCTACGTGGAAGGCCGCCGATCGGCTGGCCTCTCCGCCAGTCCCGACGGCTGGCGGTTGGCGCGCAGTGTCTTCGTAGCCGATGACGAGGCCACGGCACGCCGTTATGCGCATCGCGAGGAAGGTGCATACGGATTCTACTTCCACGTTCTGAGGACCAAGCTTGCAAAAGCAGGTTTGCTGGACGTCATGCGCGACTTTCCCGATCAGCCGGATTCCGAACTCTCTACGATAAGGTGCATCGAGCGTCTCGTGATTGCGGGGAGTCCGCAGAGCGTCGTGGACCAGATCCTGACCTTACGAAGCGAGGTCGGCGAGTTCGGCACCCTGCTGTACACAGGTCACGACTGGGTCGATCCGGCGCTCCATGGAATTGATGGCGAACGTTGTCTGGCCCCAGGTGAATCGGACTGCGGTTTGACCGACATTGCGAATGTGGAAGTACAACGAATTATGACCGACATCACGGGCATGACAGGTGTGAACGGCGCGTCATGCCCTCGCGCTGCCGCCCGAGCCGTTGACCCTTGCGGCGTCAGACATGGTTTGATCGAGCTGCGTGCCGCTCTTTTCGAGAGTAGCCGCAATCGCCTCGAGCAGCTCGGTTGCCTGCAAAGGTTTCTCGAGAAGCTGAATGCCGAGCGCCTCGGCGCGCAGCTGATATTCGGGGTCTCGGCTCGCGGTCACGAAGATGATCGGTACATCGACAGTCGACCCTAACAGACGCATTCGGCCGGCGAGCGAAATGCCATTGTCATCCGGCAGGTTGATGTCCATCAGCACGATATCGGGCGGCTCGGTGAGCAGGCAATCAGCCGCTTCAGCGGCATCGGTCGCGGTGCTGACCTGGTAGCCGTTCGCACGCAGCCGATAGCTTATCGCTTCGGAGATGAGCTGGTCGTCCTCGACAAGAACTATGCGTTTGTGCATGTCGTTCTTCCATTGTCTGGCGGGAGGGGCCACGCCAGATACAACGTGTGGCCACATTGATGTAGCGGCAGCAGGGGTGCTGATCTGTTGTCGCTATCGAGGAACGCGGGTTGCGCGCAGTTGTGTCTGGCGCCAAAGATCTGTCAGAGGGAGAAGGACGTGACAGTGATGATTGGCTTGGGGGCGGGCTGTAGCAGGGCCAAGAGTTTGACGGGAGACAATGTGCGAAACTCATCACACATTCAGTTTCTCACTCGGTACAGCTGTGTCGTATCCAGGTCATATGACGCTGCCACGCTGAGACCACGATGCAATTCGACTGACGGGTACGCGAGCATGCAAACGAGAACGAAGATGTCCTTGTCATCAGTTTCCGGACAGCGTGGGTCGGCGGCAGCGTCTTCGCTGCGTCCGCGCTGGAAACGGGGACTCGTCCGGATAGCGGCTGCGTTGTTGATGACGGGCACGACGGCATCGCTCCTCATCGGCACTACCGCATCGTACGCCGATGTCGATGTTCCGGTGCAGCTCGGGCCGCGTCCGTTCTATCTGGTCGAACAGCTTGAACCGGGTCCGCTGAAGGACACGCTCAGAAGCTGTGCGGCCAATACACTCGAATACCAGCCGACCGACTTCTCGATCGGGCATCGAGGGGCTGCCTTGCAGTTTCCCGAGCACACCAAGGAGTCCTACCAGGCGGCGATCCGCATGGGGGCGGGCATTGTCGAATGTGATGTGACCTTCACCAGTGATGCCGAGCTCGTCTGCCGCCATGCACAATGCGATCTGCACACGACGACTAACATCCTGACGACGCCGCTGGCCGAGAAGTGCGCCGTGCCGTTCACGCCGGCGGTATTCGACGAGAAAGGTGAGCTTGAGACGCCAGCGACGGCGCGCTGCTGTGCGAGTGATCTGACCCTTGCCGAGTTCAAGTCGCTGTCTGGCAAGATGGATGCGGCGGACCGTAACGCGACCACGCTCGCAGAGTATCTTGGCGGCACGCCATCGTTCCGTACCGAGTTGTACGCGACCGGCGGCACACTCGTCAGTCATGCCGAGAGCATCACCTTGATTCGGGCTCGTGGTGGCAAGTTCACTCCGGAACTCAAGGCTGTCACCGATGGGTTCGGCGAGTCTGGTCTGACGCAGGAGACCTATGCGCGCCAGATGATCGAGGAATACAAGGCGCAGCAGGTGCCGCCCGAGGAGGTCTGGGCGCAGTCCTTCGACTACAAGGATGTGGAGCTCTGGATCGAGGAGTTCCCGAAGTTCGGCGAACAGGCGGTCTTCCTGGACGGCCGTGACCCGTTGGAACTTGCGGCCGAACCGCCCAGCGTCGCGGACTTCCATGCGCTTGCGGCTGCCGGCCTGAACATCATCGCACCACCCATGCCGACGCTTCTTGCCACAGGTGATGGCAACATGATCGTACCGTCCGAGTACGCCATGAACGCGCGTGCTGCCGGGCTCGATATCATCTCGTGGTCGCTTGAACGCTCGGGTCGCATCGACGAAGACGTACGTCCGGCAGGAGGTGCCTACTACTACGACACGACCGTCGATGCGCTGAGTGGGGATGGTGAGATATTGAACACGGTTGACGTGCTGGCTCAGCAGGTCGGCATCATCGGTCTGTTCTCCGACTGGCCGGCGACAACCTCATTTTATGCCAATTGCCTGGGTCTGAAATGAAACGGGCCTGAATTGAATCCGGATGCCAATTCTGTGACGAGAACCAGGCAAGGTCATAGCCTGGCTTCACTTGCCAAGTTCACAGGTCTGCATTACATGAGCGAGTGCTTCAGGGCGCGCGGCCTGACGATCCCGTGCTCCGCAGTACCGCCCGTGTAGCTTGAACAAGGGGCCCGTGCGTCTCCTTCAATAGTTCGACGCGATCGAAACGTGTGCTGTCGCGATTGATTGCGTCACGTAGCGCCCGGCCGAACACCATGCGGAGTTCGGTGCCGATGTTCCACTTGCAGATGGACGAGTCACGCGATAGCTGGAGGCGCTGATCGGCGGGCACGCCGGAACCGCCGTGGATGACCAGCGGGACATCGGTCAGCACTTCGATGGCTTTGACCCGTGCGACGTCAAGGCCTGCAGCCTTGTCCTGCTGCAGGTGGACATTGCCGACGGACACGGCCATGGCATCGACCTGCGTTTCGTTGGCAAATCGCGCCGCCTCCCCGGGGTCGGTACCGCTCGATGCTTCCCCGTCCTGGTAACCGACGAAACCGATTTCGCCTTCGCAGGAGACGCCTGCAGCATGGGCAAGCTCGACGATGGCGGCCGTCTCGTCGATGTTCTGCTCGAGTGGCAGGCGTGAACCGTCGAACATCACCGAGCTGAATCCGGCGTCCAGCGCCTGAACGCATTCGTCCCGTGACTGACCGTGATCGAGGTGTGTAACCACCGGCACGCTGGCCCGTTCGGCAAGGTAGCGAAACATGGTGCCGAGCACGGGAAGCGGTGTATGTGCGCGACAGCCAGGACCCGCCTGCAGGATCAACGGCGCGTTCTCGGCCTCTGCAGCATGCACGAAGGCGCGCATGTCCTCCCAGCCAAGCGTTACCAGACCCGCTACGGCGTAGCCTCCCGACCTTGCTGGCTGCAATACTTCGGCAAGGGTAGCGAGGGTCATTTGAACTTCGCGATCATGTCCTTGATGCCCGGAATGGTTTCTATCTGATAGGCATGTGTCGGTTGAAAGTACTGCACCAGCGAGCGCTGGCTCAGCCCGCCGAGAATGGTGAAGTAATACATCTCGTACCCCGGAAGTGCTGCGCAGGGGTGATAGCCCTTGTCGAGACAGATGGTTGATCCATCAACGATGTGGTAGGCGTCACCCGGCTCGTTGTCGACCCTCTGCAGCATCTGTACACCGGATCCGTGATTCGGGCGAAAGCGGAAGTTGTAGGTCTCGTCGTGACGGGTCTCGTCGGGCAGGCGATCGGTATCGTGCTTGTGTGACGGGAATCCCGACCAGCCGCCCTGGCCGACAGTAAACAGTTCGCTGACCAGCAGCCGACCGACCTTGTCGTGGTGCTTCTGACCGAGGATATGCTTGATCTTTCGATGCGTCTTGGTGTCGTCTGATCCGTACTGCACGAGGTCCAATTCGGCAACCCGGACATCGAAAGGTACCAGCACCTTCTCGTGACGCGCGCCGGCGATAAACACTTCAGCGCTATCGGAGGTGCAGACCATGGTCGCCTTCGCACCGACAGGCACATAGACGCCTTCTGGCTCGCCGTCCCAGACATCCTCACCGCGATTGCCGAGTTTGGCGAAGGACACACCTTCAACGTCGACATCGATGGTTCCGGTGGCCGGGGCGATGCAGGTCTCATAGCCAGGAACCTGGTACTCGAAGGCGTCGCCCTCTGCAAGCTTGACGATGTTGAAGTAGTTGAGAGGCACCCGTTGATCGTCGATGTCGACGATCGGACGGTTCTTGTTGTCGTAGGGAGCAATGTGCATTTAGCGGTCCTTTCCTCAGTCTGTCGTGGGGCCGGGGTGTGATTCGAGAAACGCATCGAGTTCGGCTCGAGACGGCATGGCAGGAGCACAGCCGACGCGCGAGACGACGATCGAGGCGCAGGCCGAGCCGCGTCTAACCGCATCGACCAAGGGCAGACCCTGTGCCATCGAGGCCATGAAGCCGCCCATGAAGCTGTCGCCCGCGCCGGTCGGCTTCAACGCCTCTGCGGGATAGATTCCGGTGCGGAACTCTTCGTCGGGGGTCAGCGTGATCGAGCCTTTCTCCCCCATCTTGTAGACGACGATGCTGGCGCTGGTTCTGGCGAGTTGTCGCGCCTTGTCGAGCCCCTTCGCGCGGTCGCCCGCCATGAAGCCGAACTCCACATCGTTGCCGATGATGATGTCGCAAAGTTCGCCGGCAGCCGAGTAGGTCGCCGCGGCATCGTCGGCAGAGGCCCAACTATACGGGCGATAGTCGATGTCGAAGACGAGCGGCAGGCCAGCTGCCCGGGCGAGCCTGAACGCTTCAAATGTGGCCCGTCGCGACGGTTCGGCGGCGAGCACCGTGCCGGTGGTGATCAACGCACCATAGGCGTCATAGTCGATCGACGCGACATCGTCGACGTTCATGCGGAAGTCGGCAGCGCCGTTACGGTAGATGACCGATTGGTGGTCCTCGATACGGCTCTCGGCGAGCGCAAGAGAGTTCCGTGCCTCGCCACCCTCGACACGTACGTGGCGACGATCGACACCGTAGCCGTCCAGCTGATTCAGGCAGTATCGACCGACCGCATCATCGGACACGCAAGTGACCAGTGCCGCCTGTCCGCCCTGACGCGTGAAGGCGACGCAGATGTTCGCTGACGAACCGCCGAGTGCGCATTCGAAGTGCGTGGCGTCCTCGGTACGCGTGCCGGGAGGATCGGGGTAGAGATCCATGCCCGCGCGGCCGATGACCAAAAAGCTGTTCTTTGCAAGCCTGGCATGATCCATGGCCATTCAAACGCCCTGGCGTTGTTTACCGCGGCTCGACTCCCACTCCTCATGAGCAGCACGAACCTTGTCGCTGGTTGAAACTTCGGGTGTGCCGACTTCCCACCAGGTGTGCCCTTCGTTCGTCCAGCCCTCGTAGGCGTCGACCTTCATGACGATGACGCTGGTCTTGTCGGCAGTCCGGGCGCGTTCGAAGGCTGCACCGAGTTCGGTCGGATTCTCGACGGTTTCGGCATGAGCGCCCATGGCTCGTGCGTGGGCCTCGAAGTCTACGGCGAACGGCTCGGCAGTGACCGTCGGGCAGTCCTTGATGAGGTTGTTGAAGCTCTCGTTGCCAGTGTTGTTCTGCAGCTTGTTGATGACCGCAAAGCCACCGTTGTCGAGCACGAGCACGATGAGCTTCTTGCCGGTCAGCACCGAAGAATAGACGTCGGAATTGAGCATCAGGTAGGAGCCGTCGCCTACGAACACGATGGTGTCTCGATCGGGTTGTCGTTCGCTCTGCGCAATGCGTGCACCCCAGCCACCGGCAATCTCGTAGCCCATGCAGGAGTAGCCGAACTCGACATCCACGGTACCGATGCCGAGAGTACGCCAGTTGGCCGTGACTTCGGCAGGCAAGCCTCCGGCAGCAGCGACCACACGGTCCTCAGGATGGCACAGGGCGTTGACCACGCCGATTGCCTGGGCGTATGAATTCGGACGATTTCCGTGGGCAACGTTCTGTGCAACATACGCATCCCACTGCCTGCGCTGTTCGGCCGCAAGCTTCGTCCAGCCCGGAGCTGCCGTGTAGTCGCCAAGTGCCGCATTCAGTAGCGGCAGGCTGCGCTTCGCATCGCCAATCACGGCAAGAGAGCGGTGCTTGCCGGCATCGTGTCGGCCGACGTTCAGGGTGATGATCCGCGCTTCCCTCGCGAAGGCCGTCCAGGAGCCAGTCGTGAAATCCTGCAAGCGTGTCCCCACGGCAACAATCACATCGGCTTGTTCGGCAATGGTATTTGCCGAATTCGAACCGGTCACGCCGATCGGCCCGGCATTGAGGCCGTGGGTCGCGAGCAGGTTGGCGCGCCCGGCGATGGTCTCCACCACGGGGATCTGCCGTTGTTCGGCGAATGCCGTCAGTTCGGCCACCGCCTTCGAGTACTGCACGCCACCGCCTGCGATGATCATCGGCCGTTCAGCTTGCGCGAGCAGGGCGGCGGCTGCCGCGACGTCCAGCTCGTCCGGTGCAGCGCGCCGGATGCGGTGCACCGTGCGTGCGAAGAACGACTCGGGGTAGTCATGGGCCCAGCCTTGTACATCCTGCGGCAAACCGAGGAAGGCGGGGCCACAGTCGGCCGGGTCGAGCAGGGTGCCGATCGCTTGTGGCAGGGACTGGATGATCTGCGCAGGATGACTGATGCGATCCCAGTAGCGTGTCACGGCTTTGAACGCATCGTTGACACCCAGCGTCGGATCGCCAAAGTGCTCCATCTGCTGTAGTACCGGATCGGGCAGGCGTGTGACATAGGTGTCGCCGCAGAGCAGCAGCATGGGCAGGCGGTTGGCGTGAGCGAGGGCCGCCGAAGTCAGCAGGTTCGAAGTGCCAGGCCCGGCAGAGGCCGTGCAGAACATCATGCGGTGCCGCAGGTGGTACTTCGCGTAAGCGGCTGCCGCGAAACCCATGCTCTGTTCGTTCTGACCGCGATAGAGCGGCAGAGCGTCACGATGAGCATGCAGTGCTTCACCCAGACAGGTGACATTGCCGTGTCCGAAGATGCCGAATCCGCCACCGAACAGCCGCTGCTCCGCGCCGTCGATCTCGATGTACTGATTCGCAAGCCAGCGCACGATCGCCTGGGCGGTCGTGAGACGACATGTCTTGTCCGTCTCGTTCATTCTGGCTTCGCTCATTCCGCAGGACCCTCCCAGGGTTTTCGGCGCGCCGTTGGCGCACGACCCCGATCAGACTCGCGGGATCTTTTGGGACACTATCGTATTGACGCACTTTCGAAGCTGAGGATACAATATTTGCAACCGGTTGCAAAGTCGCTGAATGGCTCGACGTGCCGAGGGATGCCGCTGTTGTGAAAGCGGCACACTCGTCGTGGCGTGATCCAGACTGACGTTGTTTCCGATCCCTCAAGTGCACCTACAGGCAAACCAGCATGACCATCAGAATCGGTAACGCGCCCTGTTCCTGGGGCGTCGAGTTCGCGCAGGACGAACGCAATCCATCGTGGCAGGACGTACTCGCCCAATGCAGCCAGGCGGGTTACACGGGAATCGAGCTCGGACCGGTCGGCTTCATGCCGGAAGATCCAGGCGAACTTGCGGATGCACTGGCACAGCACGGTCTCGAGCTGATCGGCGGTGTGGTGTTCCGCGCCTTCCACGACGCGGCGCAATGGGACGATGTGCTCGATGGTGCGCACCGTACCTGCAAGGCGTTGCAGGCGCATGGTGCCAAGCACTTCGTGCTTATCGATTCGATCTCCCCGCGGCGGGCGCCGACCGCCGGTCGGGCGGCCGAAGCCGAGCAGATGGACGATGCCGAGTGGGCCGCGTATCGGGACCGCCTGGTGACGGTGGCGAAGATCGGCGCCGAGGAATACGGCCTGATTCCCGAATTGCATCCGCATGCGGGTGGGTTCATGGATTTCGAGCCGGAAGTGGAGCGATTCCTGTCCGAGGTCGATATCGATGTGATGAAGCTCTGCATCGATACCGGGCATTGCACGTATGCGGGTTTCGACCCGGTGGCCTTCATGCAACGGCATCGCGAGCGCATCACCTACGTGCACTTCAAGAACACGGATGCGACCGTAAAGGCGGATGCCATTGCCAAACGTACCGGCTTCTACGACGCCTGCGGTCAGGGCATCTTCTGCAACCTGTCGGAGGGCGAAGTCGATTTTCCGGCTGTGCGTCGATTGCTGCTAGACACGGGCTATGAAGGCTGGTGCACGATCGAACAAGACTGCGATCCGACGCTCGATCCTGATCCGCTGGGGGACGCGACGAAGAATCGCGAATACCTGCAGTCCATCGGCTTCGCCTGAACCGAACTCACCCCGCACGCACGACCGGAGATCGACACGATGACACGACTACGCTTTGGCATGATCGGCGGCGGTGAAGGCAGCCAGATAGGACCGGCCCACCGCCTGGGCTCCGGCCTGGACGGGTTGTTCGAATTCACCGCCGGTGCTCTTGACCATCGCCCGGAGCAGGGGCGGGCTTACGGGCAGCGGCTCGGACTCGCGGCGGATCGTTCCTACGGCGACTGGCAGGAAATGCTTGCCGGCGAGCGCACGCGCGACGACCGGGTCGATCTCGTCACCGTGGCGACGCCGAATGCGACGCACTTCGAAATCACCCGGGCCTTCCTCGAAGCGGGCTTTCACGTGCTCTGCGAAAAACCGATGACGATGACGGTCGAGGAGGGTGAGGAGATCGTGCGCGTGGCAGCTTCGAGCGGATCGATCTGTGCAGTCAACT
>Ga0209828_1002580_pt1 | contig 14819 bp, 9 predicted proteins | sample MaitaG_FD_187429 | JGI IMG/M metagenome (GOLD analysis project Ga0209828, IMG submission 187429) | Marine algal microbial communities from Maine, USA - Maine_Asex2 metaG (SPAdes) (version 2) | ecosystem: Host-associated > Algae > Red algae > Unclassified | place: Maine, USA | collected 2015-01-05 | reverse complement strand
GGGCTTAATCATTTAAGCAATGGCAAAGCCATTGTATCATCACAACAATGTAGAAAGCCCTGAAAGGGCGTAAGCTAATTACTAAACTCTATTAATCCCAAATGTATATTTAAGAGGGTTTATAGAAGCCGCGGCATGCTTCCCTTCTAATTCGTAAAAAGGTCGGGATGAGTTGACCTAAGAGCTACTTTTTGATATTTATATCTTAGTTCTGAACATACTTAAAATAAAATATAATGAAGAGAATTATAATTTTTAGAATAGTCAAGAATGCAGTAAATAGATAGACCGTTTGTATTTTTTAAGTTACATTTAGTTCAGCTAAATTCTCAATATTAATAAATCTGTTTCCCCTTTAATATAAATACAGCATTTTAATGACAAATACAAAACAGGTCTTGAATAAAACTTCGCAATTAGAGTATGATTATGTTATCATTGGAAGTGGTTTTGGAGGCTCTGTAAGTGCATTGCGTTTATCAGAAAAGGGCTACAAAGTGTTGGTCATCGAAAAAGGAAAGTGGTGGAAAGCAGAAGATTTCCCAAAGACGAATTGGAGTTTAAGAAAGTGGTTATGGGAACCTAAATTAGGTATGAAAGGTTTTTTCAAATTGACTTTTCTAAAGCATATAACCGTTGTTTCTGGGGTAGGTGTCGGTGGTGGATCTTTGACCTATGCGAATACCTTGCCTATTCCAAAAAAGAAATTTTTCACAACAGGGACATGGGCTAAATTAGCCAATTGGGAAGAGGAATTATCAGAACATTATCAGACTGCCTATAAAATGCTAGGCGCAGATAAAAATCCAAGTACTGCAGATGCTGACAAGGCCATATTGCAATTGGCAAAGAACTTAGATCGCGAAGAGCATTTTGACCAAACAAAAGTAGGTATCTATTTTGGCTCTCCAGGAAAAACCGTACCAGACCCCTATTTTGATGGGAAAGGCCCTGAAAGAACCGGTTGTATTCATTGTGGTGAATGTATGACGGGTTGCCGTCATGGAGCAAAAAATACATTAGACAAAAATTATCTATACCTAGCCCAACAACTAGGAGCAGAAATCATAGCCGAACATGAAGTCAGCAACGTGATCCCTATAGATAACCAGCATGGAAATTCAGGATACACAATAAGCTATAAATCAGGAAAAGGGTCGCCTAAAACAACGACTGCCAACGGAGTCATATTCTCGGGTGGAGTGCTGGGAACCGTTCCTCTATTACTAGATTTAAAAGAGAGCTCACTACCTTATTTATCGGATCGTCTTGGCATGACCGTAAGCACCAATAATGAGGCACTTATCAATGTAGTTAGCCGATCAAAAGAAAAAGATTATAGTAAAGGAATAGCCATCGGATCTATTTTGCACACGGATGAAGATACCCATCTAGAACCATGCAGATATGGAGAAGGGTCTAATTTTTTCAGGATCATGTATGTCCCCATGGCATTTGGAAAAAATGCTTTCACTCGTTTTGGAAAAATGTTATTGGAATACTTTAAATCGCCCATAGACCATGCACGCACTTTCGTTTCTAGAAGCTATTCTAAAAGGACAACCATCCTATTATTCATGCAAACCTTAAACAGCACTATAAAGATCAAAAAAGGAGGATTATTGTATGGATTTAATACGGAAATGGACGAAGGGATCGCTCCAAGTGCATTTATCCCAGAAGCGAAGGAATTAGCACAAGAATATGCAAAGATAGTAGATGGTAAAATATATGTAGGATTTACGGAAACCCTCTTTGGAGTACCTTCTACGGCACATATTTTAGGTGGAGCCACGATGGGCGATAATACAAGTAACGGGGTCATAGATGCCAACAATAAAGTTTTTGGATACGAAAATATGTACGTTTGTGATGGCTCTATGATCAGTGCCAATCCGGGTGTCAATCCATCGCTATCAATCACTGCAATTTCTGAAAGAGCCATGAGTAAAATTCCACCGAAAACTATAACCCAGTCTCTTGATCCAAATTCAAATAAAGAAAAGAAACCGCAAGAAAATCACATGGATAATCTGGAGAAATCAAAGGAAGAAGAATTAGAGAAAAAACATGCAAGTAAGCAAGTGGAAAAGCAAGCGGGAAAGTTAGAGGGCCACATTGAAGGCAAGCCTGATTATTACTTTGAAAATGGCCTCTTGGTTATGACCGAAAAGTACCTCTTAAAACGAGGTTACTGTTGTGGGAATAAATGTAGGCATTGTCCTTATGATTATGAGAATGTTCCAAATGGATAGGATTAAGATAAGCGATAAAGTCTTGTTAAGATAAGGTAAAATCAGAAACGATTAGTGGGTAAAGAGGATAGCGAATACATTCATTTACGGCACAAAAAGAAGCAACCAATGTTTTAAATTGATTGCCTTCATAATATTTAATTTTAAAGATAATTTGATCAGCATTACCTTTCTGTCTTATTGCTGAAAGGTATTGAGAAAACTAGCGTTCTTTGGCAAGATAATCTGAAATTGTTGTTAAAGGACACAAAAATGGTATAAAAGGCTATTTCTACCGACTAAATTCACTTCCTTTTTTCCATTTTGGCCATAAGTCTGAATTTGTAAGTAATCTCCCTACTTCGTAGTACAATTGCCCATCTTGCAAAAATCCTTCATAATTCCATTCACTGGCTACAAACTCATCCGATGGTGCATGGTATCTTTTGGCCGTATACCCTTCCTTAAATTCTTTAGCAAATTCTTTACCTTTGTCCCAATGGTCATACCCACCATCTCCGTAAAGAGCGGGCACTCCTACCTTCACAAAGTTAAAGTGATCGGATCGATAGAAATACCCCTTTTCAGGTTCTTGGCCAGCTAAAATATACCTTCCCTGCGTCTTAGCTACTAGTGCTGCTAAATCATCCATTTCAGAATGTCCCTTACCAGTGATTGTAAAATCTTTCATTTTTCCAGCTGGATTGACCCCATCTAGATTTATATTAGCTACGGTTTTTTTGATTGGGAATAATGGATTATTGACATAGTGATTCGATCCCCATAACCCTTGTTCTTCAGCGGTTACAAACAGAAATATCACCGATCTTTCAGGTGCTGGTTCCTGTTGTGTAAACGCTCTTGCAATTTCTAAAACAGCAGCAGTCCCTGAAGCATTATCTAATGCCCCATTATAGATGCTATCCCCTTCTACTATTGGACCTATCCCAATATGATCCCAATGTGCCGTATATACAACATATTCATCCGGTCTTTTACTTCCTTTTAAAAGGCCAACAACGTTCTTAGAGGTACACTCTTCAAAACGATTTTCTAGATTTACACTTACCTTTGCTCTCAATGATTTTGGTTTAAAACCGGATCTTCTAGCTGCTCTGATTTCTTGAGCCATATCTAATCCTGCATCTGAAAAAAGATCTTGAGCCGTATTCAGAGAGACCCAACCTTTGATTCCACAATCGTTTGATCGATCGGTCCCGGATAGACCTTGCATCGGTCCAGTCCACGAACTTTGCACGACAAACCATGGGTATCCGGCAGAAGTCTTTTCATGGATGATAAGCAATCCATCAGCTCCTTGACGATCTGCTTCTTCGTATTTATAGGACCAACGCCCATAATAAGTCATCGTATCTCCTTTAAAAAACGTAGGATCTTCCCCTCCGAAACCGGGATCATTTACTAAGACAACCGCTGTTTTTCCTTTCAAATCAACCCCTTCGAAGTCATTCCAGTTCTTTTCAGGAGCAACGATTCCAAATCCACAAAAGACCAATTCTGAATCTTTCAATTTGACTGATGCTGCATTCCTTTCAGAGTGAATGACAAAATCCTTTCCAAATGAGACTTCCTTCTTACGATCACCATAGTCTAAGATCATTACAGAATCAGAAGTTCCTTCTATTTCTATCAATGGGACATCTTGATAATAGCTAGTGCCATTTCCAGGATCTATTTTCATAGATTCCAGCTCCTCTTTTATATAGGCTATTGTTTTATCTTCACCAGCACTGCATGGCATCCTTCCTTCATATTCGTCACTTGATAGAATCTCCATGTGTTTAGTAAAAGATTGTATATCAAAAATCTCGTTATTATCCTTTTTCACGCCGTCATTTATTACTACTTCATCTTTACCTCCTTCATTTTTAACTCCTTCATTATGATTGCTCTTACAAGAGAAAAGAAACGAGATGGAAACCATGAAAATCAGGGCTAAAAGATCTTTTATATAGTTTAGTATCATATTATATTGATTTATTTCGAATGAATATAGGATAAAGATTTACCTCCGACAATTTAAATAACATTTAATGAAAGATCAAAAGACAATTTATACTTACTTTCGACAAAATTTTATTGAAAAAAACTAATATAATATCGGGATGAAATCAATAATTCAGACTCTTTCAAAAATCATTTTCTTCACTTCCATCCTATTATCTACCTTAAATCAAGGTTACAGTAATAGCTCAGAAAAGCCTTTGGTCAATGACAATTGTCAAGCGCTAATAAATAACTTCGCGATAGCGATGGATGTTCCTGAAGAATTATTACCAGGAGAAACATATATAATTCCGGTTTTGGCTCAGGGATTTTCAAACGTAATTACATTCCAATACACATTAAGTTTCAATCCTAATGTAATAAAAGTAGTTGATTTGATCGATTCAGGAATACTCAATGGTCAAATTAGCAGCAATCTCAATATATCAGAAACTGGTAATATTCTGTTGCTATGGACTAATGTCAATGCAGAGTCTCAGTCTGTACCAGATAATACCCAATTATTCTTTCTTGAGGTGGAAGTAACTGGGAACTTTTGTGAAGAATCAAGTTTTTCTATTACGGAGGGCATCAATGATACAGAGATATTTTTCAAAACATCAGAAAAAGAATGTTTGCTATTAGAGCCTTTTCCAATAATTTTAATAAATCCAATTGTGATATCTTCTGATGGACTCAATGTTGAATTTAACATCTGTAGCTCAGAATCTTCAAATCAAGCTGAAATTAAAGTAATATGTGGTGAATATCCTATTGATTGGATTTTTAAATCTGGCTCTGATTTTTCTATTGAGGGAGTTTTAACGGAGGATAATAATACAACAACGATCTCTGAAATTCCAGATGGTCTTATAATTTTTGAAGCTACTGATGCAGCGGGAAATAGTTTTAGTAATTTTGATGATTTTGGTAATAACATTAATTTAGAAGAAAATACTCCTCTTCTTGCTTCCATAAATGTGGTCCAAGATTTTAGATGTGACTTATCCTCCGGTCAACTTGGTGTCGAAATACAAGGTGGATTAGCTCCTTACTCCGTAAAATGGTCTAATGGGTTCTATAACACCGATCAAATCGATATAAATTCTCCAGGTGGCGTATACATCGTTACCGTCACAGATAATTGGGGATGCACAACAATGGATTTAATCCAAATCAATAGCCCTGAACCGATCATGCTAGAAATAACTGAAACAGAATATTGCGAGGAAAACTCTCCTTGGAGTACATATCAAATTTCTGGTGGAACTCCTTTTGAAAATAATGAATACCTCATCAATGGAATTCTTTCTCCACCAACGGATACGATATTTTTTGGAGTAAATCCAACGATCGATCTACTTATTGAAGACATGAATGGGTGTTCCAAGAGCGAAACCATACAAGCTGAAGATCTCATTGTAGGAGCCAATACCATATTTATAGATGAAAAGTCTCAAGATTGGGAAGAAGTACCTGATTTACTAGTCGATGAAGTTGGAGATAGTAATTTTGGAGTGGATTATACATTCTGTAAAATTTTTAATGACAATGATTACATTTACTTTCAACTTGGACTTGCAGAGGAAATAAATTTTCAAGAGGATAATGAAATGTTCATAAAAATAAATTACGTTTCTGAATTTGGAGGAAGTGAATTGAATTACAAATTTGGGGATCGCTCTGGATTGTTGTTGATTGATAATCGTGGGATTGATTTATTCCATAATGATATTGGATTAGTAAGTTCTCCCACCGTATCTTCAGATACTTTTGAATTTGTTATTCGAAGAGATATTTCTACCGCTAATGAAGATTTTGGAAAGATCGGTGGACTTATTAGAATAAGTTTTGATACTGGAGTCGGCGATCGCATGCCTAATATTGGTGATGTTACACATGTCTTAGAAGATTGCAATGACTTTATTCAATCTGAAGTACAGTTTGATATTAGTGCCAATGCAGACTTCCGTTTTTTAAGCTATAATGTTTTAAGAGATAACCTATTCGAACCTGCTGTACAAGCAGCTTATACAAATATATTTAAAACCATAAAACCCGACATAATCGCCTTTCAAGAAATATACGATCATACCGCTTTTGAAACCCAAGCTTTGTATACGGAATTGACTGGCGAAACGGATTGGTTTAGTTCTAAGAAAGGTACCGATATCATTCTTCTATCAAGATACCCAATTTTAGACTCAAGAACGATTGGAGGAAATGGAGTTTTCATGGTAGATGTCGAAGGAACAACAACAGTAATTTTCAATGTGCATTTCCGATGTTGCCAAAATAATGTTGAAAGACAAGCGGAAATCGATGAGATTCTTTCTACGATTCGACATATGAAAGAAGGCACCTATCCAGAATGGCAAATTCCTGCCAACACCCCTATCATAGTCGCAGGAGATATGAATCTTGTGGGGCCTCAAAGTCAACAGCACAGTATAATAAATGGAGATATACAGGACGAACAAACATATGGTGAGGATGTTTCTCCAGATTGGAATGGTCACCCTTTCAGAGACAGTCAACCAAAAACTACGGGTCACCCGTCTACTTTCACCTGGTTTTCTGTAGGCGAATCATTTAGTCCAGGGCGACTAGATTATGTATTATATACTGGTTCTGTATTAAGTTTAGAAAACAGTTACAATCTTTTTACTCCTACTCTTAACGGATTACAACTTCAAGACTTGAATATTTCACCACGGGATGTAACTGATGCGTCCGATCATCTTCCAGTAGTGACTGATTTTGCTTTTGGAGAAATAGTAAGTACAAGTACAATTACTGCGGAATCACTCTCGCTAATTATTTTTCCAAATCCTACAAATGGAGAATTTTTTCTTGATTTTGAAGATGATACATCTCGAAATCTATCCATTATGATTTATACCATTGATGGGCAGGTTACAATGAAAGATATTAATTTCGTTTCTAGAAAGGGAAATAATGTGATTCCAATAGACATCGATTTAGACTATGGAGTTTATTTCATTAAACTGAGTGATGGTACTGAAGTGTATACGGCAAGGGTTGTGGTTATAGATTAGATTAGTTGCTTGTTGATGGTTGAAAGTGGTTCGGTTTTTTTCGTTAGCATTAATCCGTAAATCGTATACCGATGCTCGAAATATGAGTTACGAAATACGGACAAGACCAACATATCACTGAACCAACTTACTCAGTTCCGATGCACGATTGTACGCTGCTTTGATTCCTTCATCAATATCTAAATTTACTTCGCCCTTATTGAATGAATTTAATGCCGCTTCTGTTGTTCCGCCTCTAGATGCAACCATTTGAATCCATTCTTCGCATGAGAAGTTATATTTATTAAATAGATCAACTGCACCAGCGAAAGTCTGAATACTCATAATTTCTGCTTGCGACTTATTGAAACCCAATTTTTTCGCTGATTCGATCATAGTCTGCATAAAATAAAATACATACGCTGGGCCAGAACCAGAAATAGCTGTAGCAGCATCTATCTGATCCTCAAATTCTACATATATAGTCTTACCGGTAGCATTAAGTAAATTCTGAACCATAACTAATTCTATTCGCGTCACGGCATCAGACGAGGTAAAAACCGTCATGCCTTTGCCAATTTGTGCAGGCAGATTAGGCATCGCCCGGATGACTTTAGAAACTCCCATATTTTTGGCAATTGCTTTTATCGGTATGCCGGCCATAATTGATAAATATACTTGTTGGGTTCCAACATGAGGCTTTAGAGAGTCAAATAGTTTATTGACATCCTGTGGCTTGACTGCTAGGATAATTAGATCGGCTTCCTTTATGTATGGACCAGGAGTTCCTTCTATCGTTCCCAAATCTTGCTCTCTTAGAGAAGCGGCCTTCTCTTCAGACTTTTCTAGAATAATTAATTGATCCTGTGTGCATATACTAGCGTGTATAAAACTTTTTGCATAGGTCTTACCCATGTTTCCTCCCCCCACAATTAATATCTTCATGTATTTGCGTTGTTACTTACTTTTGTAATATTTTTCTCAAAATGTCATTTCAGGAATATCGCCATCCGCAATTAGGTTTCCTTCTGTCGCTTTTTGGATTTCCTCAACACTGACACCTGGAGCTTTTTCTATTAGTTTAAATCCATCTGCCGTGATATCCAATACAGCCATATTCGTAATGATTCTTTTCACACATTTGACTCCAGTCAGTGGCAAGCTACATTGCTTTAGTAGTTTTGATTCACCTCTTTTGTTCGTGTGCATCATAGCTACGATTATATTATCGGCAGAAGCTACCAAATCCATGGCCCCTCCCATTCCTTTTACCATCCGACCCGGTATTTTCCAATTGGCAATATCTCCAAATTGAGATACCTCCATGGCACCTAAGACTGTCAATTGTATGTGCTGACCGCGTATCATTGCAAAGCTAGTTGCAGAGTCAAATATGGCAGCTCCTGGCAATGAGGTGATCGTCTGCTTCCCCGCGTTGATTAAATCTGCATCCTCTTCGCCATCGAATGGAAAAGGACCCATACCTAGAATTCCATTTTCAGATTGAAAAACGAGATTCATTCCTTCCGGGATATAATTCGCCACCAATGTTGGTATCCCTATTCCTAGGTTCACGTACCATCCATCTTGTAGTTCTTGCGCTATACGTTGTGCAATTCCATTTTTATCAAGCATAATTTCTTTTATAATTTTGGTCTAACAGTTCTTTGCTCAATTCTCTTTTCAAACTTCTCTCCTTGGAAAATTCGATTTACAAATATCCCAGGTGTGTGTATAAAATTAGGATCCAATTCTCCTGGCTCTACTAATTTCTCCACTTCAGCGATGGTAATCGTTCCAGCCATAGCCATCGGAGGATTAAAATTTCTAGCGGTTCCTTTATATATTAAATTCCCAAAACGATCTCCTTTCCAAGCTTTCACAATGGCGAATTCCGCAGACAAAGCAGATTCCAAAATATGAGGCTTTCCATTAAAATATCTAATTTCTTTCCCTTCTGCTACTTCAGTTCCATATCCTGCTGGTGTAAAGAATGCGGGAACTCCTGCACCACCCATATAACATCTTGCAGCTAAAGAACCTTGTGGGATCAGATCAACTTCTAATTCACCGCTAAGCATTTGCCGTTCGAACTCCTCATTTTCGCCCACATAGGAAGAGATCATTTTCTTAATTTGCCTTTTTTGTAGCAGTAAACCCAAACCAAAGTCATCTACTCCTGCATTATTAGATATACATGTAAGACCACTGATTCCTGCCTCGACTAATGCGGCAATACAATTTTCTGGTATACCACATAAACCAAAACCACCTAACATTATGGTCATATTGTCTTCTAAGCCTTGAATGGCTTCTTTTGCGTTAGCAACTAATTTGTTCATATTAAATTATTACAGGATACGATTACACATAATACTTAATTCTCTAAAAATGGAGATCATACTTGCCCAAAAATTTTCATTTAATTCACTTTTTAGCTAATAAAATACGACTTTCAAGACAATAAAAGGTAAGAATTCATGTCTGTCGACCAAATTTTTGCTTAAAAATATACAATCCCGAAATATTATTGTCGTCCACTGCGCAGTAGTCCCTATGTAGACGACTTGTAACTTATTTGTACTCTATATTTGAATCATCGATTAAATAATTTTAAACACCCTTTTATTTCCAAGTTGATAGAGATTAATTCAAGATAACAACACCCTTTTATTTAATTTTCATTCTTAAATAATTAAAACAATTAAAAACTGATTGAGGAAGTCTTAAAGATAGATTTCCTCTTTTTTTTGTGTTATCGGTTATCGGTTTTAGTAACTCGTTTTTCGTATCTCGAAATTCGATAATAGTATCTCGATATTCGATGTTCGATATTCGATATTCGATATTCGCAGATCTAAAAATTAAACTCGCCCTGTTATACTATGTGACATCGACTGCCACCACTTTCATTCCGACAAATTCTATTTTGAATTTATTCTTTCGAGTTTCTGTCCAGTTTCAAATGAGAGTTTCAATATATACAGGCGACCATACTACAATTAATCAGAAATACTTCACAACCTCGGAAACGACTCGCTTGATTCAGTTAGACACACGAATTAATAGAGTATGTATATCTATTAATTTTAATAGTAATTGATCAGAAAATTAAAAATTATTGTAAGTTCACTCAATTGATTAATTCCTCGATTGACAGTTTTTGCTTCGTTGATCACCTAGCTTAGCAGAGGCTAAACTCCTGCTTAACTCTTCCCTATTTTTTTTCTCCTTTTAGCTTATATATATTAAAGAGAGTTCTTTGATTGAGTGCTTGATGAGTCAATATAGAATTACAGGTTTCAGATTTCGTATTTTGGGATCGACCTTACATTGGGTATTCTAGTTCCGGGTTTCATTATACTTATTACTTGTAAGCAAATCGACCCACGAAGACCAATCCACGAAAGACGATCCGCGAAAAACGATCCGCGAAAAACGATCCACGAGAATCGATCCATGAAAAGCAATCCACAAGATTCGATCTACGGCAGACAATCCACGAAATACGATCCACGAAATACGATCCACGAAAAACGACCTACGCCACAAAAAAAATGTCTCGTACTTTCGTCTTTTGAATGATAAATTCTAGAGCCACTATACCCTTTTTACTTCCCTTTGCCCACAAGTTCAGGTTTTTGTGATTATTACTTTACAAAGTACATATTTGAAATGTCTGTTAATTAACAGAGTAAGAATTGAAATGAATATGCTAACAAATTGCAGTTTATATTTGCATTGTATTTAGGAGATACCCACTCAATCACTTTTCGACGCATCTCAAGTTTTAAATAATAGATCAAGATAACGAATACCTTAACACCCTTTTTATTTCTTTAAGTTGTATAGCCAAATCAATATTAAAGATGAGGTCTAATAACTTGTTAGACCTCTTTTTTCTCTCTTTGAGAATTGAAATCTAATTCTCATTTATTTGACTGAAAAGATAAGTAAATAAAATTTTCAAAAACCTATTGAAAATAAACGTCATGATAGATTTTTGGAATTTTCATAACCAAAAATTATGTTCATCATTTTCAGCTAACCAGAAATTGGTAGAATAAAAATCTTAATATAATAATTTCAAGATAACGAATACCTTAACACCCCTTTATCGCTTTATCGTTGAAAAATTACTCAAATGTGAGATTGAGGTCTTATAACTTGTTGGGCCTCTTTTTTCTCTCTTTGAGAAATGCATTTTTGTGATTCTCACTTATTTGACAGAAAATTTAATGAAAAATTATTTTCGCCAACCTATTGAATATAGTCGACAAGAAAGTGTCTGACATTTTCAAAACTGATAATTACATTCATACATTTCAGATAATTTTAATTTTTTAACAAAATCAGATAATAATATAAAGATACAGAATACTTAACACCCTTTTATTTCTTTATCGTTGAAAAAGATCAACCTTAAAGATGAGGTCTAATAACTTGTTAGACCTCTTTTTTCTCACCTTGATAATTATAAAATAAAGTAACTTTTAATTATTAGTTTCAAGATATAGAATACTTGACACCCTTTTATCTCCTTATAGTTGGAAAATAAATCAACCTTTAAGGTGAGGTCTAATTACTTATTGGACCTCTTTTTTTTGTTCGTCACTAGTCAATGAGTCTAGGATGGTTTTAATATTTTCTTTTGCGCTTTTAGGATCATCAAGTAAGAGGGTGTTAAATATTTCGATTTTGGCTTTGGAATATTTATATTCCATAATTGGTTCCCTGAATATAAATGCAATGATAAAGGAGATGGTTATAAATACGATAATAAATTTAGGCCAATTAATCTTTATCTTTTTCATTAATCATTAAACTTTATTATACCACAACCTTCTCTTCTTTTGTCTCCAATTGCTTCATTAGATTCTAGATCAATGGTATGAGTACCTCCAAACAGTAACTCCAAGCCTTCCCATTCTATCAATCTTTTATCATCCAAGGACGGCTGTATTTCATATCCCTTTTCTGCATATATTTGCTCGTCGCTTTCAAAGATACGAGGAGCATGGATAGAATCATTCAAGTTCATTTTTAGTTGGTAACGATTGATAAGTAATTGAGCGAGTGAAAAAGGGATGCGTGTAGATCCACCTGATCCTGTAAGGAGAACCAATTGATTTTTCTGATCAAATACCAAGGTCGGGCACATCATAGAATTAAGCCTTGTATTTGGACTCCAAGAATTTAATCCATTTGGCATTAATGCCGTTTCGCCTAACATGTTATTCATATGCATATCTGTGCCAGGAATAAAATAAGATGACCCCTCTCCTATTGATGTAGACAAGGAAATCCCATTGCCATACTTGTCTAAAATATTGAAATGTGAGGTGCCATTTGGAATGATGGTTTTTGTGTTTTCTGGTATAGAATAATGAGCATCTTTTTCTCTAATCTTTTGCGCTAAATGATTGGCATCCTTTGCATATTTATTGGCATTCTCAAATGAAGCTCTTAAGGCTCTGTAATGTAAGTTAGATAACTTTTGGATGGTTTGACTTTGTTTGGATGATTTCTCAAATTGTTCTAAAAATAGATTCATCAATCCTCCACCCATACTCGGCAAAGATGGAACAGAAATTCGCCGATCACCCAAAGAAAAGTTAAATGGATTTGTCTTTGTAATCCTATAATCTTCAAAATCATTATATCTCAAAAAACCACCATTATCTTTAGAATATTCAGAGACCGTTTGTGCTATTTCCCCTCTGTAAAACCAATCGCCCTTTTCTCTTGCAAATGACTCTAGAAAGTCCGCGTAAGATGGTAATCTAAATCGGTCGCCATCAGTAATCAACTTTCCATCCTTTATAAACAGCTTTTTCCCATGGTCGCTATGCGTCAAAATATTTGCTAAAAGCAGTGTATCCTCTGCTTGAAAGGGCGTATAAAGAATCCCTTCGGTCGCTAATTTTTGAGCCGGTTGTACGAGCTCTTTCAAATGCATGGAACAATGCTTATTGATTAGGTGATTGATCAGTGCAATAGCTCCAGGAACAGCCATAGAGGCTGGACCGGCATAGAAAGTCTCTTGACTTTCCCCAAAATCTATGACGATCTCCTCATAATTAGGTCGGACTATATCTTGAGATTTCGGTGTTTGACAAAAAAAGTCTAGAATAAATTGTTCGCCTTCACGAGTAACAATATTAGCAAAGCCACCGGCCCCTACTGAGGCCATAACCGGTTCTGAAATAAAACTAACTAAATAGGCCGCTACCCCTGCATCAAAAGCATTCCCTCCCGCAAGAAGAACCTCTTCAGCTACCTGAGCTGTAATTGCATGACCAGCGGCAATGGCATATTGTATATTTGAATTAGACACAAGTCAAATATAATAGAAATACATAATACGAGGTAATGAATCAGATAAGTATAAGGAAAAGTTAGGTGAACAATAATTCAATAGGTAGGATAAGTTAATGTCTATACTGTCTACATAACCTACTTAATACTTCACAATCTTTCTTGTATCGAATATTTGATTCCCTTCCCCTATGAGTGAGATAAAATATACGCCTTGCTCCAAACTTTTGGTATTGATCTCAAAGTTATGCGCCGAAACTTGAGAGCGTACTATTTTTTTTCCTTCAAGGTTATGTAAGATGTAATCAGTTTCTACATTTGATTCAATTAAAATGTGATCCGAAAAAGGATTAGGGGAAATTCTGAATTCGCCTGAAGGCGTATTTTCTATAGATGTACTCGTGTCTAATTTAAAATGCAACTCATCAATATTGCAGGTACTCCCACCTATATTGCCGATACCGTTATCACAATAGCCACAATATAGGACTAGCCAAATACTATCTACGACAGATTCTGCATTTGTATCAAATTCTATATCAGCATTCACTTCCTCCCATTCACTAACATCTTCTGTTTTCCAAATTTCAAGAAATTGATGTTTTATTATTTCTCCATTTCCAAAATATCTTAAAAACATTCTAAGACATCCCACTTGCATACTTATATAATCTTCAGACAAGGAAAGTTTATAGTGAAATGATAGACTATTTAATTCATCAATTCTAAATTCCTCAGTAATAAACTTCCACGTATTGATAGGATAAAATGTCAGATCCTCGCAGTTTTCACCCAATTCCAAACTGTAATTTCCTTTAAACGAATCTGCACTTCGAGAAATGTTTTGAGGACACGGTTCGTTATGAGAGTCCCATCCAACAGGCAGATAAAAGACACTCGTACTATCCCATTCCTCAAAATCTGAAATCAAGTATTCTTGAGCATTCAGAACATTGCATTATACAATTAGAAAAAGTAAAAATTTAGATTTCAATGTTAATTGTCTTTTTAATTTATTCAATTTAATACGATAATCCTTTAATCCTGTTCATCATAATTCAGACAATTGCCCGAAAGATAATTTGCACATATTTTCTTAATACTTCACAATCTTTCTTGTATCGAATATTTGATTCCCTTCCCCTATGAGTGAGATAAAATATACGCCTTGCTCCAAACTTTTGGTATTGATCTCAAAGTTATGCGCCGAAACTTGAGAGCG
>Ga0209828_1002579_pt1 | contig 14819 bp, 8 predicted proteins | sample MaitaG_FD_187429 | JGI IMG/M metagenome (GOLD analysis project Ga0209828, IMG submission 187429) | Marine algal microbial communities from Maine, USA - Maine_Asex2 metaG (SPAdes) (version 2) | ecosystem: Host-associated > Algae > Red algae > Unclassified | place: Maine, USA | collected 2015-01-05 | reverse complement strand
TATCGCTCGGGCAAGGTGCCAATACTGCGTTACCAATCTGGGGTAAATTTGCGGTCGCAGCGGATCGGGATAAAGACTTTAAAAATTGGCAACGCAGTGTATTTCCCGTACCTTCGGTCGAAATTTTGGAATTGCTCGATTGTCCAGACTTCGCTGAAGAAAGACCACCGGAACTTACAGAAGAGGAGGAGAGCATAGAGGAAGTGGTCGAAGGAATTAATTCTCAGATCGATAAACTCCTGGAATCACTGAAAAAGAAAAAATCAGACCGAAAGACCAGTATTGACGAGACCGAAAAGCAACGAAAAAAAGAAGAGAAGGAAAAACGGAAAGCAAAGCGGAAGAAGAAACGGAAAAAGTTTTTTGATAAGGTTTTTGGTGGATAGGTAATGAAATGAATAATGTCCTCTAACGTCTTTTCCTAAAATGAAAGAGCATTTTAAATTTCGAAAACCATCACGAACCAAGCGCATTTTCCATTGAAAAATTATTAAATATTCATTTTTTTAATTTGAAATACTGTGCTGGCAGTAAGCCACGGATCACCAACTCAACAACTCAAAATGCCTAAACTCTATCTCTTACCCTGTCCACTTGGCGACGACAGTCTACATACCTTACCCGAGATGGTCGGCACCCATATCCGTGAGTTGGAAGTTTTTATTGTGGAAAGAGCTAAAACGGCCCGACATTTTATCAAAGCCATGCAGCCGCGTTTACCGATCTCCGAATTAACTATTTTTGAGTTAGACAAACACAATCCACAAGCTGCTCATCAAGCCTTTCAAGCGGCCTTGAAAACGGGGAAAGATATAGGTGTGTTATCCGAAGCAGGCTGTCCCGGCGTGGCCGATCCCGGTGCACTCATCGTCAAATATGCCCACCAAAAAGGGATACAAGTAATTCCGCTCGTTGGACCCTCCTCTATTTTATTGGCACTGATGGCCTCCGGGATGAATGGACAAAATTTTGCCTTCCGAGGCTATCTGCCCGCAAAAAAACCGGAACTCGCCAAAGCCCTAAAACAACTGGAATCCACCGCAAAAAAACAAAACCAAACCCAGCTATTTATCGAAGCCCCTTACCGCAATCGAGGCGTTGTAGAAGCCGCCTTTCAACAATTAAATAATAATACCTTTTTCTGTATTGCTGCTGATCTAACCCTTCCCACCGAATACATCAAGACTAAGATGATCAAAGAATGGAAAGCGACCGAGCTGCCGGACTTACACAAAAGACCCGCGATTTTTTTGATTGGGTAGAGGATGCTTTCCCGCTCTAACACCACAACTTATGACTTTCCATGATACCAAAAAAGTTTAGCTGCTAGTTTACACCTTTTGGTGTAGAGACGAAAAAGTGTAAACAAGCGAAGGAAAGTTGGTGCTTATGGTGGGCTAGCGGGTGTTTAAAACGATTAGTATCTGTTGTCGTAGCATCCCGAAGGGGGCTATGCAATATATACCTTGTGTGTGCTTTTGTTTTTTTAAACAGTAGTTTTCATTTTTAGTGTGATTTCTCCAATGTTGTAAGCATATATGGAAGCAGGAAGAAAAGTGAATTTCAAATCTTTTATTTCTCTCAGTCCTATTTTATCAATTGACGTGACAACAGCAGCTTCAAATTTATTTTCTTCACAAAACTTGATTAAACTTTTCAATTCTTGAGGTTTATCAAAATATCGGTTACTCCATTTAATTTCTACTCCCCAAACAGGTTTATAATTTTTGTCATCCACTAAAACAAGATCTACTTCTCCTTCATTTCTTCCATCTTTCCATCTAGCATATGTTAAATCTAGTTGCTCTCGATGCATCCATTGTGATAGAATTGCTGTTTCTACCATATTTCCCATTTCTTGGTCTGTTTCGCTTATTGGAGAAAATAATGCAGTGCGAAGTGATGGGTTAGTAAGATATACTTTGAAGCTTGTTATTCTTTTTAATCTTTTTGCATTGACACCAACTTTATTTAATACCTTAATTAGGAATGCTGCTTCTAAATATTCTAGATATTTTTTTAATGTATCCTTTTGAATCCCACTTTGTCTAGACATTGTCTCATATGAGAATTCATTTCCAGTATTATAAGCTATGTATGTAAAGAATCTGTTTAGCTCTTGAACATTTTTGATGCCATACAAGCTCGGTAAATCTCTAAGTAGAACTTTGTCAACAATATCGTTTTTCACATATCTACCCATATCGCCTTGTATTTTTTCAGATAATACTACCTCGGGGTATCCTCCGAAATTTAAATAATGGATAAATTCTTTATTTAATGCTTTTGGATCATGAGTTAAGCAATAATTTATCTCCTTGTCTCCATATTGAATAGTACCTTCAAAAATTAAATGGTCTAATTTTTTCAAATGAATATATTCCTGAAATGTTAATGGAGGCAACAAGAAATCAGTAAATCTACCCGCTCCACTTTCCGTACTGTGCCATTTCAAAGCAGCGGCTGCCGATCCAGAAACAATGAATTTAGTTTCAGGGTATGAGTCAACCAATACTTTTAAATGTCTTTCCCAATCTTTCAAGTATTGTATTTCATCAAAAAAGACATAACAACCGTCAAGGTTTTTAAGGTTTAAAGATTCTTTACATAGAGTTAAAACATCCTCTAAGCTTAAATTGACGTAAATCGGGTTGTCAATTCCGATAAAGAATAGTTTGTGAGAATTTGTACCTTCTTTCAGTAAGTTTTCAATACAATGAAATAACATTACAGTTTTACCGACCCTCCTAGGTCCCATTAGAACTAAAGCTCTATTAATGCTCCTTTCATTGACAAATGGATAAAAGAGGTCAAAATATAATCTTCTGGACATGGAACTATATGTGTTCGGTACTTCTTTCGTGATCCACCATGGATTTTCATACCGAAGTCGTTCAATAATTTTTTCTGTCGGGATAAGGTTTAGCATTGCCATTATTTTGTCTTAATATTGCAAATATACATAAAATAGATAGATTTAAAACTATCTATTTTATGCAGAAATTGATTGAATAAGGTGGATATCGGAGGTGAGTACGGCTAATTCGACAATCGAACTCATTATTCAATGAAACACAACAACATTCTATTGTCCATTTAATGGGATAAGCCGCTACTATTTTCCTCTTAGCCAGATGGTACTATACTTGAACAATTCATCAACACAATCAGCAATACTGTTGCACATGAAATAGGTCATCAATTCAATATGCCAGCAATGTCAAACGCAGCGAGTCATGTAGATAATTCTAATATAGGATTGATTTCAAATGACACTTGAACCAGTAGTAATCGACATCGAAAGACCACGTAAGACCCGTCTACATTGGTGATCCAGTGGGAGAACCAGGTAGTTCCAGCTATTTTTTAGACTTAGCGAGAATGACCAATATTGAAGAAGAAAAATTGAATGAACTTTCTGAAAAAATGGAAAATAAAATTTCCATCGAAACCAATAAAATTTTGACGGGAGGAACTTCCAAGTTTGAAATATCAAAGCAAGAGGAAATTAATACGGAAACGCTAATCCATTAATCATATAACAGAACCATTCGTTGCGGTCTAAGCTTACTACAATGAATGGTTCTCTTTTTATCTGGATTTGATATGTTTGTAAAAAAAATTATAATTACACTTTTTGTATGTCATTTTTGCCTTACAGTATCTGCTCAATCGACCGTAGTTGGCTTTAGTTGTCAATACGAAGTAATAGGAGACAATCCTGATAATCCAGAGGAGGTATTAATTAGGGTGAGTTCTACCAGTACTGGACGCTGTGGGTTTAGTTTAAACGCTGTAGATAATTTCAAGCCAGTCGTTAATGATTCCTGTTTGATTATTCCTGACCCTCCTTGTTTTGAGCGGTATTATCTAAATGCAAGAGACAATGCAGTATTCAGGATGCCTAAATGCACGGAAGAACAACTTATCTTACTTGCGGTTGATCGTTGTTGTAGAGATCCTGATTTTACGAATGTTGATGTAACTTCTAGTAACTATTTCCGGCGATTTTTAACCAACTTTACAGTTAGTGGAAAGGCACTTGCATCACATAATAAAAGCCCTGTCGTAGCTGATGAAATTCCAACGATTTTTTGTAAAGGAGCTGCTACGGTCATCCAACAGCCGATGACGGATGAAGAAGGGGATCAAGTAATTTTTAGAATGGCGAGCTGTTAAGTATCATTCGTCGAGAAGCACAGTTTTATGTGGTGGATTGTATTCCCAAAGTAGAAGCTCGGATTCCAGCTTCCGAAATGAAAGGAGATACGGCAGTTTTTCCTCTTTGTAATGAAGGTGCACTCACCATTCCAAATGAAAGTAATTTTATCTGTTGGCTGGAATGGCCGCCACCAAAATGCAGGAACCCCATTCCCAGCAGGTGTTTACACCTATCAAGGAGCCGTCTCATTTATTAATAATGACCCTGTTTATCTCAAAGGCAATCTCGTCTTGATCCGATAATCTACCAGTTGGCAAACGTCCCACCCAGCTTTTGGCCTACATTTTGGCTTATTTCCATATTAGACTTGTTACCCTTTAACAAATTGGTTCTAAGGTTAACAAGTCTATTCTCAACATATCTTTGCACCATCATACCAAACAAGCACAGTTGTCGTTTTATATTAAGGCGTTTTTATATTAACTTTGCACCTGCAACTTACCCTACCATTATTTACAAGCACTTCCTAACCAGAAGCTTACCTTGTATCTAATATCTTCATGAACATTTAAATCTGAATTCCGGTGAAAAATCTTTGTCTACTTTTTGCGTTTTTTCTTTTTGGATCAAACCTCTCCGCTCAGGAAGGTTGGGAATTAGGAGGATGGGTTGGTGGTGCCAATTATTTTGGAGACCTGAACACCACCTTTAATGTAAAGGAAGCAGGCTTGGCCGCCGGCGTCATTGCGCGTTATAATTTCAATACCCGGATTTGTATGAAGGCTACCTTTAATTACCTACGGGTAGGAGGGACGGACGCCACTTCTGATAATACGTTTGAGCGAACGCGTAACTTGGCTTTCCGCTCCGACATCTGGGATGGTAGTTTTAATTTTGAATTTAACTTCCTCAATTACGTACACGGCTCCCGTGATGAGTTTTTTACTCCTTATTTATTTGCGGGCTTTTCTATTTTTCAATATAATCCTACGACCGAACTGGACGGCGAATCCTACGAACTTCGCAACTTTGGAACCGAAGGACAGTTTCGGGGAGAGGAGTATTCTACTGTTTCTGGAGGATTAAATTATGGACTTGGCTTCAAAATAGACTTGAGTTACCGCTGGAGCGTTAATATTCAGCTTAGTGGACGTAAAATATTTACCGACTACCTGGATGACGTGAGTGGGGTATATCCTGATTTTAATGACTTGGAGAGTTTGCGTGGTGATATTGCCGTAGCACTTTCTGATCGCTCCGTTGGGGCTGAGGGCGTTTCGATTGCTCAGGAAGGAAGACAACGTGGTAATGGTCGAAAAAATGACAGCTACGCTACTTTGGGTGTTGGTCTTGTATACTATTTTGGTAGCTTGAAATGTCCACCGATTAATCGGTAAATATAATTTGTAAATTGTCTCTATCAGCTTCTGCGAGACGATCCCGTCGTAAAGTATGGCCTTTCCTTTAGGAAAACAAGGCACGGAATATGAGCTAAGGAATGTTGATAAATTAAATTGATATTTTAGACTTGGTTATTTTGTTACTAATCAAGGTACTAAACGGAGTTATGCCGTAGCATAATGCGTATTTTAGTGACCCTGCCCGATCTTACACTTACAATCGGTCCGGCGGGGCAGAGTAGTAACAAAAGAAGCAGTCAAAAGTGTAAAATTATTTTTGAACCGTTCCTAAATAAATAAACCCTCTAGAATGGTCCTCCAAACTACCATCCAGCTTCCCGCTTATCCACGAGGTTATCATCTCATTACCCGCGAAATTTTAACCCGTCTGGAACCGCTACCGGAAACCGGATTTGTCCACCTCTTTATCCAGCATACCTCGGCGGGCATCACCATCAACGAAAATGCAGACCCTTCTGTACGTGTTGATTTTGAAAATATTTTTAATAAAATTGTACCCGAAAATTTACCCTTTCTAACTCATACGATGGAAGGTCCGGACGACATGCCCGCTCATATCAAAGCCGCTTTAATCGGTCATAGTATTCAGATACCCATCACCGATTCCTGCTTAAATTTAGGCACCTGGCAGGGAATTTATCTCTGTGAATTTCGTAATCATGCTAGTGGTCGTCGACTAATTGCGTCGGTATATAGTTAAGAAATTCAATTGTGGATAATTTTTTAGAATGTGGATAACTCAAAAATGTGGATAACTTTATTAGTGCTTGTAAAGCTGCATTTGTTTCTGTAAGTGTCTGTTTTTTAACAATTTATACCTAGTCACTTCTTATTTGTAAACAAGATAAAAAATATAGTTTTCCACAAAACGAATTAATTTTTATTAATATATAAACATTCGACTGTTAGTAATTTTTCCCCACGTTAATGAGTCTATCTAGTATTATTGTGTTGAAACTTAAGCCTACCTAAAGTAACTTAACTCAAGACATTCGTCCCACAAGCTTTTTCAAAAAAGAATAATTACAATTTAAAATGCACACAATCCGTGCGTAAACAATTTGATCGTACTAAAATTATTAAAATGAGAAAACTTATCCAATCACTACTAATGTGCATGGCCGTCGGTTGCCTTCTTTCTTCTTGTGTTTCTAAAAAGAAATTCGAGCAATTAATGAACGATAAGACCACCATCGGTCAGGTCCTGGCCAAAAATCAGGAGACGGTGGAAAGCTTAAAAGCCAACGTTGCTACCCTCGAATCAGAAAAAGAGGAACTAGGTAAAATACTGGAAGAAAAAACCACTGAGCTATCCGATGAAATTTCTGCGGCCAATGATGAATTAATGAGTACTAAAAAAACACTCGAAGAAATGGAAGCGGCAGTAGCCGCTAGAGATTCGCAACTGACGATAGTGCAGGAAAAGGTGAGTGCTACTTTTGACGGTTATAAAAAAGGTGGTTTTGATCTGACCAACCGAGATAATGGACTCGTTATAAACACACCATCTCCAGTTCGTTTTCGCAGTGGTTCTACGCGGGTAGATCAGGATAGTAAAATGGTCTTAAATGATCTGGCAGAAAAATTAAAACTAAATCCAAGAGTAAAACTCCTCGTTGAAGGTCACACGGATAGTGTACCAATGAAGGAAGGAGCAAGATTCCGGAACAATAAAGAACTGAGCACCGCTCGTGCCAATCGCGTAGTAGCAGAGCTTGTAAAGATGGGCGTTAACCCAATTCAACTTACTGCCGCCGGACGCGGAGATACGATGCCTAAATTTCAGGATGAGAATGATTCGGAAGAAGTACGTGCCATGAACCGTCGGACCGAATTTGTCTTAATGGCGGATGTCGGACCCTTATTCGAAATGTCACAAGGGATGAACTAAAATAGAGCAAACCTTTTAAGCGCTCTTGTAACAATGAATACCTGTTCTACAAAAGGCGCGAACAAGGAAAACAACAAGGCAAGTTAAAAAGGCTGCTTACTTTTCAGTAGGCAGCCCTTTTTAGATTTGTCGTTTTGTAGGATTAAAATCTAATATGGAAATTCCATTACAGCGTTTACGCGATATACGTAACTCCAAAGAGAGATAAACAGGATAAAAGCAATTACTATAAAAGCGAGGGCCTTGCCCTTCAGTCCTACATTTTGAATTTCTTCACTCATTATTATTTATTTTTTTACAAAATAAAGGAAAATATAGTTAACAAGCAAAGAAACGTTTACTGGTGCTTTTTGTTGATTAATATTCCTGATCCACCATTGGCTTGCACTTATTTTTTAGCCAGTTTGTCTCTTCTGGATTTAATAAAGGACTCAGCTCCGCAAAAACTTTCTCGTGGTAATCATTTAACCAGTTTATTTCTGCTGCGTTTAATAATTCTTTTTTTACCAAACTCAGATCAATAGGGAACAAGGTAACTGTATCGAATTTTAAAAAAGTACCAAAAGCAGATTCACCCGCCTTAACGGTTAAAACCAGGTTTTCAATCCTGATACCGTAGGCATCCGGTAAATAAAAGCCTGGCTCGTTGGAAGTAAGCATCCCGACTTCCAGCGGCACTCCGCCCCGACCCGCTGCCGAAGAAATACTTTGTGGCCCTTCGTGGACATTGAGGAAAAAACCAACACCATGACCTGTTCCGTGACCATAATCCAGATGTGCTTTCCATAGGTCTTGCCGTGCCAGGGTATCTATTTGATAACCTTTCGTTCCCGCTGGATAGTGCAGCAGCGCTACACCCAGATGACCTTTTAAAACCAGCGTATAATGGAGTCGCTGGTCATCCGTTATGGCCCCCAACGCAGTGGTACGGGTAATATCCGTGGTACCGCTTTCGTACTGTCCGCCGGAGTCAAGTAATAACAATCCGTTGGGTTGGATGGTAGCAGAACTACCGTGTTCAGGACGATAATGAACGATTGCACCGTTGGCCTGGTAACCGACAATTGCCGGAAAACTCTCTCCGTAGTAACCGGGTTGTTCCGCTCGAAAAGCGGCTAATTGATCTGCTAGTTCGGCTTCCGTTACAGGTGTAGCGGTAGTCAGTTTTTCTTCGAGCCATCGGTACAGTCGCGTCAATGCCACTCCGTCGTAGCGCATAGCCTGTCGGATATGTTTGATTTCTGTTTCGTTTTTTCTTCCTTTTAAATGTTGGACGATAGAAGTACTGGTAATAATATTGGCCTTTTCAATTTTTTGATATAATCCAATACTGGTCGTATTTTTATCGATTAGAAGATTTGTTTTGGCTGGAAGGGTTGCTAAAAAATCAGTGATCGCCATATAATTTTTTAATATAACTCCGTCTTCGTGTAATGCTTCTTTTACATTTTTAGCTATTTTTTGAACATCTGTAAATAGAAAAACTTTATCTCTTGAGATGATGGCATAAGCGATAAAAACTGGATTAAATTCTACGTCTCTTCCACGCAAGTTAAAGGTCCAGGCAATTTCGTCCAATGCTGAGAGCAGATAATGATCTGCTCCTCGTTTGGTCATCGCTTCCCGAATTTGTGTGAATTTTTGATCTCGGTCTAAACCGCTAAAAGAAGATGGGAGGGCAAAGATATCAGCCGTGGGAATGGATGGACGGTCTGTCCAAATTTCCCGAATAAGATCGTGGTTATTTTCGAATTCTAATCCGTGGCGATGTAGTATTTTTACGATATTCCGGTTTTGATTCAGAGAGCAGAGCATTCCGTCCATCCCTAAAATCGAACCAGAGGGAAGTAGTTGTGCCCCTAACCATTCGATATATTCTGGTCCGCGGGCTGGCCCCAGGCGGTGAAGTTGAATCGGTGTATCAGCTAATTCTTGTTCGGCTTGAATAAAATACCGAGAATCCGTCCACAGTCCTGCATGGTCCATCGTTACAACCAGTACACCCGCTGATCCGGTAAAATCAGATAACCATTTTCGGCTTTCCCAGTGGGGAGCTACATATTCGCTTTGGTGCGGATCACTGGAAGGAATGAGGTAGGCAGCCAGGTTTTTGGCTTTCATGACCACCCGTAGGGCCGCTATTTTTGCTGATATTTCCATAAAGGAATAAATTTTTACTGATTGGGAAGATTTTTTATTCTACTTCAAACATATATAAAATTTATTTACCGACTTATATTTGCATCTTTTTTTAATAATCAGTCGTTAATGAACTTACATAATGTCTTATACGTCTTATTTCAATGTGTTTATTTGGCATATTTTTTGATAAAAGTTTTAAAAAAACTGGACATATTAAAATAAATGATTTATATTGCAAAAGTTATTAGCGACCACCAACTTATATTTTCTAATTTTCTAATAGCTAATAATTTATATAACCATCTGATTTTCAAATCTTTGAATTTATTTTAGAGATTAAATTATCACCCATGAATTAGCATCTTACAATTTTTTATTTACGAACCAAAACACTCTGCTTATTGTTAAACCGTTATTGAAAAAATCAATCAGATGCTCAAGCAAAGCCTAAATCAGAAGTTTTTACAAAAATTATCGCCTCAGCAAATTCAGTTAATGAAATTGTTGCAGATACCTACAGCTACCCTGGATCAGCGGATCAAGGAAGAGCTGGAAGCCAATCCAGCATTGGACGAGGGAGAAGAAGAAATCGTAGGAGATGGCGAAGACGCTTTTGCGAAAGACAAAGAAGATGAAAAAGAGAAGCCGGAAAACGAAGAGATAGAGCGCGACGACGAATATGAACTGGATGACTATCTTACTGAATATATTGAAGATGACCCTTCTAGTTATAAATTAAACGCAAATAATTATTCTGCGGACGACGAGGACAAAACGGTTCCAATCGCTGTAGAGGATACTTTTCACGAATATCTCGAACAACAACTCGGTATGCTAAAATTAGCCGATGAAAGAGTAGAGAAGGTGGCAAAACAAATTATCGGAAGTATCGATGATGATGGCTATCTACGCCGGGAGCCGGAAGCGATTAAGGATGATTTGGTTTTTTCCCAAAATATAGAGACAAATATAGAAGAAATAAATGCATTGTTATCTTTGATTCAGCGTTTTGATCCTCCGGGTATCGGCTCTCGCAATTTACAGGAATGTCTGGAATTACAATTGCGCCACCGCCTGGAAACTGCAACGGACATTTGTGACGACGAGGAACGGTCAATCCGAATCACTATTCGAATTATTTCAGAATACTTTGATGAGTTTTCTAAAAAACATTATCAGAAGCTACAAAGACAGCTCAATATTACCGAAGGACAACTAAAGTTGTGTATCGAGCAGGTTTTAAAATTAAATCCAAAACCAGCAAGCGGACACCGCTCCGGTAATTCCCGTTCTTCTCAGTATATTGTTCCTGATTTCACGATCGTTAATCGGGACGGAGAACTTGATTTGACACTGAACTCTCGCAACGCGCCGGATCTACGGATCAACGAGCATTACAAAGACATGCTTAAATCTTATAAGGCGAGTCGAAAAGATCCGCGTAGTAATAAACAGCAAAAAGAAGCGGTACTTTTTATTAAGCAAAAAATTGATTCGGCCAAATGGTTTATTGATGCCATCCGTCAACGTCAGCAAACGATGTACAAAACGATGTACTCGATTATGCAGTACCAGTATGATTTTTTCCGTACCGGTGACCAGAAGATGTTGCGCCCAATGATTTTAAAGGATATTGCAGATATCACCGGACTGGATATTTCGACGGTATCACGGGTAGCCAATAGTAAGTTTGTACAAACGGAATTCGGTACAAAACGTTTAAAGGATTTCTTTTCAGAATCCTTGCAAACCAGTTCAGGAGAAGAGGTGTCTACCCTGGAAGTAAAGAAAATTTTAACAGATATTATCGATGAGGAAAATAAGCGCAAGCCCTTTTCTGATGAAAAACTCAAAAATATTCTTCGCGAAAAAGGTTACAATATCGCCCGACGAACAGTTGCTAAATACCGCGAACAATTAAATATCTCCGTCGCTAGATTACGTAAAGAACTTTAAGGAATGGCGATTAAGGAACGAGGATTAAAAATATGAGTCATAATTCTGAATCTATTAGATCGTTGTTCCTAAATAGAAAAATTTTACCCTCATCGCATTTAATTGTGGTGAGGGTAAATTGTTTTTGGGCAGACAGGATTTTTGTTAGTGAAACTTTTTTTTTGAATAAAAAAAAATTATTATGCAGCGTTTTGGCTATTTGATGACTTATAAGGGTTATACCTGATGGTTAGATAACAATCTGACTGATTTATGGTTAATTCCTTTATAAATTCTAAAATTATATCCTGTTTATGAGATTTAACATGTTTATCATTATTTGCTTTTCGTGGCAATTATTAGCTGGGCAAAATTTATTACAAAATGGAAGTTTCGAAAATTTTATCGATTGTCCTATACAAACCAATGAACTAGCCGTTGCGGCACCGTGGATTTCTCGACGAGCTTCCCCGGATTATTATAACCGTTGTGCCGTCCCTCCCCCGGGTCCAGGTGCGCAATCTGTGGAGATTCCAGACAATTATTTTGGTACACAAGAACCCCAGGATGGAGATGCTTACGCGGGTTTTGCCTGTGGTGCTGGTCCAGAATATGTAACCGGGAGTTTATTTGAACCTTTAATAGCGGGTGCCTGCTACCACGTAGAATTTTACGTAAGTCGGGGCGAATCCTTCGGACTACCCACTAACAACCATAGATTCGGCGTATTCTTTTCTGACGATTTAAGTGATGATTATTCCATGTCTACTCCGACACCGCAGATAGAAATTTCGGGCGTACCCACCAATCAGATAGACTGGACGCTCGTGACCGGAACTTTTGAAGCCGAGGGTGGAGAACAATATATTACTTTGGGCAATCCACCTTTGTTTAGTTCTACGGTCTATATGTATCTGGATAATGTAAAAGTTATCATGATTGAAAGTGCACCGAAAGATGTTTTTGTGTGCGAAGGGTCTTGTTATAGTTTAGACGGCGTGGATTACTGCACGCCTGGTACTTACGAGGTTACGATAGGCTCAACCGACGGCGAGGGTTGTCAGGAGACATTTAATTTAATTGTTAATGAAAATCCGCCAGAAACAAATATTATGGAACCTCCCGTTTTTGAGTGTTCCGATGGCAGCTATCTTTTAGAGGCTGAAACCAGCTTACTCCCCGATTTAACTTACGAATGGACCGGGCCAGAGGGATTTAGAGCGGCGGGAATGGAAACCAGGGTAGATGTTCCTGGAAGATATTATTTGACCACCAGTCTCGGCGAATGCGTTTACGTGGATAGCATAGATTTAGTTTTCGACTTGAGCGAAACCATTGATATTGCCGTGGCAGTAGATACGATTGACTGCCTGAACGAATCCATCATCGTTAATCCCGTTTCTTCCGTTTCGGGATTGTCTTACAGCTGGACGGGACCCGGATTTTCATCCACCGCTGCCTCGGTAGAAATTACCGCCGGAGGGGAGTATACTTTAATGCTTAGTGCCGCTGGTTATTGTGATCGTAGCATTGATTTTACAGTTTTTGACTATACAGTACTGGATTATACTATTTTTTCCGGCGATGGTTTTCATCTCTGCGGCTCCAGTTTTGACGATATTGAACTGGTCGTTGATTCGCTGGAAGCGGGCCTTGATTATGAATGGTCAGACGGGACTTCTGATCTTCGATTTATTTATGTAACGGAACCGGGAGATTACTCGGTTACGGTGACTTCCAGTTTGAGTGGTTGTGTATACATAGATACCGTAACCATCTACGACGAACCGGAAATAACCGCTACGAAGTCCAATGATCTTGGATGCGGAAACACTACGGTAGAACTTACTGGAAATAGTTCTCTGGAAGCTATCACCTATATCTGGAATGGACCTATTCCCCAAATGACGGGCCAAAGCATTACCGTAACCGAGCCGGGTGAATACATTCTTACGGGAACCAACTTTTTTTCGGGTTGTACCAATATGGATACGGTTATTGTCATTGAAAATACGGATAATCTCGAATTTTCGATCACCAAATCTTCCGACCTGGATTGTAGTACAACCTCTGTCCAACTGGACGCCAGTTCCACGACTACGGGAAATATTTATACCTGGTCGGGACCAGGAACTGCCGAAACCGGAAACGCAATTACCGTTACCGCACCGGGTACTTACCTGGTTACTGCGAACAATTCCGACGGGTCGTGTACTGGTATGGACTCCATTTTAGTGGAAGAAAATCTGGAAAATCTTGAGTTTTCGATCACCAAATCTTCTGACCTGGATTGTAGTACAACCTCTGTCCAACTGGATGCCAGTTCCACGACTACGGGAAATATTTATACCTGGTCGGGGCCAGGAACTGCCGAAACCGGAGACGCAATTACCGTTACCGCACCGGGTACTTACCTGGTTACTGCGAGCAATTCCGACGGGTCGTGTACTGGTATGGACTCGATCATAGTGGAAAAAAATCTGGAAAATCTTGAGTTTTTGATCACCAAATCTTCCGACCTGGATTGTAGTACAACCTTTGTTCAACTGGACGCCAGTTCCACTACTACGGGAAATATTTATACCTGGTCGGGGCCAGGAACTGCCGAAACCGGAAACGCAATTACCGTTACCGCACCGGGTACCTACCTGGTTACTGCGAGCAATTCCGACGGGTCGTGTACTGGCACGGACTCCATTTTAGTGGAAGAAAATTTGGAAAATCTTGAGTTTTCGATCACTAAATCTTCCGACCTGGATTGTAGCATAACTTTCGTTCAACTGGACGCCAGTTCCACCTCTACGGAAAATATTTATACCTGGTCGGGGCCAGGAACTGCCGAAACCGGAAATGCAATTACCGTTACCGCACCGGGTACTTACCTGGTTACTGCGAGTAGTACCAACGGATGTACCGGAAGCAATTCGATAATGGTAACAGAGATGGTACCCGCCATCGTTGACCTGGAGGTAACACAACCAACCTGTGAAAATACGGAAGGAATAATAGCGGTAAGTGAGGTAAATGGAGCAACTACAGACTTTCGCTATTCTATCGATGGTGGATTAAATTATCAAACAGAAAATATTTTTAACAATCTTTCTTCGGATACCTATCTGGTACAGATAATAGACTTTAGTGAATGTGAATCTTCCGCAGTAGAAGTGGATATTGTAGACTTGCCCGAACTAACAGTTTTATTGCCAGACACGGTGTTTACAAAAGTTGGTGAAACAGTATTATTAGCGCCTGTCATCAATTTTGATAC
>Ga0209828_1002575_pt1 | contig 14835 bp, 17 predicted proteins | sample MaitaG_FD_187429 | JGI IMG/M metagenome (GOLD analysis project Ga0209828, IMG submission 187429) | Marine algal microbial communities from Maine, USA - Maine_Asex2 metaG (SPAdes) (version 2) | ecosystem: Host-associated > Algae > Red algae > Unclassified | place: Maine, USA | collected 2015-01-05 | reverse complement strand
AGCCAACGGCGTTCGCAGCTCATGGGCCGCGTCGCTCACAAACTGCTCCTGACTCTTCTGCGAGCGATCGAGCCGTTCCAGCATCGAGTTCATCGTGGCAGCAAGCTGGCCAATCTCGTCGGTCGAACGTGGTTCAGACACCCGTCGAGACAAGTCGACGGCACTGATTTCGTCGACCTGGCGACGCATGACGTCGACCGGGCGAAGCGACCGACCAGTGAGCCACCAGGCGAGCCCGGCCACGAACGCCGCCAACAGTGGGATGCCGATGAGTACCGCTCGCCGCAAGGCCGACACAGTACGGTCCGCCGGTTCAGCCGACCGAGCCACAACGACAAAGAACTGTTCATCGTCGAACTGGTCGGTCAGGAACAGCTCGTAGTACGCCGCCCGCATACTCGCGACGCCAGTGGTCTCGGTCGGACTCATCAGACTCAGTTCAGCGAAGCGCACCTGCTCTTGCAGCCCGAAGTCAAATGAGAGTTGCGATGCCACCTCGGCGCCATCTGCACCGCCATCGTTCGTCAACAGGAGTTCACCAGCAGGATCCAATACGAGAAACAATGTCTCGGGATCTACGGGAACCGACGCCGTGTCGAAGCTGTCGAATGCTTCGACCTGTTGCTCAAAGTTGAGCGCCTGGCGCTCGAGCGATTCGTCGATTTCTCGATGCAGCGATGCCTGAAGCTGGCCGACCAGCAACAGTCCGGCCAGAGCGATAGCGACTGCCGTGGTGACCGCGGCGATCAAGGCGATGCGGAGTCGAACGGAATGCAAGTCAGCCGCCGTCGGCCGCTAAGCGATAGCCCACGCCGCGCACGGTCTCAATTGCAGATCGGCCAAATGCCGTGTCCACCGCGGTCCGGATCCGCGACACGTAGACCTCGACAATGTTCGGGTCACCATCGAATGCATGGTCCCACACGTTGGCCAGGATCGATTGTTTCGAGACAACCAGACCGGCTTGGTTCATCATGTACTCGAGTACTGCGAAGGCTCGTGGCGACAGCTCTACTTCGGTTCCACCTCGGTGCACGGTGCGTGCCGCCGGATCCAAAACCAGATCGCCAGCGGCTAGCACCGAAGCCGACGGCGAGGTCCCCGCCCGGCGTATGAGCGACCGCACGCGAGTCAGCAATACTGCATAGCTGAACGGCTTGGTCATGTAGTCGTCGGCGCCGGTCTCGAGCCCTTCGATCTCGTCGTACTCGCCATCTTTAGCCGTCAACATCAGGATGGGAGTCGAGTCACCGCCCTCGCGCAGGGCGGCACAGATTTGCCAGCCGTTCGCGCCCGGCAGCATCAGATCCAAAACAATGGCCTGGTACGAGTGTGTCTGCGCGAGCCATAGCCCTTCGGTGCCATCGTCGGCGTGATCGACCGCAAACCCATCGGCAGTAAGCCCGCGCACGAGCGCCTGCGCAATCCCGGGATCATCTTCGACGACAAGCACTCGCACCGGTGCCAGGCTAGATCCGACCTCGTCGCCCACGCCACCACCACCTACGTGCTTCCAGCAACGACATAGACCCTCAGGGCGCGTGTTGTGGAGCGGATCAATCTGATCGGGCTCGGGTCGACAGAGCGAGCGACGCGGTGACGGCGGCGGGAGGATGAGCAACAGCCAGGTACGCGTCGGCAGGTATGTGGGCAAGGCCAACAATCCCGAGGGCACTTCGGTCGGCCTCGCTGAGTCGGGAGATCGCCTGCTCGATTGCCGTGAACATCAACGGCACGCTGCCTGCGCGCCGCGTGATGTAGGGCAAGCCGGGTGTTGGTTCGGTCCACTCAAGCACTCGAAGCTGATCGGCAAACGGCTCGTGCTGCTCGATCAACCGCCACGTGACTGCGTCGATCGCTGCGATGTCAGCCACCGAAGACGCAACCGCTTGGGCCGACGCCAGATGCTGGCCCGAATGGAAGCGGCGGTCGAACCAGAAGCCGAGCGCAGCGACGTGCTGGTAGGCAGCGGCATACCCCGACTGTGAATGATCTTGGTTATACGAAAACACGGCCGGAGCGAAATCCTCGACGCGATTCCGGGCATCGCCCCGCCGCACGATGAGTGCACTTCGGTAGAAGCCAGGAGCACATCCCTTGACACCAAAGTCAGGCGTGCCGACCAACTCAACCTTTCCGTGCAGCCGAGTGCGATACGGCATGCCGCACGTTTGGCTCAGCACGAGCTCAGGGTCTGTCCACGTGGTGAACTCGTCGGCGTCTTGGGAGAGTTGGGTGGGGCTAGGAATGCCAACGCTTGCCAACCCGCAGCGAATCAGATCCCAGTAACGCCGGTGTTCCTGAACGAGCTGTGACCGCTGGTACATCGGCAACGACGCAATCACGATGAACCCCTCACGCCTGGCAGTGTGCTTCGACTCTCCGCACGAGGTCAACCTTTCCGCGTACTCTCGGACCAGCATGGACGGCTACTACGATCTTGGCAACTACTCCCGGACCACACCACCCGGTCGCCCGACGCAACGATTACGTCGTGTCAGTGCCGCGTCGACGCTGATTGACCGGCAGCCTTCAGCCCTTGTTGGCAACGGCTGCGCTGACCTCGGCATTAATGTGGGCAACTTGGGTGGTCGGCTCATATGCCGCCGGAGAGTCAACTGTCACGAAGTCTGCGAGCGGGGCGATCACGGCATCGGCGTCGAATGCGTTGAACAAGATCAGGCTGAGGCGTTCCCAATCGGTGTCGTTGACTCGGTGCCGGGTTGCCTGCAATCTGCCATTGGTCAACCGCTCAAGCATGTCGCCAACGATCACGATGAAACGGTCTTGGAACACGGGCGGTTCGATCCACACGCCTTCGCGAGTCAGCAGTTCCAAACCGGGAGCGGTCTGCGACATGAGCGTGAATGCCTCGTAGTCGGTGTGCGCGCTGATGCCGACAATGTTGTCGGCGATCTGGCCTTGATTGGGCGGGTAGCGCAGCAGCCGCATCATCGATGAACTGCGTTCGCTCTCGAACCGGGTGAAGGTGTCTGGGGCCAAGTCGTACATTTCGGCGAAGGCCACAAAGAGCTGCCGTGCTGCGTGTCGCGCTTGCAGGTACCAGCCATAGACCGTGTCTTGGAAGCCCGGAAGGTCGTTCGGCCACAGGTTCGCTCCCAGTCCGCCGAACTCGGCGCTCGACTCGCCGGGCAGTTCCATCGCAAGGTCGAACGACTCGCAACGAGCAATCGTGCCCGCTTCGTAGGCTGGCTCGTCGCCAAGCGGAATCCAGCCCCGCTGAGACCCATCGGTGGTCTGATACGCCGTGCGTTTGTGATCGTCGGGCAGATCGTGAAAGCGCCGAGCCTGATCAAACACGGCATCGACCGTGGCCTGCGACGGACCGAAGTTCGCGGCATAGAAGTAGCCCACGTCTTCGAACGCGGCTCGGATCTCTGCCAGCGTCGCCGCCCGTTCAGCAGCACTTCCATGCAACCCGGCAAGGTCGATATCGGGGTGGTTTCCGAGATCACTCATTGCCCCGCCACTCATTGCATCGTCCAGCCGCCGTCGACGGTCACGGTCTGCCCGGTCAAGTAGCTCGATGCGTCGCTCGACAGCAACAAGAGCGCTCCGTCGAGTTCGTGCAGTTCGCCGGGGCGACGCATCGGTGTCCGTTTGGTGATGAAGTTGAGTCCGCTGCTGCCTTCTTCCATCATGGTGTCGGTCAGCTCGGTCGGGAAGTAGCCGGGTGCAATGCAGTTCACCCGAATGTTGTGCCGTGCCCATTGGCTCGCCAGTTCTCGGGTCAGCCCGACCAACCCGGTTTTGCTGGCGACATAGGCGGCCTGATTGTTCGGAGCCGACGACACAAAGCTGTGGACCGATGCAATGTTGATGATCGACCCGCCAGCCTGATCCGCAATCATTGCTGCCGCTGAGGTACGCGCCAGCAAGAAGCAGGCATTCAGGTTGATGTCGATCACGCTTGAGAATTCAGCTGCGGTTTCTTCTTCGGCCTTGACCGGCGCATCGCTCTTACCGGCGTTGTTGATGACTACGTCGAGACGGCCGAACTGCTTATAGGCACCGGTTACCAGCGCATCGAGATCGGCTTCGTCGGTCACATCGCACCGCATGGGCACGACCCCCGGCGTCGACTCCGATAGCGACTCGAGCCGCTCAATGCGACGCGCCGCCGCTATCACTCGGGCGCCACCTGCGGCCAAGGTGCGCACCATGTGCGCCCCAATCCCGCTCGACGCACCCGTCACGATGGCGACTCGGTCTTTGACGTCGAAAATTTCTGAAGCTGTCCTGGTCACCGGCAGATCTTAGTGCCATGCCCGGAGTACTAGTCCAGCTGCTCGTTCCACCAAGCGTCGAGGCGTTCTTCGGTACCAGCGAGGTCGAGATCGGGTTCCGCCCGCTTCAGCGCCAACAGGAATTTGAGTGCCTTACCAACCATTGGGCCGGGACCAACCTCGAAACGATCCATGACTGCTTGGCCATCGATGAGCGGCCGTTCAGCCTTTCGTCGATCGGCGGCCGCAAGTTCCAGGATGCGCTCCTCGATGGCATCCACGTGATGATGAAGCTCAAGGCGTTTGCGTTGATTGCGCGTGGTGCAGTCGCTGCGCACCAACTCATTGAGCAACCCCAATAGGTGGCCGGCATCTCGGGCGTAGCGCCGCACTGCCGAGTCACTCCAGCCATCGGCATAACCTTTGAAGCGACCCGAGAGGCGCACCAGTTCCGTCACATCGCGCACGACATCGACGGGATACTCGAGCTCACGCAGCCGTTTCTTGGCCATCTTGGCTCCGACCGCTTCGTGGTGGCGGAAGGTGACACCGTTTTCGTCGATCTTGCGAGTGCGCGGTTTACCAATGTCATGGAAAAGCGCGGCGAGCCGCAGAACAAGATCGGCCCTGGTCTTTGCGGTGACTGCAATCGTGTGCGCCAGAACATCTTTGTGCTTATGGATTGGGTCTTGCTCAAGCGCTAGAGCAGGCAACTCGGGGATTATCTGCTCGGCCTCGCCGGAGTCGACTAGCGCCCAGAGCGCATTAAGACAGTCATCGTCGAGTAGTGCAGCGCTCAACCGATCTCGGGCAATTGCGGGTTCCATCGCCTGACAGTGTGCCCGATCCGGTGCACCATGCGCGCCCATTTCGCCTGCGGTGTTCAAGCAACGAGCGCCGAGGTTGTCCAAGGCCGCACTAGCCTCAGTTTCGTGAAAGCCTTGTTGTTCGAGCGTCGCGAGTCTCGATATGCCGCCGCGATCCTGACGTCCAAGTTGTCTCCGGCTGCCGGCGCACTCGTCGCTCCACTGCGGATGGCCGACATCGATGAACCCGAGCTGCCTGGCCCCGGCTGGACTCGTATCACCCCGCTGCTGTCTGGCATTTGTGGCAGCGACCTGTCGACGCTGTCGGGACACACCTCGCGCTACTTCGAGCCGTTGGTGTCATTCCCGTTCGTGATGGGCCACGAAGTTGTTGGCTTAACCGAGAACGGCAACCGAGTTGTCATCGATGCGGTGCTTGGCCACGCAGCCCGAGGCGAAGATCTTCCCTTTGATGGAGCAGCACCTGCCGACGGCTGCGACCACGGCCACCTGATCGGCGGCCACCTCGAAGCCGGCCTACAAATTGGTTCCTGTGAAAGCACCAGCGGCGGCTGGTCAACCTCGATGATCGCTCACGAGAGCCAGCTTCACGTGGTGCCAGACACCATGACCGAAGAATCAGCAGTCATGATCGAGCCCACTGCTGGCGGTATTCATGCAGCCTTGCGGGCCAACGTACAAGACGGCCAAACCGTGGTCGTGCTCGGTGCAGGAACCATCGGGCTTTGCGTAATTGCGGCCTTGCGCGCTCACACCTCTGCAGGTTCGATTGTTACGACGGCGAAATATCGCGAGCAACGCAAACTGGCCTCTGACCTGGGTGCGACCCATGTTGTCGAGCCAGGTGAGATTCGTCGAGCTGTGCGCCGAATCACTGGCAGCCGCATGGTCGGCAACGTGTTATCCGGGGGTGCCGATGTTGTCATCGACGCCGTCGGCAGTTCGACGACCCTCGAAGACGCCCTGGCCATTACTCGCCCTAGGGGCCGAGTCGTGGTGTGTGGCATGCCGGGCGTGGTCGAGATCGACCTGGCACCGCTGTGGCATCGCGAAACCGAGATGGTCGGCGCCTACACCTACGGGACCGAAGAGCTTGCCGATGGCACCCGAGCCCACACGTTTGCGCTCGCAACCGAACTCGTCGAAAACGCTGGACTGGCAAAGCTCGTCACGGCCACCTATCCACTCACGCAATACAAACAGGCCATCCGCCACGCCTCCGAAGCCGGCCGCCGCGGCGCCGTAAAGATCGCCTTCGACTTTCGCGATTGACCGTTCTGCTACTGGTCGAGTGAGGTGATCAGGTCGTTGACGGTATGTTGATCTTCTAGCGGATGACGCATGGGTTTGTCGGTGTTGATCTCGTAGTGTTTGCGACGGCCGATGCGCTCGCTGACGAGATAACCGGCGTCTTCGAGTTCTTGCAGAATTCGATGAACTGCCCCAACCGTGATTCCCACCGAGTAGGCAATATCCTTCTGCCGGAGATCAGGATTGCGGCTAAGAGCGATTAGTACGTGGGCGTGATTCGTCAAGAAGGTCCACGACGGGATCTCTGGCTCCGGAGCTGTGAGCGACATTTCCAAAGTATATGCATCTGACCAACCCAACAGTAAACATACTTTCAAGTATGTGCATTAAGTTGCACCTATTGAAATATGTGTTTAGGATGTCGCAATGATCTGGACGTTATTGGCCGCGCATGTGATTGGGCTTGCCGTCACTGCTGCTGCTGGGCGGATCTCCATGCGGGCGGCGCTTCGCACTGCAGCCATTGCCCCGGCTATCACCGCGGCTTGGGCAATCAGCCAACTCGGCGATGCCTCCGGCGATATCGCCGAAGTGGTCTGGGTCGACGCGCTCGACATTGCATTGCGGTTCCGCGCCGACAATCTGGCAGTCGCCATGGCTGCGATCGTCTCCGGCATCGGGGCGCTTGTGTTCATCTACGCATCGGGCTACTTCTCGTCAGGAGCGAAATCAGCGGTGCGGTTCCCCGTATCACTGCTCGGCTTTTCCGCAGCCATGTTGGGCCTTGTGCTCGCCGACTCGGTCTGGACACTCTTCATCTTCTGGGAACTCACTTCGGTCACCTCGTTTCTGCTCGTTGGACACAAAGACACCGATCCTGCAACCCAGGCGGCGGCCCGGCGAGCCCTCATGATCACCGGTGGAGGCGGGCTCGCCCTTCTCGCAGGGCTCCTGCTACTCGCAGACAGCAACGGATCAACCTCGCTTTCTGACCTTGCCCCCGTGAGCGGTACTGCGGCCACGGTTGCGGCCCTGCTCGTGCTTACCGGCGTGGCTACCAAATCCGCGCAAATCCCGTTCCATGTGTGGCTCCCCGGAGCCATGGCTGCGCCCACCCCAGTCAGCGCCTATCTGCACTCGGCGACCATGGTCAAGGCTGGCATTCTGCTCATGGCCGTTACGACGCCCGCGTTCACCGACGTTGCTGCATGGAAAGCGGTCGGCTTCGTTCTTGGCACCGCGTCAATGATTTGGGGTGGCGTAGGTGCTTTGCGTCAACGCGACGCCAAACTCATATTGGCGTGGGGAACCATTTCCCAGCTCGGCCTACTAGTAACCCTGTTGGCCGTTGGATCACCCAAAGCCATCTTTGCTGCGATCGCAATCTTGTTTGCCCACGCGCTATTTAAAGCCACCCTATTTTTGGTGGTTGGCGAAATTGATATCCGCACCGGCACACGCGACATCGATCAACTCGGCGGGCTCTACCGCACCATGCCATTGGCAACCCTCGCCGCCGTGCTTGCTGGACTCTCGATGGCTGGTGCACCTCCACTGCTTGGATTTGTTGCAAAGGAAGCAGCGATCGAAGCGGCGCTCGGCCTGACCGGAACCGAGAAGGCGCTCACACTTGGTGCTGTCGTATTCGGGTCGGTGTTGACCGTCGCTTACACCGTTCGTTTCCTGTGGACAACCTTTGGCCCTGGCCCCGACACGGCCGTGGCGCCGCGCCGGTGGGCCATGACGGCGCCAGCGCTCATGCTCGGCGCGGCCGGACTGGTTGGTTACGTGAGTCTCGGTTGGGTCAACCCAATCGTGATCTCGGCTGCAGCCGAGATCGACCCGAAGGCCGACGTATACAAACTCATTGCATGGCCCGGGCTAAAGACTGCGTTTGTGATCTCGCTAGCGATCTTGGTCGCAGGTTCCATCGTGGGGGCCTTGGCGGCTCGCCGCGCGTCGCCGGCTCCCAGACCAGTGGGCGCCACGATGGCCGATCAAAGTCTCGACGGCGTGCTGGTGGTCGCCAAGCGAGTCACCGCCCGAGTGCAACACGGATCACTGCCGGTCTATCTCGCCACCGTGGCAGGAACCGCGACCATCGCTGCCGCCATCTTCTTAACATCGTTCAGCACCGACCACCTGGTGTGGTGGGATCAGCCAATCCAGCTCGTGCTGGCAGTTGGACTCAGCATCGCTGCGCTGGCCGGCGCTTTTGTGAACTCGCGACTTGGCGCCGCCCTCACCTTGGGAGCGGTCGGCATTGCCATGTCTGGAATATTCCTTGCTCACGGGGCGCCAGACTTGGCACTCACCCAACTCTTGATAGAGACCATTGTGGTCGTTGGCTTCGTGGTCGGCCTCGGCCACCTCAATCGGGTATTTCCAACCGTGGTCGACACGTGGCGCAACATTCGCATCGTGATCTCTGTGCTTGGCGGCGCAACAATCACTCTTGCACTCGCCACCGCCGCAGCGAACCCATCGGGCACCGCCCCGATCGATGCTCTCGCTCGCGAATCCGTCGAAACGGGTGGCGGCAACAACATAGTCAACGTTGTCCTGACCGATATGCGTGCACTTGACACCTTTGGCGAAGTCGTCGTGCTTGTCACCGTTGCACTCGGGATCCTTGCCCTAGCCAACACCCGAGAGAACACCGGGACCGAACAATGATCGCAACCCGTTCACCGGTCGTCAGGATCTGCATCCGCGCTGCAAGTCCGCTAGCCGCCGTTACCGGCCTCTACCTGCTTTTCGCAGGCCACAACCAGCCCGGCGGCGGGTTCGCCGCTGGACTCGTCTTTGGCGCAATCATTGCGCTGCGCACCGTCGCTGGGCTGCAACGACCCGAGCACGCCACGGGCATTATGTCGGCTGGCATGGCCATCGTGTGTGTCACCGCGGCCGCTCCACTCATCGTCGGCAATACCTTGCTCGATCAACAGGTCGTGTCGGCCACGCTGCCATTGCTCGGAAAGATCAAGACCGGCAGCGCGTTGCCGTTCGACATTGGCGTGACCGCCATTGTTGTCGGGCTCATCATTGCGCTACTCGATGGCCTCGGCGCAACGGACCTCGCCGGGCCACCCGCCACCCCCGCCGAAGGGACAACCCAATGAGCATTGCGCTTCTGCTCGCCGTGGGCACGTTGACATCGGTTGGCCTCTACCTCATTACGGCCCGATCACTCTCACGCATCATCCTGGGGTTTGCATTGCTCGGCCACGCAGCCGTGCTGTCGCTGCTCACCGCTGGCGGCCCAGCAGGCAAGGCCCCTTTCGCGTCGGCTGATCAAACGAGCGCCGACTTCGCCAACCCGCTCCCCCAAGCCTTGGCACTTACCGCGATCGTCATTGGCTTTGGGCTCACGCTGTTCTTGCTAGCCCTCGCCCGCCGGCAAAATCTGATCACCGGCGACGACCTCGTCGAAGACGACCTCGAAGACCGGCGCATCGCCGCCGAAGAATCGAGCGAGCCATGACCCTGGTCCTCAGCCTGACCATTTTGGCCCCACTTATTGCCGCCGCGATCGGCATTGCACTTCACGATCACCCCCGGCTGCGCGACACCGCAACACTTGCAGGGCTAGGTATTGCTGCGGCCGCCGCGTTCATGCTGCTATTCGATGTAGCGAGCAACAAGGTCGCCGTGGTCGTGCGAGCCGGAGACTGGAGTCCAGAACTCGGCATCGTGCTGGTCGCAGACCTGTTCGCGGTACTTGTTCTGCCGGTGGCATTGTCGATCATCTTCGCCGTGGAGCTATTCGCTATCGGCCAGCGCCGCACAGCGTGGGGGGCAAACCCTGAGCTCGCTGGCCCGCTTCTCGGGGTGCTCACCGCTGGCGTTTCTCTAGCTATCCTGACCGGCGACCTGTTCACCTTGTTCGTCTCGTTCGAACTGATTCTGGTGTCCAGCTACGTGTTGCTGACACACCAGGGACAACGCGACCAGGTCCGCTCCGGCATGACCTATGTGGTCATGAACCTGCTGGCCTCAACGCTCTTTCTGTTTGGTCTGGCCTATGTGTACGCTGCCACCGGCACCGTGAATCTGGCGCTTCTAGCCGAGCGCATCCCTGAACTGGATAGTGGTGCCCGCTTAGGAATTGGCGCCTGGTTCTTCGTGGTGTTCGGCACCAAAGCGGCCATGTTCCCGTTGTTCTCCTGGTTGCCGGACTCCTATCCCACAGCGCCAACCACCATCACTGCAGTGTTTGCTGGGCTCCTGACCAAGATCGGCATCTACGCGATGATCCGATTCCACACACTCACTGGAATGGATGATCTCGGGCCCGCCATGCTCATCATTGCCGGTGTCACCATGGTCGTTGGCGCTTTCGGAGCTCTCGCCCAGACCGACGTGAAACGGATTCTTTCGTTCCATGTCATTAGCCAAATCGGCTACATGTTGATGGGACTCGGCCTGTTCTCCGTTGCTGGCACGGCCGGTGCCGTATTCTTCCTGATCCATCACATGCCCGTGAAGACCGTGTTGTTCTTGGTCGGCGGACTGATCGAGAACCACCAGGGAACAAGCGACCTCGACCGGTCCGGCGGGCTCGCCGTGCGGCGGCCACTGATTGCAGCGCTCTTCGCAATACCGGCGTTGAGCCTGGCCGGGCTGCCGCCATTCTCCGGCTTCATCGCCAAGTTCGGTGTCATCAGCGCTGGCATCGAAGCCAATGCCGTGCCCATCGTTGCCGTTGCCCTCACCGCTGGAGCGCTGACCCTGTTGTCCATGACCAAAATTTGGCTCGGCGTGTTCTGGGGGGAACCAGCAGAGCCGCCGGCCGCTGAACGGCCAACTCGGGCAAATCAGCGCATTATGACCGGCGCTACTGGCCTCGCCGTTGCCGGAACCCTTGCCATTTCGCTTTTCGCAGGGACACTCTTTGACCTGGCCACAACGGTGGCCGAGGACCTACAAACACCGGGGACATACAGCAGCGTCGTGCTCGACGCCCAAGGCGGTGCGCAGTCATGAAACGTTCCCTCCAGGTTCCCAAGATGACTCTTCATCGACTCATTCATATTGCTGCTCTCACGGCCGCGTGGTGCGCCATGTGGCAGAGTTTCAGTCTCGCCAACCTGGGTTCTGGTGTCCTCATCTCGACCGCCGTAATAGCTGCCGGAATTGGCCCGGGCGGACAAGGGAAGGTCCGCATCGGACCACTGGTGCGCCTGATCTGGCTGGTTATTGTCGACCTCGTCACGTCAACCGTTGGCGTGGCCAAAGAGATCATCACTGCGGCTGACACAACCGACGAAGCCATCATTGCAATCGCAATCCCCGAAGAAGCTCGCCAACACTTTTTGCTGCTAGTGGTAGCGGTCACGCTTACGCCGGGTACAGCGGTTGTCGACGCCGACCCTGATACCGGCGCCCTGTACCTGCATGTCCTGCACTACGAACAAGCGGCGTCGGTGCGACGGCATGTCGAGCGGCTCGCCGGACTTGCCTGCGAGGCACTACCCACCTCGCCCGCTTCCACTACGACCGCAAGTGAGTTGCTGACCCAATGACACATGACCTTGCTCTCGACATCGCCATTGGCCTGTTCATCGCGGCTGGCTTGGTCGGCACCTATCGGCTCCTTCGGGGGCCCGCTCTGGCCGACCGCATCATTGCCATGGATGTCACGCTCATCAGCTTCATGGGAGCGATTGCCGTTCACGCCGCCAAGGTCGATTCAACTCAGAACCTCATCATCTTGGTCGTGCTGGCAATCATTGGTTTCACGGCCACGGTCTCTGCTGCCCGATTCCTGCAACACGAACATGCGAAGCCCACATCATGAGAGCCGTCATCGACATCGTCGCAGCATCACTCATGATTACCGGGGGCACCGTTGCCTTGCTCGCTGCCCTTGGCCTGCTGAAGTTCGAGACGGCCTACGCGCGGTTCCATGCTGCTGGAAAGGCGAGCCCCGTTGCCTTCTTGATCGCCGCGCTCGGGGCCGCCCTATCGCTCGGTCCTGCCGGGGCTGGCCAGCTCGCCGTGGCGGCCGGCGCAATGATCCTGACCCTGCCCGTGGGCGTTCATCTGTTGTTCCGGGCCGTGCACCGCACCACCAGCACCCAGCTATTGATCGATGAACTGGCGCCAGCCGAAGCCGCAGCAGCAGACGCCGCAGCGGACGCAAAGGCTGCTGCTGAGCAAGCCGCCGACTAGTTCGCGCCAGATACTGCCGGTGCGGCCAGGAGATGCCCGCTCCGGTTGTCGGCCATGGCGGCCACGAGCTGCTTGATGGCTGCCGGGTCAGCTCCCGACGACGCAATGTCTTGCCAGGCGGCGTATGACGCCTGCGTGGTCTACTCGCCGAGCACGAAGTACTCGTCGGGATTGGTGAGCGAGCGAAGTAGCTCAGCTCCCAGGAATCCTTCGATCTGCTTGGGTCGCTCGAGCATGCGGCAGGCCGAGAACGCTGCTTCGCAGTTCGCATGCTGACCGGTTTTCACCTTGAACCAGGCCACGCTGCGCAGGGTTTCGCTGCGCAGGGGTTCGCCCATCACGAACGGTCCACCACAACTCGACCGGCTTGAATCACCGTGTCTAAGGCGGTCGCAGGATCCGAGAAAGCCACGAGGTCTTCGAGTGGGTTCACGTTGGATACCAAAACATCTCCGACCGCACCAGTGACGAGCGTGCCAATCTGCCCTTCCAGATGACAGAGCTGAGCGTTCGTGACCCACATGGAACGAAGGATGTCGGACGCGGTTTCTACCTCTCGGCGAATCGCCAGTTCGCGATTCTGCCTGGTCTGGGTCTCACCAATCAGGTCGGTGCCGAACCCCATGGCCACGCCGTGATCGCGCGCAATTTCGAGCGACGCAAGCCCAGCGTTATACACCTTGACGTTCTTGGCCCGATTCGTGGCGGGAAGGCCGAGCTCCTCACCCAAGTCCTGCATTGCTTCGTAGGTGGCCAGCGTTGGAACCAGAACAGCGCCTGATTCGGCCATAGCCTTGGCCGCCACATCATCGAGCATGTTGCCGTGCTCGATGCTGTGCACGCCGGCCCCGACAGCTAGTTGGATGGACTCGGGCGAATAGGCATGGGCGGCCACATAGGTTTGCCGGTGCTGTGCCTCGAGCACAGCGATCGAGATTTCTTCGTGGCTGAACTGTACGGACTCGAGAGGATCCGATGGCGTAGCCACTCCGCCCGAAACATGAATCTTCAAGAAGTCGCTGCCATCACGCAGGTTGTGGCGTGCCGCTTTACGGACCGCGTCGGGGCCATCGGCGACAATCCCAAACGCCGTGGTGCGCATTGCGCAAGCGCAGCTCGGGACTTCGCGCTCGCCGCCCTCGACGTCGCCGTGACCGCCGGTCTGGCTAATCATGCGACCGGCGCGAACAATCCGGGGGCCGCCAGTCACGCCCCGGCGAATCGCAATCGTCAATCCAGTGACGTCGCCGCCCAGGTCTCGGACCGTGGTGAAGCCCCGGCTCAGGGTTGCGGTCGCCAACGTTGCCATGCGAATACCGAACTCGACTTCGGTCATCGTTGCGAGCAGCCGAAAGTTCATCGAAGCGAGCCGAAAGTGCACATGGGCATCGATCATCCCTGGCACGACATACTTGCCAGCAGCGTCAACGACGTGATGCGCTGGACCGTCATAGCGATCGTCATTCTCGACGATCACACCATCTTCGATGACCAGGGTTCTCTCACCCACAAACTCCATTGCATTGGTGTCGAGCGCTAGTCCGTTCTTCACAACCGTTCGCATGTGGTCAAAGTACCACGGAGCTACTTGGCTCGAATCTGGCTCGCGGGGCGAACCCGGTGGCGTAGGGTCGATGCATGACTGCAACGGCTCTTGGCAGTTATGTACTTGGCCGGGCAGGCCTGAACCTTCTACGCGAGTGGTGTTTGCAGAGTTTGCTGGCGTGTTGCAACCTGGGGGCCGCATCCTCATTACGGACCCGCACCCGAAATCTAGAATAACTTGACTATTCGATACATTTCAGGCCGAGGTTGTCACACCACCTGGTCAGGACAGGTCACAGATATCAGCCGCGAATATTGAGTTCGACGCGCACACCATTGGGGTCATCGACGAAGATCTGCGAAAGGCCAATCTCTGGCCTTTCAGAAGTTCGGTAGGCGATCTCCGCTTCCTCCAGGCTGGCACACGTTCCAGCGAAGTCGCTGCCTTGAAACGCAATGTGATTGAACGAGCTGCGGTTGCCAGCCCGGCCGTCGTCGTCGATGAAATTTAAATGTACGACCGCAACGTCACCCAAAAAGAGCCACGCTCCCGGAAAACCGAAGTCGGGGCGATCTTGGGGACGGTTCTCTAGGCCAAGTACCTGCTCATAGAACGCAACCGTTGCGTCGGGTTGGGCTGTGTCAATATTGATGTGATCAAGTCCGGTGATTCCCACATGATGAGCCTAGATCACTACGATCATGAGACGCACTAGTAAGGGAACACCATGAAGCTTGGCCTGTCTGTAGACGAAGTACTGCACACCACCCGCGCCGTTCGCAAACGAATG
>Ga0209828_1002574_pt1 | contig 14836 bp, 9 predicted proteins | sample MaitaG_FD_187429 | JGI IMG/M metagenome (GOLD analysis project Ga0209828, IMG submission 187429) | Marine algal microbial communities from Maine, USA - Maine_Asex2 metaG (SPAdes) (version 2) | ecosystem: Host-associated > Algae > Red algae > Unclassified | place: Maine, USA | collected 2015-01-05 | reverse complement strand
TAGAAAACACCTTGTTGTTGTGACGAGGATGGCGCAGCTATAGCTAAATGTCAAAAAAACAAGTTATAAATCAAAAAAAAACTAAATAATGCTTGGATAAACCATAGAAAACGGGGCTAATTTTTAAATTGCCCTAAGTCGTATTAAACCACAAAAAATTAACATTTCTAAAAATAATGTTAGATCTTATTACATAATCAGCCATCAGATTTTATGCGATTGCCATATATGAGCAAGTTAGCAGCTCAAAATACAAATTCTAATTTATACCTTATACCTTACATAAAATTAGCAGCCTATTTGGTATTCAATTGGTTGAGCAGATAGGATTTCGGTAAGTGATTAGACAAAACCAAAAAAGCCTCATAATCAAAAGATTACAAAGCTTTAAAGTGCCCCAGGAGGGACTCGAACCCTCACGTAGTTGCCTACAATGGTGTTTGAGACCATCGCGTCTACCAATTCCGCCACCAGGGCTATTAAATTACAAAGATAAAAATTATTCTGGTTGTGGCTTTAATCTTACTTAAATATTTACTGAAACAGTACATCTAACAATTGTTACTTTTAGCTTTAGCCAATAGAAAGTTGGGTATTTGCTAAGTTCAACATTTTACCAGCTAAAGTGTTTTCATTTTTTCACTACAATTTTCGAATACGCATAAACTGATCCTTAAAATAAATGTTACTTATAAATATACAAGTTTTGTCCTTCGCGAATTAAATTACTGTTTAAACCATTCCAGCTTTTTAATTCGCTTACGCTAACACCATATTTTTTTGAAATGCCATCTAAATTTTCACCTTTTTTAATGGTATGTACAAACTCACCCGACAAATGTGCCGACCCATAATTTGGAGCAGCATTACTCGCTACCGTTTGCGAACGAGGCATAATTTCATCACGGTAATTCAACACATTTTCCAACTTGCTGTAAGGTATTTTTAAAACAAAAGTTGGGTTGGCAGGTGGTGTTTGACTAGTTTTTAAAATTGGGTTTAAAAATTTAATATGTTCCTTTTTTATGCCACAATATTTCACTAAATCGTTGGTATTAATTTGTTGATGTAAATGAATAGTATCAATTTTTTGCAATTCATAATCTAAGGGTTTTGCTTTTAAATTATGTGCTTCCGGGTTGTTCAATACATAAATCATGGCAATAAATTTAGGTATATAGTTTCGGGTTTCGCGGGGCAAATATTTTTGTATTCCCCAATAATCTTTTGGCCCCTCTTTTGTTCGGCGAATTGCTTTTCTAACATTACCTGGACCACAGTTGTAAGCTGCTAAAGACAAAAACCAATCGTGAAACTCAGTATACATATTATTTAAATAACTGGCTGCTGCGCGGGTAGCTTTTTGCGGATCGCGAGCTTCATCAATCATACTATTATTTTTTAATTTATATTGCCGGGCTGTACCTGGCATAAACTGCCACAAACCCTTTGCACCCATTGGCGAAAGTGCTTTTGGGTTTAAACCACTTTCTATAACTGATAAATATTTCACCTCCACAGGTATGCCATATTGATCAAAAACCTGCTCATACATTGGAAAGTAATATTCTATTTTACCCAAAATTTCTTCAATCCACCTTCGGTTTATAGGGCTGTTAGTAAGCTCTTTTATTTGGCGTTTTACATCATCATTAAATACTAAAGGTAATATACTTGGGAAGCGTTCCACTTTTTTTTGAATAAATTCATCAGGTTGAGTTGGTATTTCCCATTCATTAAATGCAAAATAATCAGCATACTCCCCTATTTCTATATCCGAAAAATATTTCGGCTTATCCAATTCATTTCTAAAAGGTAGCGTTAAGTCTGTTTTGTCAATATTATTGTTTGCAGCTGTTTTAGTTACTTTACTTATTGGTGCTATGTAGTAAAGCGTATCTATATAATCAGTTTTTTTCTGTTTGGTAGTTTTCTTTAGTTTTTGTGCTACTTTCTCCTCTTGCTTATCTGTTTTATTTTTTTTAGATGCTTTATCTGTAACTTTACCTTGTTTTGGGTTCACAGTTTGTGTGGCTTTTTTCTCCGCCTTTTCAACTACTACTTCTGTTTCTGGTTTTTTATTTTGCTTAGTTATGTTATCTTTTTTAGTTGGTAATTTGTACTCTTCTGTTAGTCTTTTTATTTCCGAATAGTACCATGTAGTAAGCCCTTCCATTTCCTGTTGTTTAGCTTTATTTTTTTTCATTCTACCTGCTACCAACTGGTAAATAGTTTTTATAGAGTCTACTTTGGCTTGACCTACTTTTTTTTGGCTTCTATTCTTTTTAAACAACTTTTGCTTAAAACTTTGCTTTTCCTGTGCGGCAACAGTAGAAGTAGCCATCATCAAAAATAGTAGTGAAAATGTTTTAAGAACTAATATATTAACTTTAATTAAATTTCGCATTTGTATTACAAGTAGCTCATAAGGAGCTTTGTTTTTTTGTTTTATTAATGTTTTTTGACTTGAGCAAATGTGTTTTTTAGCCCAACCACTAAGGCTGCAGATATTTCGAAAAAGCAATTAGTTTATCTTCTTCAAACTTATTGGCAATTAATTGAAGGCCACAAGGTAAACCATTTTCACTATGTTTAAAAATAGGTAATGAAATTGCGGGTACACCACCTGCAAGGTTGGCTTGTACAGTAAAAATATCTGACAAATATAACTCCATTGGGTTTGTAACTTTTTGCCCCAATTTGTATGCAACACCAACTGTTGTTGGACTAATTATAAAATCAAAATCTTTAAAAATTACTTTGGTGGCTTCATCTATTTTACGTCTTACTTTTTGGGCTTTTAAATAATAATCATCATAAAAACTTGAACTTAAAACAAAAGTGCCCAACAGAATGCGCTTCTTTACTTCTGGCCCTAAAGCTTCTGTTCTCGATTTTATATAAACCTCATCAATATTAGTAGCATTTTCGCTTCTGTACCCGTAATGAATACCATCATAACGAGATAAATTACTGGAGGCTTCTGCAGTAGTTAAAACATAGTAAGTCGCAACAATTTGTTTCAAATAAGGAAACGAAACCGTTTCAACCGTATGTCCTGCCGTTTTTAATTCTTCAAGTTTTTTAATAAACTGTTTTTTAATATCCGCATCAATACCATCACTTTCTAAAACTTCTTTAAAAACGGCTAATTTTTTAGGTTTATTATCTACTTCGAGATTTGTAATTTTAGTAATTGCATTTGGTACTACGGTACTATCAAAATCATCTGCTCCTGCAATAATTTCTGTTACTAAAGCAGCATCTTCTACTGTATTGGCCATTACTCCAATTTGATCAAAAGAAGAAGCATAAGCAATTAAACCATGCCTGGAAACCGCACCATAAGTAGGTTTTAAACCAACTATATTACAATAACTGGCAGGCATACGAACAGAGCCACCAGTATCGGAACCTAAACTAACCTGGCACAAACCAGCTTGCACCGCAACCGCAGAGCCGCCAGATGAACCACCTGAAACTCTGCTATTGTCTGCTGCATTACAAGTAGCACCATAAGCCGAATTTTCGCCAGTAGAACCCATTGCAAACTCATCACAATTTAAGCGGCCAATAATTATGGCATCTTCATTAAGTAAATGCTGTATGGCCGTGGCGTTGTAAATTGATTTAAAGTTGGCCAACATTTTTGAACCAGCAGACACCGTATGATTTTTATAACACAGCACATCTTTAATACCAATTACCACCCCAAAAAGTCTGCCTAAGGTTTGTTTTTGCTTTAGCTTTTCGTCTTGTTGTTTTGCAATTGCAATTGCTTCTTCTTCAAAAACTTCTAAAAAAGCGTTTAAGTGTTGCGTTTTTTTTATTTTGGTAAGATGTTTATTTACCAAATTTTCTACGGAGTTACTGCCAGTTTTTAATTGAAACTGAATATCAAAAATAGAGGAAAACAGCGCTTGTAATTTTTTATATTAAATTTTAATTTACCTTTTCTGCACTATTTTCATTTTGTTTGGGCTCGTGCATCCCTTCTTCAATTTCGCGAGATATTGTTTCTTTAGCAGTATTAAATTCTCTAATACCTTTACCTAAACCCCGCATTAATTCTGGTATTTTTTTGCCCCCAAAAAGCAACAAAACAATAAACAAGATTACAAAAATTTCTGTTCCACCTGGTAGTCCGAAAAAACCTAACATAAATAAAAATTTCTACAAAAATACATCATAACGGGCAGTTGTTCTGCATTTTAATCAAATTTATGCATAATTAAAGTTATCAAACCCTAAAGCTTATTTACTTAGGAAGTAATATTTAACGTAACTGTTTAACCTTTTGTTAGTAACTATTCAGTCTGTCTTCTACATAGTTACTTATGCTAAATAAAAAAGGGTTTGCGAAAACAGCAGCTTTGCTTATCAAAATATAAAGTTAAAATTAATTCAAAAATAAAAAAGAAGTAATATCTTAAACTCTTAAAAAGTAATAATTATGAAAAACCTAATTTTTTTCTTCCTCATTTTAAGTAGTTCAAGTTTTACTAAAGCACAACAAATACTTTATTTCGATGGGCAATCTTTAGGCAACATTAATAATGTGGCAGATCAAGCTTCGGGCATTGTATGGTTAACAAACAATCAAGATGTTTGGGTACATAACGATTTTTGGGGCGGTGCACCATTAGCAGATAAAAACAAAATATTTAAATTAAATTTAAACAATACCGGACCAGGTGTACCTATAAGCATTGCCCAAACCATAACAATAAACGAACCTGGTGTTAACTCTGTTAATATTGATTGGGAAGATATTACTAAAGATGAAAACAACAATGTGTACATCGGTAACTTTGGTAATGAAAATGGCGGCGTAAATCGTATTTTAAAAATAAGCAATCCCAATAACTTAGGTGCTACAGTAACACCTCAAACTATTTACTTTCAATATCCAATACAAAACGGTAATGAAGTAGTTTTTAATACAGAAGCAATGTTTTATTTTAATGGTAATATTTATTTGTTTTCAAAAAACCTAAGAGATGATATAACAGGTTATGAAGCCAATGCTTATACATATCTCTTTAAAATTCCGGCTAGTATTAGCACGGCTGCCAACCCTCATCAAGCTCAATTAAACGGTTCATTTAAAACAGATATTGACGACACCGGAAACAATTTGTTGTGGCGGGTAACTGGTGCAGATATTAGCCCAGATGAAAATAAGGTAGCTTTATTATGTCAATCACGTTTGTGGTTGTTCACCTGTTTTAATGGAGATGATTTTTTTGGAGGCACCTCAATTTATGCTGATTTTTATAAAGATGGCAATTTGTTTACAAGTCAAAAAGAAGGAATTGCATTTGCTGATAATCAATCTTTATACATTTCGGAAGATGGTGGAAACACACGCTTTATAAATATAAACATTAGCGACTTAATAGAACCTTGTTCAATTGTGCAAGACAACTGCACACTGATTGAAAATAGCGAATTTAACGGCAATACAGCCTGGCAGTTTTACCAAAGTAGCACCGCCACCGCAAATTGGAATACGAATGGCGGAATAGCAAACATTAATATAACAGATGGAAGCATTGGCAAATGGAAAGTTCAGTTGTTTCAAAACGGATTAAATTTAGAGCCAAACAAAACATACGCCATCAGTTTTGACGCAAAAGCAGATCAAAACAAAGAGATTTACTGCAAATTATCCACTTTCGATGATGCGGTTCAATATGATTATCACGAGCTAAACATTAATAATACTTGGCAAACTTATAGTTTTTATTTTACTATGAATACTACTGGCGACAACAACGGCAGGCTAACTTTCGGCTTGGGTCAAAACAACATTAACGCTAATATTGATAATGTATTTGTTGACGAGATTTATTGTGGCACTAACTGCTCACAGTTAATTCGTAACGGGCATTTTACAAATACTATAGACAATTTTAATTTATTTGTAGCTGGCGATGCTGCTGCAAACTGGTATCACAATGAAGATGGAGAATATGCAAGTATAAAAATTACAAATGGCGCTGACAAACGCTGGAAAGTGCAAATGACCCAAAAAGGTATACTTTTAGAACAAGGCAAAAGCTATCGTCTCAAATTTAGAGCAAAGGCCGATACTGACAAATCAATTTATGTAAAAATGAGTGATTTGCTAGATGTTGTATCCTACTTTCAAATAACAGATTTAGAAATTAGCGATACCTGGCAAGCTTATGAATATACTTTTACAATGACCAACACTACCGATATAAATTCAAGAATAAATTTTGCTGTTGGCCAAAACGAAACAGCCATTCGTTTTGATGATGTTAGTTTGTTAGAAGAAGGCTGCAATCAAGCACGCTGTGCTAATAATCTGGTTCATTTTGGTACTATTGAAGCTGGTAATTATCAAGTAAACAATTACATTCAATCTACAGGCACAATAAATAATGGTGAAGTATTATACCTTGCCAATAACAGAATTACTTTGCAGCATGGTTTTAACTGTAACAGTAATGCTAATTTAAAAATTTCTATTGATGGTTGCCAATAATAAATTTTACAGTAACTATTCAGTAGAGGTCAGAAGTCAGACCGCTTCGCTATCAGATGTTAGATAAATTCGGTTGAGTGAGGTCAAAAACGCTCCTTTTCAACCAAATTATGTCTGACGTCTTACAATGAAATGGTTTGACCTCTGAATAGTAACATTTTACAGATAAAACTCATACCAAAACAATACTATTTATACAACATTTGTAACTGTTCAGTAGAAGTCAGACCTCAGACCGCTTCGCTGTCAGACGTTAGATAATTCGACTGAGTGAAGTCAAAAACGCTCTTTTTCGCCTCAATTATGTCTAACGTCTGACAATGAAATGGTCTGACTTCTGAATAGTTACCAACATTTTAATACTAAAAAATTGTTAATCTGTCGGCTATTGGCTTAATTTAAACCAAACTAAAATTTACTGTTAAAACTTTACTATTTTTGTATGATAAAATAAAGGTTTATGAAAAATTTGTTTCTAAGTTTTACTATCACAGCTATTTCATTGTGCTTTGTAAATGCGCAAAGCAATATTTATTTTGAAAATGAAGCACCAGAAGCCACTTTTAATGCTCAGGATGGACCAATAATAGAAACTGACACCATAAGAATGATAAACAATAATACAGATACTATTGTGGTAGATTGGTTAATAAGGTTAGAAGGGCCTCAACAAGAAAGCCCTGATAGTTCAGGTTATTTGTTAGATGCCTGGTCTGTATTGTTATGTGATGAATTATTATGTTGGGGAGTACCCAATGCCCAAAGCGTAATACCTCCAAACGGCAGCTATGGTTGGAAGTTGAATATTTCTGGTTCAATAGGGCCTACTTATTACTTAATACCAGGGGAAGGGATCTTATATTTTGATGCTATTGACACATTAAAACAAGACCATATTGCTAAGTTTGCTTTTAAAATTACAATAGTGGATAGTACTAATGTTAGCATAGAAAACTATTACGATGATAAGATAACCGTTTACCCAAGTCCGGCAAATGAAATTGTTAACATTAGCATTTTAGAAAATACAGAAATTGAACAACTAAGCATTAACAATTTAAACGGCGCTAATGTACTTACCCAACCAATTAATTTGGGTAATAGTTTTGAAACAATAAATATAAATGAGCAACCAAGTGGTTCGTATTTATTTGTTTTTAAAGATAAAAATGGAATACCATTGTACAGTAAAATGATGAACAAAAAATAATTTCATTAAAACAGCAGGCTTTTAGTATTTTTGCCAGCTGTATGAAAACAATTTTCACGATAATAATAGTCGGCTTTTGTATTTCCAACTTGTTTGCTCAAAATAATGAAACAACAATTGGAAGACTAAATATAATTTCAACTTACGAAATTGATCGCTTAGTGCGGAAACATATTTTCATAAACGAAAATACGGAAGTAAAAAGAGGTTTCAGAATACAGCTAAAGCAAAGTAGCCAGCGAGATAAGGTAATGGAAACGAAGGCGAAATTTTTAAACGTGTTTCCAGAAATGAGTACTTATGTAACTTATACGCCACCATATTTTAAATTAAGAACTGGCGATTTTGAAAATCGTTTTGAAGCTTTTCCTTCTTATCAAAATATATTGCGACGTTTTAGCAATGCTTCTATAGTACCCGATTTAATTAATATTAAATTTTAAAAATGGCATTGTTAAATAAAGTACAAGATTTAGCCCACAACTATTTTGATGAAGCGCTAAAACACCGTAGACATTTACACGCAAATCCTGAGCTTTCTTTTGAAGAAGAAAACACCGCTAAGTATGTTCAAAATATTTTAAAAACGCATAATATACCTTATAAAGCTAATGTAGCCGGCCATGGAGTTGTTGGTATTATAGAAGGCAAAAATCCAAATTCGAAAACAATTGCCTTACGTGGCGATATGGATGCTTTGCCAATTACCGAAATAAATGAAATATCATATAAAAGTACCAAACCTGGTATTATGCATGCTTGCGGCCACGACGCACACACAACCTCATTGTTAGGTGCTGCACATATTTTAAGCAATTTAAAAAGTGATTTTGAAGGCACAGTTAAATTAATTTTTCAACCGGCAGAAGAAAAATTTCCAGGTGGTGCCAGCTTAATGATAAAAGAAGGCGTTTTAAAAAATCCTGAACCAGCTGGTATTATTGGCCAACATGTATTGCCCGAATTAGAAAGTGGTTTAGTAGGTTTTAGGCCAGGTATTTTTATGGCCTCTGCCGATGAAATTACCTTAACTGTAAATGGTAAAGGTGGCCACGCAGCACAACCACATAAGTTTATTGATACTATTTTAATGACATCGCAAATTATTGTGGCCTTGCAACAAGTAGTTAGCCGAAGAGCCAACCCAAACATACCAACAGTAGTTTCTTTTGGCCATATAGAAACAGATGGCTTTTATAACATTATACCAAACAAAGCCACCGTTTTAGGTACTTTTAGAACGATGGATGAAGCCTGGCGTTTTGAAGCTCATAAACTCATAAAAGAAATTGCCCAACAAACTGCGGCTACTTTTGGTGGTTCTGTTGATGTAAATATTAATGTTGGCTATCCTTTTTTAATAAATGATGAAAACCTAACTAATGCCGCCATTACTTACGCTAAAGAATATATGCCCGAAGGAAAAGTAGTAGAAGTTGATATGCGAATGGGAGCAGAAGATTTTAGCTATTATACCCACCATACCAAAGGTTGCTTTTACAGGCTTGGCACGGGTAATGAAGCCTTAGATACCAAAAATGGTTTACATACACCCAACTTTAATATTGATGAAAGTGCTTTGAAAACTGGAATGGGCTTAATGGCTTGGTTGGCTTTGAGAGCTTTAGGCAATGAGTAAAGAAAAGCATATCTCTAAGTCTTATCTTGAAAAAAATAATATTAAAAATTATTTTATTACTAAAGCAAATGAAGTTGCTTTAAAGCTATTTAGTCTCATATAAAATACACCAACCCACAATTCAATTATATTTAAATTTCTTATTTAATTTAAAATTGGCTTTCTCAAAGCATAAATATTTAACCTAAGTTAGATTTAAAAAATGTCCAACTTATTTAAAAATTTACATAAAAAATACATACTAAAAATATTAAAACAACATTAATTATTTTTAACTTACATGTATTATACAGCAAGTTGGGTTAAGCCTATTTATATATTATAATTGAAAATTACAAACTAATTTACAAAAAGTTCGTAAACAAATAACAATTCATTTTAAGCTTAGGCTCATAACTACAATATTTAAAATTATATATAAATTTTTTGCACTACTTTTAGGGCTGATGCAAATGCTAATGGCATACTAATTGTACAATAATAGTTTTGATATAGTTGAAATTTAGAAAATAGTATATTAAATGCATATAAAATTAATTGTTTACTCACTTGTATTATTCTTATCAATAACTAATGCGTTATGTAGCGATCTTGAAATTTATGTAAGTAATTCAAGAGGATTTTACGATAATACTTTTCAACTTTACATTGAAACAAATGACCCTAATGCTGCAATAAGATACACAACCAACCGTAACAGACCTACCACAACTTCTGGTACTATTTACAACGGACCGATAAGTATAAGTGCTACAAGTTTAGTTAGAATAATTGCATATAACAGCCTTGAAGAAGATGAAGAAACACATACATACATTTTTCCAAACAACATTATAGCTCAAAGTTATATGGAAAATTATATTAAAAATGATAATACTTATGGTGCCCAGTTATATGATGCCCTAAAATCGCTACCAGTAGTAAGTTTGGTTACCCCTAATAATACTATTGATGATATTAATGAAATTGAAGGTTCTTTTGAAATTTTTACCGATGATGGCTCATTATCTGAACAAGAAAACTGTGGAGCAAAACTTTATGGCTTTACTAGTGTAGATCTTTCAAGAAAAAAAAATCACCGATTTTACTTCAGAGAGATTTACGGAGCCTCAAAATTAGAAGCCAAATTATTTGAAGGTTTTGAAAATGGAATTAGTGCTGTAACAAATTTTGATCAAATAGAACTCAGAGGCATTTCGCAAGAAGGATTTTCTGATAGTAATTTTGAATCCTATACTTATGTTGGCTCCAATTTTTTAGATAATACTATGCTTCAAATGGGCAACCTGCACTCTCATAGCAGGTTTGTACATTTTTATGTAAATGGTGAATACAGAGGACAATATGCGCTTCGAGAAAGAATGAATGACGATTTTATGAAGAGTTATTTTGGAGGAGTTGAGACAGACTATGAAGCAATAAGTGGATCAGGAGGAGGCAACCTTGCAGGCAACTGGAGCCCTGGAACTGCATTTGATGGTACTGGTGCAATGTACAATTCAATGGTTGCACAATCTACCAATTTTGATAGCTGGAAAAACTATGTGAATACAGCTAGTTATTTTGATTTTATGCTAAACTTTATGTGGGGCAATCACGAAAACGAAATGAAAGCTGTAGGCAATATAACTGATCCTACAAAATTTATTTTTCGTGTAAATGATGGTGATGGCGCTTTTACTTACTATGATGGTCATTTAGGTGTTACAATAGATAGAACTAATCCTAATGGTACTGGTTCACATAATCTTGCAGGCCACAACAATATTTTCAAAAATTTATATAACGAAGCCGATTCTGACTTTTTTATTGAATTTGCTGACAGAGTTGAATGTCATTGTTTTAATGATGGCGCTTTAACACCTAATCAAACTCAACAAAGAATAGATGCATTAGCTAATGAAATGCAGTTAAGTATAGTTGCTGATGTTGCGCGTTGGGGTAGCAGTAGCGAAGGAGAATATCCTTATGTTTGGAGTAATCAGATTGATCAGGTAAAACAAAATTTTCTTCCATCCCGAACTGGTATTTTAGTTAATCAACTTAAAAATAGAAACCTCTATCCAACTACTGATGCAGTTAGCTTTAATCAATATGGCGGAATTGTAAATTCAAGTTTTCAATTGGTTTTATCAAACCCAAATAGTGGAGGCCAGATTTACTACACATTAGATGGAACTGACCCTAGAAATGATGGTGGTTCAATTAACTCAAATGCAATTTTATATAATGGCTCGGTGAACTTACCAGATGGGGTTTACACCGTAAAGGCTAGAATTTACAGAAGTAACGTAACAGATAAATGGTCAGCCATGTGTCCTCGAAAATTTTATGTAAATCAAAATTACAGCAATTTAGTAATTAATGAAATTCATTACAACCCCGAAGATAGTATATATTCTAATGCTTCAACAGGTGCTAATGATACTATATCTGGCAGAGATTTTGAATTTATTGAGTTGAAAAATAACAGTCAAAATACAATTTTTTTAGAAGATGTTAGCTTTATAAAAGGTATAACCTTAAATTTTGAAGCTAACTATTCAATACCTGCAGGAGGGTTTTTAGTATTAGCTGAAAATGAGATAAGGTTTGCAGAAAAATATGGTTTTGCGCCAGATGGACAATACCAAGGTAAACTAGATAATGGTGGAGAAAACATTTGGATAGTTGACCCTTTTGAAAATTTAATAGATACTTTAAGATATGATGATAACCTGCCTTGGGATACAATACCAGATAATGGTAAATTTTCTTTAGCATTAATTGATGCCAACTTAGATAATTCCGATTATATTAACTGGTCGTCGCAGGTGGTTTACACAACCCCAAAAGCAGAAAATTTATTTTGTAATACCATATCTGGAAACCCTATTATTGCAAATGTTTCTTGCAATGGCAAAAGCGATGGCTATATTTCATTAAATCCATCAAATGGTACAGCGCCTTATAGCTATCAATGGAGTAATGGAAGTACTGCTTCATTTATTAGTACTTTAGTAGCAGGCAGTTACTCGGTCAGTATTTTTGATAATTTTTTGTGTGAAGTCACACTTTACTTTAACATTACAGAACCACCTGCCTTACAATTAACAAGCAGTTTTACTAATGAAACTTATTTTGGCAGTAATGATGGTTCAGCAACAGCAACAGTAACTGGAGGTGTGCCTTCATACACTTACAGTTGGTCTAATGGAGCAAATACAAGTTCTGTGAGCAATTTAGCCCCAGGAAATTATAGTGTTGATATATATGACAGCTACAATTGTTTAATTAATGCAAGCTTCAACATTGAAGCAATTGATTGTAGTAGCTTTTCAATTACTACTAACAAAACTGATGAAACGTATTTTCAAACTAATGATGGTACAGCTGGTGTTACAGCAATAGGAACTACGCCTTATAACTATAGTTGGTCTAACGGCGCATCTACACAAAACATAAACAATCTTAGCCCGGCAAATTATACCATTACTGTTACCGATGCAGTTGGTTGTAGTGATAATGCTTCTGTAAACATTCAAGCAATTGATTGCCAACCATTAGCAGTGTCTGTTAATACCACTAATGAAACTTGTATTGGAAATAGTGATGGTCTTTTAATAATCAATAATGTTCAAAACGGAACAGCTCCATATAGTTACTTATGGTCAACAGGCATAACTGGTACAGTCATCAATAATTTATCAAGCGGTAATTACGGTTTAACTGTTACCGATGCTAAAGGTTGTCCATTTAATAATAGTTACATTGTTAATGCAGCTTCACCAATTTCTGCTTCGTCAAATACAACAAATGTTTCTTCTGTAAATGCCAACGATGGTAGTATTGAGGTAAATGTAAGCGGAGGATTAGCGCCTTATAGTTTTGATTGGTCAAATGGAGCTACAACGCAAAATATTTATAATTTAACAACAGGTAATTATGATTTAGTTATAACGGATAATAATAATTGTGAAATTACAGTTAGCAACATTCAAATAGATAATGGTTGTATGCCTAATTTAACTCATAATACTCAACCAAATATAACATCTGGTACTTATCAGGTATCAGATTATATTCAATCTGACTGTACAGTTGATCTTGACAAAAATGTATCATTTAAAGCAGGCCAGTATATTGAATTAAATAATTTTTTTGAAATAAAAATCGGTGCTGAATTTGAAGCGATTATTGATGGTTGTCAATAATATTAACTTGGTGGCTAAACAATTGAATCTTTTAGAGTAACTATTCAGAAGTCAGACCATTTCATTGTCAGAGGTCAGAAATAATTTGGGTAAAAAAGAGTTTTTTTGACCTCACTCAACCGAATTTATCTTACGTCTGACAGCGAAGCGATCTAACTTCTAACCTCCACAGAATAGTTACCTTTTAGAAGCGAAACCGTAGAAACCTTTTAAAAATGGACTCCCCGCCATACGTTCAAATGTTGCAGCAACCGCTTCATATCAATGCTTCAGGCAACATAACCACTCCAATGCTTTAGGTTTGCAAAACAAAAGTTAAGGAATAAATAAGCATTCCTTTCATTTTTGTAATTTTTATAGCAAATTATGCTCTTTAATCATAAAATATTTAAATGAAGTTAAAACAGGGGATGGCGCATTACACTCCTGTCAAGGTTAAAGACCTACCCCCGTTTAAATCCATCTCTGGTTTACTAAGCACAGTTTCAAATAGAAAATAAGGTTTGTAGACCTATTAGCAAGGATTCGAATTACGCTTATTTTTTTAACTTCAAATAAATAAAATTAAACCGTAAATTTAATGAAAAAATTATCAGTCACGTATTTTTTTGGAATAGATGTTTCTAAAAAGAAATTAGATTTTGCCTTTGCCAAAGGACATGCTTTTTTAAGTCAAAATATCGCAATTGTCAGTAATGCCATTTCCATCTCTGTTAATGCTATCATCAAAACCAGGGCAAACATCTAAGGCATCTTTCATATAATAATTATTTGAATATTTTGTGCTTGAACAAATTAAAGAGGCATCTGCGAATATTCTTGTCTCATAAATGTTTATCAATTCTTTACCAAGTATTCTAAGCTCATCAATTGGTAATAAAAATGGGTTTTTGAGTTATTACAGTTTCTACTATATTAGGTATAATATTTTCTGCTGTTAACAAAAGTTTATTGTCATTTAATAAAAAACCCACTGAACATTAACTATGTATGCTAAAGGCATCAATTTCTACTCTTTTAATAAGCCCTAATTTACTTAAATTTAAAGAAAGCATGGTAGCAGAGCTCAGCAGCTGTATGGCAATCGCATAAAATCTGATGGCTGATTATGTAATAAAATCTAACATTATTTTTAGAAATGTTATTTTTTGTGGTTTAATACGACTTAGCGCACTCTAAAAATTAGCCCCGTTTTCTATGGTTTATCCAAGCATTATTTAGTTTTTTTTTGATTTATAACTTGTTTTTTTGACATTTAGCTATAGCTGCGCCATCCTCGT
>Ga0209828_1002571_pt1 | contig 14850 bp, 16 predicted proteins | sample MaitaG_FD_187429 | JGI IMG/M metagenome (GOLD analysis project Ga0209828, IMG submission 187429) | Marine algal microbial communities from Maine, USA - Maine_Asex2 metaG (SPAdes) (version 2) | ecosystem: Host-associated > Algae > Red algae > Unclassified | place: Maine, USA | collected 2015-01-05 | reverse complement strand
TTCAAACTCACTATCGTTCACCAACTGAAGTAACAGATTCCACATTAGAAAATTCTGTTACTGCTTTGGATCGTATCGACTCTTTGTTGAGGCGTTCAAAGGATCTAGATTTAGATTCTTGTGACACAGATGAGCAAATTATTTCAGAATTTTCAAAGGTTTTAGAGAATGACTTTGACACGGTCACGGCAACAGACATTTTGTTTAGTACCGTTCGAGATGCTAATTCTGCGATAGATGCAGGTCATGCAGAAACAGCTGCGACTTTATGTAAAAGTCTTATGATAATGTGTGAAGTGTTTGGTATCAAAATTTCATTAGATGAACAGATTCCAGAAGACATTCAAGAGTTATCAGCACAGAGACAGGTCGCTAGAGATTCTAAAGATTTTGAACTAGCCGATCAGCTACGAGATCAACTAACCCAGCTTGGTTGGCAAATTAACGATTCTGATTCAGGCCCATCTGTCTGGAAGCAAAAATTCTAAATAGGTCAAATGGCCTGAATTAAGACAGATCTTAAAGAGCTTAAAAATAAACCCCGATCCTTAGATTATGTTAAACGGGGAAAAAAGATCCAGAGTCGCTTTTGTTGCATCTGCTTTTATACTTGCTTGGGCAAGCGTGCAGTTCGCAGCTTTGGGGGACAACACATCATTCATCACCACTGATGAAGTAAAAAGTAATGCCTTAGCCTTTACAGATAAGAATCCTCAAAAACTCGGAGCTTCTGACAAAGCAATTACAAAAAAAGCTGATGCAAATGTAGTTGAAAAAACTAAAGGAGTGCAACCAGTTTCTGAGTTTCAGAAAACTCAAATAAATCCAGCGCAGAAACAAAAGATAGAGAAGCAAAGCGATTCTAAAAAATCTGGAGAATCAAGCTCTGAGCTAAAACAAATATCAACTAATCCTGTTGTTACTAAATCTAATAAAGCCCCAGATTTATTACCTGATGAAGCAAAGCCTCCGGAAACAACTGAAAATACTTCTGATACACCTGTTCAAGAACCTGGTCCAAACGAAGAAGCTGTGGACAGCTCAGATACTCATAATGGGGATGAATCTGAATCTGAATCTGAATCTGAATCTGAATCTGAATCTGAATCTGAATCTGAATCTGAATCTGAATCTGAATCTGAATCTGAATCTTATTCTGATTCAGGTAACGGGAATATTCATGATCCTGAAACTCACAATGATTTAACGGATCATTCAATGAGTCAAAGTGGAGTTTCGGACTATACAACAAACCTTGCATTGATTAAAAGCCAAGCAATCAGAAATAAAAATTTAGATTCTAGTCCATTTAAAAATACACCTCAGGCTCAGCTTGATATATCAGACTCTTCATCTTTGATTGGGTCGAGATCAGCATATGCAAATAACTTGAACAATAACCAGGAATGGGCCTGGCCAGTAGTTAATGGCGGCCAGTTCAGAGTGGCTTGTGAGTTCTCACATTTCGCTTATGACGACCCAATAGTTTTCCCAAACATGCCCGGGAAGGCCCATTTACACATGTTTTTCGGCAATACTGATGTTAATGCCTATTCCACCGTTGACACACTGAACGAATCAGGCTCATCTACTTGTAACGGTAAAGAATTAAATAGGACTGGTTATTGGGCGCCTGCGATGTTTGATGGTCAAGGAAACGCTCGAATCCCTGAAAGAGTAGTTGTATATTATAAAGGTGAAGGTTTAGCTAATGGTGCTCTCCGACCTGAAGGCGGAGGTTCGCAACTGTATGAAAGAGGTATGGCTAACATATCACCTATGCCAAATTCTGTTGGAGAGGTATCTAGCTATAATGGCGGAGATATAGGCGAAGTTAACTATAAATGTTCAAATAACTTCAGCGCATATCCATACTCAACAGGAGTTGATGGGATTCCAAATTGTAGCGGTGATTATTATTCAGATACCTATGGCGCAAGATATCCTGATACTCGTTCGGTATTAGAGATGGAAGTAAAATTTTGGAATTGTATGTCCAGCAATGCAAATATCTATGATTGGAAAAGCTGGGTTCCTTCGGGCAATACAAATGGTAGCTGGTATTACAGCAACTGTAATGGTGCCGCTGGGGGAACTACTTCGGATGCAAAAATTTATCCTAACCTTTCATACTTTATCAATTACGTGATAGAGCCTGGTGAAGACACAAGTGACTGGTACCTATCATCAGACGTAAACGCAGACTCTATCAACACAGGGGGAAGCCTGACTGGAACTAGAGGTCAGATGCATCACGCTGACTGGTGGGGCGGTTGGCATCCAGAAATTAACCAAGAGTGGCTAGATAATTGTGTAAACTTTTACAACCCTGATGGATCTAAATCTGGTTGTGGAATGGGTTATCTATCTGACGGAGGTGCTGATAATAGAAACCCTATTGCTGGTAGGGCGTTAGTGTTAAGAGACGAATACGATCAGGTTGGAGTGGGGAGCACCTATAAAGTTTCAGTAGAAACATTGTTTAATGAACTTTGCGCACCATTAGCACCTGGTCGTTCATTTACAACGGCAATGGCAGCATCTTATTGTAATCCCTCAGGCCAACACCATAACTAACTGGGCCAGATTCTCAGTCGCTGCTTGAGTAGTATGGAATGATATTGACCTCAACATAACTTCTAGAATTTAGATACTCTAAACAGGGTGGATTTGAATAATATACATTCAGCGATGGCGTGGATTCTGATCTTCTTGAATGCTTTAGTCGGGCTTTGGGCTCTCTGTGCGCACTGGCTAGATAACTTAAGAATAAAACACCTATGGATATTAACTGCAGTTGCCCACATCGGATTATTTGTTCAAGCAATTGTCGGTGTTATTATTTATCAGAATAAGGCTGATTCTGTTGATCAGTTTCATTTGTTCTATGGGTTCTTAGCGTTGGCTACAGTTGGGTTTCTTTATGCATATCGTGATCAGCTAAAAGAATATATATATCTACTTTATGGGTTTGGTAGCCTATTTCTGATGGGGTTAGCTATCAGAGCTACCCAAATTCCAGCAATTTTGAATTAATAGTCCGAGTTTAGAGTGGCTGTTTGAGTTGCTCTTATAGCTGAAAGTGTGACGTTGTCAGCACTTGGCTGTTCTTCAAGCTTGTTTACAAATTCATCTATAGTGTGAGCGAATGATGAAGTTTCAACGTTGCATCCCCAAGCTTGTACTATAGATTCAAGTTCTGACCCGTCGCTGCCATCATCGATGCAAGCTAAAGAAATATTGTCTGGAGCTTTTCCTAAAAGTTGTTCGGCTTGGTAAATGGCAGATCTTGTTCTTTCAGTTATAGATACAATGGGTTCATTATCGCACTCGAGTGTAAACACTTCTTTGACCTTTCCTTCGCAGGCTACTGCAGCAAAGATTCCTGAAGGATAACAGTCAATTCCTAGGGTGTAGTTTTTTGAATCCGCATATTTCATCTCTTTACATACGGCAAATTTCAACAAAAATTTAATTATGTTTAAAGCTGAACTAAATCTTTAGAGCTTATCGAATGAGATTGCTACCAAAGCTAGAACTCCGATTACTATTCTGTAGTAACCGAATAGCTTGAAGCCTCTTTTCTCCAGCCAATTCACCATAAATTTGATTGAAATTAAAGCCGCAAAAAAAGCTACAATAAGTCCTATGATTGGGTTTAAATAGCCAAATTGGTTAACCAATTCGCTGCCATCTTGAAGAACTGATAAACCAGTTGCTGCTGATAGCGTAATCAAACCCAGTAGAAAGCTAAATTCAACGGCGGCTTTCATGGATAAACCAAGTAGAACTGCAGCTAAGATTGTTACTAGGCTTCTTGATGTGCCCGGCCATAATGCAATAGCTTGGGCTATCCCGATCATAGCAGCCTGTTTAGTGGTTATTTGCCCTAAATCTAGTCCTATGTTTGTTTGTTTATATTTTACAAACAGTAAAATTCCCAATCCGCCAAGTATCCAGGCAATTGCAATTGGGAAAGGGCCGAATAAGTTATCTTCAACTACAGGTTTAAGTACTAAACCAATTATTGCTGTTGGAGTAAATGCTGTGAGAACTGCTAATAATATTTTTGTTCCTTCAACGTCATTGCCCGTCAAGCCATTTAACATTTGAGTTATACGAGATTTGTATAAAACAAGCACGGCTGCGATAGCACCAATCTGGATAGCGATTGCATAAGTTTCGATCGCAGCTTCAGTTTCTGGGGTTGTCCCGATCCCTAAGATTTTATTAGTAACTAATAAATGACCTGTTGAGCTGATTGGTAAATATTCTGTTAATCCTTCAACTAGACCTAAAATTATTGCTTTCAGAAGTGTTAGTTCCTGTAGCTGCATGGCTCCGTCTGCAAAGGCCGGGGTGGCAATAAAAAATACTAATCCAAAGACCAGTATTGGTGTAAACGTTATTTCTAACTTGTTAGTCAAATTATTACCAACTGTTTTCTCTATCAGCCCGATGTGCGGCTTTTATAGCATAGTTAAAAACAATGGCAGGAGCTAGCAATATCGATCCTAAAATTAGGCAAATCATAATACTTGTCTCAATAAAATCTGAATATCCATTCATCATCCTGAAAACTAATAGTAGGCAAGAGAGTCCATAGATTCCATAGCCACTTTTCAAGCCAAATTTGACTATTTTAGTGATTTTTTCTCGTTTGATTAAAATTGGATCAAATTCTGACATTGTCTGGCCTTATGGTTACTATAGTTAATCGTACCGTGCGGACTTGTAAAGTTGTTAGAGAATTCAGGTCTATCTATATAATGCAATTGAAGGGGGGTTTAGCTTGAAGCACAAATCAATTTTTGAAGCCCTTGTTATTAGAGGGTTTTCTATTCTTTCTTCGGCCGTTTTCTTCATCTATGGTCTTTCTATAGTGGGCGAAGTTAGTTATGGCCAATTTGCTATTTCATTGTTATCAACTGGAGTGTTTGCATCTTTAGGCTCCGCTGGGTTAGGTAGAGCAGCTTTGAGGAATGCTAGAGTTCCAAATTTTGAAGCTGTTTCTTTTCTCAGGAAAAATATTAATTTATTAATTTCAACACTCTTATTTTCTGGGTTTTTTCATTTTATTTTGATTCTACTTTTAGAGTCAGCTTCTTCATTCAGCCCACCAAATAGGGTTATGTTTGCCGCTATTGGTGCTGCTCATACTATTCTTGCCGCTTTTTCAATAGTTGTGTCAGATTTATTGAGGTCTGATGATCGACATATTCCAGCAGATCTTACTCATGGTCGAATTGGTGGTTCGATTTCTTCTATTTGTGCTTTGATAATACTTGTTATCTGTAAATACATGTACATCGAAATTAATAGCTTTATTTTAGTTTGTTGTTATGTGGCTGGGAATGCTATTTCTTTAACTTGGAGTCTGAAAACACTAATAGAATACAGAACTTCGTGGTTTGAAGCTGCTTTAAACTATAGAACGCCGATTCTTGATAGCTCAGAGTCAGCTGCATTATCGGTAGGTTTAGCTGTTGCTCCTCTCATCGCTGCGGTCCCTGCCTGGTTAGCCAGTTTTGTGCTTGCTCAAGCAGATGTGGGTGTTCTAGGTTTGGCTACTCAGTTTGCTGGTGTTCTTGGTGCTGTTGGTTTTGCTATTCAAAGTAGATTTGTTGCTGACCTGGGTTTAACTAGTTCACACGAGATTGGAAAAGAGCAAGAACTTTTAGGCAATATTCAGGACATGCATAATAAAGCTGCACCCATCCTTGGGGTAGGTGTTTTTGGGGCTTACCTATCATTGATTTTTGGATTTATTATTTTTGGATATTTATTCGATTATAGCTCCAGCGGAACTTTGTTATTATTTTTTGTATTCCTAGGCTTTGTTCAGGTATGGAATGCTTCGATGGGTATGACGGGCATTCAGCTTCAACTAAGTGGTAGATCTATGACTATGGTTTGGATCGATTTGGCTAGAGTCTTCTGTCTTGTCGTCTTTGTTTTTCTATTCGGGAACTCAAATTTAACATTCTTGATAGCGGTGACTTTACCTGGTCTTCTATGGCCGTGGGTCATGGCTAAGGTAGTCACAAATCTGTTAGGTATTAGAACTTCAGCTTTTCGACAAAATATTTATGATCAGTATAAAGTCTCTGATGACAAAGTAGAGATTTTGTAGGTTAGTGGTCTTTATACGGCTGGAATAAGTTTCTCGAGATGTAGAAAACAGAAATATAACGATGTTAATACAACGGGTGCGCCTGCTAGATAAACGGGCCAACGTTTCCAATTGTTTGCGACGATCCAAACTAATATTGCTAATAGAGTTGTTAAAAGTGCCCAGAGCACGGTTGGCTGAGTTTCTTCTGACTGCCATCCTAATGATTCTGTAAATTCTTCTTCAGCGGTTGCTATTTGACTATCATCATTATTTACATCTGCTGACACAGGTTTAGGATCCGACTTAGGGGCTGGTGCTGTTGTCAGTTTGGCAGTGACTATGATTCTTTGGGCTGCGGAATATTTTGGATGACACCCAGTTAAGGTCAAGGTGTCATAGTCTTTATTTGCCAGAACTTCAGTTTGATTAGGGGAGACTATGAAGTAGCCAAGCTCTTCACCACTCTGGTTTTGGGCTTCAACCTCATAGAAAAATACTCCTTGGAGAGTTGTTACCTTAATTAGCTCGCCCGGTTTAATTTTATCCATGTTAAAAAAGGGTGCTCCGTAAGTTGTGCGGTGCCCGGCTATAGCTGAGTTACCTGGCTGGCCAGGGTAAGAAGTTGATGGGTATCTTCCTGGGCCTGAACGGAGTGCATCACGGGTAACTCCTTCAATAATTGTTTTTTTGAGTCCAATCGATTCAATTTCAATTATTCCTATGGGCTGACCAGGATCTGGCAGCTGATCTGGACTGAGTTCAACTAATTCTGGTTCTTCAAATGGATCTTCTGGCTCGCCACTATCTTCTTCTTGGAGATTTTCAAAATCGATTAACTGTTGTTCAAATTCTGCTTCAAGTGAGTCCTGGGCCCTTTTTTCTGTGATCCCAGTGCCCCAAAGTTGGAAAGCTGCGAAAAACAAAATTAAGACCCCAAGAGTTATTAAGGTCCTTCCTAGAAACCCTGCAAATGTAGTAAAGTTAAACTTCATTTTCTTTCCTAACAGCAAAGGCGAGTCTACACTAAACAACCATAAATATGTTGTATCTAAGTGTCTATAAACTAGCTAATGCGAGTTTCTGATCTACCTGATTGACTTTATCTTAAAGCGGGTATTGCCACCAATTTCCGTTCTCTTTAGATATTCGCCCTACTCCGGCAGTTTTGCAGAGTTTTTGGCATGCGCTAGAGATACCCTTAATAGGAGTGGCGCCGGAAAATAAAGAAGATCTAAATAGCTCAGATGATCTTGTGATCGAGCTCAATGATGCTGTTGCTTTGCTCGACAACTTTCCAGCTTTATCAGGGATGGGTTTTCAGCTGAGGTTAGGTGAAATCGTTCACTTGAAGGGCCCAAATGGGGCAGGAAAATCAACTTTATTATCTTTGTGTGCAGGTCTATTGCCTATCCATTCGGGGTCGGGAATGGTCCTTGGTAATGATTTAACAAATCAAACTGATCGTAGACGAATTCGTAGATTAACAGGTTTACTTAGTCACGAATCTAGTCTTTATGATGAGCTTAGTGTTTATGCAAACATTAAATTTTGGTGTTCTGCAAATAAGGTAGATCATGAAGTTATTGATCCTGTGATGGATCGTTTGGGTCTCTCTGGGAGATTGCGAAATTTGAAAGTATCTGCTTTATCTTCAGGACAACGTCGTAGAACTTCTTTGGCCGTTATAGTTTGTCGTCGTCCAAGAATTTGGTTATTAGATGAGCCGTATTCTGGGCTAGATGATGCTGGTCAAAAACTTGTTGATGTTTTAGTTACCAATGCAGTAAGTTTTGGTGCAACCGTCATGTTTACTTCTCATGATTCAAAGAGGGCACAGGATTTAGCAACACGAACTGTAGAGATGCAAGGTGGTAGATTAAAACGAACGCCTGTAGTCCACGAGCCTATTATTTCAAAATCAACTCGTCCTATACGTTCCGAGGAGTCAGCATGATTAGAGATGCTCTGCTAATTGCAAGGAAAGATTTAAGAATAGAACTTTCTTCTAAAATTATTTTTGGTCAAGTTCTCCCATTTAGCCTTTTAGTTTTAATATTGTTTGGTCTCGCTATTTCATCTGATTTTGTTGTTGCTGGTTCTGAAAATAGAACTGTGCTTGAGCAGGTTGCGCCAGGATTGTTTTGGTTATCAATTGTTTTTTCTTCTTTATTTGCAATCACACGGTCATTTAGTCTTGAAGATAAGAACGGTAATCTTGATGCTTTAAGAATGGCTGGAATAGATCCAGCCTCTATCTTTTTAGGTAAAGCTTTGGCTATTACAATTTTGATGGCCTTTTTAGAAATTGTTGTTGGTGCACTTGCGGCTGTTATATATCGAAGCAGTATCTTAGATATAGAAATTTTGGCTGCAACTTTGGCAGCTGCCACATTTTGTATCTCGATGGCTGGAACTCTATATGCGGGAGTAACCGCAGGCTCTAAATCGAAAGACACATTATTGCCATTGTTATTACTGCCTACTATGGCTCCTGTATTGCTTATTGCTACGCGTTCAACTGAAGCTGCTTTGTTTGTGGAAGATCAAACTGGTTGGGGTTGGACAATATTATTAACAGTTCTCGCATTTCTGTATACAGGTATGGGTATGTTGACATTTGGTTCGTTAATGGAGGAATCATGACAGACTTAAAATCTATTGTTTCTGATGTAGACAATATTTCTGGGGGTGTGCTTTCTGTAGATCATCGGTCCCAAGAGTTTTTTGGTGAAAATCAGACAACAGGGTCAAAAGTAACCAAGGTAATAGGCTTTCTAGCCTTTTTAGCGTTGGTGCCTTTTATCTTTTTTGCTCTATTTGTAGCTGGCCCACATACTGAGCAAGGTGAAGCTGCCAGGTTATTATTTATCCATTTGCCGGCTGTAGCTGTTACATATTTATCGTTTTTTGGGACTCTAGTTTCAAGCATAATGTATTTAAAAAATCGAACTAAGTTTTGGGATTTGCTTGGCGGTGCCACTGCTGAAGTGGGCGTCATATTCTGTGCTTTACTTCTTTTTTCTGGATCTATTTGGGGCAAGCCAACTTGGGGTACCTATTGGCAGTGGGATCCTAGGTTAACTAGTACCGCAGTTCTGTTTGTCATGTTTGTTGGTTACTTGGCTGTTAGGAAGATGGATATTGCACAAGAGGCTAGATCTCGACGGGCTGCAGTCTTAGGCATAATAAGTTTCTTGAATGTGATCATTGTTCATTATTCAATTGACTGGTGGAGGGGCTTACATCAGGGTAGAACTTTTGACTCAACTGAAGTAAAAATTGAGGGCTGGTATCTTTTCTCTCTGGCTTTAGGTATGTCATTTTTCTTGTTAATTGGAACTTTTATGGTTATTCATAAATTCAGAATTTTGTGGCTTGAACATCAGCTTGCTGATTTAGATTTGCAATTTGCATTGATGGAGCGTCGTTCTGAAGTTAACGATTTACAAGATTCAATAGAGCTAGGGGATAAAACATGAATTGGGTTTATACCATTGTTGGATACAGCGTTACTTTTGCTGTTGTAATTTTTTATACCGGCTGGCTGATGTTTCGAGGTAGGGGATTGAGTAAGAAAGTGCCTGTAGAAAATAGGAGATATCTTGACTGAAGAATTAGATCTTACCCCAAGGGAGTTTTCCAAAGATGTCACTGGATCTGGTATTAGGTCAATTAAAAATTGGGTGATATCAGCCAGCTTAATTTCTGCTTTTGGATTTATCATGTTTCAAGCCATTTCTAGTGCGAGGGTATTTTTCTTAAATGTAGATGAAGCGATTGCTAAACAATCAGATTTGGGTGAACAAGAATTTAGGATGCAAGGTTTAGTTCTAACTGAAGCTGAGACCGAAACTGGTTATGTGTTTGTTGTAGGTTTTGGCGGTGAGCAAGCTTTGGTTAACCATGTTGGTGATGAACCAACTGATATTTTTGAATGTGGTCAGAATGTTGTTATCGAAGGTCATTGGGTTAATTCAGAGTATTTTGAATCTCAACAAATTTTGGTGAAACATTCAGAAGAGTACCGCGAAGAATATCCTGACAGAACTGATACTAAATCCAGTAGTTGCATAAACGATTCGGAAATTAATTCTGATATTTTAGAGCTTTCTGGAGAGATATGAATTCAGCTTTAGGTTTTGGATTCGTTTCTCTAGGGTTTATGGCGTCTTTAATAGGAACCTTTGGTGGAATCTACGCTTTAATATCTGGCAAAGATTTTTTATTAAAAACCCTCAGACAATGGTCTTGGCTAATTGGGATAGGAGCCCTCGGTGCTTTTGTTGTAATGGAGGTGGCCATTTTTCAAAGAGATTATTCAATTAACTATGTGCGTCAAGTTGGCAGTTCATCAACGCCACGTTTATATAATTTTGCTGCGATCTGGTCATCGCTTGAAGGTTCGCTGCTCCTGTGGATGCTTGTTCTAGCGGGCTTTTTACTGGCTGTTACTATCAAATTTGCTTCAAAGCCCAACGATCCTTTATTGGGTTGGGCGTTAGTTGTTATGTTTGGTGTTTCTTCATTTTTCTTCCTTATTTTGTTTGGACCGGCTAACCCATTTGTCAGTTCTGAAATCCCACTTGGTTTTATTGATGGCCCTGGACCAAATCCGTTACTTCAGAACCACATTCTGGTGGCTTTTCATCCTCCTATGCTTTATTTAGGATATGTCGGGTTTACTGTCCCGTTTGCCTTTGCTATTGCTTCTTTGATAACCGGCAGGGTTGGTGATGGCTGGTTGTTGGCTACCCGTCGTTGGACAGTGTTTGCTTGGACTTTTTTAACGCTCGGCATTATTTTAGGTGCATGGTGGAGCTACGAAGTTTTGGGTTGGGGAGGGTTCTGGGCCTGGGATCCTGTTGAGAATGCTTCATTATTGCCTTGGCTCACAGGGACTGCGTTTTTACATTCAGTAATGATTCAACAACAGCGTGGAATCTTGCGGGTCTGGAATATTTCTTTGGTATGTGCAACTTTTTCCTTAACTATATTTGGGACTTTTTTAACCAGGTCTGGAGTTTTTGATTCTGTACATGCATTTAGTGAAAGTGCAATTGGTCCCTGGTTGCTAGCTTTTTTTGCTTTTGTGAGCTTAGGCAGTATCTTTATGATTGGCTGGCGCGGGAATTTACTTTCTTCGAAGGGAGCAATCTCTTCATTTAAATCTCGTGAAGCTGCTTTCTTGGCAAACAATTTTTTGTTTGGGGCGTTAGCATTTATTATTCTTATTGGAACAACGTTCCCGCTTCTAGCTGAACTTATTGATGGGACTCAGTTAACTATTGCTCGACCTTATTTTGATTCAATGGGCCGACCGGTTGGGTTCATGATTTTATTTTTGATGGGCGCTGCTCCTCTAGTCCCATGGGGCGAATCATCAACTGAGCTATTAAGACAGCGACTTAATTTCCCTGCTGTTGCTGGCTTGGTTGGCCTTTTGATCAGTGTTCTATTTGGTGCCCGTGGCTTTTATCCGTTAGTTGCATTTACTTTGGCGAGTTTTGCTGCTGGTTCAGCTTTGCGGCAGCTTTTTCGTTCTGTAAAGAATCAAAAGTTTCGCGGTGTATTGGGACGAAAAAATGGTGGGATGATAGTTCACCTTGGTGTAGTCATGTTGGCTGTTGGCCTTGTAGCAAGTGAGAGCTACCGTGTTGATCAAGTGTTTAGGATGAAGGTTGGGGAGTCTGTAACTTTAGAGGGTAATAGTTTTGAGTATGTTGGTTCTGGTGATTCCGAAGATTCACGTGTTCAAACAAGATTTGTTAAAATTAAAATAAACGATAATAAAATTTATGAACCAGCGATTACTAGATACCGTCGACAGGGGATCGTTGTTCCGACTCCTTCAGTTAGGTCATCTTTAGTTAAAGATATTTATTTAGTTCTAGATGAATCGCCAGAGGAGCAGGACGGTCCAATTAGATTACGGGCGATAGTCAGGCCATTAGTTATATGGTTGTGGATAGGCGGCCTTTTTATGGGCTTAGGATCATTGTTGGCGGTTCTTCCTGCTAAGAAAAAAGTCGATTTGGCGGCCATTGTCGAGGCAAAAACATCATGAATGAAGAGTCAAGTTTTGAAAATGCTCTAGAATTAAATAGTTCTGTTTCAAAAATAGCCACGGTTTGTGGCCTTGTCCTCGTCGTTTTTATTGGTTTTTTGATCGCAGCTACTTTGATCTTTGGCTCTAAAGAATCTGAGAGCCGTTTATTAGGTAAACAAGCCCCAACGATTGCTGGCGTTTCGTTAGATGGTAATGAAGTTTCGAATAGCGATCCAGGTACTTGGCAGGTTGTCAATTTTTTTGCTCTTTGGTGTCCTGGTTGCATAGCCGAGCATCCAGAATTAGTGAAATTTTCAAATTGGGCTGAAGAGAATAACAAAGCAGAGATTGTGGCTGTAGTTTTTGATAGCCCAAACTTATCTGGTATTCAAGAGTTTTTTAATTCTAATGGTGGTGATTGGCCGGTTCTTGATAATCCGAGTATCGCCAGTGATTTTGGTGTTGGTAAAATTCCTGAAACTTTCCTAGTTAGTCCTGATGGTGTAGTAGCAAGACGAATTCAAGGAGAAGTTGTAGCGGCTGACTTAATTGAATTTATTGAAAGTTATTCTGATGATAAAATTAGTTAAGAAAGTTACGGGTAATAAATTCTTCCTTCCTCTGATTTTTTTAGTTTGTCTTGCTGTAATTGGCATTGCTTCAGTAAACGATGAATCTGTTGAAACAGATGCATCAAGAATTATGCGTCTTAAAGATTCTTTTGCCTGCCCAGAATGCAACGGTCAAAGCGTAGCTGAGTCCAACGCCGCTGTTGCTTCCAACATATCTAGGATTATCGAAAGCGAAGTAGCTGCTGGTTCAACCGACACCCAAATTCGTGATCTTCTTTTGGAAGACTGGGGTGAATCTATTTTGTTAAATCCTTCTTCTGAAGGCATTTCTAGATTGGTTTGGATGATCCCTATTGGGGTCATCATCTCGGGTTTAATCTTTTTTGGACTTTATCTTTCTAAATCTAAACTTGGTCTTAAGCTGGATCAGACAAAGTTGATTCTAACTTTTGGTTTCTTAGTATTGGTTGTCTCAGCCGTGGCTTATGGTCTTTCCTTATTTGTTGGAGAAAGAGGTGTTAACGAGGCTATTTCAGGCTCAATTAATTTAACTCCAGGCCAACAGCTTGATGAATGTGAAGACTTAACAAAAACGGGTCGGATTGCAGAAGGCTTAAAGTGTGTTGATGATTTAATTTTGCTAGACCCAGAGAATTCTCAACTTTTGGCTAACCGTGGCTGGTATTTTGCTTTGGCTGCTCGTTCAGCTGAACCAGAGTTAAGCTCTAAATGGTATGGGCTAGCTTTGGCTGATTTAAATTCTGCTTTGGATATAAAGCCAACCAACCAAGATGCTCTAGCTTGGCGTGGAATTATATATTCGTCTTTGTCAGACACAACAAAAGCGTGTCAAGATTTTGAGTCGGTGTTAGATCTAAATCCTGATCCATTCTTATTAGAGCTTATTGGGCCCAGGGCAGCTAATTGTTAAGCAACAATTGTTACTGGTGTCCCTAAAGGCACATTTTCAGCCAGGATGCTGATTAATTCATTTGGTATTCGTATGCAACCGTTGCTACGGTTTTGGCCGATCAACCCGGGACTATTTGTTCCATGGATCGCAATAGCTGGGAGTCCACCAGCGAAAGTCTCTAATACCTCTGAGAACCCTGAAAGGGCTAGAATATAAGGCCCGTATGCTCCATTTGGATTACTTTTTTTGATTATGTCTCGAACGTAAAATGTTCCGAGGGGTGTTGGTGTACGAGGTGCACCTGTTACAGCTTTTGTTTCTACCAATATTTGGTCGCCTGCCCAGACTTTTAATGAATTGGTGGCTAAATCTACTTCAGCTTTGTAATTTACTGTGCTTAGGGCAACTTCTTCTCTTAATATCCAGCCCTGCTGATGATTTGGTTTTATAGGTAATGATACTTTCACATATTTTGGATCTGAGTCGTCTAGCACCTGGAATACTCGTGGTCCGCCGAACTGTGTAGGGTTCCTGAATAACTTATGGATTTCACCGTCTGGTGTACGGTAGGCGGTTACCATTTCTGTTATAGCTGTGGCCACAATTGTTTGGGTTTCTGTGACCTCTATTTTTTCAATCTCTTTTATTGTTGTAGATGTTGAATTTAGATTGGGTTTTTTGTAAGCCAATTTTTCAGGAGATTTGTTGGATGATTCTGCCAGGGGAGTTTCTTGGTTTAGATTAGTGAGTGTAAAAGCAGATATAGCTAAACAAATTAGACAAATGCAAATACATATTTTGAATTGTCTAGTCATATCTGGATTATCGGTTTTTTAGTGCAAATAGTTAAGTAAATGATTGTTAGAATGCAATGATGTCTAGCAAAGCATTTGTTAGCTTGAGGAGAAAAAGTGAATATCACTGAAGAGCAAGTTATTGAAGCACTAAGACCTGTGCAAGATCCAGAATTGCATCGCAGCATAGTTGATCTTGGGATGGTTCGTGAAGTTAAAATTGATTTACCTGCTGTTGTTGTTGGGATTGACTTAACTATTCCGGGATGTCCTCTCAAGAACGAAATCACAAATCGAGTAACTGACGCTGTAACTACTTTAGACGGTGTAACCGATGTTTCTATAGAATTTGGGTCAATGTCTGATGCTCAACGTGAAAAGTTGCGTAAAGACCTACATGGTGATGCTTC
>Ga0209828_1002565_pt1 | contig 14866 bp, 12 predicted proteins | sample MaitaG_FD_187429 | JGI IMG/M metagenome (GOLD analysis project Ga0209828, IMG submission 187429) | Marine algal microbial communities from Maine, USA - Maine_Asex2 metaG (SPAdes) (version 2) | ecosystem: Host-associated > Algae > Red algae > Unclassified | place: Maine, USA | collected 2015-01-05 | reverse complement strand
ATTAGTTATATACTCCAACCATAATTGTAAATTCTTATTTAATTCGTAGTCCATCCGACCTTATTTCTTAAAAACGTTTCGTCATTCGAACTTGATTCAGAATCTTCCCATATGGATGACTTTAGTAACGGGACACCCATTTTCAAAATGAACCCTTCATAAACACTAGGTTGTAGCCTATGTTTTGAATAGGTGGCGAAAACAGGAAAATAGTGTTGAATTTTGAATGTTTAATGAATTTCAGGCACATGACCCACTCTACGAGTAGTATACAGGGAGTGCTTTTTTTGATTCTAATCTTATCTTTGAATTCCTGTGGCCCAAATCAGCTTTGGACCTTTGAAGATGACATACAGATAGACGATGTATCTCCAAATGGGATCACCATTATTGATGATCAATTTTGGGTAGCAGATTTTGAGTGATATAAATGTGTCTAAATAGACAAACTTATCCGATGCACACCAGGCAAATATTGCTTTTTGAGCAGACTTTCTACTGTCGCATAATGTGAATCATTCGACACAAAATCTACTCCTGTGACATCTACAATCAGTAAGGGAAAGGACAGAATATTTCTAAAATATTCAAAATATGAATCCTGAATAGTCTGAAGATAGTCTTGCTGAATATATTTTTCGTAGATACGACCTCTTTTTGTGATATTACCCATGAGTTCGTCTACACCTCTATGAAAATAGACTAATATATCTGGATTCGGAAATGAGCTACTAAAGGCATTAAACATCTTTGCAAACATTCTAAATTCTTCCTCAGATAGATTCTTCCGCGCAAAAAGCAAAGACTTGACAAAAGCATAGTCAGCGACCGTAAATGCAGAAAACAAATCTTGATTGATCAAACTTCGTTGTAACTGTTTGATTCTTTCAGTCATAAAGAATAATTCTACAGCAAAAGCATAGCGTTCTTGATCTTCATAAAAGTAAGGTAGGAAAGGATTGTCCTCGAATTGTTCTAATATCAATCTGCAGCCATACTCCTGTGAGATCTTCTCACAAAAAGAAGTCTTTCCAGAAGCTATATTACCTTCTATTACAATGTAATTATATGGAAATGGATTATTCTCCAATGATTCTCGCAGCCGATTGGTCTAGGCTGGCAAGATATAATTCTTCAATGGTCTTTTTTAGCATTGGGTGAATAAACATATTATTAATTTCTCTCATGGGAGCCAGAACAAATATTCGCTCAGCTATAAATGGATGAGGAATCTTCAATTTTGGACTATCCAAGATTAAATCTTCATAGAAAAGGATGTCAATATCAATATTGCGTTCTCCCCATTTTCTCCTTTTGACTCTTCCCATACTAAATTCTATTTTCTCTATAGAGGACAGTATCACATGAGGATTATGAAAACTTATCACTTCAATGACATTGTTTAAAAAGCTAGGCTGATCCTTTACGCCCCAAGGCTCAGTTTCATAGTCTGACGATCGATTAACAATATCTCCGATAAACTGTTGAATATACCTTTCAGCAGTCCGTAAGAATTCATCTTTGGGATCTTGGTTTGATCCAAGACCCAAGTATATTTTTGCCAAAATCTATGCTGATTTTCCGATTGCTTTCAAATACTTGCTTAATTCTTCCTTCACAATAGGGAATAAGAAGAATAATCCAATCATATTTGGAAATACCATTGCCAATATCATTGCATCTGAGAAACCCCAAATCACGTCCATATTAGCCGCAGCACCAATGACGATGAAAATCAAGAAAATGACCTTATAAGTTATATCTGCCATTTTACTCTTACCAAATAAATATTTCCATGATTGAAGACCATAGTATGACCATGAAATCATAGTTGAGATCGCAAATAAAATAATGGCTACTGTAAGCACATATGGAAACCATGGAATGACTGACCCAAAAGCCGCAGAAGTCAATGTCGCACCTTCTAAAGTTTGGCCTCCTATTTCGACGATGCCGCCTTCTGCTCCGTATTCAAAGTAACCAGCACTATTGTAAAATATAATCACAAGAGCAGTCATCGTACAAATGACTACTGTATCAATGAATGGCTCTAATAAAGCCACGAGTCCTTCTGACGCTGGAAAATTAGTCCTAACAGCTGAGTGAGCAATTGCTGCACTACCAGCACCTGCTTCATTAGAAAATACAGCTCGTCTAAATCCTTGAATCAATACACCAAAAAAACCACCAACAGCTGCAGTAGGAGAGAATGCTTGCGAAATAATTAAGCCAAATGCATCATCGATATAGCTGAAATTACTAAACACAACGACAAGACATGCGGCGATATATATAACAGCCATTAAAGGGACAACCTTCTCAGTGACCGAAGCAATTCTTTTGATACCTCCTATAATGACGACACCCACAATCACTGCTAGCACCACTCCGATCATTGTACCGACACTTCCACCTTCGAGTCCCATTAAAGACGCGAGCTGAAGGGCAGCTTGATTCGACTGAGCTGCATTTCCTCCACCAAAAGATGCACCGACACATAACACTGCGAATATCACTGCTAGCGCTTTTCCTAGTCCTGTAAACCCTCTTTCCTTTAATCCTTTTGATAAATAATACATTGGACCACCATAGACAGTGCCGTCTGGACCAATATCCCTATATTTTACGCCAAGTGTACATTCAACAAACTTTGTCGACATACCCAATAGGCCACATACGATCATCCAAAATGTTGCTCCCGGTCCACCGATCGTAATCGCTGCTGCAACTCCCGCTATATTTCCCAAACCTACAGTTCCACTGACAGCGGTAGCGAGTGCCTGAAAATGACTGACTTCGCCTTCTTGACTTTCATCACGAATGGTATCCGGAATATCTCCTTCAGTGATATTGAGCATGGCTTTCTCAGGGCCACTATGATTTTCTATTTCATCATAAGTGCCTCTGACTACTTTTATTGCAGTACCAAATTTGAAAATATTGGCAAACTTGAAATAAACTGTAAAAAACATGGCTCCAAATACCAATAATATAATGACGATAGGTATTCCACCTTCTATAATAGCTCCCGTTCCCGGAAATGGATAAAAGACGACATGTTCCCATCCTGTCGCTATTGGCCTGAATGCTTCGTTTAGCCGTTCATCCAGCCCTTGGGCAAATGCAAAATGATAAAATGGTAGTATTAGAAAGGTAGAGATAAGTTTCTTCATTATGATTTCAATAGATTCTGAAAGTTAAGGTAATCATATTCTTTAAAATGACTCAAAACTTAGCAAATTAGTGTATCAGCTAAGCGAAATACTTCAATTCAATTGTTTTATACAATTTGTCATGAATTGCAAGAAGATATAGTTAGAGTGCATAAAGGACGCAGTGCTCACCGTCCCAAGTTGGATTTATCCAATTGAAAAGGCAATTTGTTATATACGCTCTAAACGCTAAGAACACGCGAATTGCAAATATTATGTATTTTTATAATATGTTTTATAAATGCTCTAGATTTCTTCTTATTTTTCATTCTATTCTGTTCCTTTTTTCATGTCAAAACAATAATAAAAGAAATGCTGACTTAGACTCGCCATATGAAGCTGTTATACAGTTTAGCGCGGGAGAAGATTATATCTATGGACAAGGTGAACTAAGCCAAGCATTTACGCCATACCCTTTCAATATGGGCTATATTCGTGGATCAAAAAATGATCAGCTACGATGTATTATCTTGTCTAGTAAATTGTCACCTAGAAGTCGATTACATATCAATCCTATAGCGGTATTTACGACGCAAGAGCGCGACTTAGAAATTAGTTATATTATTGCAGTACCAGCGGAAATTGATGAAAGAAATATCGAAATTTATAATTTTTCAGATTTAGTGACAAAATATAATGCCGTAAAGAACATTATTGAATTTTGGATATTAAATAGATGCGGTCTAGGTTGTGCAGAAAACCTCTCATGGGGTAATGAAAGTACAGCTTCATTCGTTTTAGAGAAGTTTAAAGAGAGTTAAAACTAAGAATTGGAGTGTACCCAAAAAAAAGCTAAGTTGAAAATGAAAGCTTCCACACCAGGAACGATTCATTTTCCGTCTGTAGAGTTTGACAATGGATTGAGTCTTAATCTATTCGATTCAATTCAATCGCAATCTGATCAGTGGCTTGATATCATTCCAGATAATATATTCTTTTCGATTCCATTTTTACAATTAATAGAAGAGACTCCACCAAAAGGGATAAAACCATTCTATGCGATCATCAGCTCAAAAGGGAAGGGTATTGCAGTATTGAGTTTACAGCGTAAAGAAATAGATCTGTCAGAGTCTATGAATTTTGATGATGGATTCAAACAACAGAACAGTCTGCAGAAAGTTTCTTTGAGTCTTAGAAAATCTGCAAGTAAACTAGCTAAGTTTAGTACGCTTATTTGTGGTAATGTATTATTGACTGGTGAATATGGTTTCTATTTTTCTGATAAGACGATTCTGTATGCAGAACAATTTAGAATTGTAGAAAAAGCACTAGATCAAATTTGTAAGATCTTGTCGAAGAATGGATATGCAGCTGGTCCAATTTTAATGAAGGACTATTATAAGGATAAAGAATTTTCACTCAATAATCTCGATAAAAGTAAGTTTACTGAGTTTGCCGTCCAGCCCAATATGATCCTAAATCTTGAGGATTCTTGGAATGTATTTGACGACTACATGAAAGCCATTAAGTCTAAATACCGAGTCCGAGCCAAACGAGCGTTTAAGAAATTAGGAGAAGATGTCATCAAGCGAGAATTGTCGATTCAAGATGTGGAACAATACCAACAACGTATTTTTGATCTTTACTTAGAAACAGCAAGTGAAGCTGATTTCAATCTGTTTACACTACCCATTAATTACTTCAAACTTCTTCATGAAAATTTAGGTGATAAGATAAAAATTGTCGCTTACTTCATCGGAGAAGAGATGATTGGCTACTATACCATTTTGTTTAATACAGAATATATGGAAGCACATTATCTAGGATATGATAAGTCTAAAAATGCAGATCGTCAGATATATTTAAATATGCTTTTTGATTTAATCAAAGAAGGTATAGACGCCAAAGCAAATAAAATTCAATTTGCGAGAACAGCTCTCGAAATCAAAAGTTCAGTTGGAGCCATTCCTTATGACATGCTTTGTTATCTCAAGCATAAGTCTAGTTTTAAAAATGCTATGCTTCCTAAGTTGTTGAGCTTTATGGTCCCCGAGAAGGAGTGGAAACCGCGAACGCCTTTTAAATAAATAGTTATTTGATTTCTTCCTCCATGATGAAATTGAAAAATTATGAAAAGGCTGGTAAATAGCTAGTTTCAATTAAATTAATAATAAAAGTTTAGGTGCTGTGACGGTGGCTGACAAATAGACGGAGTAGATTTATTTGTCATAGATTTTTGCTTACTTTTTATTATGAAAAATTAATAATGAGTTTTAAGTCCGTGCCAATTATGAGTAAGTCATCTTACATCTCATAATGTTAAAAGATCACTTGTCTTCAGCATATTCCACACCAACAACAATCCTTTCCACTATTTTTTTGTAGTTGTCAACTTTGATAAATCGCTAAAGATCTCTCCGGTTTATCCAGAGTGATGTCCGTGTAAAAATCCTAGGTAAAAGGTTTACGAGGGATTAATTTTTATTATTAAACATATATAGTTAAATGTCTAAGATCATTGAATGTACATATTCGACTCACCATGTTTTTTACAGTCTTCAGAAAAGTTGTCTTCTGACCTAACTTATCTTTCATTTAAAATTCGTTTAGTGGAATCAAGGTATAGCAGACATTGACAATAACTCAAAATGTAACACTCAAAAATTCAATACTCAAAATTCACCCCTATTTTAATTTATCCAATGACTCTTTTATTCCCAAGGAATGGTTGGTGATATTCACGCTTACCAGTTGCTTTATACATTGCATTAGCGACTGCTCCAAAAATTGGAGGGAAAGGCGGTTCACCCATACCAGTTGGATTGATTTCGTTTTGTACAAAGTGGACATCAATTTCTTTTGGCGCTTCACTCATGCGAATCATACGATATTGGTCAAAATTTTTCTTTTCTGGGACTCCATCTTTAAAAGTGAGTTCTCCATAAAAAGCATTGCCAACACCATCTGTGATCGCACCTTCTGCCATATTCCTTGCAGCATCAGGATTGACGACAATACCACAGTCGATCGCACAGCAAACTTTCTGCACCACTGGCTTACCATCTTCAATAGTCATATCAAGAATATGAGCAGCATAAGTACTGTGGCAGAAATAGGCAGACACGCCTCTGTGAGCGATCGAATTTTCTTTCCAATTGGCTTTTTTCCTGACGAGTTCTAATACTCCGGCATATCGTTCGGCATCATAATCATTCTTTTCACCAACAGGATTCTCCTTCGCTCTTTTCAGTAGATCAAGTCTGAATTGAATGGGGTCTTGACCAGTTTCTTCGGCGATTTCATCTAAAAATGATTGTTCGGCTCCCGCCATAAAATTTGACCGTGGAGCTCGGAATGCGCCAATAGTAATATTAGAATCAATTGACCATTCTTCGGCTTTGTAGTTATCTAAGGCACCGGCAGGAAATCGATTCGCAAACAACGGACTTTCTGGAACACCACCTGCTTTTATATGTAGTGCTGTTAGATTGTTATTCTCGTCAATGGCTGCTCGATATGTCGCTTGATATGTAGGTCGATAAATACCATGAGTCATATCGTCTTCTCGAGTATACATCAGTTTTACTGGCGCATTAACTTGCTTCGAAATTAAAGCAGCTTCTACGATATAATGTGCGTAAGCTCTTCGTCCAAATCCGCCTCCCATCCGCGTAATATCCATTTCGATATTCTCTGCAGGTATCTCAAGACTCGCAGCGATCGTTGGGATAATCAGTCCGGGTATTTGTAGTGGAGCTGCTATTTTTACTTTATCTCCTCGAACATGAGCAAAGGAATTCATCGGCTCCATACAGTTATGCGCGAGGAATGGGGCAGAGTATGATCTTTCGATAACTTTAGCCGCATTCTTAAATGCTTTATCCGGATTACCGTCCTCTCTAACTATTTTTCCCGGCTTGGCAGCAAGGACTTCCATTTGTGCCTTGTGCCCCGTAGTTGATTCTAATCCAGCAGGTATATTTTTAGTGGTTTTATCACCTCTGAATCCAACTATTGTTTCAGAATAACTAGAAATGGGTTGCCATTCTACTTTCAATTTCTTTTTGGCTTGCATCACCTGCCAAGTGGATTCGCCGACGATGGCTACGATTTCTGCAAACGCATTTGTATCAAAACCACCTTTTTCAAAACCATCCTTATAGCTTTTTATAGTAACGACATCCTTTATGCCGGGCATAGATTTGATGGCTGTATCATCGACAGATTTGAGTGTCATGCCAAATGCTGGAGGATGCTCTATCATAGCGATTAGCGTGCCTTCTTGGTGATAATCTACACCAAACATTGGCTTGCCTGTGACAATGCTTTTCCCATCTACATTTTTATGAGAGATACCAATGATTTTAAAATCTTTGACATCTTTTAACTTGACTTCTTTTGGAACCGGAATGGTCGACGCTAATGAAGCCATCTCTCCATATCCAGCAGATTGATTACTTGCCTCATGGTATAATATACCAGCATCTGTAGTGATTTCGTCGGCCGGGACATCCCATGTTTGAGCTGCTGCTTCTTTCAACATTTGTCTTGCGGTAGCGCCTGTCATTCTTAATGGTTCAAATCTAGACATGATGCCTCGACTGCCTCCTGTAAATTGAAATCCATAATCTTTTGGATGATACGGAGCTTGTTCTACAATCACGTTTTTCCAATCTATATCTAATTCTTCGGCGATTAACATTGGCATTGATGTACGCACATTTTGTCCGAACTCTGGGTTGGGAGAAATAATCGAGACCACACCATTATCACCAATTTTCAAATATGAATTGATGTCAAACCATTCCTTAGGCATCGCCAAAATCTCTGCTTCTGGTTTTGATTGGCAAGACGCTAGCCAACTAAAACCTAGCACCATTCCTCCGCCAGTTGCTACTGTAGATTTTAAAAAAGATCTTCTTCCGACTGATGTTTTTAATACAGACATAGTTTTTATTTTAGAAGGTAGATCCACTAGTTTGACAACAAGAGGAAACTACCTGAGAGATTTATTAATTATGAAAGTTTTGATGCAGTTTTGATAGCAGCTTTTATACGCATATATGTTCCACATCTGCAGATATTGCCACTCATGGCTTGATCAATATCAGAATCACTTGGATTTGGATTGTCATCTAATAATGCTGAGGCACTCATGATTTGGCCAGCTTGACAATAACCGCATTGGGGGACATCATGCTCTAACCAGGCTTGTTGAACTGGGTGCGATCCATTTTCAGATAAGCCCTCGATTGTTATGATTTTTTTATCGCCTATGACAGATATCGGAAGTTGGCAGGAGCGCATTGCTTTTCCATCGAGATGTATAGTACATGCGCCACACTGTGCGATTCCGCATCCATATTTTGTGCCGACAAGATTTAGTGAGTCTCGCAATACCCAAAGGATTGGTGTATTTGGATCGAGCTTTACTTCATGTTCTTTACCGTTGATGTTTAAGTTAAAGATTTGCATGATCAAGAATTTTTACTAAAATACTCATTAAGATTTGAATTTGATTGAAATGATTGTATTTACTGAAAATGATTGTATTGTTTGAAAATGATTGTATTGGATTTTATTGGGATAGTTCATTTAACTGTGTCTGGTTATACATTACAATCCCAACACTCTTCAATCAATCCGTGTCCTCAAGAGAAAACAGTTCATTGACAGGCTTAGCAAATAAACTGGATAATTTTAAAGCCAATATAGTAGAAGGCACATATCTATTCTTTTCTATAGAATTAATGGTTTGTCTTGATACTCCAATTTTTTTGGCTAATACTTCTTGGGTGAGGTTATGTTCTGCTCGTTCGACTTTTATTCTATTGCGCACGTCCAAATCGTTTTAAGACTTCGAAGAAAAGCATTTGAAAACAAATCAACATAAATATAACTTCGAAGGCCGATGTCTCATGGAAGTTAATTGTGCCTTCTCCTCTAATATTAGTGATCAAAATGTCCAAAACAAAAGCAATGAGAGGTATACAGATCGAATAGGCTATTGCACAGACGAAAGCTATGACATATGATTGCGATCTAACGTGGATAATATATTCATCTTCGAATTTGTCTTTGCTAAGTGAAGCAAGCAAGAGAAAGACCAACATCAAAGTCCTCAAAAAATCTTTGATGATAACATCAGCACTACCTACAAATTTAGTTAAGATGAGAATGGCGAATATGATGACAGCTGTTACTAAGCCTATTCTCTTAAACTGATTGGGAAATCTAAAATTGATTATTTTCATGAGCTTTGTGTGCTCTGCCTCACAGTATTGTTCTCTTTGTTGTGTATCCATTTAAGACAAATTAAGTTGACATTAGGTAAATTATGTTTTACATTTTGTCAAATATACTTTACATTTTAATAAAATCAAATTTTATTTAAAAGTTTCCGACATTTACATCATGAGATTAGTTGTGATTGTTCTCATTTACATTGTGACAAACCAAATTGGCAGCAGCCAATCTGAGATAGAGGACAGCATTGAGCACAAACTCACATTCCATTTTAATACAAATACATTTATTAAAAACAACGAATATTTTGGAGCATTTACAAAAGGATTTACTGGAATAGGATTTATTTTGCAGCCACATTTACAGTATAAAATAGATAATCATACAACAGTTTCACTAGGCTATCATGTCTTGAAATATTCTGGGCTGGATTCTTTTAGTGAAGCAATTCCATTATTTCGAATTGAGACTATACTAAAAAATGATCTTACATTAATTATCGGTCATTTGAAAGGTGGACGACACCACCAGCTGTCCGAACCATTATATAGAATTGATCGCGATTATCAAAACCAAATAGAATATGGAGTACAATCTCTACTTGAAAAGGAATGGATAAGTATGGATACATGGCTTCACTGGGAAAAATTCATACAAAAGAATGATCCTTTTCCAGAGGAATTATATGTGGGCTCAAACACGACAATCAGATTATTTAGACATAAAGGGTTTTCTGCTAGTCTGACAAGCGAATTGCTTATTTCTCATTTAGGTGGTCAAATTGATGCTGCGTTAAATCCTGACCGGACGATTCTAAACTATTCAGTCGGTCCAAAATTCACATTCAAACTTTCAGCTACGACTGACTTATCTTTTGAATATGTATATTACAAATCATCTGTAGTCAAACAAGTCGCTGATCGTACGAGTCTATTCTTTATTCCATTAGAATCTGGATCCGCCGTATATCCACAATTATATATTGACCACAATAGTATCAATGCATCTATAGGATTTTGGAATGCTAATTCATTCGTATCGCCAAGAGGAGAATTTTTATTTTTCTCATTATCTGATTATGATCAATCAATTGTTGAAGAAGACAGAAATTTATGGACGAGTTCGTTATCTTACGATTTTAAACCCTTCCATTATTTATCACTTTTTACCCAGTTAGGATTGTATTATGATGTATCCAATGACCAGTTAGATTATACTTACGGACTGAGAATTTTGCTCAAATTAAATTTTAGTTTAAAACATCAGTAGGGTAGTTAGATATTTATACGTAATACATATGGAGTTACTATTTGATTCAATTAAGTTCAATGAAGACTATTAAATTATTTTCATTCTTTCTCTTTTTCTGTGCTTCTTTTGGAGTATTTGCGCAAGCGACAATGCCAAGTATATCATACATTAAAGTAGATCAATTTGGATATACGCAAAACGCTGAAAAGGTAGCTGTCATTAGTGATCCACAAGTAGGATTCAATAATGCATTAGCATTTTCACCGGGCCTTACATACCAACTTAGAAATTGGTCTAGCAATGCTGTGGTCTATAGCGGACCAATATCTCAATGGAACGCTGGTGCAGTCCACGATCAATCAGGGGACGCTGGATGGTGGTTTGATTTTTCATCTGTCACACAAGCAGGTGATTACTATATATATGATCCGACAAATGATGTGAGGTCTCATCGGTTTACAATAGATGATGAGATCTACGATAGAGTGCTCAAGTCTGCAGTTCGAGCATTCTATTATAACCGCTGTGGTATTGCTAAGCAAGCACCGTTTGCCGAAACTGGCTTCACGGATGCCACTTCCTTTACGCAGGATGCGAATGCCAGATATGTTTTAGCCAAAGGGAATGCAACATTAGAAAAAGATCTTAGCGGTGGCTGGTATGATGCAGGTGATTTTAATAAGTATATCACTTTTGCAGAAAATACAATGCACGATCTGATGTGGGCATACCTCGAGAATCCATCAATATTTACAGATAACTGGAATATACCTGAATCTGAAAATGGAATCCCAGACTTAATCGATGAAATAAAATGGGAGCTAGATTGGATGATGAAAATGAACAATGCTGATGGCTCAACGCATATTAAAATCGGAAGCCAAGATTATGATGATAATACAAGTACACCACCTAGTCTAAATACAGATACAAGGTTTTATGGTCCGACCTGTACATCCGCTGAAATTGTTGTAGCTGGAGTATTTGCGCAAGCAGCAAAACTATTTCAACAGTTTCCGACACTAACTATTTATGCCCAAGAGTTGGAGGATCGGGCAGAAACGACTTGGGCGTATGTCTATCCAGACGTGATATCAAATAATTTAGATTCTCTGTGCGATCTTGGAGAGATTATTTCTGGAGATGCAGACATGGCACCAGCAGCTCAGATTGATGGTTTCTTAAAAGCTGCCATTCACTTATATGATTTAACTGGAAAAGCTGTTTATAAAAACTATATCACAAATAATATTTTAAATACTGAGCAAGTCGTGAGTGCATATTGGTCTATCTATAAAAGAGCATTAAATGATGCGATGCTTCTTTATACAACACTGCCTGGATCAACTGCTACTGAGCAGACTGCAATTCGAAATTCTTTTATAGGTCAAATGTCAACTTTTGATTTTGGAATAAGTGATATTGATTTGTATCGATCTTATATGCCGAACGGTCAATATCACTGGGGAAGTAATCAAAATAAAGGGACATATGGTGTAATGAGTTTGCTTGTAAATAAGTATAATTTTGATACTCCCAATGCTGATTTATATCGTGCTAAAGCAGAAGAGCACGTCCATTATTTTCATGGTTTAAATCCGCTATCTTATGTCTATCTCACGAACATGAACCACTTAGGCGCGGAGAATAGTGTGAATCAAATGTATCACCAATGGTTTGGCGATGAATCCAATTGGGATGATGCAAGGACATCTTTATATGGACCTGCTCCTGGATACGTTCCGGGAGGTCCCAATGTGTTTACGAGTGTACCTCAAAGTCCACCGTTTGGACAACCACAACAAAAATCATATTTAGATTTTAATACTTCAAGTACAGCAAGTCCGTCATGGGAAATCTCTGAACCTGCGATTTACTATCAGTCCAGTTACATTCGTCTCTTAGCAGCCTTCAGTACGGCTCCTGAGGATTGTCCAACTGCTGGAATCAGCTGTGATGATGGTGATCCAAAAACAACAAATGATATAGAAGATGGCTTTTGTAGCTGTTGGGGTGAGTGTCCTGCGATTGGGACTACATGCGATGATGGAGATCCATTGACAAATAATGATCAAGAGAATGGCCTATGTCTTTGTGAAGGACAATTACCTCTTCAAACTTGTGAGCTTGTGGCAAATGGAAGTTTAGATACGGAGTCAGCTCCATGGTTCAACTGGGGAAGTGACTTGGTGTATGCGAATGGAGAAGTGACGATTGAGAATATAACCGTTGGCAATCCTTGGGATGCAGCCTTTGCTCAAGGTGCAGTGAGCTACACCCAAGGCAGCAACTATACACTCAAATTCAAGGCCGCAGCGACAGCAAATAGAACAATATCGGTCAAGTGTAGCTTAGGAGATGCTGGTTCGACCTCGATACATTTTGAGGATATAAATGTTACAACGACAATGACTGAATATGTCATCACATTCTCCAATGCATTGACTAGTACTGCAAATGGCACTGTAGAATTCTTTGTCGGAATATCTGGGGAGGAAGTGTCATTTGATGACATCAGTATACAAGAAAATGGCTGTAGTAATTGTCCAAATGGAGAACTTAATTTGGCAGTTAATGGTGGTTTTGATATGAGTATTAATCCATGGATATTTTGGAACAACACTCCTCAATCGATTGGTGGGGAGGCACATTTATTAGATATAATGACAGGTGCTGCAGAGTACGATGCTGGTTTTGGACAGCAAGGGTTTACTTGGGAGAATGGAGAAACGTATGTTTTACGCTTTGACGCATCAGCGGTGAATCCAAGAAATATATTCGTCAAGATGGGGCTTGATGATGCTACATTTACATCCTATTCTTATGAGCAAATTAGCTTAGGTGGATCGATGCAGGAGTATAGTTTTAGTTTTACGATGAGTGATCCGACTTCGACGCTTGGTAGTATTTATATCTATGTTGGGAATGATAGCCCTGATGTGTATATAGACAATCTTATCGTAACTAATGGAGAGTGTAATCCAAATGCTGGCTGTGCTCCTAATCTATATTTACCAAATCCAATAGCTTCTGGTTCTTTCCAGGCAGGTTCTTACATTACATCTGATGCGACTGTTAATTCAATAGATATTGTCGATTTTCATGCAGGAGATTATGTAGAGCTCTTGTCAAATTTTGAAGTAGAAGGCGGTGCTTCATTCGAAGCGTACATAGAAGGATGTAATTAATGTTCGTTGTGTTTATATATATAACTTCTGTCATTTAAATGATTTATATGCTGTCACTTCTGAGACCAGCAGTGGCACATGTTTACTAAACTTCCATAGTCGTCTACTAAACATCAATTCCATTTGGAAACTTGGTTCTTTGCGTTTTTCAACGAGGGATTCATGTAGCTGGTTTTGTGCAATTTTTTTAGATTCTAACAACATGATATATGAGCTATAAACCCTTTAAATTGTTTGATGTGTCATCTCAGATTATTGATGTGGCGCATCATTTTTTTTAATTTTCACTAACACCAAAAGCATAGTGAACATTAATCCAAGGTGATTTGTGAGCGTTAACTTTAGACCTAGATGATTTTAGAAAACCAATAGAATTAAAAAAGGAACTAGATGCCTTACGAGCTCTTTCTCAGGAAGGTGAGAAAAGGATCATGGATATATTTAGATTAGATTGGAATTTTCACTCGTATTATTCAAAAGGGAATACACTTACTTTTGGTGAAAAAAAGCGTTATATATTTTGATATAACGGCACAGGGAAAACCACGCAAAGATCATTTTGAAATCACTGGCCACAACGAAGCCATCAATTGAATCTTAGATATTGTCAAAGATGATTAACCACTTACAAAAAAAAATCATCAGATAGCTATAAAAGCTAATATGGAAAAAATCTTATGAAGTAGATACGATAACATCAGATGGACTGCCAATAAAAAAATTAACATTCAACACTCCTGCTAGGGACCTTCCAAGCTCTCCTGTTTTCGCCACCTATTCAAAACATAGGCTACAACCTAGTGTTTATGGAGGGTTCATTTAGAGAATGGGTGTCCCGTTACTAAATATCATCATGTTTATTCGCAAAAATAAATGAGGAGACTAAAGCAGTAGACCTTAATGAACGTTTGTTTTTATTGCATGTTACTTTTGTCTTGCCACAAAAATGCCTGTCCCGCTTTGCGGGGTACCCAAAAAAGTCAAGACTGTATTTCTTTCTATACGCTACAGAAATTCTATGTCCTAAAC
>Ga0209828_1002562_pt1 | contig 14888 bp, 16 predicted proteins | sample MaitaG_FD_187429 | JGI IMG/M metagenome (GOLD analysis project Ga0209828, IMG submission 187429) | Marine algal microbial communities from Maine, USA - Maine_Asex2 metaG (SPAdes) (version 2) | ecosystem: Host-associated > Algae > Red algae > Unclassified | place: Maine, USA | collected 2015-01-05 | reverse complement strand
TGAAATTGATGAGAATACTCAGTATGGTGGAGTCTACAGTGCGGGTCTGACCTTCGTATTGGATGATAAAGTTTCGTTTTCCAGCCAGTTAACAAAGGTGAATGGAGCCTCATTAAATTTCCGAAATGGACTCTCCTACCAGCTTCATGAAAAGCTAGACTTTAAAATTGGCTTTGCAACAAATCCTTCTACAGTTCATTTTGGATTAGGAATAAATCTCTCAGAGTCTTTTCGGATAGACGGTGCATTTTATAGGCACGAATCTTTAGGGCTATCCCCAGCTTTATCAGTTTCTTACGAGAATTAAATGGTCGATTTATTCCATTTATTTTGTAAGTAAATCAAAGCTTGCCATCACCGGTAGGTGATCAGAAGGCCACAGATTATTAGCTCGTCTATCATCAACATGCCTATACTTCAAAACAGCTAAATTTTTTGAAAAGATGTAGTCAATTCTACGATCAGGGATAAATGATGGATCGAATTTACTGAAAGTCCCAAAGGGTCCATAAATGTCATCATCAGCCAGTTCACTGGCATCATCAAGTTCTTTTTTAAACTCTAAAATTGGTTGGCTATTGGGTAAACAATTCAGATCGCCCATCAGGATTATGTTCTTGGCTGCAAGTTTAAGCCGACTAATTTCTTGAACGATTAGTTTTGCTGAATTTTCTCTGGCCTTTGGTCCAATATGATCAAAGTGTGCATTGAAAATATGATATTCAGTTTGAGTTGATTTATGAATAAAATGTCCATAAGTACATATTCTTTCCATAGACGCATCCCATCCTACTGATACTTTTTCTGGTGTTTTTGAAAGCCAAAATGTATTCTGATATTGAATATCAAACTTCGTACTATCGTAATAAATTGCAGTGTATTCTCCTTGTGTTTGACCATCATCTCTACCGACACCGATGTAGCTGTAGTGTTCCATATGTTGATCAATGTATTCAACTTGATCATGAAGTCCTTCTTGAATGCCTAGTATGTCGGGGTGATAATATTGGATTAATTCAATCAGTTCTTGTTTTCTTAGATTCCACCAGTTGTTGCCGTCATCAGGATTGTTATATCTGATATTGTAGCTCATCGTTGATATTGTCTGCCCAATAACGATATTCTCATTGGTAGAAACAAAAACAAAGAATAGTGTCGACAGTAATAGAAAGAATGTTTTGAATAAAGGCATGACTAAATATACATATGATATCTAATATATTAACCTAAATATATGTAGTATTTCAATTTATCAATTTCACATTAAATTGCAGATCATCTATGAGATAAGATTCAAATCAGTTAGACAAAGAATCAAAATACTGCTGGATCAAATCTTTTTTTAATACCAATTTCTCTCCAGAAATACTTACTTTCCTAAGCTTCCAAAATTTTGGTACAGATAATTTTCCTTGACTAAAAGAATACAATAGAATAAGCTCAATGCAGCCAAAGATTGAATTTAATATTCTGTAGACATTTGCTTTTGAAATCGTGAACCCTAGTTTTTCTGCAGTTCGTGCATTAAAAAAATAACTATTGCCAACTACCTTAACTGATTTTGGTAATTCGTTAGTTTCTATTTTATGGATGATATGTAGAAGAGCTTCGAAGTAGTATGCTAAAATTTTCTTTTGAGCAGTCTTTCCTCGCTCAGACCATTTAAAGTTTATCAAGTAATCAAAAGACATGACATTATGAATCTGATAATCTTTTACATCCTTTCCGAAAGTTAGAACCATAGGAGACAAATAAGTACTTAGCCCTAAGATTCGAGACATTGGAATAATACCAAAATTTAATATTGGCACAATAAATAATATAAGAAAATAGCCAAATGGTAAGTCAATAACTTTTGTAAAGACAAAGAAGCCTATTATTACCAAAGGAAGAAGAATAAAAAATTTCATTAGCCAAGGAAGAGAATAAAAGTTCTTAAACATCTTTTAGAATGTGTTCTGATTAATGACGCATTCGCTTTCAGCTAATAAATCCTATCTCGCAGGAGAATACGGCTGATGGAATAGCTTCATTTGTCTGTGGTTATTACCAAAATAATTAGAACCTATCAAAACAACAAAACCATCAGAATTTTTAACTGTCCACTCTTCTGGTGTTTTTAGTGGATTATTATCTAACATGATCATTTTAGGTTCCGCGTCCGTATTATAGGTAATATGGTACCTTCCACCACCATGGACTTCTGCTTTGAAACCATAGTAATAACTAAAGTCTTCGTTTAATTTAAGATAGTGACCCTCTTCTACTGGTTTGGGTTTTCCTCCGCCGACAAATATGCCTTCATACATCCAAAAACCCTCAGTAAAGGCGGAATAGGCACCTTCATTCTCTGATCTTTTATTAATTAAATGAAATGCGTGATTTCTATTATTATCAATAAGGACTTTATTTTCATCAGTAACTGACTGTGGAGCAGGATGGATAAAATTACCTTTTCCAACAACAGCTGTCGTTTCGACAACAGGTCCATTCTCCTTACAGGACATTTGCATGAACATTATGACCAAAAAGAAATACACTAAGCTTTTCATAGAGTTATCATTAAAAATGACAAGATATTTAATTTTATCGTCGCTAGATTAATTGTTGAGATTGTTATTGACTAGTGGGCATTGCTATTTTGATTTATAATGTTTCTTCTCCCAGGCATAAACGAGCTTAATGATCTTACTGTAATTAATTAATCCACCCTTGACACCATGACTTTTTAGATAATTATCATAGACTACATCTCTTATGACAGGCATGATATCAGGATACCTCATCGCATAATTTCTAATGTCTGATAGATCGGCTATCAATTTCTGATCGATAGAGTCATATAGGTTCTTATATTGTGCTGGGCTAATTGCTCTCCTAATATTGGTCAACAAATATCGAAAATATCCTATCCATCCAGAATACTGTATAAATGGATCTTCATGAGTCGTACATGCAAGCCATCCTAAAAAATTACAAGTACCTTCATCCGTAAATCCATAACCATGTCCCATTTCGTGTGACATGGTGAAAGGCCAAGTCATCGGATGAAGCCCAGGATCAATATGACCTTCAAAAACAAAAGGCCAGTATACTCCTGCAGTACTTATTCTTAATAGTGAACCTTGAGGTCTTAGACTTCTGATACGCACTCGACCGTTTGTAGGATAAGAAAGCTGATCTAATTGATAAGTCAAACTCTGCCTACAATAATTTTCGTATGCTGTTGGATTCTTTTGAATGTCTGCCATTTTCTGATTCATATCAAACTGCGATCTCAACTCCAATAGAATGTTATGGGTTTGGTCATAGATCTGTAGTAATTGAGTTGTATCTAAATCAGAAGAGTCAAGCTCTAAATATGATTCAATTGATTGACGATTATAGTTGAATCCCCAAAACCAATAAAAGATAATAACCAAAATTGATAGTGTTTGAAACAGTAAATGACCTGACCGAAATAGTCTTTTAATTAGAGGAATTGAGCGATCAAACAATCTTTTGATGATTATGAATAAGACAAATATCATTACCATAATAAAGACATAGATCATGGGAATAGGAAGTAATCCAAATGTGTAATCGTATATCACTCTGAGAGCTTGGAATAGTCCGCGATAATAAAATTGCTCTATAAATGCTGATTCTCTGCCTAGCAATCGACTTAATAAAACAGTCGCCAATGCTACAATTGATAGATAAATAGTTTTATTTTTAATCTTTTTGGTCATACAGTAAACAAATATTGAAAATAATCCGTTTTGAATTGTCAAGGAAATATTAATACGATATACCTTACAACATTTATTATTATTGCAATGTTACATTAACGATCAAAAGAAATAAAATATGGCATTTGAATTCACAGATAAAAATTTCAAAGAAACTGCTTTAGATAGCGGTAATGTCGCAGTTGTCGATTTTTGGGCAGAATGGTGTGGACCATGTAGACTCATTGGACCAATTATTGAAGACTTAGCGAAGGATTATGATGGAAAAGCACTAATCGGTAAAGTAAACGTCGATGAAAATCCAGAAACATCTATGAAATACGGAGTTAGAAGTATTCCAACTATATTATTCATAAAAGATGGTGAAGTCGTTGACAAACACGTCGGTACGGCAACTAAGGCAGCATTACAAGGCAAACTTGAGCCTCTATTAACTGCAACAGCAGAATAATTAGAATTAAAACTAATATTTATAAAGCCTTTGTTCAATATTTGAGCAAAGGCTTTTGTTATATAAGAGCTAATTGTTTTACTCTACGTAAATTTGAATAATGAGTTTTTTTGACCAGTATAATCTTAAGAATGTAGATAACCTAGAATTACTTGCTAAACAAGTCGTAGAAGGTTTCATTATCGGTTTACACAAGAGTCCATTCCATGGATTCTCTGTAGAGTTTGCTGAGCACAGAATTTATAACCAAGGCGAGTCAACTAAGAATATAGATTGGAAGGTTTATGCTCGTACGAATAAGATGTTTGTGAAGAGGTATGAAGAAGAGACGAATCTAAGATGTCAAATCGTCATAGATAGTTCTTCATCGATGTACTTCCCTAAATCTCCAGACGAACAAACAAATCACTTTAATAAGTTACAATTCTCCTCTCTCGCAGCTGCAAGTTTGATGAATCTTTTGAAAAAGCAACGAGATGCCTTTGGTCTCAGTGTATTTGATTCTGGACTTAACATTCAGACACCTACTAAGTCGAGTACGACTCACTATCGGCTACTTTTGACATATCTAGATAGTTTAATCAATGATGAAGAAGAGCAAAAGACAACATCTGCAGCTGAAGCACTTCATCAAATTGCAGATGCGATCCATAAGAGATCTCTTGTCATTATCTTTAGTGATATGTTTGATAAGGGAGATAACCAAGAAGAATTGTTTTCAGCTCTCCAACATTTAAAACATAATAAGCATGAGGTGATCTTGTTTGATGTTGTAGATAAGAATTTGGAAATAGACTTTGCTTACGAGAATCGACCTTACCTATTTGTGGACATGGAATCGGGTGAACAAATCAGACTGCAATCCAACGAAGTGAAAGAAGTCTATCAAAAGAAATTATCTCAGATGAAGAATGACCTCACACAGAAATGCTTGCAATACAAGATTGATTATGTGGAAGCAGACATTAACCAAGGATTCAATAAAATTCTCCAAAACTATCTGGTGAAGAGAAGCCGTATGGTATAAAAAAGTTTTATTTTCAAATTGTTGATCTATAATTTTTAAAATTATGAATGATCGCTTTTTAAAATACAATTTCCTCCGGTCAATTAGAATCCTCAGTATAGATTTTAATTTCACTCAAGCCGCCACAAGTCAAATCTCCATAGTTTTCTAAAACGGTGATTAATAAGTATCATGTTGCTAATCCGTTGAATTCTGGTGCGGACCCACCACTATATTCACTATTTGCTTCGGCTTAGTTTAAGCTGATTTCACCCAAATAGCTCCACATATTTTTATCTAAAGAATAATCGAAGCGTAATCTCTACACTCCATAATCTAAATAGTCTGGATGATTGATATTCCAAATCAAACTTTCGTATAGATGTATTAACAGTAGCGACTATAAAAATGGCTTGGATAAAAATTACTTTTCATCATCTAACTATTTTGAGTTTAAACTTATAAACGAATTAATGATCAATTTTACTGGACTGATAAAAAAAAAGACACTTATTGGCAGAAACTCAAATTAATCTTAATACAAAAACATCAAGAATATTTGTTTATACTCTAATTGTTAAGAGTTGAAATCAATATATTATAAATATTAAGATATAATTTGTTATTATGATTAACATTTACTCGATATGTCTGTCATAATGATATATTTAGGTTAAGAATTTCAATTGTAAAATATAAGCAGAATTATGTCCAAAATAAAGTTGTCCGACTACTCTACTTTACCTCCTGATGATATCAATAAAGGAGAAATCAAAAACTTGACCAAACAATATGCTGAGCGAATTGGAGAATTACATACCATGATGGCTGCTGATGGAGATCATAGTTTATTAATCGTCCTACAAGGAATGGATGCAAGTGGTAAAGATGGAGCTGTCAAGGACGTATTCAGAGAATGTCTTCCGACAGCCATGAGTGCTCATTCATTTAAAAAGCCAACGGAAGAAGAATTTGCGCACGACTTTTTATGGCGTTGTCATAAGATAGCACCTAGAAAAGGTAGGACTAAAATCTTTATCAGGTCGCATTATGAAGATATCTTAATACAGCGCGTACATGGGTGGATTGATGAAGATCGAGTCGATATGAGAATCAATGCGATCAATGCTTGGGAGACTTTGCTACAAGAAGATAACAACACGACTATACTCAAGTTCTATTTGCACATAAGTCATGATCAGCAAGAGATAGAGTTACAACAACGCATTGACGAAAGAGACAAAAATTACAAGCATAACGAAGGCGACTGGGAGGAAAGAAAGCATTGGGATAAGTATATGGAATGTTATCACGATGTTATCAATAGGTGTAATGCGATACCTTGGCATATCATCCCCGTGGATAAAAGATGGTATAGAAGCTATTTAATATCAAAAATAGTCATGGAAACTATGGAATCTTGGAATTTAGAATATCCTGCACTTGAAGCTGATGGATAAAGTAAGAGTCGATAAATGGCTGTGGTCAGTTAGGATCTTTAAATCAAGAACTATCTCTACCAATGCCTGTAAATCTGGTAAGATTAAGATTGGAGAACTCATCTTGAAACCATCGGCAGGTGTTGAAGTCGGTCAAATTGTATCTGTTAGAAAAGGTGGCTTCATTTTTCAGTTTGAAGTCCTCAAATTAATCGAGAAACGAGTATCTGCTAAATTGGCAGTCGAGTGCTATACGAATCAAACTCCTGAAGACGAATTGATGAAGTATAAGAGCTGGTATATTGGTAAAGCACAACCAGAAAGAAGAGAACGAGGAACTGGTCGTCCGACTAAAAAAGAGCGTCGAGAAATTGAAGAATTTAAAGTCGATTTCTTTGATTTTGATGATGAGGACTAATATGCAGACTAATTGACAAATCAATTAAGGTATTATTATATATATTAATATTTGTTGGGTACTCTAAATATTCAATAAGGATCAGAGAAATAAATAGTTGATAGATCAATTACGTTTTAAGATCAATTGTTATCGTTTCATTTATCGAAATATGTCCATTTTTAAGCGCTCTTGCGTTCATACCAAACAGTATATTATTGTTCTTGGCTCGATAAGTAGACAAGGTCTTGAGCGGTTCTTTCGACACCTCTCCCGAATCTTGATTCGTGTTAATCATGATACATCTCTTACATGGTTTTATCAATTCTAGAGTCAAGTCTCTAAGCGTCATTTTGGCTGACAAATCTTCCGAATGTGCTGGACAACCATCAATAAGTATGTTAGCTCTAAATCGCGATTCATCCACTGGATTATCTAATTTTTCATTTAAATAATCAACAGATGCTTGGCTTAAAATCAATATAGGATAACCATCTGCAAATAATAATGGTACAGTATCTACTCCTACCACCCGACTCCTTTCAAAGTTTTCCCCCGCTCCAACTAATGAGATTTGCTCATTGAGTTGATCAGATAGCCATTCATTAGCTCTCTTTGACACTTGTGATGGAGAGATCTCTGTCCCCCAAATAGAAGTTGCCACAGAATCAGACATGATTTCAGAAACTGGGATGTTAATGGAATCCTCATCCTCTTTATTATATATCGTCAATATATTGTCAGATACACCAGCATTTAGCTTCGTTAAATGTGGTAACTTCCGCTGAGTAAGCATCTGATTATCAGCATTTACAAGCATCCATTTTCTATCATATTCTAATCCATAATCTTTTACATCTACGCTGCCAAGCGCTTCTCTTCCTAGAGATTTAACTGGATATCTGAATAGAGATTTAACTTTTATCATGTTTTGATTTAGATCATTGACTCTGAATTAGGTCGGATCAAAAGATACAATAACTACCAGTGAAATCAAGAATCAGAATGATTTATAAGAGAAAATAATATTGACAAGACTAATGTAAGAGAGGTCATGTTTGATAAACACAGAAGGCGACTCTTTAAAATTAGACCTGTATATCTACTGAATAACAGCAACTTATAGCCTATACCTTATTAATATAATGGAGGATATTACAATTAGTTTTTTTTCTAAAAATAGAATGAAAGATATTGACATTCACGATTAGGATTTGTCTATAATCATTAACGCTTATTCATTTACATTTAGATATTGAATACAGTTAAAATCTGGGTACATCGCATATGTAAAATTTGATGCACCAGTCGATACCAAATCTTTGTGTATTTGAAATGCTGTATCAAAAAAGGCTTTTATAAAGTTGTCTTTGATTGTAAACATTTATAGACTACTTGCTTCTTTGAATAGTACTTAATAAAGTGAATAAATAGCTACTTTTAGCTAATAACTAAGTCAGATGACGACAATACTCATCGATAGTGGTGGAACGAGTTCGGATTGGGCCATTCTAGATCAATCTGAAAAAGCCAAGGTTTTTACAACGGAAGGGATGAATCCTGTAAGTGCAGATATTCAGTCGATTGTCGATCAAGCTATCTCAAATCATAGTATCGCCAACATTGATAAAATCTATATGTACGGTGCAGGCTGTTCTACGGAAAAATTAAAACAGGTTGTTAGAAATGGATTATCTAAGATCGCCGATCCAAAGCACATTCAAGTAGAAAGCGACTTATTAGGAGCTGCTTATGCTTTGTGCGGTCGACGGCCTGGCATCATCTCTATTTTAGGGACAGGAAGTAATACAGCAGTGTTTAATGGCCAGACATTTTCCAAATCTATTGATAGTGGAGGATATCTTTTAGGAGACGAAGGAAGCGGCTATATGATCGGTAAGGAGCTGATTATGCGTTATTTACGTGGTGGATTTGGAGATTTTGAAATGAAAATTCTGAGAGATCACATTCAACTAGATAATGCTGAGCTTATCAATAAAGTTTATTCAGCTGAACGTCCCAATCACTTGATTGCGTCATATGCCGTTGGTCTCAAGAAACTAAATTCTGATAGCCAAGAAAGTATCATACTGCCTATTTTTAAAGACTTTATAGATAAAAGACTGCTTCCCTATGGCAAAAATTTACAATTAGGTCTCTTTTTTTGCGGTTCAGTTGCATTTCATTATCAAAAAGAACTGACTCTCGCTTTGAATTCCGTTAATTTGCAGCTTGTAAAAGTTATACCTAAACCAATAGAAGCTCTTGTTAAATTTCATAATGAGTATCTATGACAATGAAGAAGAAGATTAAAAGAATTGGTGTGTTTACATCAGGTGGAGATGCCCCAGGAATGAATGCCGCTGTTCGAGCTGTGGTACGAACTGGAATTTATCACGGTCTCCAAGTTTATGGGATTTATCATGGCTATCAAGGCATGATTACTGGCGAGATCAAAAAGCTTGAGAAGAAAGATGTTGCCAATATTTTGCATCGAGGTGGCACCATGCTAAAAACATCTCGAAGTATGGAATTCATGACACCTGCAGGTCGTAAAAGAGCGTATGCTCAATTAAAAAAGCATAAGATAGATGCCTGTATAGCAATTGGGGGAAATGGAACATTTACTGGTGGTCTCGTGTTCGAAGGAGAATATGATATTCCATTTATTGGAGTACCTGGTACAATTGATAATGACATTTTTGGGACAGATTATACGATTGGTTATGATACAGCAATCAATACGGCTGTTGAAGCTATTGATCGAATTAGAGATACGGCAGATTCTCACAATAGATTATTCTTCATAGAAGTCATGGGAAGGCATGCTGGATATATAGCATTAAATACAGGAATCGGCAGTGGGGCTGTGTATACGTTTTTACCAGAAACAAAAAATGAAATTGAAGACTTGGTGAAGTTTTTAGAGAATGCACATCGACGTAATAAGCTGTTTAATCTAGTGATTATAGCAGAAGGAAATAAGACTGGTAATGCAATGAAAATCTCAAAGAAGATTAAGAAGATTAATGACAAATTTGACTCTCGTGTCACGATTATTGGTCACCTACAAAGAGGAGGTTCACCAAGTGCAATGGATAGAGTCCTAGCAAGTCGGTTTGGCTATGCAGCAGTGAATGCATTAATTGAAGGAGAGAAAAATAAAGCCGTTGGACTATTTGACGGTAATATCCTATTAACGCCCTTTGATCAAGCGATAAATAAAACGAAAAGTATTGACCCAGATCTAGTTCGTATGGCAGAAATATTAGCTATGTAACTATGGGATTTAAGCGCGTTTACACCAAAAAAACCTATCAATCGAAGATTTTTGAATTAGAGTTTCGTGACTATCTTGATGACAATAATGAGTTGCATGAAAATATCGCAGCATTACTTTCCTCCGATGCGGCCAATGTTATTCCGGTTACAAACGGTAACAATGTTTTATTAGTTAAGCAATACAGATTTGGTATCGAAGATTATACAATAGAAATACCTGGAGGACTTTGTGAACAAGCAGAAGACAAACGACTAGCTGTAAAAAGGGAATTATTAGAAGAAACTGGCTACTCAGCAGAGTATTGGCAATACTTAGGAAGTGTCTATTCAAACCCTGTTTTCATTACAAGCGAGATCCATCATTTTATTGCTTTTGGAGCGACTAAAACTACTCAGCAAGAACTTGATTTTGATGAAGAAATCGAACTCCTAGAAATGCCAATCAAAGAATTATTGGAAAAATTGGATGCTGGTTTCTTTAAACATCCTCATACAGTGAGTGCTTTTAATTTAGCACGGAAGCAATTACAAGAATTAGCTTAACCCACATTGCTTCGGATTAAATTCACAGGGTAACTTGAAGTTACCCTGTGAGTTTCAAAGAAAAAAAGGATCCAGCATTTTGTCAACGCTGAATCCTTCAAATCTAAAGGTGTTATATACCTTAACAATAATTATTAAACCAACTAAATTACATCTCTACGATGGATCAAAAAAGCGATATCCCTATTCACAAATAAAATAAAATAAAAAAAGCCATACTTATGATAAGCATGGCTTTTAGTTATTTATATATAGAAGAATTTTAGAATCCTAATCCTCCCATGCCGCCCATAGCGCCCATGAATTCTTCCATTGTCATTTTCTTATATCCTGAATCATTGATCTTGAATACACCGCTGTCAACATTATCTTTTAGCTCGACAGTCGTAACGATCAAGTTCATCTGTCCTCCCATATTTAGATTATATTCTAATGGGAATCCTGGAAAATCAGCCATATCTACTCCTTGTATTACAGAAGCGTTGATTTTTATGTCTTCCGTAATATATCCTGATAATTCTAAACCACCAGTGTCTCCTTTAGACTTAGCAGTCATTTTGTAACACTCATATCCCGCGATTGTCTTAGTATCAGATTTGTCATATTCAAATTCTAAATCTCCCATCGGATTTGGGCTTTCTGCTTTGAGTCTATCAGCTTCTAGTTTTGAAGATTCGACGTGCATTTTATTACCCATCGCGTCCATATACATATTTGTATTTCCTTCTTTATCAACTACGTTTTTGATGTTGACCATTCCACCCATCATATTCACTTTGGTCAATGAACGCCCATCTTTATAGAACACTTCTGTTTCAGTCCCTTTCATCATTTCAAGCATTTGTGCCATCTCTTGATTATCAGATTTCACATCGGTAATCTCCATTTTTATATATACTTCAGAAATTTCTTTCTGAGCACTGACTGAACCTACGAAGAAGGTAGCTATAAGAAGGAAGGTTTGTAAAAGTCTCATTTATTTATGTTTTGTTAGTAATATTCAAGTAATAAAGGTCAAATTGAAGGAAATAGTTTATTTCTACGACCTATTTTGATAAAATTAAGATTTCACAAGACTAATAGATCCATTCGTCAAGATATTTAACGAATATTTTACATAAATTCTCTGCATCAGAGATAGCCCTATGATGGACACCTTCGAACTCAAAGCCTTCTTTTTTGAGTACTGTTTTTAGGCCAGTATACCGATCTACATTTTTTATACGATGATATTGCCCTTTTAGATTTGTAAAACTGCCTAACCATTCTTTATCGAGCTGGTGTAAATCACAATCATTCCTTATCATTTGAATATCAAAGTCTCCCCAAGCACAGAGGATATAATCGTCATAAAGCTCTATCCAATTCTTAAAATCTTCAATCACTCTGGGAAAAGTGGCTGCATTGTCTACTTGATCTTGTGTAATAGTTGTTAATTCTGTACAGAAGTATGATAATTTCGGATTGACCGTAGGCTTGACAAATCTGCTAAATTTACCAATCTTTTCTCCGTATCTGTTAATTTTTAGTGCACCTATTTCTATGATTTCATTTGCACCGTGAGGTGGTCTGCCTCTCCAACATGTAGCTTCTAAATCGTATATGATGAAATTCACACTTTAGCTTTTTACCTAAGCACTTTTTACAATTGATTCTTGTTGGTTTTCAAAGACAGTCTCAAATTGATAACCAACTAAATGATTGTGATAGTAATATAATAATTTCAAATCATCAGTTTGAAATACAGTTTTATTTAATTTTAGGGGGCGTAATTTATGATATGATCCCAAATAAGCCAATCCTCTAGTGATAAAATCGTCAGTTTGCAATGTAAAGCTATCTGAACATATAAGCTGGCCTGCCACTTCTTTGTCGATGACTAAGGACTTAGCCTTCGCTATTAATGATTTGAATTCAGCCTCTTCAATCTGAAGTTCAGATAATGGAATGCGTAAGAAACTATACAGATCAAGCTTTGGAAATTGCCTTTTGAAATATTGAAAGGCTACAAATGCCAATAAATGGCTTTCGAGAATGATATTTTCTTTTGAAAATGAAGCTAAAATCTGCTGCCCTAAATTATTAGTGTATCTCATCTCCCGTTGTTCGTCAGTAGTCAATTCACCTCCAGCCTTGAAGTAATCTAAAATATTGAGAGAACGATTTCTTGCATCATAACTGACCCCTGTTGCGTCTACACGATTGCCAAAAACATCCATAGGTTGTCCAAAATTAAAAATGACTTCAGACTCCTTTCTCCACATTCTTCTGAGTAAGCCTAGCGCTCCTCTCAGACCTTCTCCAGACTTTTTATCGCTGATAAATTGTTCTTTACCTTCTTTACTTAAATGTTGCTGGATTAAAGATTTTGCTTCGAATACGAAGTGATATCCAACGGTCATTGGGACTACAAATATTTTAGAATCACTACCCTTTTGGCAGAGATTTCGCTGAGCTTCCATCATTGTACCAAACAAACCAAGTTTAATATATTTTTCAAATTCTCCACTTCTGGATCGCGTTCCACCTGGATAAAAAATAGTATTTACACCTTTCTGAATTGACAAAGTCGAAAAGCTTTTAAGAGTCGCTAGATAAATTGGATTCTTTTTTCGTCTATCTAGTTTGTAGGCGCCTAAGCGATTGATATAGTAAGCGACTAATTCTTGATCATATAAATTAAGACCTGCTCCGTAAGAAAATGCAGGAATACCAACTTTTGTATCAATAGCAAATCCCATCAAAATCGAATCAAGATTACTAAAGTGATTTGGCACAATGACCACAGTCCCTTTTTCAAATAATGACCTTACTTCATCGATATAGCCATAAAATTTTATTTTTTCCGCGACTTTTTCTTTGTTGCCCCAAGGTCGTAAAGATCCGGCTTCTTTTCCTTTGTTATAAATCCTCTTGAAAAAGAAAGTCAATAGCTTACGGGCGAAGCGAAAGGTTTTTGGAGAAAAATTGCCAGCTATCTCTTCTGAATATCGATTGATGATCTTGCGAAGCATTGTCCGATGTAAATCTCCTGCATCGTCTTTATCTATATTTTGTTTTAATTCTGATTCGAGTTTTTTCCAATATTGGGCTTCATTTGCCGGATCGACTTTCCAAGGGTTTGTTTTGACACGTATCTTTTCAAGATAGATTGTAGATGCTAAAAGACCTGCAAGCTCCTCAGTGGTTTTTCCATTTGATAGTTTCTGACTTGTATAGTCAATCATCTCTTTGACTAAAGTCCCTCTGTTTTTACTCAGTTGGTTAATTGGCCATTTTTCAATATCAGGTATTATATGTGGAAAATTTTTCGTCACTTCTACTTAGTTCAACTTAAACGAATCTATAGAGTTTTTTAATGTGCTGCCCATAAAACTGAAAATTAGTTTTCACCAAGCATTTTATTAATATTGGAAATAAAGTCCAAAATGTTATCTCTCCCTAATTTAGTTTTCGATGATGTCACAAATTGTTGGGGTAATTCTGCCCATGTCTGCAGCAACTCTTTATTTATGTTTTCTATGTTTTTCTCGATTTCATGAGCTTTAAGTTTATCTGTCTTTGTAAATACAATCACAAACGCAATGGATTGGGACCCTAACCAATTTATAAATTCTTTATCAATAGCCTGAAGAGTATGACGAGCATCGATGAGGACAAATGTACACTGTAGAGATGTACGGTTTTTAAGATATCCTTCGATCATTAATTCGAATTTGGCTCTTTGTTTCTTAGATACTTTAGCAAAGCCATAACCTGGTAAATCAATCAATTGCCAGTCAGTATTGACCGTAAAAATGTTGATTAACTGAGTTTTACCTGGTGTATTAGATACCCTTGCTAGATTTTTTCTCTGGCAAAGCATGTTAATGAGAGAGGATTTACCAACATTTGATCGACCGATAAACGCGTATTCTGGCAATGTTACGGCAGGACATGAACCCTCAGATACGTAACTCCCGACAAATTGTACATCAAGATGCTCCATCAACGGCACTTTTTTTGATATAATAAAATAGAATTATGTATCGCAAGTTTA
>Ga0209828_1002560_pt1 | contig 14891 bp, 13 predicted proteins | sample MaitaG_FD_187429 | JGI IMG/M metagenome (GOLD analysis project Ga0209828, IMG submission 187429) | Marine algal microbial communities from Maine, USA - Maine_Asex2 metaG (SPAdes) (version 2) | ecosystem: Host-associated > Algae > Red algae > Unclassified | place: Maine, USA | collected 2015-01-05 | reverse complement strand
ATATCTGCTAAATATTCAGCCTTTGTTGCACCAACTACATACATTAAATTTTCAGAGTTTTTCCAAGATTTAGAGGTTTCTAAAACCTGTTTGTACAATTCAACTCCATCTACAGTTTTGGTCTGAAAATCGAAAGCACCCTTATTAGAGGTTAATGCTAAAAGTATTGTATGTTTATTCTTAAAAGCTAAAAAAGGCTCAATCGAATCTTTTCCCATGTATGGTGCAACAGTTACACTATCAAATCCTAAATCCTCGAAAAAGGCTTTAGCGTACATTGTACTTGTATTGCCAATATCTCCACGTTTGGCATCTGCAATGGTGTAGATCTCAGGATGGTATTCATTGAGGTAATTTATTGTTTTTTCTAAAGCATGCCAACCTTTAAGTCCGTATGCTTCATAAAATGCGGTGTTTGGTTTGTAAGCAACACAAAAATGATGCGTTGCATCTATTATGGCTTTATTAAAAGCGAAAATGGGATCTTCTTCTTTTAATAAGTGTTTCGGAATTTTATTTAAATCGACGTCTAATCCAATACAGAGGAAGGATTTCTTTTTTTTTATTTGGTTTATTAGTTGGGTCGTTGTCATTTATAAATTAATTAAAACTGTACCAAGAATATACTTTTTATCTACATAGCCTCTATATCTAGAATCAATAGAATTATCTCTATTATCTCCTGAAAAAAAGTATTTCCCTTCAGGTAAAACTAAAGGTCCGAAATTACTTACTGTCCAATTTGAATTATCACTAAAAATTTCTTTGGATAGCAATGATTTTCGATTATCAAAATTTCTATCTAGATGAATTGGAAGCTTATCAACAAAAGAGTCATCTAAAAAGGCTATTACTGAGTCGCTCTTGTAATATCTATAAAATTCAGTTTCGTCAATTTCATCCTTTATATATTTATCAAAAACATCAGGTAAAATCTTATATGAAAATCTTAGATCAATTGTTTTATCACTATTTTTTCCATTAATAATAAAATTACCGTTTTTACACTCCAATGTATCATTAGGAATTGCAATCAATCGCTTAACAATTGTCCAACCATCTAAGCTATCTGAAAATTTGAAATAAGCAAAATCATGGTGCTTAGGCTTTTTTAAACTTGAACCAATAATCCTAGAACCCACTTTTAAAGTTGGTTCACTTGAAGACGAAGGAATTTTGTAGGCCCTTAATATTCCAGACCATCTAAATAGAAGCGTTGTAACTACTAAAGCTGCTAAAATTAAAATAACTTTCTTTTTCATAATAAGATTCCTGCCTTCGCAGGAATTTAAATCACATCATCACTAGCCTTCAGCAACTCTGTATTTTCAGCTAACATTAATTCGTCAATTATTTTTTGAATATCACCATCAATGATATTCGATAAATCGTAAAGTGTTAAACCGATTCTGTGATCTGTTACACGTCCTTGCGGATAATTATAGGTTCTAATCTTAGCACTTCTGTCACCAGAGCTCACCATACTTTTGCGTTTTTCTGAATCTGCTGCTTGTTGTTTTGCTAATTCTAAATCGTATAAACGCGAACGCAATACTTTTAAAGCTTTTTCTAAATTTTTATGAGATGATTTCTGATCTTGACAACTTACAATCATTCCTGTAGGCTCGTGATGCAATTTAATTGCCGAGTAGGTTGTATTTACGGATTGCCCTCCAGGACCTGTAGATGTGGTACGCTCAATACGAACTTCTGTCATATCTAATTCATAATCAAACTCTTCTGCTTCTGGCAACACCATAACTGTTGCTGCACTTGTATGCACACGTCCTTGAGTTTCTGTTTGCGGCACACGTTGTACACGATGTACACCTGCTTCAAACTTTAATGTTCCGTAAACATCTTCACCAGAAACTTCAAAAATAATTTCTTTAAAACCACCAGATGTTCCATCACTCTGACTCACAACATCGACTCTCCAACCTTTATCACTGCAATATTTAGAATACATTCTAAATAAATCACCAGCAAAAATACTAGCTTCATCTCCTCCTGTACCTGCTCTGACTTCTACAACAACATTTTTGGCATCATCTGGATCTTTTGGAATAAGCATAAACCGAATTTCTTCTTCGAGCTTATCTATAGTTACTTTGGCTTCATCACCTTGCATTTTTGCCATTTCTACCATTTCAGGATCTTGGCTATTGGCAATGAGTTGTTCTGCTTCAGTCAAATTATCTGTAGCTTCCTTATAAATTTCACCTTTATCTACAACTAATTTAAGATCCTTGTATTCTTTCATCAACTTTGTGTAACGCTGTTGATCTGATATAATATCTGGTTGAATAATGAGGTCATTTATCTCATCAAAACGTTGTTTTATAATCTGTATTTTCTCTAACATGGCTCTTCAAAAAATTGAATTTCAAAAGTACGATAATTTATGAATTTTATCTGTTGATAAATTTCTTTTGGGTTATAGAAAATATTTTTTTCAATACCAGCGTTTAACTTTATATGCGAAGGCAAGTTACCTCCATACTAAACTACTACAAATCAATGGCATTATACTCTTTTATGGTGACCTTAACCGTTACTATAATTAATCCGGAATTGCTATTAGCCATAAGCACCAAACTATTTTTGGTATTTATTCTTTGGTTTATGGTGAGTGATAGAAAATTAAGGCAAAGACTGCGATTCTACAAAATAAGTGGTGTCTCTAATTTAAAATTTTTTAGTGTTATTTTTTTACTCGACGGTTTAATAACCTGTACTTTTATACATCTTATAAAAGGGTTTATTTAAAATTTGTTTCTCTAATATGAATCGTATTTCTGTCTTATTTTATTTTTATAAGCCATTTATAGTGTCGTCTATGCTAGTCAATGCACTTATAGGAGTCATAAATCCTAATATTGCGGCTGCACTCTTTACAAAATTAGGCCTCGTTATATTTGCATGGTATTTTATGACTCAAACAACTCATAAAAACAAATTAACGTTTTATAAGAATTTAAGCATATCGCCATTAATGCTTTTCTCATTTGTTTTTATGGTAGATGGCATTTTAACCATAGGGTCTATTTCTTTGCTTAAAGCATTTAACTAAAACTTGAATAATTGATTATAGAGCTAGACAATGTAGAATTACACTTTAAGAATAAACGCATTCTTGGAGGTATCTATTTAAAAGCCGAAACAGGAAAGGTAACAGCTATTTTAGGAAGAAATGGTTGTGGTAAGAGTAGTTTACTAAATATCGCTTTCGGAAATTTAAAACCAAAGTACAAGTTAATTAGAATAGATCATAAACCAATATTAAAACCGCTTTATAAGACAGGTTATACAAAGTACCTTCCTCAGTATAATTTTGTACCAAATGGTATAACGCTATCTTTTTTGTTTAAGATGTATGATTTGAGTTGGAAGACTTTTATTGAAAATTTCGAAGGGTTTTCAATGTACAAAACATCAAAATTTAGGGAATTATCTGGTGGAGAAAGGCGCTTGATTGAAACTTACGCTACGCTGAAAACAAAAAGTGAAATTGTTATTTTAGACGAACCATTTTCGCATTTGGCACCTTTGCATATTAATGCTATTAAGAAGATCATTTCTGAAGAAAAGAAACACAAAGCCATTATTATCTCTGACCATATGTATCGTCACATTATTGATAGCGCTGACACTCTATATCTATTACAAAATGGCACTACTAAAAAGATAGATGAACTTAAAGAACTTGAAGCTTATAAATATTTGAGTGAAGGAAGTTTAGATTAATACTCAAAAGTACCATACTCACTTTTAATAGTTAACTTCTTGTTGTCAGAAGCTTCTACTCTACCAATAATTTGGGCATCTACATTAAAAGATTTTGAAATTTCTATAATGTCTTGCGCTACTTCTGGTTTAACATATAATTCCATACGATGACCACAATTAAAGACCTGATACATTTCGTTCCAATCTGTTTTAGATTGTTCTTGTATTAATTTGAATAATGGCGGAATATCAAACATATTATCTTTTACAATATGAAGATTATCTATAAAATGAAGAATTTTTGTTTGTGCACCACCACTGCAATGCACCATCCCATGAATGGTATTACTCTTATAAGTATTGAGGATTGTTTTTATAATTGGTGCGTACGTCCGCGTTGGAGATAATACCAATTTCCCTGCATCAATAGGAGAATCTTCTACAGCGTCTGTAAGTTGCATCCTACCAGAATAAACCAAATCTTCTGGAACCGCAGGATCAAAACTTTCAGGATATTTTTTGACTAAATATTTTGAAAACACATCATGTCTTGCAGAAGTAAGTCCATTACTTCCCATACCACCATTATATTCTGTTTCGTAAGTGGCTTGACCAAAAGATGCTAATCCAACGATGACATCACCTTCAGAAATATTGGAATTATCAATAACATCGCTTCGTTTAATGCGAGCAGTAACTGTAGAATCTACAATAATCGTTCTTACCAAATCACCCACATCTGCAGTTTCACCGCCTGTAGAATGTATGGTAACACCGAATGACTTTAAATCTTCGATTAATTCTTCAGTACCATTTATAATTGCTGAAAGGACTTCACCAGGAATACGATTTTTGTTTCTGCCAATTGTAGAAGATAACATAATATGTTCTGTAGCACCAACGCACAACAGATCATCAATATTCATAATTAGTGCATCTTGCGCTATACCTTTCCAAACTGAAAGGTCTCCAGTTTCTTTCCAATACATATAAGCTAAAGACGATTTTGTCCCTGCACCATCTGCATGCATAATAAGGCAATAGTCCTCATCATTTGTTAAATAATCTGGAACTATTTTGCAAAAGGCTTTTGGAAACAAACCTTTGTCTATATTTTTTATGGCATTGTGCACATCCTCCTTTGAAGCAGAAACTCCACGTTGTGCATATCTTTTGCTTACCGAATTACTCATTTATGAATATTAAGATTGGTATTGCAAAAATAAGGATTGTGTTTAATTATCTCGTGGAATAGGATTAGAATTAATTACTGTGTCTATATTCTTTAAGCGTCTTTCTCTCCTTTCGGCTCCACCAAAATAAAAGTTAACACCTAAACCTATTCTAAAAAATGTATCATTTGTCGCTCCAGCAACCAGACCATCGAGGTCATCACTGAAATTAGAATTGTACTCACCAAACAGTCTAATACCCACTTTTTCTGAGACAATAGATTCAAAACCTATAGCTCCTTGTACCTTTGTAGAACTAGTTACAAAATAATTTGCGGCGTTATAACCAGCACCTGCATATATAAAAGGCGTAAATTTTTTGTAAGGAAACATTAGATATTCGAAATTTAAATCAAAAGACATAAATCCCTCATTATAAATATCCCTATACGCTACATTATATTTGTTGTAAGTAAAACCAATATTAACGTAATCTGAAAGAAAATGCTTATACCCTATTCTAAAATAGATTTCAAAAATTGGATCTTCTAAATCCCCATTAATAACAGAAGTTCCAATGGCTGCCTCAATAGCATTTGTGCCACGATAATCGAAAAACAAGAGTTTTTCGAATTGCTCTTTTTTACTCGTATTTTCTTCTTCTTGCGAAAAGCTTAAATTAAAGCAAAGTGCTGAAAATAGTACACTTAAAACAAAAAACTTCGATTTGGTAATCATATATTTAAAATTAAATACATAGGCTTAATTAATTTTAAGATTATGAGGCTTCGCAATATAAAAAAATATTCTTCAAATTATTAATATAGAAGAACTTTGCGGAAATAAAAAAGATAAAACCTAATGTATAGATTTTATCCTTAATATTTTTTTGTGGCCTAATAAGCCTAAAATTTAAGTCAGACTTAAGATTGCGACAGTAGGTTTGGTTGTACATTTACAACTTCATCTTTTACAACATCGTTTATTTTCTCAGTATTATCCTGTGAAAGAATAAATGTTGCACCTACAAGAATTGCTACGCTAAGTAGTAACTTTTTCATTTTTACAAATATTGATTAATAGCACTACAAATATACTTAATAATCTCAGTGTAAAATGGCTGAATTCCTTTTTTTAACAACAATACACCACCTTTTCGACAACTCGACAATTGTAATCGACAAACGACATAAAAATTGAATTTCCAAAAGAATTTGGACGTAAGATTACGTACTTATTTAACAGAAATAAACCCGTTTAGAAGGTGAAAAACGTTCATTTTTGGATTAGGTAGTAAACAAAAGCTCCCTATATTTTGTTAAAGGCCATAGCTCATCATCTATCATAAGCTCTAATTTATCGCAATGGTATCTAATATTTTCAAACAAGGGTTTTACCTTTTCACAATACCCATTGGCTTTCTTTTCTATATCTGAAAGCTTATTAAATTTTTTGCGTTCATTTGTCATTTTTGTTACTAACGAATTCAAAGCTTCAATATGACCAGAAATTTCTTCGATAAGTGATAATTGCTCCTTCGCCAAGCTTTTAAATTTATCGCCATAAATCGTTTTTAATCCAGTTACATTTTCAATCAATATGTTTTGATAGCGCACAGCAGTTGGCACAATATGATTACGAGCTATGTCTCCTAGCACACGACTTTCTATTTGAATATGCAGAATATATTCTTCCATCTCAATTTCGTAACGCGCTTCTGACTCTATTTTATTCATTACACCTAATTCTTCAAAAAGCGCTATTGCTTCTTTAGAAATCTTAACTTTCAATGCTTCAGGTGTGGTTTTGTTATTGCTTAAACCACGTTTCTGTGCCTCCTTTTCCCATAAATCACTATAACCATTACCTTCAAAGAGAATGGCTTTAGATGTTTTAATATATTCTCTTAAAACATTGAAGATAGCGTCATCTTTCTTCATTGTCTTTTTATCAATTAACGCATCAACTTCAACTTTAAAATCAATCAACTGCTTAGCTACAATAGTATTTAAAACGGTCATTGGGTTGGCACAATTTGCGGTAGATCCTACAGCTCTAAATTCAAACTTATTACCTGTAAAAGCAAAGGGTGATGTTCTATTTCTATCTGTATTATCTAATAATATTTCTGGAATTTTACCAACAACATTCAATTTTAAATCTGTTTTCTCTTGAGGTGACAGCTTTCCTTTTGTTACAGTCTCTAATTCTTTTAAAACTTGAGTGAGCTGATTACCAATAAAAACCGAAATTATAGCAGGAGGAGCTTCGTTAGCACCCAAACGATGATCGTTACTTGCAGACGCTATTGCTGCTCTTAATAACTCCTCGTAAGTCTGAACAGCCTTAATTGTATTGATAAAGAAGGTTAAAAACTGAAGATTACTCATTGGTGTTTTACCTGGAGATAACAAATTAACTCCTGTATCTGTACTTAAGCTCCAATTATTGTGTTTTCCAGAACCATTGACTCCTGCAAAAGGTTTTTCGTGTATTAACACTTTGAAGTTGTGGCGCATAGCCACTTTTTGCATCACATCCATTAATAGTGAATTGTGATCTACTGCCAAATTAGCCTCCTCATATATAGGAGCCAATTCAAATTGATTTGGAGCCACCTCATTATGTCTCGTCTTAACAGGAATGCCCAACAACATGCACTCGTTTTCTAAATCGCGCATGTACGCCATTGCTCTAGCAGGAATGGTTCCGAAGTAATGATCATCCAATTGCTGACCTTTGGCAGGCGAATGTCCTAAAAGTGTTCGTCCTGTAAGCACTATATCTGGACGCGACGTTGCCAAGGCATTGTCTATTAAAAAGTATTCTTGCTCCCAACCTAATGAGGCGTTTACCTTTTTTACATTTTTATCGAAATATTTACAAATAGCTACAGCCGCACTATCTATAACCTGCAACGCTCTTAAAAGTGGAGTCTTATAATCTAAGGCTTCACCAGTGTATGCCACAAAAACAGTTGGAATACATAATGTTGTACCATATATAAATGCTGGTGATGTTGGATCCCAAGCTGTATAACCTCTCGCTTCAAACGTATTTCTTATACCTCCGTTAGGAAAACTTGAAGCATCTGGTTCTTGCTGTACCAATTGGTCACCTCCAAATTTTTCGATTGCTAAACCGTCACCTATGGTTTCAAAAAAAGCATCATGCTTTTCTGCGGTAGCACCAGTTAAAGGTTGAAACCAGTGCGTGTAATGTGTTGCACCCTTAGAAAGCGCCCATTCTTTCATTCCTGTTGAAATATGGTTAGCCGTTAAACGGTCAATTTTACTACCTTTTTCGACGGCTGCCGTAATGCTAATTAGCGCGTCTTTGGTTAAATATTGACGCATTGAAGTTTCATTAAAGACATTTTCACCAAAAATTTCTGAACGACGTTTTGGCTCTTCTATCTTTAATGGTAGCCTTTTTAATGATTCCTTTACGGCATAAAATCTAAGTGTTGACATATTACTAATATTTTGGTTCAAAAATACGAAATATTTAAAATTGATAGACCAACCTATCAAAAAATAGGGTAGTTAACAATTATTAATAACATTTCATCTAAAAGACCCTATTTTTTTTGACCTATCAAAAAAAATCACAATATTTGTAATGTTATTTTATGTATAAACAAAATTTTCACGATGGCAAAAATTAAATTAGAATACATTTGGCTAGATGGTTACTTCCCAACACAAAACATGAGAAGTAAAACTAAAGTTGAAGAACACGAAAACTTTAAAGGCACAATAGAAGAACTCGGTATGTGGTCTTTTGATGGATCATCAACGCGACAAGCTTCAGGTGGTGCATCTGATTGTCTACTAAAACCTGTAGCAATTTATCCAGATCCTGCAAGGAGAAATGGATATTTAGTAATGACCGAAGTTTTGAATGCAGATGGAACTCCACACGTATCTAATGGTAGAGCTACTATTGATGATGATGATAATGATTTTTGGTTTGGTTTTGAGCAAGAGTACTTTATAATGGATACTAAAACGCAGTTGCCATTAGGTTTCCCTATTGGAGGATATCCTGCTCCACAAGGAATGTATTACTGTTCTGTTGGTGGAAAAAATACGCATGGTAGAGATTTAGTTGAAGAGCACGCAGATCTTTGTATCGATGCTGGTTTAAATTTTGAAGGAATTAACCAAGAAGTTGCTTCAGGGCAATGGGAATTTCAATTATTTGCTAAAGGTGCTAAAAAAGCTGGTGATGAAATATGGATTGCGAGATATTTACTAGATCGTTTAACTGAAAAGCGTGGCTGGTACATAGACTACCACCCAAAACCATTAGGTAAAGATATGGACTGGAATGGTTCTGGTATGCACGCCAATTTCTCTAATGAGGTTTTAAGAACATGTGGTTCTGAAGAAACCTATGGGAAAATATGTGAAGCTTTTAGACCAGTTGTAAAAGAGCATATTGCCGTTTACGGTGAGTTTAACGATCAGCGTTTAACTGGTGACCATGAAACTGCTTCTATTAATGATTTTTCTTGGGGAGTTTCAGATAGAGGAGCTTCAATCCGTATTCCAATTATTGCTGTAGAGAAAGGCTGGAAAGGTTGGTTAGAAGATAGAAGACCAGCTTCTAATGGTGATCCTTACAAAATTGCAGGTCGTATTATTAAGACTGTAAAGAGTGCTAATATTTCTTAATTAGCAATTATATATATTATAAAAAGGCTTGTAGATAGAACTACAAGCCTTTTTATGTTTTTTATGTTCTTTTACTTTAGTGTAATGTAAATAAAGAATATATAAGCACCAAACAGAACCATTCCTTTTATTCTACCAATTTCTAATCGTTTAGGAATTAAAACCAACGGAATTAAAACAGCAGCAAATGCAATCATCCAAAAGATATTTGTTCCTAATATTTCGGGAGTTTCTGGATTAACAACAATGGGTTTAACAATTGCTGTAAGACCTAAAACCGAAGCGATATTAAATATATTAGATCCTATTAGATTTCCTAATGATAATGCTTTCTCTTTTTTTAATGCTGCAATTACTGAAGCAGCTAATTCTGGTACACTTGTACCAATAGCAATTACAGTTACAGAAATGGCATAATCACTAATACCTGCAAGCACTGCTAGTTGTTTTGCTCCATCTACTAACCAAAGTGACCCAAAATACAAGCCTGCGGCTCCAATTAATAACCATATTACGATTTTAAAATTTGAAACCACGGCAAGTGTAACATCAACATCTCCTGCATTTGCTTTTGTAGATTTTCGAGAACTTTTAATTAAAATAATTAAGAAAACAACCAAAGCCAAAAATAAAATTCCACCTTCTAGAGCGGTTAGGACTAAATCATTCTTTAAAAAATAGTATAGCACAAATGACAATAGCATCATCATTGGCCAATTGAGCTTATAAAAATCGCGATCTATTGCTAAAGGTGAAATTATGGCTGTAATTCCTAAAACCAAACCAATATTAGCGATGTTAGAGCCAATGACATTACCAAGAGCAATATCTGAAACACCATCTAAAGCAGCTTGTAAACTTACTAGCAATTCTGGTGCAGAAGTTGCAAAAGATACAACCGTCATACCAATAACTAACTTAGAAAGCTTAAGCTTAAAAGACAATCCAACTGATGCTCTCACCAAAAAATCACCACCAACAACCAATAACGCTAAACCAGCTATAACAAGAAATACACTCATTTTCTACTAAATTATTTAAACCCTCTTTTATTATGGACGCGAAGATAACATTTCATTTTAATACAATTCTAAAACTAAAAAAATCGTTAAATAACTATTATTTTAGTTGTATAACTATAAAAATAGTTATATTTGAATTTTAGATTATATTAAATACTACTTGCATGCAAAAACTTACAAACAAAGAAGAAGAGATTATGCACATTTTATGGAAGCTCGAAAACGCTTTTGTAAAAGACGTATTAGCAGAGATTAAAACAGATAAGCCACACTACAATACGCTTTCTACAATTATTAGAAACTTAGAAGAGAAAAATTATGTTGGCTATAAAGCTTATGGAAAAACGCATCAGTACTTCCCTATTGTATCTAAAGAAGATTACAAAACTAAGTTTATGAATACTGCTATTGAGAATTACTTTAATAGTTCATACAAAAACGTAGTTTCCTTTTTTGCAAAGGAAGAAAAAATAAGTGTTGATGAACTCAAAGACATTATTAAACTCATAGAAAACAAAGCTTAATTATGGATTATTTTATAAAAGCTAGTGCAGTAATAGCGCTATTCTATTTATGTTTCTATTTCCTTTTAAAGAAAGAAACCTTTTTTAATCACAACCGATGGTTTTTACTCATAGGAGTTGTCATTGCTTTTATCTTTCCGCTTGTAATTATACCAGTAGAAATAACGGTAGAACCTTTTTTAGCTTCTGACAATGTCTTTACAATTAACGAAATAATTCCTGTAAATATTCAAGAACCAATTGCCGAATCTAAATTTGAATGGCAATCACTCCTGCCTATTATTTACTACATTGGGCTTGCTTTATTCTTAATTCAATTTTTATTTCAATTTGGATCGTTAATTTTATTATTGTTGAAAAACCCATGGAACAAAGATGGCATATACACGTATGTGATTGTGAACAACAAAATTTCACCGTTTTCATTTTTTAACTGGATTGTTTACAATCCTGAATCTTTTAATGCCAAAGAATTAGACTTAATGCTTACGCACGAAAAAGTACATGCCAACCAACTACACTCTTTAGACATATTGTTTACACAACTGGCTTGCGTTATATTTTGGTGTAATCCGCTCATGTGGCTATACAGAAAAGAAATCCGCCAAAACTTAGAATATATAGCTGATAATAAAACTCAAGACAAATCTAATGCTGAAAAGGATTATCAACTTCTTTTGCTAAAAACCAGTGTTGTAAATCACTCTATTAATCTATCCAATAATTTTTATAATTCATCCATCAAAAAACGAATCGTTATGTTAAAAAAATCGAGATCAAAGAAGAAAAAACAATTTAGGTATTTATTAGTGCTTCCACTCTTAGCAGGATTGCTAATGAGTATGAATACTGAAACAGTTTATGTTGAAGCCAAAACTGCTATTGAAAATTCAAAAAACACTATTGAATTTGTAGTTACAAAAAACACTACAGAAAGTGAACTAAATACCATGACCAAAGCTTTTAAAGAAAAAGGTATAGAACTTATGTTTAATGGTATAGTGCGAAATGCAAAAAATGAGATTACCAAAATTCGAGTAAAATTATCAGGTTCTTCCTATGAAACAATTAATAAGAATTCCATTGACAACTTTATAATTTACAAAGAACTTTTTGAAGAAAATGGTAGCTTCATTGGCAGATATGGTAACGGAACTATTCATTTAGATACAGTAATTGATGAACCAAGGAGAAAGCCAATTATAAAATTATTTACTGATAGAGTCATTACTATATTAAATAGACACAATTTAGTAGATAAAGTATCACATAATAAAAATTTAAAAATCAGTAATTATATTAAAATCGTCTTCAACAAAAATATGACAGACAAACAATTAGACGACGCTAAAAAAGAACTAAGGTCTTATGGTTTTACCATGAATATAAAGCGCTTAAAGCGTAATAAAAATAATGAGATTTCAAATATTGACGTCGATTTTGAAACTGAAAATAGTTCAGCAAATTATAACGTAAAAAATAAATCTGGTATTAAATCATTCTACTTTAAAATGGATGAAGATGGAAGTTTTGGAGTTGGAGCTTCTAAGGATAATGATGTCGTTATCGTTGAAACTATTAATATTGATAATGACGAACAAAAACCACAAAAAGCCAAAAGCAAATATAAATTTGTCAGCTCTAGTAAAATTGTACCAAAACTTAATTCTGGAGACTCAATTTATGGCGTTTACAATTACAGCTTTTCAAAGGATACTTTAGTTTATGGCAAAAATATCATTATTGACTCCGCTGAAGTAAAACGCTTATCTCATATTAAAACTGGTTATTTTTATGAAAGTGACACGCCTATAGAGGTAATACCTAAAGGTGAAGCTATAAAAATTTTTCAAGTTGGTGATAAAGCAAAACAAAGCGCAAATAGATTTGCAGACCAAGATCTACAACCATTAATAATTATAGATGGAAAAGTGGGCAAAAAAGAAAGTCTAAAGATTATTAATCCTAATGATATAGAACAAATGAATGTACTTAAAGGTGATAACGCAATAGCGCTATACGGTGAAAAGGGAAAGAATGGTGTTATTGTAATCACAAGCAAAAGTAAAAACACTAATACGGCTCAATCACAAAGTATAAAAAATAGGCCTTGGAAAATTAGTACAGGTGTAAATAAAGTTGAACACTATGAAATTAAAGACAGTACAAATTTTTCAAATAAAAAATCTTCTAATCCATGGAAAATAGATAGGTCTGCCGTAACATCAATTCAATATATTGATGAGGATAATCTATCTAACAGCTCTATGCTGATATACATATCAAAATTTACAAATGATTTGTCCTTAGATCAACACAAAGAAAAATTAGAACTGTTGGGTCTAAGTGTTAAATATTCAAAATTAAAACGTGATAAAACTGGAGATATCATCAGTTTAAAAATTAGCTTAAAAGACAATGAAGGTAACAAATCGAGTGCATCCTTTAAAGATGATGAAGGTATTCCTGATATTGGTTTTGGTCTCTCTGATGGGAAGTTATTAATTCGCTCGACGAAGAATTAAAACACAGAAGCCAAACTATTAACTTATAGTTTGGCTTTATTATTTCAAAACTCTTAGGTCTTTATTTTATAATCAACTTTTTAGTTATGGATTGATTATCACTTTTTAACTTTAAAAGATATAATCCTGAAGCTAAATCTAAATCGACATAATTTTCAATCAAATTATAATGTTTCAAAAGTTTTCCTTCAACAGAAAATACATTTATTTCAGCATTTGTATTAAGTCCAGAAATGTAAATTCTACCATTTGTTGGATTTGGATATAAAGTAATTTCGTTTAAGTCATTATCATCAACACTCAAAGATTGATCCCACATTTCACCTACATTATTTCCCCAAATATATTCTACCAATAAGGGCAAATCTATAAAAGGATTTCTATTCTTCTGCCAGTTATTAACGACGTTATTTCTGTTCATTTCAAAATCGTCTGGCGGATCGTTTCTATGCCAATCCAAAAGTGTTGCTAAATCACCTAATTGTCCTGTAGTATTTGGAAATCCATTGACGACTTCTAAACCGTTGTATCTAATTTCCATATATAAAACACTACGTGCTACATCACCTCTAAAACTTCCGAGTGTACCTGTTGGACCAACGTACTCACCATAATGCTGATTTCCACGAGAGCTGTTTTCCGATGCATCTGCGGCTCTCAATGCATAGGCATCTGAGTTACCGTGTCTTAAAGAATCTGCCTCTGTAGTCCAAAAGACATCAATACCATCTGCAATTTCATCTTCTTCAATATCAAAAAAACCACCTCTAGAACGCGGATATGTATGTTCTCTATTCCACTTACCTGTATTATTAGAACTTGTTTGCAAATCTAATTTTGGACGACCCTCTTCCGTGTAGACCAACCAAACCTGGTTACTATTCTCTGGATTCTGATCAGCCTCTAATAAAATATCAATAACATCTGCATAAGTCTGTGCTCTTACGGTTGTTGGATCTGCAATAACATCTTGTAAGGCTTGTCTAAGTGCTATGTCTGAAAAGCCATCTAAACTATCGTAATAACCGACTGGTTGCGTACTTTGAACCAAACCATATGTTGGGTTAATTGGAGTTCCCCAAGCAGCCATTGTAAAATCATTATCTACTACTCTCACTTCTACTCTGTCGTTTGCAGGCACTATAGGTTCAACCAAATCTAAAAATCGTATTTGTAAAACCTCATCACCTTCATCTGCAGCATCATCAATTAAAGTGATTGTTGTACTTGTAGAATTTGC
>Ga0209828_1002559_pt1 | contig 14892 bp, 3 predicted proteins | sample MaitaG_FD_187429 | JGI IMG/M metagenome (GOLD analysis project Ga0209828, IMG submission 187429) | Marine algal microbial communities from Maine, USA - Maine_Asex2 metaG (SPAdes) (version 2) | ecosystem: Host-associated > Algae > Red algae > Unclassified | place: Maine, USA | collected 2015-01-05 | reverse complement strand
ACTTGCTACTGGTCTCGCCCGCGAACAGGACCAGCTGCGGGCCGCGAACGAACGGCTTGCAATCCAAGCCAGATCAGACGCGCTAACGGGACTTGCAAATCGGCTCACGATGACCGATGAGCTCGACGCCAAACTGTTGAAAGAAACCGGCCAGGCCAGCGACCTCGAAATGGAAGTGATGTTGGCCTACCTGGACCTAGACCGGTTCAAGACGGTGAACGACGCGTATGGCCATCGGGTGGGTGACCTATTGCTGATCTCGGCCGCTCGCCGTCTGACCGACGCTCTGGAGCCTGGCGAACTTCTGACCCGCCACGGAGGCGACGAACTCACGGTTGTCAGCGATGGCAGGTCGGGAAAGGGTCCGTCTGAACTTGGCGAGCGGCTGCGCAAAGTCTTCGACGAACCGTTTGTCATCGAGAGTCTCATGCTCGATGTCGGCGTGAGTGTCGGCGTGGCGAAGGCTGATTGGGGCACGCAGCCTGACGAACTCATTCGATGGGCAGATGCTGCCCTCTATCGAGCCAAACATGCTGGTGGCGACCGAGTTGCCGTATTCGACGCTGCCATGCGGGTGGCGCTCCAAGAACGAGCCGTCCTGGAACAGGAAGTACAAAAAGCAGTAGAGCACGGTCACATCGTGCCGTATCTGCAACCGATCGTTGACCTGTTCACCGGCGCCATTGTTGGCGCCGAAGCGTTGGCTCGCTGGGAACACCCAAGCGGTGTTCGTTCCGCTGGTGAGTTCATCGATGCGATCGGTGCTTTGGGCATGTTGGATCAACTCAACCGCGCCGTGGTTGAGAAGATGTTCGACTTTCGCCAGGCAATCAAACCAATCGCAATGGCGTTCCCAAGGATCTCGGTCAATGTTGCCCCGCATCATCTCGAAGGTCTCTTGCGGCACTTTGCCGGCACGGATGCGCTGCAGTCGATGGTGCTCGAGATAACGGAAGGTCACGCGTTCACCGACGTGGAGCGTTCCCAACGACTGGTTGCCGATGCTCGGGCGAATGGCGCCGAAGTGGTACTCGATGACTTCGGTGTCGGGTTCTCGTCGTTGTCGATTGCATTGCAGCTCGACGTCGACGGGTTCAAGGTTGATTGTCAATTTGTGCAGTCTTTAGGCGAAAGTGACGGCGCCGCTGCGGTGATTGCTGGGGTTGTTGCAATGGCGCATCGCCTAAACAAGCCCGTGGTTGCCGAAGGTGTTGAGACGGTTGAGCAACTGGAAATGTTGCGCGAACTGGGCGTGAGCCGAGCGCAGGGCTTCCTATTCGCACGGCCGATGCCGAGAAACCAGTTCGCTGATCTTCTCGTCGCCGGTCATCGTTACAACATCTCTCTGGAGCAGCCCCAAGTCCAAGTGAGGCAAGGCACTACCACTTCGGTCTAGTCGTCGGGCAATAGCGGCACGGTGCGGGTATCCCGGTTGACCAGCGCAGCCCGACCTATCGAGGCGGTGCCGAACCGGTCGCGTATCTCGTCGATCGTGGTGTCGAGTTCGGCGGGCGCATCACCATGCAGGTTGAAGGCCAGCTGAACTGCATTTGCGTCGCTCAGATTGCTGACTGCGACGCCGACTTTGGTCAGGCCGCGTTCTTGGGCAAGCGGCCACGCTTCGTCAAGGAGCTGCTTGGCAGTGCGATGAATAAGCGCAGTACTGGCGGTTGCTTGGGGCAAGGTACGGGATCGGGTTGCGGCCTTAAAGTCGCCGAACCGCAGCCGCAGCACCACCGTTCGGGCCACTCGATCGGCACTGCGGAGTCGATGTGTCACTCGATCGGTGACCTCGAGCAGTACCGCCTCAGATTCGATGCGTTGTAGGCCGCCACGGGGAAAGGAACGTTGGGACCCGATCGAGCGTCGTCGCCGAGCTGCGTCGACCTTGCGCGGGTCGGCATTTCTGCTGATCGACTTCAGATGGCGGCCAGTTCCCTTGCCGAGGAAGCCCATGAGGTGTTCAAGATCTGCAGCTGCGACATCCCTAACGTGAGTAATTCCTCGTGACCGAAGCCGCTCCGCAGTCACCGGGCCGACTCCCCACAGCCGTTCGACGGGCAACGGGTGCAAAAACTCAAGCTCGCGGCCGGGCTCAACGACCAACAGACCATTGGGTTTGCTGACTGCACTCGCGACTTTGGCCAGAAACTTGGTGGTTGCGCAGCCAACGCTGATCACGAGCCCGACCTCGTCGAGAACACGTTGACGCAGCCGAGTCGCAACGACCTCGCCCGGCCCAACGAGACGCCGCAGCCCGGTGACATCGAGGAATGCCTCGTCGATCGACAGGCCCTCGACTTCGGGGGTGGTGTCTCGAAAAATGTCGAATACGTCGCTACTTGCCTGGCTGTATGACTCCATGCGAGGTGGGACCTCAATGATGTCGGGGCACAAGCGACGGGCCTGGGCGCAGCTCATGGCCGTGCGTACGCCCATGTTTCGTGCCTGGTAGCTGGCGGCCAAGACCACGCCACCTCCAACCATCATTGGTCGGTCGCGAAGTGTGGGGTCGTCGCGCTGCTCAACCGACGCATAAAACGCGTCGAGGTCTGCATGCAAAATCGTGGGTGCAACGGCAAACATCGAACACATGTTCCCACAACGCCTTCTGGAAATCAACACCAGAAGTCTGGGTCTGACCCCGAGTTCTTGCCGCAGTAGGGTTGGCCCGTGACCTCTGCAGCGTTTGACCCGGCGGCCAAGGAACGAGAATTGTTGGCCGAGGCCACGTCGTGGGACACCACGGATCCGGCTGATCCGGAGCCAGGCGATATCCCTGTTGTCGATGTTGGTCCCTACTTCGCGTCTGGGTCCCACGACGACCTTGGAATCGCTGCTGAGTCGCTGCGTAAAGCTTGTGAGCAGATTGGCTTCTACCAGCTTGTTGGGCACCAGCTAAGCGATGGATTGATCCAGGACACATTCACCTGGGCGAAACGATTCCATGCACTCGATCTGGAGACCAAACAACAGATCAACCTGGACAACCCTGACTGGCCAGTGGCCACCGTTGGCTACATGCCGGTGGGGGAGCGGCGCCTGCCCCGACGGGCCAAAGGCAATCTGAACGAGGCCTTCCTACTCAAGGGTGATCGTGATGTTGACTACGACGATAATCAGTGGCTCACCGAGGAAGAACTGCCCGGCTTTCGTGCTGCGGTCGAGGTCTACGGCAGGGCCGTGAGTGGCCTGGCGCTCAAGCTACTTCCGATCTATGCGGTCGCCTTGGACTTGCCCGCTGAGTTCTTTGCAAACGCATTCGAGGACCCGTTCTGGCGTCTGCGGTTCACGCACTATCCGCCATTCACTCCCGAGGCTGGCGACGAGTTTGGGATCGCACCCCACGTGGACACGACCTTCTTCACGCTGCTGCTGCAAGATTCGCCTGGCCTCGTGATCCACAGCGCCCAACGCCAACAGTGGATTAAGGCGCCGGTTCTAGAAAACGCGTTCGTGGTGAACTCAGGCGAGCTGCTGAAGCAGTGGTCGAACGACCGATTCATGAGCGCTCGCCATTTCGCAAACAACGGCACGCCAGCTGCGTCGCGCTATTCAATTCCGTTCTTCTTCAACGCCACTGCTGACTTTCCCATGGCCTGCCTTCCGAGCTGTCATGGCCCCGACAACCCACCCAAATACCCAACGATTAGTTATCTCCAAAGTCAAGCGATGGTCCAAGGTGAATAGCACCGATCATGGGTGAAAGTGGCCACTTCGACCTGATCATCGTTGGTCTTGGCGCAGTTGGCGGCGCTCGGTGTGCCCATACACGAACACGCTCGATGACCACTTTTAGATTGAAGAGCACCCCAATCGGACCGCATTCTGTATGCGTCACCTTGCAGCGGGCATGGCTTCAATCACTCCACCGCACTGGCGGAAACTCTGGTCGACACCGTGACTGAGTAACCCGCAAGTCGGGACATCGATGCATTCCGGCGCCGCTAGGCGGTGCTGAACTTTGGCTATTGCCAGACCTGATCGAGGCATGCATAGTGAGACCGTGGCTGGAAGTGACAAGCATGTAGTTCATGGTGATGTTGAGACTGAGGCCGATGGATATCAGCTTCTTGAACAACTCAGATGGGGTCCCGATGGGCCCGCCAACTGTCCGCACTGCGGCGCAGAAAAGGGCGCGTGGTTCCTGAAATCTAAAGACCCCGAAGGCCGAAAATCCAAAGGTGGGACCGGCTCCCGGTCGCATCGAAGGGTGTGGAAGTGCAAGGCATGTCGACGGCAATTTTCGGTGCTCACAAGCACCGGGATGCATGCCACCAAGATGCCGGTTCAGGCTTGGATCGGGGCCGTGAGCGACCTGTGTTCGATACCCGGAGGGGTTTCGACTCGGGAGCTCGCAGCTCGATGGGGTGTTGCCGAGAAGTCGGCTTGGACGATGTTGGAGCGGATCCAGGATGCGCTTGTCGAGGTCGATTCTGTTGGCACGAACTCGGAATCGAACACGTCACTCTTGATCGAGGTAGCCATGGAACCTGCCGGGTACGCGAGGCAGAAGGCCGCTGCGCAGGCCTTTAGAAGGGCCGAGGTTGAGGCGGCATCGCAGCTTCGGGGATCGAAGAATGCGGATTTGATCGCTGCGATCGAGAAGGCCGAGGCGGACGCCGAAAGGATGGTCGCGAGTGCAGGCGCAGAACAGGAAGGTTGCGCGCAATCGACCCGATCGACGCCACGATGAGGCACGCAATTTTGCACAATGCACAGGACCCCGATTTCAAGCTCGATCTGCGCGGGTCGTTGGAGCCGCAGCATCAGCTCGGTTCGTTCGCTGGGAGCGACCAAGCGTGACGGACCGAGCTCGCAATACTGCTGCGTCTCCATCTGCTGGGGCCGCGAAAGTGGAGCGATTCGATCGACGGTTTCGCATCCAAGGTGCCGCGACCGACGTGCTCAAGGCGCTCCTGGCAGAGAAATCTCAGAAAAGTTTGTAAGGCAAAACGTCGGGCTTGGGCACCCATAAAGGGTCTTTCGCAAAGATTGCCAAACCCGACCAAGGTGGCATCGGCAGCTCGTGAACAAAGGTGCGCGGCGGGCGCTCGGATGATCCCAAACCGACAAGTTGGAGTCCTCGGGTGTCTGCCGAGTCGTGACCCCAAAATTGGTGCGCTCTAGCGAGCTGCGGGGCATGGCGAGATTGCCAAACCCTTTTCTGGACCTGTCGGCGCAGAAGGGATGGCGATGGTTGCGTCGTCGAGTCTCGGGTCGCAAAAGGATGGGTTTGGGTATCTTTTCTCTGGATCTAGGTCGGCAAATCCGCAGAGATGCAATGAATTTCACCATCCTGGGATTTTGGGTTCCAAATCCAAAGCGGTCTTGACATCGGCGCATATGAGTCCGTAGAGTCGGCTTCTGATGTCGCGGGACTCAAGGTGGAACCGGTGGGGGGCTCTGATCCTCTGTGCAGCTTTGCTGTTCCCTCTCGTCCCGACTGCCCCTGCAGCAGCAGTCGAGGCTCAACCTGAGTCGTTGGTTTCGCTTGCCGAAATTCCGCTGTGCGACGACCTCTTCGACCGCCTCATCGACCTCGATCGATGCGCCGCACAGTCGGCCACAATTGCGGCGGTGGCCGCCAACCAGACGCCGCAGTTGCGGACCCCATCGAGTATCGACGTCGCAGGCGAAGCCGCCGCCCCTGCAGCCCTTATCATCGCAGCGCCCGACGTGGCGGACGACGACAATGATCGGGCCGAGACCGATGTTTGCCCCGACTATGCCATCAGCGAAGTTCTCGACGACCCGGGTGGCGACTGGGACGACGACTCGCTGACCAATGTGTTCGAGCTCTACAACCAGCTCGACCCGTGCACGCCAGACGCAGCCCCTCCAGCCCCTCAGCCAGCAGTGGTCGCTACTTCGGTGGAGCCGGCTGCGCCCGTCGAAAGTCCGGCCGAGCCATCTGCAGCCCAAGCAGACGATGAGCCCGCCGTAGTCACGCCATGCCCGGACTTCACCGCCGCCGATGTGCTCGCTGATCCCGACACCGACTGGGACGACGACCGGGCACCGAACGCCATCGAATTCTACAACCGCCAAGACCCGTGCGTGTTCGATGCAACAATGAACGACGACATCCTGGCACTGCGTCCTGATGCCAGCGCATCGTCGCCGTGCCCGAACTACTCGGCCGACGATGTGTTCGCCGACCAGGCGGGCGATTGGGATCGAGATCGTGCGTCCAACGTGATCGAGTTCATGAACAACTCGAACCCATGTGAGTTCGATGCGAATGGCGCCGCCATGGCACGCGAGTTCGAAACTGCCGATCCGGACTTGGCCACGACCCCCTGCCCGTCTTACTCGGTCGCCGACGTGAACGCCGACCCCGATGGCGACTGGGACCAAGACCGAGCCGGCAACAGCTTCGAGTTCTACAACAACAGCGACCCGTGCACCTACGACGCCGACCTCGACACCGCCGGCGACTACTCGCCCGGTCCGGCCTCCGGCAGCCCGTGCCCCGACTTCACCGTCGGCAACGTGTTCGACGAGCCAGACGGCGACTGGGATCAGGACGGGGTGACCAACGTCGCCGAGTTCTACGACGTGGGCAACCCATGCGTCTTCGATGACCTAACGCCGGCTCCTACGGCTGTGCCGACCGCTGCACCGACGCCAGCACCAGCCCCGACGCCGCCGGCAGCCCCAGCCCCAATCGTGGCTCCGACGCCCGGCTCGAATCCTGGCTCGACCACGGACCCAACCGAACCGGCGGTTGCTCCGACCCCGCCGCCATTGCCCACACCAGTGGAGATTCCACTCGACGCGCCGACGCCTGACCCGACACCTACGACAAACCCAAACCCTGGCCCGACACCCGAAGCAACGCCCGACCCGCTCGCCACACCAGATCCGGTGACTGGCCCAGGACCAACGGCGACATCGACGCCGGACCCCATCCCGACACCAGTCGTGAACGACGCTCAAGTCACCTGGACCGTTCAGGACAACACCGCTTCGATCGTCAGCTCCGGTGGCGAGCTCAACCACACGCTCACCATGAACGGCGCCAACCTGGAACTGACCAACGGCGCAGGCGTGGCCAGCGTGGACCTGACTGGCGTGACCGCGGTGACCATCCACGGCACCCCCGGAAGCGACTACTTGCGCATCGATCTCTCGGGCGGCGCATTTAGCGTGCCGGTTACCTTCGCCCCATCGGCCGGTGCCGACACTCTGGCGGGTCCTAACCCCGACACGAACTGGACCGTGAGTGGGCTCGGCTCAGGAAATGTCGCTGGTGTGACATTCTTCGACGTCGAATACTTGGTCGGTGCCGCCAACAATCAAGACGAATTCACCTTCGAACAAAATGGCGCACTCGCCGGATTCATCGACGGTGGCCCCGCCGGCTTTGACACGCTGGTCAACACCGGCACGTACGCCAATGTCGAAAACAATCCGACCGCTCCCGACGCCGGCTCGGTGACCGTCGACGGCAATGTCATCACCTACGTCGGGCTCGAGCCCGTGTCGCTGGTTGCTACTCCAGCCGACTACGTGTTCAACCTGACGCCCGGTGTCAACAACACCGACGTACGACTTCAGGTCTTCGGCGGTGACCCAACCCGTCTGGAGATCACGGGCTCAACGTTCGAAAACACCAACTTTGCCAAACCCACCGATGGATTGACGATCACGGGCGGCGACGGCATCGACACGGTAACCGTCGACGGCATGATCGACCTCGGCGCCGCATTCCTCAAGATCAGTGCCGACATCATCAACGTCACCGCTGGCACCGAGATCACCACCACCGCCGACGTTGACCTCACCGCCGAAGCCTCCGACTCCGGATCGCTGCCGCTGGTGGGCGCACTGCCAACCGCCGCGACCGACAAGATCGCCGAAGTCGCCGACGACGAGTTGGGTGTGGCAATTCTTGCTGCAGACGCCGAAGCCGCCGTGACGATTGACGATGCCACCATCACCGCCAACAACGTCACGATCACGGCAACCGCAACCGCTGATCCGAACGCAGCATCTGACAACTTCGTTGCCGTGGTCGCCGACGGATCAGCGGCTGTCGACATCACCAACACCACGATCACGGCCGCAGGCAATGTTGACATTGCCGCGACTGCCCAAGTCACCGCCGTCGCCGATGCCCAAGGCGATACCAACCAGCTGAATGGCGCCGACGGTGCGCTGGCCATCGTGCTCGTCGATGCAGAAGCAACCTCGACGGTCGACGGCTCAACGGACATCGCCGCAGCAGGCACGATCGACGTCACGGCCACGAACACCGTGACGGCAACCGGCAACGGTGCTGCGTCCAACGGCGACGTTGGCGCGGGTGTCTCGGTGGTCGATGTGGACCAGACCACCACCGCCACTGTCGCAACCGACACACAAACGTGGGAAGCAAGCGACTTCGCTGTTGCCGCCATCGTGACAAACGATGTGTCGAGCACGGCCGACGTGAGCTCCAACGGGGCGGTAGAGACCGACCAAGATCCCGCGGATCCGTCGACAGCCAACGAGCGCACCGGCGGCAACGCCAACACCTCAGGTGGCGGTTCCGTGAGCCTGGCGGGTGCGCTGGCTTACAACTCGCTCGACGCCGATACCACCGCTTCGGTCAGCGGGCCACTGACCGTGAACGCTGATTCGGCCACAGTCGAAACGGTCACCACGCACTCCGGCACCGCCGCAGCCGACGGCTCAACCGCCGATGCAACAACCGGAACGGGCGTAGCGGTCGCGGTTGCGGTCAACGACACCAACATCAACACCGCTGCATTCATCGACGGCGGTGTGGAAATCTCCGGCGCTGCCGAAGTCAACACCATCAACGGCGCAACCCCAGACGAGTTCAGCGCCACCGCCATCTCGGGGGCCACCACCAGCAATGCCGTAGGTGTGGCGGGCGCGCTCGCCGTCAACGTCAACAACGGCGACCGCACCGTGCGGGTTGGCTCGGCCGCCACCGGCGGGGACCTCACGCTCACCAACGACGGCGAGACCATCGACGGCACATCGGCAACTGCAGGTACGACCGGCGGGGGCTTCGGTGCTTCGCTCGCACTCACGATTGCCAACCAGACAAACGAAGCCAACATCGATCCCAACGCCGTTCTCTCAGTCGGCGGGGACCTAAGCGTCGATGTTGAAAACACCCGCACGACCACCACCGCTGCGGAGACAGGCAGCGCCGGTGGCGGAGTAAGCGCCGCTCCAAGCATCGCCACCGTGATCTCCACTATCGATACGCAGGCAAACCGAGGCAGCGCCTCGGTCGTCAACGTGACCGGTGGATTCACCACCGGAGCCACCCAGACTTCCCAAACCCAAACCACCGCTTCTGGCGACGTAGATGGCGCAGCCACCGCCGCCGTCGGTGTAGCGCTTGCACTGGCCCTGATCGATCACAACGCTGAAACCGTGGCCGACGGATCGGTAACCGCGGGTGGCGATGTTGGTGCAACAGCCACGCTTGTATCGGCGACAACCACGACGGCAACCGCTGGTGCCGCCGGAGAACAACAAGCCAATGCACCCGCAGGTGGCGTTGACGCCCAACTCGCCGGCGAGCGAGATCACGCCAATGATCAGTCGGTGGCAAACGGTGGCCAAGCCAGCTCGACCCCGGGTGCACCACCGGCCAAGACTTCGAGCGGTGCGATCGCAATCGGCGCCGCAGTTGCGCTGTCCATCGTGGACGCGTCAGTTACGTCGCAACTGGTCGGCACCGGCGCGGTCTCTTCTCCAACCGCCACGGCGACCTTCAAGACAATGACCGATGTTGACGCCCAGACTACGGCCGATGGATCTGCAGCTAGCGGCGGCGTAACTCCTGCCGTTGGTGTGGCAATCGGTATTAGCTACGTCACGATCAGCAGCACCGCTCAAGTAGATGGCGAGGTGAACGCTCGGGCGCTCGTCATCGAAACGGCGACTGGTCCTGCCGCCGACTCAAAGAATGAACTGGGCGCTTCGGCCGTGTCAGGCGCTTCGAGCGATGGCATTGGCGTTGCCGTGTCGCTTGCCTTGAACATCGCCAACGTCGACGCCGAAGCCCAGATCACCAGTACCGCCGACGTGACCGTCGCCGGGGGAAATGCCGACATCACCGCCAACTCGGTGAGCATGTCAACTGCAAGCGCCACGCCCAACGACGCCGTGGTTGCCGGGTCCTTTGGACTTGGTGCATCGGTTGCGCTCAACATCGTCGACGACAACGCCACCGCTGAGATCGCAGGCGGCGCCACACTGAACTTGGCCACCGCACTCGACGTTGGCATCATCGCCAGCGGCGGTCACGCCATGACAACAACCGCCGCCGCGGGCGCAGGCTCCACCAACGTGGCCCTGGTACCAGCGGTTGCCATTGCCACATCGAACGTGAGCCGAGTCGCTCGCCTCGGCGGCTTTGGGAACCCCGTCCTGACACTTGCTGGTTCGCTCACTATTGCTGGTCGTGCACCACCCGCCGCGTCAACCACCACCACGACCGCCACGGGCTCCGCTGAATCATCAGGCGCCGCCGCCGTCGGCATTTCGCTTGCACTCACGATTCTTAACCACAACGTAGACGCAGTTATCGAACGCAGTGTCACCACCACAACCGGTGGCGTCACCGTCGAGGCCACTGGTGCTTCGACCTCCACTTCCAAAGCCACCGCATCTGCCAAGGGCGCCGAAGCTGGTGCCACCGACGCAGCGCCAGACGGCGCAGGCAAAGTTGGTGTCGACAAACGAATCGCCGCAGAACGCACGCTTGCCGACGAGCAGGCAATGGCCACTACCGGCACGACGACCACCGGGTCCTCAACAACACCCGACGCCAAGACCTCGAGCGGGACCATCGCCGTAGCCGCCTCGATCGCCATCAATCTGGCAAAGACAACAACTACTGCCTCGGTCCTGGCCGGAGTCACCGTGACTGCCGCCACCGGCACCGTCACGGTGAACGCATCGGCCAACACCGACGGCACGGCCACCGCCGACGGTGGAGCCGCCAACCCTGGCGCAACCGCAGCCGTGGGTGTTGCCGTCGCCATCAACAAGGCCGATATCGACACCACCGGCACAATTGCCGGCAACGTCGTGGCCAACGGCGTTGTGGTCAGGGTCGCCAACACGCCCGATGGGGCCGACGCCCAACACGATCTCGCTGCCACGGCCAAGTCTGGCGCATCCGGTGGCGGCGTTTCTGCAGCGGTGTCGCTAGCGGTGAATGTGGCCACGATCAACTCGACCGCCGAGATTGCGACCGGGGCATTGGTGACCTCGACGGGCACAATCGCTGTCACCGCCGACTCGTCTGCTGCCTCGAGCGCAGTGGCCGAACCGAATAATGGCGGCGCTGTCGGTGACACACTCGGCGTTGGTGCATCGGTAGCGCTAAACATTGTGACCGACATGGCAGCAGCCACGGTCACTGGCACGGTGGCCAACGGCACCGACGTCACCATTGCGGCCGGTGGCGGTCACGACGTAACCACCACCACCAAGGCTGGCGCCAAGGGTGGTGTGGCCATCGCACCTTCGGTCGCGATTGGGGTGTCGACCCTGGAGCGCACGCAGTCCACCGATGCCGCATCGTCGCTCACCCTGACCGGTGCACTCACACTTGGTAGCGCATCCACGCCAGCGAGCAATGTGGTCACCACAACCGCCCAAGGTTCTGCCGAGAGCACACCCGACGGCACTGCCGCAGCGGGGCTTTCCTTGGCTCTCTCGATCGTTAACCACAAGGCCACCGCGACTTTGGCCGGAACGATCAATGCAGGTTCGGTCAGCATCAATGCTCAAGGCCAGTCAAACACGACTTCTGACGCCACCGCTTCTGCAGCAGGCGCGCCCGGCGAGGCAGCCGACGGGGAACCCAACGCACCTACGGGCGACGTCGATGCCCAAGTACTTGGCGAGCGTGACCTAGCAGACCAGCAGAAGATGGCGGCTACCGGCACCGATACCAGTGCCGCCGGGGATGCCCCATCGGCTTCAGATTCCAGTGGCTCGATCAGCGTTGCGGCTGCGGTCGGCCTGACGATCGCAACGACATCATCGCAAGCCCTCATTGCGTCGGGTGCAATGGTCACAACTGGCGGGGGAGCGGTCGCTGTCAACTCCCGGGCCCACACCGATGCCGATGTCATCGCCGACGGAAGCGCCAGCGTCGAAGGCAGCGGTACCTCGGTCGGCGTTGCAGTTGCCATCAACCTGGCGAACGTCACCAACGCCGCCACGGTCGATGGCACGATCAGCTCGGGCGACATCACGGTGTCGGCTGACATGGTCGACGATGGCGGCCGCCAAGTTCACGACCATGGCGCCGCAGCCACATCGGGAGCTTCAGGCAGTGGCGTAAGTGCTGCGGTTTCATTGGCACTGAACATTGCCAATGTCGACACCGCGGCAACGGTCCCAACCGGAGCAATCGTCACCATTGCTGGTGGCGACCTCACGCTCACGGCAACCTCCGTTGGCAATTCCCTCACGTCTGCCAAGCCCAACGCCGACGTTGTCGCCGGATCGTTCGGCATCGGGGCATCGGTGGCGCTGAACATCATCAACGACACGGCACGTGCCTCGCTGGCCTCCAATCAGGTCAGCGGCGCCAACGACATCACCATCCAAACCTTTGGCGGCCATGCCACCACTACCGCGGCAGCAGCGGGCGCCAAAGCCGATGGCTTTGCGTTGGCTCCGGCAATCGCCATCTCGATCTCCAACATTGAGCGCCTGGCCCAGATCGAAGCTGGCGCAGCCACATTGGGGTTGACCGGCAACCTGCTGATCACGGCATCAGCAACACCCGATGGCACCAAAGCCGACACCACTGCAGCTGGATCTACCAGCGCCCCTGGCGGAACCGCAGCAGTCGGTATTGCATTGGCGTTGACCCTTGCCGATCACACCTTCACGGCCACGACCTATCGAAACGTGACCGCTGGTGGAACCGCCACCATCCAGAGCTTCGGTCTGTCGGCCACAACTGCCGATGCCAAGGCTTCCGCCGCAGGTGCGCCCGACGAGGACGAAACGGGAGCGCCCACCGACGACGAAATCATGACTCCTGACGGCCCGGTCGAAGGCGGCGTCAACAAGCAGATCTTTGCCGAACGCAAGCTGGCTAACGATCAAGCAGAGGCCAACAAGCCCACCGCAGCCGCGCCGGGATCCACCGGTTCGGGTGACCCAACGTCGACTCCTTCGGCCGAGACTGAAAGTGGCGCAATCACGGTGGCGGCTGCGATCGCCGTCAACATTGCCAACACCACCACGATGGCTTCGATACCGGTTGGCGTCACCGTCAACGCGGGTGGAGTGGTCGAAGTCTCGTCGGCTGCTCAGACCGACGCCAATGCCGCAGCCGACGGTTCGTCGAATACCGACGGTGCCTCCGCAGCAGTGGGTATCGCCGTGGGCATCAATTTGGCCAACGTTGACAACGTGGCCACCGTCGACGGCACCGCCATCGGCGATGGCCTGACCATCACGGCCGGCCGGCTTAACGGCAACGGCAATGAGCAACACGACCTAGGGGCAACCGCAAAGTCGGGTGCATCCGGCGGCAACGTGACCGTCGCCGTCTCACTCGGACTCAACATCGCAAACGTCAAGACCCTGGCCGAAGTCAGCACCACCGGGCAGGCCGACATAACCGGCGGGCCGGTTCTGATTACGTCTGACTCGATCGCCCACTCGACCGCCACGGCTCTGCCAAATGCGGTTGCGGCAGGTGGCTCACTTGGGGTCGGTGCATCGGTAGCGCTCAACATCGTGAATGATCGAGGCAACGCTCACGTTGTTGGTGGCCTAACCCAAAGTGGTGCTGGCGACTCGGTCATTCGTGCGCTCGGCAACCACACCATGACCACGACCTCCGAAGCGGGCGCTTCGGGCGGTGTGGCACTTGCTCCGTCGGTCGCCATTGCTGTCTCGACCGTCAAGCGCATTGCCACCATTGCAGCGGGCCCCGGCGGCTTCGACACCGATGGTTCGGTCACCGTTAAGGCCGAGTTCACGGCTGCGGCAACACCAACCGTGACCATGGCAAATGGCTCCGCCGCAGCATCTGGCTCAGCTGCCGCCGGTATCGCGCTCGCACTAACCATCGTCAGCCACCAAGTGTCGGCCACCATCGAACGCAACGTCACCGCCGATGGCGATGTCACGGTGCAGGCCTTTGGTCAGTCTGATTCGTCGTCGATTGCGATCGCCTCAGCCAAGGGTGCGCCGGCCAACGGAACCCCCGGCGCACCGGGCGACACCCCCGCCGACGCCGATGCCGACGGCAAGGTTGGCGTCGACAAGCAGATCAACGCCAACCGCACGCTGGCAACGGAACAGGCCGACGCCAATACGCCAGCAGGCGAGGCCGCCGCGGGTTCTGATGCCACGGCTACCCCCGAGGCGAAATCGTCATCGGGCACGGTCAAAGTGGCGGCCGCTATCGCGGTCACGTTGGCCAGGACAACCTCGGCCGCCAATATCGTTTCCGGCGTAACGGTGAATGCAGGCGGCACCGTCACCGTGGCCACCAGTGCGAATACCAACGCAGCTGCCAAGGCCGATGGCGCAACCTCAACCGGCGAGAACGTGCCAAGCGGCGGTGGCACCAGCCCGTCGATCGGTGCGGCGGTTGCGATCAATGTCGCCAACGTGGTCAACACCGCCACCATCGACGGCATGGTGAACGCCGAAGCGCTGGCGATTAGCGCAACCATGACCGATGTGGGCGGCGACACCGAACACACGAACGAGGTCGAAGCCAAGTCCGGAGCATCGGGCGATGGTGCCACGATTGCGCTGTCCTTTGCACTCAATATCGCCAACGTGACCACCAAGGCGGACCTTCCAACGGGTGCCAACATCACGGTGACCGGCGGCGGCAATGTCGACATCATTGCCGCAGGCAACGCCAGC
>Ga0209828_1002555_pt1 | contig 14907 bp, 4 predicted proteins | sample MaitaG_FD_187429 | JGI IMG/M metagenome (GOLD analysis project Ga0209828, IMG submission 187429) | Marine algal microbial communities from Maine, USA - Maine_Asex2 metaG (SPAdes) (version 2) | ecosystem: Host-associated > Algae > Red algae > Unclassified | place: Maine, USA | collected 2015-01-05 | reverse complement strand
TGTACTGTAAATGTTGCGTCACATGATGCCGTTGTACATAATTCGTCATTCGCTCCATAACTCTCTGCAATGTATGTAAAGCTTAAGCTTCCTCCACATGATAAGGCTATTGCCTCTGCTAGTGTTGGTACGTCTGCTATGTTATCTGTTACATTACAGCCATTTGCACTGCTGAATCCTGCTACCCATGTGTTGTATGCAGCTTCTATTTCTGAGCTATCACATGTTGCTAAATTTGGATCTGCTGCACATATAACTTCCACTTGTGTTGGTGGTGTTACTGTGAATGAGGTTGTACATGTTACTTCATCACATACTACTCCTGCTTCATTTGTACTTAATACAATGTAGGTCCAATCTATTGATCCACCACAACTCAATGCTAACACATCATCCAATGTTGGGATGTCAGCTAAGTTATCTTCTGTGAAACATGAACCATCTGTATAGCTAAACTCTGATGCCCAAACTGCATATGCAGCTTCTATATCTGATGCATCGCATGTTGCTAAATTTGGATCATTCGCACATGTGATTACTGGTGGATCATTATCTATTGTGAATATCTGTACACATGTGTTTGTTCTTCCACATTCATCTTCTACAGTATATGTTATAGAATATTGGTCTCCTGTAGTTTCTCCACATGCACTGTTGCCATCTACTGGTGTGATATCACCCGCTGTTACTTCCACTTCATTTTCACAGTGACCTGAAGCTTCTACTGCTGGCACATCTGAGGCAATGTCTGCAAAACATTCTACCGTTTCATCTGCTGGACAAGTAATTTCTGGCCCTTCATTTGAAATCGTGATGATTTGAGTACATGTAGTTGATCTATTACAATCTTCTACTGTGTATACTACTTCATAGGTTGCTCCATCACAATCTGCTTGTCCTGTTGCCAATTCTGGAGCTGCGTTGGTCACTGTAACTGCACAACATGAATTGTAGGTTACATCCATTGGTACCCAATCTTCTAAGCATGTTACTGTCTCATCTGCTGGACACTCAATTACTAATACACACTCATCATCTCCATCATCTTCATCTCCTCCGTCTGTATCTTGTGATCCATCATCATCGATGAATCCAATGTCTCCATCTCCATCTGTATCAGGTCCGTTTCCTGGAGTTGAATCCATATCCGTCTGATCCATATCAGTAATCTCTGCAACGTTTGTATAGTCTCCTCCTAAAGATGGACTTTCTACTGTTACATCAAAAGTTACTGTGATACTTCCTGGGAATGGTATGCTTAAATTATCCCATATTATTGTTGAACCGGATGCACTTCCGCCGTTTGAGAAATTTGTTGGGTTTGAGTATCCTGATGGTAAATCATCAGTGATCTGCACTCCTGTTGCATCGTTAGGTCCATCATTTGTTACGATTATGCTGAAAGTAATTACTTCTCCTGTTACTGGAGTTGAGTTACTTACTTCCTTCACTAAACTAAGATCTGCGATAGATACCAATCCAAAATCGATCGTCATATCTCCGTTATCATCATCTACACTATCTTTTCCTCCATTTACACCTGGCTCATTTGTCGGCTCACCGTTTGGTGTCAATGTAAAGGCAGGTGATGTAATTACTCCATCTGTGATTCCATCTCCATCCAAATCGCTTTGTAACCCATTATCATCATCATCCATCTGATCATCCATCGTGTTTGTCGTTGTAGATGACATTGGGAAACTATCCGGTGCTAGAAAATCTATGAAGTAGACTCCTGGATCTAAATTATCAAAGATATAGCTTCCTGTTACTGGATCTGTTGTTGTCATAGCTACTAAAACATCATCTCCTGTATTTGGAAGACCATCAGGACCTACATCATATAGATTCAATTCTATCGTCTTTCCTTTATCCGCTATCGTACCCTCTCCTGGATCTAATTGTCCATTATTATTCTCATCATGGAAAATTGTTGACCCTACACTTACTAGTGGTACTAATCCTCCATCTACATTATCAGAATCTGGATCTGTTGGATCTATACATGGTGTTTCTCCTTGATCATTCGCATCTGAATCATCTGGATCTCCACATACATCTTGATCTGCTACTCTATGCACTGCTGGTATATCAAATACCACTGCATAGTCACGACCTGGTAATAAACACTCTGTATTTGAATCATCAAATAAGTATTGTCCATCATCATCTGTTTGAGTAGATCCTATTGAAGTTCCTGGAATAATATTTCCATTTTCATCACACTCAAATAATTCTACATCGATTCCAGGTGCTGGAGTATCAATCATCTCATCTTCACAACCATCAGCATCGTTATCAAAGAATACCTCTCCTGAGATTTCTTGACAACCTACCAAACCAAAATCTACTGTCATATCTCCATTATCATCATCTGCTGAATCTTTACCTCCATTTATGCCTGGCTCATTTGTCGGCTCTGCATTTGGAAATAAATCTATCACTGGGGATGTAATTAGACCTTCTGTTACACCATCTCCATCTAGATCTTCTTGTGATCCATTATCATCATTATCCTCTTGATTATCTGCTGTATCTGTCGGTTCTGAAGATACTGGCAAACTTGCTGGTGGTGTAAACTGTATGTAATATTGACCTGGATCTAAATTGTCAAAGATATAACTCCCTGTATTTGGATCCGTACTTGTCATTGCTACAAAAACATCATCTGCTGTACCTTCAAGTCCATCTGGGCCTGCATCATACAATTCTAATTCTACCGTTTTCCCTTTGTCTCCTATCGTTTCCTCTCCTGGATCTAACTCTCCATTGTTATTCTCATCATGGAATACCGTTGATCCGATACTCACTAATGGTACTAAACCTCCATCTACATTATCTGAATCTGGATCCGTAGGATCTATACATGGAGTTTCTCCTTGATCATTCGCATCTGAATCATCTGGATCTCCACATACATCCTGGTCGGCTACTCTATGCTCTGATGGTATATCAAATACCACTGCATATGTATTATTAGGTAATAAACATTCCGTATTTGATTCATCAAATAAGTATTGTCCATCATTATCAGTTTGTGTAGATCCTATTGATGAACCTGGTATAATATTTCCATTCTGATCACATTCAAATAACTCCACATCTAAACCTGGTACAGGATCATCAATCATCTCATCTTCACAACCATCTGCATCATTATCAAAGAATACCTCTCCTGAGATCTCTTGACAACCAACTAAACCAAAATCTACCGTCATATCTCCATTGTCATCATCTGCTGAATCTTTACCTCCATTTATGCCTGGCTCATTAGTTGGCTCTGCATTTGGAAATAAATCTATGACTGGTGAAGTAATTATTCCTTCTGTAACACCATCTCCATCTAAGTCATCTTGTGATCCATTATCATCATTATCCTCCTGATTATCTGCTGTATCTGTATTTTCAGATGAAACTGGCAAACTTGCTGGTGGTGTAAATGATATATAATATTGACCTGGATCTAAATTATCAAATATGTAGCTTCCAGTTATTGGATCTGTACTTGTCATCGCTACAAACACATCATCTGCTGTACCTTCAAGTCCATCTGGGCCTGCATCATACAATTCTAATTGTACTGTCTTGCCTTTGTCTCCAATCGTATCTTCTCCTGGATCTAATTCTCCATTGTTATTCTCATCATGGAATACCGTTGATCCGATACTCACTAATGGTACTAATCCTCCATCTACATTGTCTGATTCCGGGTCTGTTGGATCGATACATGGGGTCTCTCCTTGATCATTTGCATCTGAATCATCTGGATCACCACATACATCCTGATCTGAAACTCTAGTTTCAGAAGGCACATCAAATACTACTGAATAGGTTAATCCTGGTAATAGACACTCTGTATTTGACTCATCAAATAAGTACTGTCCATCATCATCCGTTTGCGTAGACCCGATTTGTGATCCTGGAATAATATTTCCATTTTCATCACACTCAAATAATTCTACATCGATTCCAGGTGCTGGAGTATCAATCATCTCATCTTCACAACCATCAGCATCGTTATCAAAGAATACCTCTCCCGAGATTTCTTGACAACCGACTAAACCAAAATCTACTGTCATATCTCCATTATCATCATCCGCTGAATCTTTTCCTCCATTTATACCTGGCTCATTTACAGGCTCAGAGTTAGGGAATAAGTTAATTGTTGGTGATGTAATTAAACCTTCCGTCACACCATCTCCATCTAAGTCTGCTTGTGATCCATTATCATCATCATCCTCTTGATTATCATTTGTATCAGTTGGTACTGAAGATACTGGTAAACTTGCTGGAGGTGTAAACTGTATGTAGTAATCACCTGGATCTAAATTATCAAAAATGTAGCTTCCAGTATTAGCATCTGTATTTGTCATTGCAATAAACACATCATCTGCTGTTCCTTGAATACCATCTGGTCCTACATCATATAGTTCTAATTCTACAGTCTTTCCTTTATCTCCAATCGTTTGCTCTCCTGGATCTAATTCTCCATTGTTATTCTCATCATGGAAAACTGTTGATCCGATACTCATCAATGGCACTAATCCACCATCAATATTATCAGAATCATCATCTGATGGATCAATACAATCTGTTGTTCCATCTGGATTTGCATCTGAATCATCTGGATCACCACATGTATCTTTTCCTGTAATTCTATTTGAATCAGGTACATCAAAAGAAACATAATATTGTGAACCTGGCAACAAACATTCTGTGTTTGTTTCATCAAATTGATATTGACCATTATCGTCTGTTGTTGTGGATCCGATCGATGTGCCTCCTGGTATTGGATTTCCATTATCATCGCATTCGAACAACTCTACATCTAAGTTTGGTACTGGTGATTCTGTCGCATCAAAACATCCATCTACGTTATCATCAAACCATACCTCTCCTGAGATTTCTAAACATCTTACTATACCAAAATCTATGGTCATGTCTCCATTCGCATCTCGGTCTGGATCCAATGCATCATCATCATCTTTTCCTCCATTCTTGCCTGGCTCGCCTGTTGGCTCGTCTCCTGCACTTAAGATAAAGTTGTTCGATCTAATCTCACCATCTGGTACGCCATCTCCATTGATGTCTCCTGGCTGTAAACCGTTATCATTATCGTCCACTCCGTCATCATTGGCAAAATCTATCTGAGATGATACCCCTGCTGATGCTGGTGGCATAAATGTTATGTAGTATTCTCCTGGCAATAAGTTTTGGAATATGTAGCTTCCTTGATCATCTGTTGTAGTTGTTGCTACCAAATCATCTGTTGCTGCATCATATAAAAATAATTCCACTGCTTTACCCTCTGCTTTACTTCCTAGTGATGGCTCATCTGCATCCCTAATTCCATCATTATCATCATCATACCATACAGTAGATCCTACTGACAATAATCTCACGATACCGAAATCTATCGTCATGTCTCCATTCGCATCTTCTGCATCGTCCTTTCCGCCATTCTTTCCTGGCTCCCCTACTGGCTCTTCACTTCCTGCTAAATTGAAATCATTCGATCTAATTGGACCATCTGGTATTCCATCTCCATTTATATCGGCGCTCTGCGTTCCGTTATCATTATCATCCGTCTGATCATCATTGTCAAAATCCGTCGTTGATGATATCGGTGCTGAACTTGGTGGAGTAAACTCTATGTAATAATCTCCTGGTAATAGATTATCAAATAGGTAACTTCCTTGATCATCTGTTGTAGTTGTTGCTACTGGTTGATCTGTGTTCGCATCGTATAATGTCAACTCTACTTCTTTAGACTGCTCTTTTGAACCTAATGAAGCTTCATCTGCATCTCTAATTCCATCATTGTTATCATCATACCATACAGTTGATCCTACTGATACTAATCTAACGATACCAAAATCTATCGTCATATCGCCGTTCGAATCTCTGTTTGGATCAACGGCATCATTAGCATCTTTTCCACCATTCTTTCCTGGCTCACCTACTGGCTCTGATCCTCCTATAAGTGTGAAATTATTTGATGTAATGATTCCATCAGGAATTCCATCACCATTGATATCTCCTGGTTGTGTACCATTATCATTATTATCTGTCTGATCATCATTTGCAAAATCTGTTGTTGATGATACAGGTGCTGATGCAGGAGGAGTAAATTCTATGTAATAATCTCCTGGCAATAGGTTTTGGAAAATATAACTTCCTTGATCATCAGTAGTTGTAGTTGCTACTAAATCACCAGTATTTACATCAAACAAAGACAATTCAACTTCCTTGCCTTCTGCTTTACTTCCTAGAGATTGCTCATCTGCATCTAAGATTCCATCATTATCATTATCATACCATATGGTTGATCCTACAGACAATAAAGGAACCAAACCAAAGTCAATTGTTAAGTTACCATTGGCATCATCAGCATCATCTAAGTCACCTTTCTTTCCTGGCTCGCCTACTGGCTCATCCCCTGCAGATAAGGTTACAATTCCTGAGGTAATTAAACCATCTGTAAGGCCGTCTCCATTACTATCATTTTGCTGACCATTATCATCTTCATCTACATCGTCATTTGGATTGTTTGATGTATCGGTCGATGAAACTGGATAGTTTGATGTTGGCATGAATTGTACATAGTAGTCGCCTGGTGCTAAATCCGCAAAGAAATATGATCCGTTTGGTCCTGTTGTCTGACTTGCAATGAAATTATTATTGGAGTCATACAATTCTATTTCTACAGTTTTACCATTTTTATCATCTCCAAATGAATCTTCATTCGCATCTTGGATTCCATTATTATTGTTATCGCTAAATACAACTCCTCCTAAATCTACACATTGGGGATCTGTGATTATTTCTTCACAGGTCACTGTACAGCCTTTAGAATCTGTTATTACTACTGAATATGTTCCGCCAGGTAAGCCAGAAATACTCTCTGTTGTAGCTCCATTACTCCAAGCATAGCTGTATGGTGGCTTACCACCTGTCGCTGTCACTGTAAGAGCACCATCACTAAATGCACATGTAATATCTTGATCCACTGCTATAGAACATTCAACCGCAAGAGGTCTTACAGTAATTGTTTGAGTTTCTATATCTTCATTATTACAATCATCAAATGCTCTCCACGTCCTGGTAAATGTGAATTCTGTACAACCTGGATTAGCTGGAATTTCTGATTCTGTGAATTCTGTTTGTACAAAGCAATTATCCGTCGCTGATACATCTGTTGGTATAGCTGGGATGTTTTCAACACAATCTACTGTTACATCTGCTGGTACATTTGTAATTACCGGTGCTTCATTATCGTCAATTGTGATCGTTTGTATACATGTTTCCGTCACTGTTCCTGTTGTTGTACATCCTGTACATCCTTTTACTAAAAAGTCATCAAGCTCCCAAATTCTATCATTGTATCTACTATCACTATCATATCCTAATATTTCAACAGTAAAAGTAGTAACTCCATTAACATCAAATTCTGGATAAGCTGAAAAATCTAGGCAATGTTGAGTCCATTTATCAGACGTACTTTGTCCGATTAATTGAAATATTTCATTAGGACCTTTAAGAATTCTTATTCCCCATTGTCTTGGTGGAGAATTATTACCAAAATTTTCATTTTTATATATTGCTCTTTCATAAAAACAAAACTCAGTGAAACTTGCACATTCGCATGGATCTAGAGTAAATGTAAAATGAGTTGCATCATCGTCGCCGTCTTTCCATTGTGGATCATCTTGATCTTGTACACACACTGCTGCTTCAGGAGAACCAAATGCACCTTGCACACATGAACTACCATTATCTGCTCCGGTTATATTAGTATATGAAACATCTAAGCAATTCAAACTATTAACCTCACTTGGTCTAACACCTGTTCCGCTTAGAGGAGCTATGTTTTGAGTGCAAGCGTTATTTACATTTTCGAAATACCAATGCAATAATGCTTGAGGGACACATGGTTCAACATTTTGTGTTGAAGCTGTAACCTCCCATGTTCTAGTAAGAACTTGCGGGCAAGAAGCTCCGTTAAAATCATCTGTATATGTTATTATTGGATCTGTGCAATTATTTCCTGAAATTGTCGGCTCTCCTGTGTTGCTAGGATTTGCTGATTGGTCACACAAAATGTTTACATTAGGTGGACAAGCTATATTACATTCTGGTGGACAATGATCTGGATTTACTTGAAAAGTAATATCATTGCATCCATGAACGGTATCGCTATCATCAAAAAGTAGGTTGTGCCAATCTGGATTAGAATCTGTATATCTTAACATCATTCCATCAAAACCAGTAACTTTTTTACAATCACCAGCTGCAATTTCGCCTAAAGGTATATCTTCATTATTTGTCCAATTCCATAGATCAATTGGGCATGTTCCATTATTACAAACTGTTATTGAAGGTTCGCAAGCCTTTTTACAGCACCCATATACCGTAAGACCAGCTAATTCGAATAAATCGCAATTTACTGATTTCGGATGTGCATTTATCGTAACTGACAAAGTACTTCCTGAAGGCACATGAATAGGTTGTGGCGCCACAACATCTATACTGACAATTCCTGTATTTGGAACCTTAATTGATTGTTCCGATACATATCTGCCATTTAGGTAAAATTCAGCAGTAGCGCTAAAGCTGTTGCTACAATCTTTATCGTTTCCTACTCCACCAGCGTTACTTCCATCTGTTGGATACCAAAAATTTCCTACAAAGTTGGTGAAATCTATGCCATCAGCGCCTGCTGTTAGCGAAAAATTCCAATCATTATGCCAACTTTGGATACAAATTATATCATTTGCACAAGAGGCATATGGGTCTGCGCCATTTGTTGGGCAAACGCCTGTAGCTTTTGACACGCAAGCATTTTTACTTGTGGTATACAAGCAATCTGATGGATCGTCACAGTTTCCACCATAGGTCACGAGGACGCTATCGCATTGTGCGTGACTAATACCTATCGCCAAACACATTACTATAGGTAGACAATATAGCCATCGATAATTTGTGTTAAGATTCAAGGGAAAAGAATCGTAAAAATTTTTCATTCACAAAGAAATTTCGTTTAAGAAAAAGTTTATACGTATTGTATAAACAAGTAATGTCTCACTCGGCTAGCGATGTGAGCATAGGGTTTTAAAAAAAATAATTTATTTACGTCAACATATTTATAGTCCTCATCGGACAATCTCCTCTTACTGTATTCGCTTGCATTCAGCTTTAAATTTGGTGTATAGGCATAGCCTAAGAAGGTCTTAGCCAATTCAAAGTCATACAAGTCGTTATCGGATTTACTTGTAATGTGGGATATATATATATTATTGTTTTTGTCTTTATCTGAAATAGAATGACAACTAGATGGAGTATTTTGGTTTTGAAATGCGATTGCATTAATTGAAGATGATATATAATTGTTGGTAGGATTAGATGATGACATACATTGAGAAGAATGCCATAGGGTAACAAAGGAAGAAATAATAAAAAGGTATGCTTTACTCATTCAAAGGTTTTCAGGGTTATTGTACCACAAAATTATATTAAAGGCAACATCAATACAAGCTGTTAAATGTCAATTACTTATCATTAGTTAACTATAAAAAACAGAATGATAAGCGATTTGAATTTCAACTAATTGTATATAGATGAATAAGTAAGAATTAAGAACAAGGAATCATTAATAAGACAACTCGAATAGGTGCCACCCTATCTTTGTTATTGTTATTTTATAAATATTTACAGATATAATATATAAGATGCTGATTATATTTACATTACAAAATAACAGGTCAGAATAATTATGATCCTTTAGACTAGTTTAATATAATTAAGGTCTTAATCCATCTTCTTAATTCTCTCTACAAAGACTTTTTGGCCTATTTAGTAGATGCATTATAAGGGCTACGCTAGCCAAATTAGTCATATCTACTTGAGGTTTACTTACTCCAATGTCGATAAAGTTGTCAGGGATTCTAGTGATATGAGCTTCTAATAAATGGTGCAATTCTCCAGAAAAGTGTTTTCTTTCTTCCAAATTTATTAGTTGGAATACCAAATAGAGCACCAACCTGAAACCCGAGACTATTGACTTGATAAACCAAGCATGGTAAGCTGGTGAGGTATTTCACAATTCCTTTATTGGAAGAATAGCACCTGAAATAACATCAGTATCAAATCCGAAAAGAAATCCGGCCAACACAACTGAAAACTTCCAATACGATACTTTACCATTGCTCATAAAATTGGAATTATTTACAAACAAGGTAGATACTCAAAAGAATAATTGGAATCAGTATTGGTTTGAAGGGGTTACTTTATATCCTATTGAACCCGAAAGCATAAAAGTTTACTTTACCGATCATAATGACAACAAATGGAATAGAATGTACACCACCCAAATCACTGCCCCATGTCCTATGGCATGTGAGTTGCTTTTATAATATTACAATTACTATGGATGTGCATTTGGTGATGAATAATTCTGATGGTCAGCCATTTTTATTTAAAAATAAAGCGACTGAAAATGGGAATCATTTTTTAAGAGTTCAATTGAAAGTTTCAAATGCATGCTCATCACTTAATGCAAAGGTTTATTTAAAAGACCTAGATGGAAAAATCCTCCAAGTTTAAGAACGCCTGATGACAAGGGGCTACCTTTCTTTACAAGAAGAAGTGATACACTTTGAGCTTCGTTCTAAGTCGTCCATTCCTATTATAGAAATACATTGGTTCGATGGCAAGATATCCCAGCATCAAAATGTGGCAGTTAATCAAGTACTGTCTATTTCACATGATACTTCGAGAGATATATCATTGTCAAAGAATGAAATATCGCCCTTGTTTAAAGAAATGATAACGAATTCTCTGATTTATTTTTGCATGGAGAAATTGAATTTGATGACTATCAAAGTCAAATACATCTTCCGCATCGTCAATCGCAGCTTGGACCTGCTTTAGAAGTTTGTGATATCAATCAAGATGGTGCAGATGATTTTTATATAGGGGGTGCCATGGGACAGGCTGATGACTTAAACTTTTATGAAAAAAATGCTTACGAGCATACTTTATACGAATCTGTGTTAGAACTTCCTGTGGACAAGCAACCAACATCTCATGAACTCATCGCACAACTTATCGATGCCGAATATAATTATCGTCAGGATAAACGGATGAACATGTACTTGCGATTGAGTAAAATGCGATATGCAGCAACCATAGTGGATGTCAAGTGTACAAAGCAAAGGAATTTATCCCGAGAGTCACTAACTCCATTTATGGATGGAACATATATCGATAGAGCTGAAAATATGGCCATCACTGGTGCCACCGGTTGCGGCAAATCCTATTTAGCATGTGCAATGGGGCATCAAGCCTGTGTCAACGTCAAACGAACTATGTATCTAAACATGAATCGGTTTATAGAGCAAATTGCTTTAGCCAGAGTAGATGGTACCATCATCAAGTGGATCAATAGAATTGCTAAAACGCATCTTCTCATACTTGATGATTTTGGACTGCAGCAATTATCTCAGCAGATCAAACTCATATTACTACAAATTATGGAAGATAGATATGGTAAACACAGCACAATTATTTGTTCCCAATTACCTGTCAAAAAATGGTATGAATATCTAGATGAACCAACACTAGCAGATGCCATTCTAGACAGATTCCTTTATAAAGTACATCGTTTTGAATTGAAAGGGAAAAGTATGAGAACCAAAAAAATGTAATATCTTGACACCTACAAATACCTGATCCGAAACCCAAGGGGTCATACTGCCGGAATCAGGGGGTCAGTTTTAACGGAATACGCAAATCGTGAATTATTATTAAATTAGACATAGAAATTAGCCCTCACTAAGGTAGCTCATCATTACCGGATTTAGTATTACAGTTTGACCGGTTTGTCTACAAGGATTTTCGAAAAGTAGAAAACTGAAAATTAAAAGAGATAAAGTGTCTTGACTGACAAAACGGTAACGCCTAAACAACTTAAGGAGAAAGAGATGTCTCAATAAAATGACACTGTTAGTTACACCAAATTCAATAGCAATTGATATTTAAATTTTACCGATGATTGACAATTATGGACAAGTTCTTTCAATGTTATTCATGCAACAAAGCCAACTCAAACTATTAGTTGTGAAAAAACTATGATTTTATGCCACTTGAATGCAAGTCAATAAAAAGAGTGGCGTATGTCATTACATCATTCCTATAATAAATTGTTTTTACTCTTATATCATTGAGTTACTTTGTTAAATTTTCTTATTTGTGGATTGCCACTTTCTAAAATAGTTTCAATTAAATAAATTCCGATTGGATAATCTGCAACATCTATCTGTACATTTCGAGTTGCCGAGTTTATCAACAGCGATTCTGTTAAAGTCCCATTAATTGTATATATTGAAATCGCTTTTATCTTGTCACCAGCTACCTTGACATTCAATTCTTCTTGAACTGGGTTTGGAGAAATTGAAATTTCAATATTATTTTTTATATCATTAATATTTGAAACTACTATACAATCTCCTTCAACAGTTGTATTAACTTTTTCATATTTATCATTGATAAATTCGGAATTGCTTTCAATACATATAGAGTTAGTTAATACATCGCTATAATATACCCTCAAGAAGGGTATGAAATCTGTGGTTCTTACAAAACTGCTGTTTCCATGTAAACCAAAAACCATAAATTCTCCTGATGAAACGTAATCTTCTTCTATGTCATATAATTTCTCGACATTTTGGACTCTTACGCCATCTATATTTACTTGATATCCAGATAGGTTTCTATCCGCAGCCCAAATTTCCAAGTCAAAATACTTATCTCCAGAGTTATGATCTGAGATCCTAATTTTCACATCCTCTATTGGATTCAAACTACCATCAGGAAACTGACAATGTGTATGAAAAGGGTTTCCGCCGTCCATTTCCAAACCTGATAAACATTCTTTAGCCAATGCTAAATCATAGATGCTTAAAACACCATCATCATTTAAATCATAGCAATTCTCAACTTCTGATGTATTACTTTCTAACATTTCAACGAAAGATACTAGATCATTCTCATCTATATCTCCTGTCTCATTAAAATCACCAAAATGAGAATTCCCTGCACAGACACCGTTACAATCTAGTTCGGATTGACCAAATGGCATTCCTAAACAATCTTCATAGACTGGACAATCGTCTACAATAGTAAATACTAAATTTCCAGAAGAACGGTCAATTGTAAAACAAACCTGCCCATTATTATTATCAAAAGTTTTTTCAGGTTTACCTCTCATATCAGGTATTTGACTCCAATTTACTCTGACTACTAAAGTATATTGGCCGTCTGCAACATCTGTGACATCTATCCATTGACATTCAATGTCTTCATCATATATGTCACTGCAACCCGCAGATATACCCATATAACTACAAATGTATTTCGTTAATCCTTGACCACAAGTTAAATCCAACACGCAAAATCCAGTTTTGAAACCAATCGGCTCTGGGTTACCGTTTCCATCAAATAACAGATACTGCGCATACCCATCTTGATGCCAATGACCATGACAATTATTATTAGAAAAGCCGTAAGTATTATCTTCTGGAACTCCGACTATATAGTCTGAATCTCCAATATTATCAATCTTAGTTGAAAACTTTATTACATCTCTGGTACCTTGTCCTCTCAAACAACCTTCAGTAATTAAACAATCATCATTAGAAGTTACTTGATCTAGAAAGATAGTCCGTTCAAGTTCTTCTTGATCTAAACTCAAATCAGCGGCGCAATCATCATCATAAAAACATGATCCATTGTTCGTATTTGCAAATGGATTAAAATTACATGCAGCAATATCCGTGCATCCTGATACTGTAGGAAGCTTTTGAACTCTGATTTTTATGGAATCATACCACTCTTGTAATGGCTTATGTCTTATATAGTATTCAACACCTTCTGTTAGCGGAAAATAATTGAATCCGGAAGCTGGTTCGCAATCAACAAAGTTATCTGAATAAGCTAATGCTCCTTCTGCTCCATCTGAGAAAATATCTCTGTCACATCGATCATAAACCCATAGTTTAGTGTCAACCCAGCCTTCTCCTGTGACTACATTTAAGCATGTATTTATTCTATATAATCCTGATTCTGACGGCACTAATCTGAGCCACCATTCCTTATCATCAGGAGCGTTTATCGAATTGTTTGGTAACGTAATATTTACCGCTTGATTACAAGATTCTCCTCTATTGCAATTGAGATCATGCTCTATTTTATCACCAAATTCTTGACCAGATATTACAAGTTGGTCATCTACATATACATTATATCCACCTTGATCAGAGATTCCATCTCCAATAACATCCCTAATAATAAAACCATAGCAAAGGCTTGCATCTAATGAGAATTCTGATGAACAAATAGAAAAGGGATCACAGTTTTCAAGACTTTGTGTTTCAAGAATATTAGATGAAGGATCAACTATTTCCCAGAAAATATCTTGGGGAAAATCATCTGTCATTATTTCAATTTTTACTGAAATATCCTGAGACAGAATCGCAGCAGATATATATAAACTAAAGACTAAAAAGCAAAATAATTTCTTCATTACAATTACATGTTAATGGGATAAAACATTGGGTGTGAAACTATTTTGAACTTAGCAAATATTAGATAGAAAACCTAATGCCTCCTAAGGTAAAGGAGGAGTAAGATAATACAAATTTACCATTACATCAATAAGCAAATGACAAATATTAGACCAATTAAATATTATTTTAATATATAAATGCCTATAATCGAGTAGAAGAAACGAGCAATGATAAATTCATTGGTCGTTTCGTCCTCTCACACCACCCAGCGTACGCCTTACGTACTGGGCGGTTTCATTAATTTTGAACAATAATGAGAATACATATCATACAAGCCCATCTC
>Ga0209828_1002554_pt1 | contig 14911 bp, 5 predicted proteins | sample MaitaG_FD_187429 | JGI IMG/M metagenome (GOLD analysis project Ga0209828, IMG submission 187429) | Marine algal microbial communities from Maine, USA - Maine_Asex2 metaG (SPAdes) (version 2) | ecosystem: Host-associated > Algae > Red algae > Unclassified | place: Maine, USA | collected 2015-01-05 | reverse complement strand
ATATTGTAGCAAAGAGCCATTGGTTCGGGCTTATATTATGGATGGTTTCGCTAATGTCTGCGGAATGGCAGAAGAAATGATACAGGAAATTGATAAGCTCCAAAAATCAGATAGAAGATTAAAACTGTCGGATGTTACGCTAACTAAAATCAATGAATTGAAAGCCTTATATATACAAACAAATACTGATGCAGTAGTAATTAACGAGGTATGGAACAAGTTTGTCGCACAAGGAGATATCCTTTCTAAGGACTACCAATTGGCTGATTATTATTGCGACCACATCCATGACGTAAAATCTTGGTTAATGAAAGGATTTTCTGGTACCTGTAAAGAAGGGCGGCAGTATCTAGCGCAAATTGACGAGGTTAAAAATAACTTGGAATTTGAGTTTGATAAGGAGGTGAAGTGTCGGGTAGAAAAATTGAGGGTTCAGGTTTGGGATTGCAGCTATCAGGCAGTAAGAAAGCTGGCTGTCGCACAAGCGTCGCCTGATACTGTTGAAGAAAAATTGGCAGAATTAATGGAAGAATATGGAATGGGGGCGCGACCAGAAGGTTGTATAGAATAAAGGAGAAAGTTCAAGTTTTAGATTCAAAGTTCACATCTATACAAGATATTGACAATCGATAAGGGAGCGAAAGAGCTACTATTGGAGTAAACTTACCCATATTTTTAATACTTTTGCCAGCTGTCGTAGCCGTTTAGTAAAGATGAAAAAATATTTGGTTGTTTTTGAAATGGGCTTTTTTCTAATGGGTTGAAAACCTATGAGAAAAAAGGTCAATTCAAAAACAAAAAGACCATTTATTTTTTAATCAATACTAAGTCATGTTTGTTATTCTTAATTATTCATTCTTAATTCTTAATTCAACAAGGCAATACTTATTTAACGGGAAATAAACTTAGGATAAGGTTTTTGGGATGGACCGGTTTCGGGGCTGCTTGCAGTCCCGAAGCCGCCACCTTTGACAAGTAAAAAGAGGCAAAGTTTACCGTTAATGCAATCATATATACATCCGAATATTTCAAGTTTAAATGTAAACTTTATAAAGATATAGCACTATCCGAAGAGCGTTAAATTTTGGGATTTGAGTTTTGGATTTCAAATTTTTAAATTTATACCAATAGTGACTAAGAACGAGTTAACAATAGGCAACCATACTATGAGAATTGTTTGACTCGACGAATCTTACATAATGATAGACAGCGTAAGGATTAGCAATATTCTTTATGCTGACCTATCGACCAAAACTTCTTTGCTTAGAGACAGAGGATTTTGCAGGCTGCGGTCTAGCACAGAAGTGTGCTAACCGCAGCTTACAAGCTAAGCAAGAATTGATTACTGAGTGATTGTGTAAGCACTTTTGGTGCTAACATCATTCTAATTGTACCAAATTATGTTATTCCCAAAAGGTATAACACAAGGAGCCAAGAACCCAACAAGTCTCTATTAAGCACTTACATCTTATACTTTATTAAGCAAATAAATACTCCAGTTTTTACACCGAAATTATAGCACCCATTGACAAAAAGAGATTATTGAGATAGTCAATTATTAGGATACTGGTTATCCTAATTTGCTGATACCTCAATATCCCAAAACTCCGATTGTCAAGTATCAAAAAGCATCCATGGAAGGGATACTATCTCTTATAAACAACACATCGAGGGCCTCTCTTAGGAAAGTTGGAAAGTTTTTTGAACAAGTCCTTTCCTTAGTCTGTGTAGGCTTCCTACTCTTCACCTATACCACCGCACAAGCACAAAATGAATTTGACATACAAATAGTACTCGACGAAGTAGATTGTACTAATAATACGGCTTGTTATACCGTCATGCTACGCAGTAGTGATGGCGTTCCTTTTAACTTAGCAGGTCAAAATTATCGTTTATTTTATGATGCTTCTGTAGGTTCTTTTATTTCTGGTACTTCTTTATTACCGACCTCCAATTATAATGATATAGTAATCGCTCAAGATTTACAAAATGTAGATGCCAGTTCTGTAGGCGCATTAAGTTTTGATAATAATTTGGGGTTTCTCAACTACTCAATTGATATAACAGATGACAATATTGGTGGAATTAGTTTACCTATAGATGGGTCTTGGTTACCCACTTCCCAACTTTGCTTTCTATTAACACCTTCTGCTTTAAATGACCCAACAATGTGTTTTGAAGCCATTTGGGCAAGAGACAATGTAACAGATGGTTATTTTGATGCGTTTGTGGATGTAAATCGTTGGATTCAAGCTGGACAAATTGGCACTACAACTGGTCGTAGCTATATAGATCTAACAGATGAAAATAATAGCTCTTGCCTGATTAATACTTGTACCGATAATTGCATAGTTACTTATGAGATAGTAAAAACGGGTGATGTATTTCAAGTCAATATGATTTCCAATACCGTCTTTGATCCCAATGCCAGTCCTCCAGAAAACTATGTAAGTACCATGCAAGTAACGATGCGGGTAAAAACGGGCGGCTTCCAAGTCAGTAACTTTACCAATTTATTAAATACGCCAGCCAATTATTGGTCTACTTCTTTATATGCAAGTCCCATAGAAAATATAGCCTATGACTATCTTTCTTTTGGCTTAAATCCTGTACTTCCTCTTCAATTACCTTTTCAACAAGGCAATCGAATTCCTTTATTTAGTTTTGAAAACGGAGGGGCTTGTACAGAAGATATACTACAACTAATTGATATATTCGATCCTGCTTATCCACCTAATCAATCTGGAATTAATGTTGGACAACAAATAACTATTTCTGGTTATCAGTCACCAGATGCACCAATTTGTATAGACCGCACAAGTGTGCCAGATTGTACAGAAACTTGTAAAGTAGATTATAAGATAGAGAAACGCTCGGATGGTCGTTTCCAAGTCAGCATGATACCTAGAGTAACTTATACGGGAGCTTTCGAGAATTATATCTCTACTATGCAAGTAACCGTAAAAGTCCATGCAGGTAGTTTTCAAGTAGCTAATTTAATAGACTTACTACCACAAGTAGGAGGCGGAATTGGCAATATGAATGACTGGGCTTTAACCGCAACCTATCCTAGTCCAGGAGATAATCCAGCATATGACTATTTTTCTTTTGCCTTAACGGACACCGATAAATACCCTTTCATAGCCAATCAAGAGGTGCCCTTATTTACTTTTGAAAATAGTGGGGACTGTACCAGTAGCTTGGTTACCCTTATTAGTGAAGCAGATCCATTTTACCCACCCAATTCTGATAATTCTAACTCTGGACAACAGTTAACGGTTGCAGGCTACGGGCAACCAGACATTCCGATATGTGTATATGGCTCGGGCGCACAAGATTGCTCTACCAATTGTTTTTTTAGTTGTAATGATGATGTACAAGTTTCTTTAGGCATCAATTGTACAGCGGAAATTTTGCCAGATATGTTAGCAACCGCTTTGGACTTAACTTGTCCCGGTGGCACAAAAACGGTGGAGGTAAGAGGTGCAAATAATTCGCTTATTCCTACTAGTCCTTTTGTGGATATATCTCATTTGAATCAAACCTTGAATGTAAGTGTGGTAGATGATTTTTCTGGCAATTCTTGTTGGGGTACCATTATCATAAAAGACAAAACAGGACCAAATATTCGGTGTGAAGATATAATTGTGGATTGTAGCATAGATATAGCTCCTACTAATCCATTAATTGGCTATCCCGAAGCAAGGGATAATTGCTTGGATATAGTAACGAATCTAAGCTTTGAAGATGAAATAAATTCTAGTTTATGTATCGGTAATTATACCGCCGTTGTTAATCGAACTTGGTCGGCTAATGATGGAAACGAACATGGTCATGTAAGTTCTTGTGTGCAACGTATTTACCTCAATCGCTTGCGATTAGAAGATGTACGCTTTCCTATAGATAAAGATGGATTGGATGCGCCTGTATTACCTTGCATCGGCGAAAATATAGAACCAGAATATACGGGTGTTCCATCCTTGGATGGTCATGCTATTTTCCCTAGTTTCAATGGGCTTTGTGAAATCAATGTGGGCTATCAAGACCAAATCGCTACTACCTGTGGAGGTAGCAAACAAATTCTACGAACTTGGACAGCCGTAAGTACTTGCGATGGGGCATTTAGAACCCATGTACAAGTCATCAAATTGGAAGATAATGAAGCTCCAACTATCAATTGCATAAGCGATACCCTTCAACAAAACACCAATCTCCATGACTGTACCGCTACCATCAATTTACCTTCAATGAATGTATCTGATGCTTGTTCTGGCGTAACGGTACACATGCAAACACCTTATGGAGTCATCAATAGCAATGGAGGGATTTTGGAAGGAGCGGAACAAGGCTATCACGATATTGTATATGTAGCAACAGATGCCTGTGGCAATACAGCAGAATGTACCGTCGTCATACAAATAGTAGACGTAGATGGACCAACAGCCGTCTGTAATAATAGCCAAGTGGCCATCGGTCCGAGTGGATGGGTAGATGTAAATGCCAGTACGGCTGATGATGGGAGTTTTGATGAATGCTGTGCAGCTGTTAGTTTTTTAATAATAAGAACAGACCAAGAAGCAGACTTCAGCGAATTAATTTCATTTTCTTGCGAAGATATTGGTAAAACAATTGATGTAATTCTACAAGTAACAGATTGTTTTGACAACAAAAGTCAATGTACAGCTACTATATTGGTCATCAATGATAATTCTTCCAATATACAATGTCCACCCAATGCAACGATAGCTTGCACCGACGACTATTCTGATTTAAATTTATTTGGCGCTCCTATTCTTTTAGATAATTGTGGTAGTCCAAGTTTTGATGTGCAAAATGAGGAGGATTTAGATGCTTGTGGAACGGGAACGATAGCTAGGTATTTTTCGATTTTAGATGGAGGTGTAGTAACAGGTACTTGCACTCAATTCTTGACGATAGAAAATGAATCTACTTTCAATCCTAGCAGCATTGTCTGGCCACATAATTATTTAACCTTAGCCTGCGGTGGCGAATCTTTATTGCCAGCTAATTTGCCAGCAACGTTCAATGAACCTACATATGAGGTAATCGGCACTTGTAATAATATATTTGCTCGCTATACAGATAGTAATTTTGACGACTCTGTTGATGCGGCGGGCTGTTATGAAATACATCGACTATGGGAAGTCATTGATTGGTGTATCTATGATATTGAGAATCCTACAGCAGGTGGAATTTATTCGTACACGCAAATTATTAGCATCGTTAATAATGTACCTCCAACCTTCAGTTGTTCCGATATTACTGCGGCGATGGTAGATGAGAATTGTACGAGTTATGTTAATTTACTCGGAACTGCATTGGACGATTGCACGCCTAGCAATTTAATGACTTACACCTATAGCATTGACCAATATACGGATGGAACAATAGATGTTACAGGAGAGAGCAGCGATGCAAGTGGCGTTTTCCCAACAGGCACGCACCAAATTAGTTTCACCGCTACAGACGATTGTGGCAATCAAAGTGATTGTTTTTTCTCCTTCACCATAGTAGATGATATAGCCCCTATAGCTAAGTGCTTTTTCCCAGATGTGATTATTGTACCTAAAAGTGGAGATTTGGCAGCTGTGCCAGATGCCGCAATTATAGGCCAAGCCTCAACAGATAATTGTTCCAATTTTGAGGATCTAACTTTTCGAGTCAGTCCTACTTTCTTTACTTGTGAAGAAGTAGGGAGTAATCAAATTACCCTGACCGTAATTGATCAATCAAATAATAGTGCCTCTTGCAACGGAGAGATTAGAGTAGTAGATGCAAATAACCTATGCCCAGTGCCTAGAACGGCTATTAATATTAGTGGCAATATCACGGACGAAATTGGGCAAATGATGGAACAAGTTTCCGTGCGATTAGACCATAGCGGAGTCGCTCCTTCTATGACCAATCAAGCTGGTAACTTTCAATTAGACTCTGTACCAGTAGGCTTAGATTATACCATTCTTCCAGAAAGAAACTTTGACCCATTAAATGGGGTATCCACTTTTGATTTAGTGGTACTTAATCGACATATTTTAGGTTTACAATATATTAATTCTCCCTACAAATTGATAGCGGCTGATGTCAATCGTTCTGGTACTATTACCACCTACGATTTGGTGAGTCTTAGAAGAATAATTTTACGCCTCACAGATAAATTCCCCAACAACACGTCTTGGCGGTTTATTATGCGAGATTTCGTATTTGATGATCCTTCTAATCCTTTGGCAGAATATTTTCCAGAGGTCTACTCTATCCAAAAAGCGCCGGGGAATGATATGAATATGGGTGGCTTCATAGCCATAAAAGTAGGCGATGTCAATAATTCCGCCTCTACTACCAGTTTTGTGGAAGGAGAAAGCAGAAGTGCTACTGATTTGTGGACTTTGTTGGTCGAGGATAAAACGTTCACAAAAGGTTCCATTGTAGAGATTCCAATCAAAGCTAAAAATTGGCGACAAATATTAGGTTTTCAATTTGCACTACAGGTAGATCCTGCCTTGGAGATTTTAGACATTCAAACAGGAGACATTCCTAAAATAAACCAAGAAAACATTGGGCTACACTATAAAGATAAAGGGATTATCACAGCTAGTTGGGAACAGGTTGTTGCTACCAAAAACACCTTAATAACACCAACTATCTACACTTTAAAAGTGAAAGTAAATCAGACCATTTCTACCACAGAAGCGATAAGTATTCATAAAGATTTTATGAAAGCAGAGGCTTATCAAGAACAAGTCAACGATTTACCTACTTTAATGGACCTCCAACTAGAAGTTAGCACTACCGCCACCTCAACTGTTCAAACTAAATTATATCAAAACAGACCCAATCCTTTTGGTAAAAATACAGTGATAGGTTTTGATTTAGTGGAGGCACAAACCGCTAGTTTGAAAATAATGGATCTAAGCGGAAGAATCATCAAGCATTATCAAGACTATTTTCAGCAAGGCTATAATGAAGTGCTATTGCAAAAGGAATCATTGCCTAATGAGGGACTCTATTATTACCAGTTAGAAACAAAAAACACTATTGAAACAAAGAAAATGTTGGTGGTGAATTGATTTTGATTTTGATAGAACAGAGAATAGAGAAGTGAGAAGTGAGAATAGAGATAGATTTCGTTTATATATAACGCATCTCTACTCTTGTCAAAATAATCAATAATCCCGACAAGTTTATCCAATGTACGAAAGTAGTGACAGTTTTAAATTTCAAATTCAACCTCAATTTCAATCTCAAACCGTGACGTTGCCCACAAAACGCTGCCAACGTCACGGTTTGAGATTGAAATTGAGGTTGAATTTGAAATTTAAAAAAAACGAAATGTCAACCGACTGAATAAACTTGTCATAATCCCCTCCAATAAAGAATTACACTTAGGCTAATAATTTCGGTTTTTGGGTTAACGCCTCTTACTCTTTCATATATGAGTAAGGGGCCTTTTTTATTTTACATACATATCGCCGATCAACATTTTATCATTAAGACTTGTTACGAAGACAGGTCTTTATCTGTCATAACAGTTAATCTGGTCTTTGGTCGCAACCTGCCAAGTACTAGGATGTTATCGTAATACTTAGGAATACTGGACAAGTTTATCCAGATAGCAAAAGTAGTTGACACTTTATTCAAGTGTAAAGAAAGTATTTAGGCAAACTAAAATAATAAATTAGCCATTTTAGACTGTCCTTTTCTCTTCTAAGAAACCCTAAAAAATGAACCGTAGCCCTGCTATGCTTAATTTTTTAGAATCTCTTAGAAGAAAAAATGACTAGCCTAAAATTGACTACTTTATTAATTTAGTTTGCCTTAGTTAATTCCTAAGCCAAGCATAAGCGTACCAAAACTTGTCCCGATTTCGGGAGACTAAAGACCAATGGCTAAAGTCCAATTAATTACACTGTTTCCTAACTTATTTGAAAAGAAAATATGACAAAGCTTAGAAAAAATCACTCCTTGTTCGATTCAGGTCCATTTATAAAAGCTGGCATATTTGCCGTTTTATTAGCAGGCCTATATTATTTTTTAAGTGATACTTCTGCTAGTAGCGGGACCTATACCGACCGAGAATCGGAATCTATAGAAGTAGAAAATCAGGAAAGAAAAACGGGCAATTATTTACCGAGTTCTCCCAATAGTCAATTGGTGCAACATACTTATTATTCGATGTCTTACAATGAGGAACATGAACAACCCGAATGGGTCGCTTATGAGTTGCGTGCAGAACAATTTAAAGGTAAACGGGTGAAACGAAAGGATAATTTTCGACCAGATCCAAAAGTAAAAACAAAATCTGCTGGTTTAAGTGATTACAAACGTTCTGGTTATGACAGAGGACACTTAGTACCTGCAGGAGATATGTCATTCGATGAACGGGCCATGTCAGAGACTTTTTATATGAGTAATATGAGTCCACAAATTCGGAATTTCAATGGGGGGATTTGGCGGGAGTTGGAAGAAAACACAAGAGAATGGGCGCAAAAATTTAAACACTTATATGTTGTTAGTGGGCCCGTTTTAACGGTGCGGCCTTTAGGAGACATAGGCAGAAATAAAGTGTCTATTCCTAGAACCTATTATAAAGTGTTGTTAGATAATACAGGACCAGAATTAAAAGGTATCGGTTTTATATTAGATAATGAAGTAAGCGATGAACACTTATCTAGATATGCAGTTACCATTGATGAAGTAGAATCGTTAACAGGCATAGATTTTTTTCCAAACCTACTTTCGCCGGAACAAGAAGAATTATTAGAAGGAAATATAGAAATTGGTAGATGGAAATTTAGCGACAAAAGATTCCGTTTAAGAGTAAAAAGTTGGAATAATAGGTAAACAAAATTAGCTTAAAAACGGTACAAGTAATTTTAAAAAAGTAGACAATTATTCAAAATTCGATATTTTCAGTCTAAAAGAGATGGAAAGAATCTGAGTTTAGGCATCTCTTTTCCGACTATTTAAGTCTACTTTTATACTGTTCGTAACCTCTTTTCAATAAACACTCATAAAGAATAAGGTCTTTTAGTATTTTTGACCTCAAATTGAGCAGTTTAATTATTTGATTATAAATTTCTAATTAAAAATATGCTTGCTGCTGAGTTATTAATAAAGAAGCCCATCTTTTTGACAAAATAACTTTTCAAAAGTATTTTTAAGCTACTGTAATTTTCTAAAAATTAGCAAGAGCACTTGCTCAGGAACGAAGGAAAAATAAAATGACTATTTTTTTTAAAAACCCAATCCCTGCAAGGGTTTGAGAACTAGAAAATATAAAGTTATTTTATTCCTATTCCTTACATGTAAGATGGATGAGATTACTAAAAAAATTACAGAGAGATTTATAATGGAGCTAAGCTCATTTTTGCTGATACCATAAAAAGAGTATCTTTAGAAGAACAATTTAAATAGTAAAGTATAGACGGAATACCTAATAGATTTCGGACTATATTGTCGGTCCATTTAGATTGCTAAAGCGCATATTCAGTTTTTTACCCTATCACACATATGATCAGCCCCATTAAAAATCAAGCTATCGCACTTAGGTAGCCTTTCATTTTTATGAACACTTTTAAAAATAGGGATCACTATTATGGATGCGTTTTTCATTAAGCAAAATAATATTTACAAAAAAGTTCCTTTTGATACCGTATTGTGGATAAAGGCAGAAGGTAATTATAGTATGGTGCATGTTGATAATAAAAGATATGTACTCAAAATTTCCCTCAAGAAAGTGATGGAACAGTTACCAAAGAAACTATTTTTACAAGTTCATCGTGCTTATATTGTTTATCTGTCGAAAATAGAGAACATTGATGTTTCAAACAATGAATTAACGGTTAGTGGGCATAAAATCCCATTGGGTAGGAGTTACCGAGATGATTTATTGGACAATTTAGATATTATTAAGTAACGTAATTAAGCGAAGTATCCACGATAATTTCTAGATTAGGTAGTGGTACAAATGTAAGGCATACTTTGAAAGTCTATTGATACCCCACATCTTTTGAAGTGGGGTGTCATTAGACTTTCAAAGTATCCCCTACCTTGGAATTCATTTACCAAAAAATATACAATAGTATAATAGTAGGAAAAGTTCAAACTTACCCGCTGTGCCTACGGGAAGGCGGGTTCAAATTTACAGTCGTGCCTAGTAACAATACTGGTTCAAATACTCACAAAACGTTATCATTCCCATTTATAACAAAGACTCAACTTCTTGAGTAATAAAGCTTATGCAACCGTCTACTGCTAAGAACACGGTTATTCTCTGTGCTTGCGATAATAAGTATCTTTTTTATAAAAAAATGCACTATTTCCATATTTCTTAGTATTTTCATGCAGAAATTCATATTAGGATAATTGTCGAAAATACTATTGGATATAGAAAGAAGCTCTTCTCTCTCTAAATTCAAGTTTACAATCATCCTAGTTCATGTTACTTTTTACTTAAAGCAAGTCAAAAAAGTAAATATTACTCATTGTAGTCATACTAGATTTTGCCAATAATCGGTACCTAATCTTTTGTTATGGTTACTTAGTATTGATTAAAAAATAAATTGGTCTTTTTGTTTTTGAATTGACCTTTTCAAAAACGACCAATTTATTTTTTTATCGGTACTTATCATCAAAATAATAATCATGGGATTACTAGGAGATTTAAAAAAAATAATTTTTGGTGCAACATCAGTCACTAAATCTGCTGCTGGAAAAGTGGCGGAGACTGGTAAGGATGTGGGTGGGGATTTATTAGACAAATCAGGAGATGCACTTAGCAAAGCTAAAGATGTAGCGGGAGATGTAGGCGAAACAGCAATGGATTCCGTTAGTGATATTTTAGCTAAAGCGAAAGAAATTACTGCAGATGTTACAGAAAAGATTCAAGAAAGTGAAGTGGGTGGCAAAATAATGGATACTGGTAAAGAATGGGCAGGAAAAGCGAAAGATACAGCGGGAGATGTGTATGAAAAAGCGAAAGAAAACGAATACTTCAATAAAGCTAGTGAAATGGCAGAAGGGGCTATTGATAAAGCCAAAGAAGTAGGCAGTGATATTATGGATGGTGCAAAAGATACGGCTAAAGATGCTGGTGAGTTTGCTGGCGATGTAAAGGAAGGCGCAAAAAATACCGCACAAAACGTAGGTAGTGAGGTAGCAGATAGTTCTAATGATATTTTTGGGAATGCTAAAAATGCTGCGGCAGGCATAGGTGGTGTAGCTGCTGGACTTGGTGCTACTATTTTAAGTAAAGGAAAAGATGTAGCTGGCAAAGCTAAAGACGTAGCAGGAGATATTGGTGATGGTTTAGCAGAGAATGAATTAGTTCAGAAGGCGGGTGGCGTAGCAGAAAATGTAGGCGGAAAAGTCATCGACACGGGTAAAAATCTTGCGGATAAAGCAGGTAATATTGCAGAAAACGTGGGTGGAAAAATACTAGAAAGTGATACGGTAAAGAAAGCAGGAGATGTTGCAGAGAATGTTGGTGGCAAAATTTTAGATAAAGGCGGAGATGCAGCAGATGCTTTTAAAAATACTTCCGAAAAAATTGGCGGCACTATTTTAGAAAAATCTAGTGGATTGGCAGATGCGGCTAAAGGTGCAGCAGCCGTAATTGGTGGCGGTCTAATAGCAAAAGGAAGTGGCTTGATGGATAAAGCGACAGAGGCTTTAAATAATCCAGAGCAAACAATGGATACTTTAAAGGAAAATGCAAAGGGCTTAGCGGATGATATTTCCGGGGCTATGAAAAAAGGACCTGAATTTTCGGATAAAGTAGGCTATGATGATTTAAAGAAAAGTACATTAGAAGGGACAGATGATTTTTTCTCTAGAGCGGATCGTTTTGCAAAAGGCGATTATCACAACGAAGGAGCAAATAAAGTGGAAGAGAAAACAAATGACCTTTTCAAAAATACAGAAGAAGTTTTAGGCGAAGATGCTGACGATGAACAGGCTTAGTGAAGTATAAGGTATAAGAAGGTATGAAGTATAATGTATGAAATCGTGAGACGTTGACAATCAACTGCTACAAATTCATAATGAGCTATTTTATTTTCAACCTTTCACTTAGGAAAAATTCAAATTGTAATTTCTTAATAGAAAAGCAATACTGACTTATTAGAGCATCGCTTAAAAAAGGAATAATTCGTTAATGGTTTATTTGTTGATATTGTTTACTAGGCACGCTGCTAAACAAATAAACAATATCAACAAATAAACATTTGGAAGTATTACTTCTTAAGGCGACTATCTAATATACTGATTCTAAAAAACGCTTCTCTCTTAAATAGGGAGAAGCGTTTTTGTATTAAAGAACTAGCGTCTAATACGCTAAATTTTGTAAGTGTCTACTTTTTAAGTGTTTTTGTATTATAAGTTTTTGAATCTATAAAACGAAAACATTTTTTACACAAGCCTAATTAATAGCTAAAAATGTGCAAAAATTAAAGGATACCGATTTGTGGATAATCCATTGATTAGTAGTGGTGTTTTAAATTTTTATTTATATTTTCATTTTCACTTATTCTTTAATATTTAAATAGCTGCCGATATAGTTAAACCAAACATAAATTTTTTCGTTCATACACTAGCTACTAAAAAACGTATCAATTATAAATAAATCTTTATTTTGAAAAATGAACTATTTGAAATATCGAATTTATTGTTGATTTTTACAAAATTAATACCCTTTGTTCAAAGTTCTTCTGAATTTTGCCACGAAAGTATTAAGGAACGAATATTGAATAAATCTATACGCTATTCAATTATTTTGTCCTAAGCGCAGTAATCTTTTAAGAGATTACTGCGCTTACTATTTTATCATAGGAAGAAAACTCAGGAAAATTTATCTAAGTCAGGTTGAACAAATAAACACCTGCTTAAAACACATTTCCCCGTGACCCTTCTTTAATCAATTCAAGTTTTGGCATTAATCAAATCTATTTCAGGCATTAGAGGCACGATAGGCGGCTCAATTGGAGATAACCTTACCCCTCAGGATATAGTCAATTCTGCGGCAGGCTACGGTACTTGGGTATTGCAAAAAAATACCAGTCCTTCTATTGTTCTTGGAAGAGATGCTCGAATTTCTGGACCTCTAGTTAGTGATTTGGTTATAGCAACGCTAAGAATGCTTGGTATTTCCGTTATTGATTTAGGTTTATCTACTACGCCAACAGTAGAAATTGCAGTTGTGGAAGAAAAAGCGGATGGTGGTATTATTCTCACAGCTAGCCACAATCCCAAAGAATGGAATGCGCTTAAATTATTAAATAATAAGGGGGAATTTATCTCTGCTCAAGATGGCCAAGATATATTGGATTTGATTGACAATGCTACTATTGAGTATGCTTCTATTGACAAATTAGGCACTTTGCGCATAGATAATAGTTATATAGAAAAACATATCAATCAAATTTTAGCTTTGCCATTAGTGGACATCCCTACCATTCAGGCTAGAGGTCTTAAAGTAGTGGTCGACTGTATTAATTCTACTGGAGCTTTATGCATTCCTATATTGTTAGAGCAATTAGGTTGTGAGGTAACGCTCATTAATGCGGAGCCAAACGGTAAGTTTGCACATAATCCAGAGCCTTTACCTGCTAATTTAAGCTCTTTATCTAGAGCCGTACTTGACAAGAAAGCAGATTTGGGTATTGCGGTTGATCCAGATGTCGATCGGTTAGCTTTCGTTTGCGAAGATGGAGAAATGTTTGGAGAAGAATATACCTTGGTTGCTATTGCTGATTATGTCTTGAAACACCAAGTAGGCAACACCGTCTCTAATCTCTCTTCTACTCGGGCTTTAAGAGACGTGACGGAGAAACATGGCGGCGTATACCATGCTGCAGCTGTAGGAGAGGTAAATGTAGTGGCTAAAATGAAAGAATGTGGTGCGGTAATCGGTGGAGAAGGAAATGGTGGCGTTATTTATCCTGATTATCATTATGGCAGAGATGCCTTGGTCGGTATTGCTTTATTTTTATCTCATCTAGCTATTTATGGTAAAAACGTTTCTTTTTTGCGCAATACGTATCCGAGATATACCATTTCTAAAAATAAAATTCAATTAACGCCAGAGATTAACATTGAACACTTACTAGACAAACTACAAAGAAAATATCAGAATTATCCTCATAGCACGATTGATGGTTTAAAAATAGAGCTAGATAAAGATTGGATTCACCTAAGAAAATCTAACACAGAGCCTATTATTCGACTCTATACAGAAAGTACTTCTGAAGTGGTGGCTTCTAATCTAGCTAAAAAGATACAAATGGATATACATGAAATATTGAAAGGCTAATGGAGAATGGAGAATTGAGAATTCACCGTTCTCAATTCTCCATTCTTTCCCACCTCCGCTGCGCTCTTTCCATAAAACTAGTAAACTTAGCAGGTGCAGCTATATTGATAGCTAAAACTTCCCCTGTTGTTGGATGTGTAAAAGATAAACCTACTGCACATAGAAATAAACCTTTCCCTTTTAGTGTTTTCCCTTCCACTCCATATAATTTATCTCCGACTATTGCATGTCCTAACCCAGATAAATGAATTCTAAGTTGATGAGTTCTTCCTGTCAATGGATACAGATTAACTAAAGATAGATAGTCATCTCTCAGAGAACGTACCGTTTGGATACAATCAAAGTGAGTAATAGAAGCTTTACCAGCTATCGGTTCTTCTATCTGGCCCTTTTCCTTAATCTTTCCCACCACTACTGCCTGGTACTGCTTTTGAATCTGTCTGGTTTCCAGTTGTTGTCCCAAGAACACCCTAGCCTGTCGAGTTTTAGCAATTAATAATAAGCCACTCGTTGCATGATCCAAACGATGTACTGGTTTTGCTATTTTAAAGGCATCTGCAGCGGTAGCAATTTTTAAATTATAAG
>Ga0209828_1002544_pt1 | contig 14982 bp, 15 predicted proteins | sample MaitaG_FD_187429 | JGI IMG/M metagenome (GOLD analysis project Ga0209828, IMG submission 187429) | Marine algal microbial communities from Maine, USA - Maine_Asex2 metaG (SPAdes) (version 2) | ecosystem: Host-associated > Algae > Red algae > Unclassified | place: Maine, USA | collected 2015-01-05 | reverse complement strand
GCTTGGCGGCGCAGCCACCGCGCCGGAGTTCCGTCGGCGAGGCTTGCAGCGGGCAATGCTAGACACGCGCATCGAGATCGCTGTCCGCGACGGCCACGAATTCGTCGCAGCGACTGCGCTTCCCGACAGCTCATCTATGCGCAACCTCGAACGAGTAGGACTGTCACTTGTCGACATCCAGACCGTTTGGAGGCGTCAACTCTGATCAAGTCGTGGAGCTTGAGCGACGCTGATGAACACGGCGTCGGACACTTGCTTTCGCCGCTGGGGTAGCAAACCACGTGTTTGCTCACAGGATCGAGCTAATCGCTTTGAAGCTTTTGAAGCCGGGCCATTGGCGTTGGATCGTGGGGCGATTTGGCCACTTTGTAACAACCGACGGCTACCGCTAGAAGCGCTGCTCGTTCGGTCAGGTAAGAGCCTGATCCGTAGGACCGGGCCACTCGAAGCGTGTTCTGCGCTCCGTAGTACCAGTGGATGAGGGCGAAGTCCCAGGCCGTGGATCCAATGAAGGCGGCACCGAAATCGAGAACGCCAGTTAACTCGGCATCGATCTGGAGGAGATGCTCCTTGTGCAGATCACTGTGCACGAGACCATATGGCCCTCGGCTGGCAGCCAAGATTGCGTCGCGTTGGCGGGCGATCACAGTCGCTATGTCGGGTTCGAGCCTGGCCAACGGGTGAGTTAGGAGGTCCGACCCTTCGAATGGCCACATCTGACCATGAAACCATCGATCGATGATTCCCTCGTTTTCGGTGGTCGAAGATCCTTGCAGTCGATCATTGCGGTTCTCGAGCGGGCCCCAACCATGAGTTGGGAGCGCATGCAGGTCTCGAAGAATGGCGGCAAGCCTGTCAACGAATGACGAAGTCCACTCCGTGTCATAGTCAGATGGGTTTCCTTCAAGCATGGTCCCGATGGTGCACTCAACATCATCCACGGTCTGGGTCTGCCATTGGCTGACCGGGTGTCCACGGTCAGCCAGAAGCTCACCAATTAGCGCTTCGGACCGGTAGCTGGGTAGGCGCCCAGAATTTGGGATGGGAACCCGAATCACCCTTTCCTGATTCTCATCTGCGGTGTACCACGCCTGTGATGATCGGCCCGACGCAAGGTGGTTCATCTTGGCGGTTGAACTGGACACCGGCCGCGCAACTTGCTCAGCTCTCGCTCCGGCAATGATCGTTTGCCACGGATGAGTTGGTGGTAGCTGGTGGGCGAGCCAGGTTCTGCGTCGCGCCTGCAATTTGGGAATCACCGTGGCGGCATCAACATCGTCCTTCGGACGCGGTTCTTTGCTTTTGAACAGCAGCTGCAGATCGGGTGCGAGGTATGGAATGTCATCGTTGCTAGTCAGGACAGCGTCAAACCAGGGGCGTCGTAGCTTGGTATTGCGACGATAGATCCAGTCGTCTGCGTCACCGTCACCGATAAGGATGTCGAGCTCCCACGGCCCATCAGGGCGTCGACGGCACCACAGGTTGTTTCCTGCGAGGTCGGACCGGTCATCGAGTCGCTGACCAAGCCACGGTGTCAGGATTCCATTGGCAGCGATGTGGATATCCCACCCTTTCAGGAAGCTGTACAAACGCGGAGCGTCCCCGCGCAAGATCCCGATATCGGTGTCGTCGTGGGAACGCCAGGCGCTCTCGAAATGCGTCTGAAGCGCGAGCCCTCCCGCTATCCACCACCGGAAATTCGCTGAACGAAACAGCTCAACCGTTTTGTCAACCGTCAGGGGCTCCCACGGTCCCAGCTCCTCAGTGCTCACGAACCGACGCTAGTACCACCAGACAGCCATCCTCGACGGAGTTCTTGCCGCACATCGAATTGTCCTACAGGTCGAGGCGTCGTTGCATGTTCAACCGAACTTCGCCGTAGGGGGCGACGTGGGTCCAGAACAGTGGGGTGAGTCCTCGCCGGTCAGCGTCGGTCAACCGTTCCTTCCAGCCGTGTCGCTGCAGGATTTCTTGGATCATGAGCGTGTTGATGTAGACGAGTGCTGATTGCAGGATGCGCAAACATACGACAGAGAGCTGTTGTTCGGCGGGGTTGTTGGAGGCAATATCGCCGCCGTTGCCGAAGAAGAGGACGTCTTGGCCTCCGTTCCAGGACTCGACAACATTGAGCCCGCCGCCTACTTCTTGTTGGAGCTCTCGCCGGCGGAGGTAGTTGGCGACGAAGATGGTCTTCTCGGCTCGGCCGCATTCGATCATTGCTTGATAGGTGGGGTGTTGTGAGTTGGCTTGCATGAAGCGCCGCAGGATCGCTTCTGTGCTCGCTGTGCCCAAGCGAATGGCGGTTGCGTAGCGGATCATCTGGTCATATTGCTCGCCGATCAGATCCCACCGGATCGGTCTGGTCAGTGCGGCTTGAAGGTTGGGGTAGTTGTCGCTTTGGCCTTTGTCGGGCCGGTAGAGCCGGACGTGGTTGATGCGCTTGATCCTTGGTAGGAGTTTGAAACCGAGGAGCCGGGTGATCCCGAACCCGATCTCGGATTGGCCGTGGGAGTCGACATAGTTGCCGTCGACCTGCATCTCGGTGCCGTGGCGCATTGTCCCCTCGATCATGGCGGCGACTTCTGAGGCAGAACACGAGATGAGCTGGGAGTGAATCGCTACGGACTTCTTCTCGACGTGCCAGTAGATCATCACGCCGCGTCCTCCGTACCGGGCGTGCCATTCGGTGAAGATGTTCTGATCGACTGCACGTAGATGGGTGGAGTCAGATGCAACGGTGCTCGAGCCTTCGCCCCACACGTCTGGGTCTCGCACGCCGAAGGTGGCGTTGGCGATTTCGACCGCGATTCGTTGGCCGATCTCGGCGCTGAGGTAGCGCCGGCGCACATAGCGCAGATCGTTCTCACTGTGGCCGTGATCGCTGCCAGCGACCGACTTGATACCGGTGTTGGTGCCGTAGGCGTAGATCACCAACAGCAGTCGTTCCGCCAAAGTCTCAGCGTCAAGATCGCCTCGGGTCGCGGCTGAGGTGACTTGGCTCAGGCACCCTGAGCGCAACACCGCTTCCTTGAGCATGTCGATCATCGGCACCACACCCCAACTGCGAGCGCATTCAGCCTTAAGCGCTCTCAGATTGGCTGGTTCGGTCTGCTTTTCGAGTGGTGTCAGCTTGATGGCACCGCGTCTTCCACGCTCGGCAATGTCGACCCAGTCCAGATCCGGAATCTGAGTGTTCAGAGCATCAAGTTCGTGACCCATCTCCTCATGCAACTCACCAATGAACTGTGCCGGGTCAAGCGGCTGTCGAAGATCCCGATAGTGATCTGTGCGTCGCGAGTTGAAATCGAACGGGAGATCCTCATCCGGATTGCACCAGCGATTGGCGCCAACCACCCAGATCTCCTTGCACCGCAGCTGCTCTCGTAATGCCTGGAATGTGCAGATTTCATACACCGACCGAACAACCCGCCGGTGCTGGCCTTCATCGTTGAACACCAAGGCTGCCCAATCGCCAACGATTCCTTTGTGAGTCGGGACATCTGCGTCATGGGGCAGGAACGTGGTCCGCGAGTCGGCGTATTCGGCGACGACCTCGAGTGCGTCAAGCACCGGCCGATGTCGTTCATTGTTGCTACGGAACTCCAACACACCCAGCAGCCGGATCAGGCCACGCCGATAGTGATTGCTGTAAGACGCCTTCAACGTTGTCTGCACCGTATGTCGATAGGTCGGCCCGTTCCGTTTGTACTCGGTCACCAGATCATGCAGCGTTGCCTCACCACCACTGACGGCAGGGAAGACGACCTTGCGCACCGGGTCATCCGGTGCTTCAACCGACGCCTGGGCGATCGAGAACAACATGTTCTCCTTCCCAGTCACTCTCCTGAATGCCATCGTTAGATCCTTAGTAACCCGCTTGTCTGCGCGTGCACGTATTCGATGCACAGTCCCAATCAGTAGGTCGACAAGAGAATCGACAATCTCGCCATCACGCTCATGAACCAACGCCGCCAGCAGCGACCAACGAAGCGATTCAGGATGGGTCCACAGATGCGAAGGCGACTCCACAACCGCACGAGAACGCCAACCAGAGACGACGCTCGGAGCCACATCATGAAACAGCTCCGCTGGCAGGCTCACAGCGCGGACCTTCGACAGCCGATCCATCTCCACAAGCAACGAGTCCAGACTCACCGCACCAGGCGAAGCCTTGATCAACGCCAAAACGTCGCGGCCGCCCTCCAAGCCAGCCGACTCATCGCCAACCAAGCCATCAAGCGCCTCGCGAACCTCAACCGATAAACGGCCAGCAACCCGAGCCGTCAAAGCAAGCTCGGCCTGATGCAGAGCCGAACGCACGATCCGATCCTGTCGCGCCTGAGTCGGTGGTTCGATCTGCTCGCTTCGACATTGCGCCAACAGCTCAGAACCCACCCGCCCCGCATCACGCTCGCTCACACAAACACTGGTCGCCAACCACTCGGTTAACCGGTCAGCGTCCTCAACCGTGCACTCGGTAAAGCCGTAGTGCTCGCGGATCTGCGCCCGGTGATACCGGTTCGTCCTACCTGACCATCCATAGTCGCTGAGTTGATCAGCGGCTATCTCGACTTGGCTGGCGACGAGATCCACTGCCTCGCTGGGAAGTTCCACAGCCGCGTCGACGAAGCGACCGTGCAAACCATAGAACTTGAGCAGCACAGCGAACCCCAGCCGAGACGCTCCACGCTTGCCAGCAACGAGCTGCCACTCATCGCCAACTAACGTCCAATCAACTACCAGATCGTCAACAACGACCACCGCGAACCTCCAACCGCCGAGATGGAAGCGATTAGATCAGATCGCCCGCTCGTTTGCCGCTGGTGACACGATGCTTCTATGTCTGTCAAGGACGATCGTTTGAGCGGTCGACGACTGTTCGACCGTCTCAGTCGGTGGGTGGTTTGAGGCTTGCAGAGCGCGACGGCGGAGATGGCTTTGGTTGCAGTGGTTCCCGGTCTCCAGCTGGTGGTTCGCCTGGTGACCTTGGCCGGGGGAAGCGAATGATTACTCTTCGCTGATTCTGGCCGGGCTTGTTGCGGATGAGTTTCGCTCCTTCGCCCGCTGCCACCAGTTCCAGTTCATTGAGGATCCCGTCCACCTTCGAGTCTCGGCATTTCAAGACGACGTCAACATGACGGTGTCCTGACTCACGGCCATTTCGAATTGCCCACGGCACGGCGCGCTTTGATCGAACCTGGAAACTCTTGTAGACGTGATGTTCCACATGCTGATTGTTTCGCTGTTTGCGGGTGGACGTCAAGGGTTGGCCTTGATCAGGCCCTATGTCTGGTTGGGATGTTCGAGGAGGCGCCACACGCTGCGGGCGAGGTAGCGCTTCAAGCATCTCGTCGTCTCACGGTGGGTCTTACCCTCGCTGGTTCGTCGAGTCATGTACTCCTTCGTCTCGGGGCATCATCGCAGGCGTGTGACCGCAACGAGGTGTAGCGCTCTGTTGAGTTGACGGTCTCCACCTCGACACAGTCGGTGACGGTCTTGGTTCTGGCCGGATGTGACTTCGATCGGCGCTGCGCCAGCGAGCCGTGCATAGGCGGCCTCGCTTCGGCATCGACCTGGGTGTGACCATGCAAGATAGAAGGCTGCGGCGGTGACGTAACCGACTCCGCGTTCGGCGATTAGTTGCGGTGCTGCTTCGTCGAGAAGTTCCTTGAGGACTACGTCATGGTCGGCAATCTCGGCATCGAGGAATTGAATTCGTCGAGCGAGCGATCGCATGGCATTGCGGGTGCAACGCTCGGCGATTGGCCGGCTTGAGGTTGCACGAAACCTTGAGCAGCGGCCGACGATCTTGACGGTGCTCAAGCCCCGAAGCTCACTGCGAAGATCCTCTGATGCAGTAACGATGAAGGCCTTCAACTCATTCACTGCTGCGGTGCGCGCTCGGACCGCAGCAGCTCGTGCCACCGTATGAACCCGGATTGCTTCCCGCAGTCCGTCACTGGCTCGAGGAGCGTTGAGCTTGTCGCGACCCAGCGCTTCACGTGCCGCTCGGATCGCGTCGAGTGCGTCGGTTTTGGCGCCGTCCTTGCTTGCTTTGCGCATCGGTCGATCAAAGTCGATGACCAACTCGTCGCTGCTTTGCAAGGCCATGGTCAGACCGCGGCCATAGCTAGCGGTGCCCTCGATGACCCAGGCTCTTTCCGAACCACTGCTGTGGGCGTCAGCCCACGACATGGCATCGCTGTAGCCCGAGCGGGTTGCTGGGAAGCGGTCAGTCCCGAGTACGCCCGATGTTCGAGCGTCGACCGCAGTAACGGTGATTGTGTCGCGGTCTGGATCGACGCCGATGACGTGATCGACAAGCTCTGCCAGCATGAGATAAACCTCCAAGTATGTGAATGTTGGTGCCGGCAGGAATCCGCAATGTCATAACTGTGATGAGTCACACCAAGGTGGACAGGCTTCTGATCAGGACAAACAGCAGGCCAGGCCAGCATCAACGACCACGACGGACAAATCGTGTCCAGTGCACCCAACCAACGGCCGAGGCAAGTTTCTTAAGGGGTCACGTCGCGGTCGCCAACACCAACCCTGACCGATCCACATGACCGGCCCCGACATACTCACAGTTTCTTACCAACAGGCCAAGTCGCAAGAGCGAATGGTGGCCCCGATCGCCGTGTCCCTTGCCCAGGTCGCCGTGCCTCCGTTTCAGGATGGCGTTGCGGGCAAGCCTGGCGACCCGCGACGTGTGCTGTGGCCCCGCATCGTTCATGCCGACGGCGAACCGGTCGGATTTGTCATGTTGGAAGAGCCCACCGCGGCCAATCCCGAAGCGTTCCTGTGGCGGCTGTTGATCGACAGGCTCCATCAGCGCCGGGGAATCGGACAGCGAGTGGTCCAGGCGGTCATCGACCAAGCAGTGGCGTGGGACTGCAAGGCTATTGGTGTGTCGTGGGTACCCGGCGTGGGGTCACCCGAGCCTCTGTACCTTGCCATGGGTTTCGAGCCGACCGGAGAGATCGACGACGGTGAGGTCGTCGCCCGCCGCGTGCTGTGATCTCATTCAGATGTTCGTGACTTCTGGATCATTCCAGAAGTCTTCGAGCTCCACGCCGAGCCCGTCGACGGTGCGATTGCACCAGGCGAAGAAGCCGGTGATTTGATTGATGTCCAGGATGCCGGAGTCACTGAACCCAGCATCTCGCAACGCGTCGATGTCGCTTTTGGTCGACTGCGCCGGGGTGAGCGTGAGCTTGGCCACATAGTCGAGCATGGCTCGATCGGCCTCGGATAGCTCGGCGGTGCGGTAGTCGGACTTGATGGCGTCGACGATCGTCTGGTCCTGGATCTCTCGGAGAAGACCTTCTCCGTGGTGCTGCACTCAATAGTGGCACTCGTTGAGTTGGGACACCGTGACGGCGATCATCTCCTTCTGGCCGAGCGAGAGTTCGCTGCGGCCATGCATCACGCCGTTGTAGAACGTCATGAGCGCACGCAGCGCCGACTGGTTCAGGCTGTGGGCTTTGATGATGTTGTCGACGCCGCCCCAACTGCGCTTGTTGCCGTCGTAGTACTTCTTGACGACACCAGTGGCTTCGTCCTCGCTGATCGTCTTGATCCACGTCATGTCAGTCGGCGATCCAGCTGCCGTGGAAACCAAATGGCACCCGTTGGGGAAGCTGCACGGTGGCTACCGGAGCAGCCGCCACATCGGTGGCGTCGAGCACGACGAAGTTGCTGGAATCGGTGGGCTTGTCGTAGACGTAGCTCAATAGCCAACCGTCGTCTTCAGCGGTCGCTCCGTGGCGCGGCACGAATACCGCCTCGCCGGGAATCTGGGTGTCGCCGAAGTCATGGGCGATCGATGTTCCCGTATCCAAGTCGTATTTGACCAGCGACGAGCTCTTCTCCTCGAACGATGCAACGGCGTAGCCAAATCGGTTCGGTAGCCCCACCAGAGATTCGGCGATGCGGGGAAACTCGACTGCACGATCGTCGAGGCCACGCTCGGCCACAGTGCCTTTTGCCATATCAAACGTCCAGCGGTGCAGAGCAGCGTCGTTCTGAAAGTTGGTGTTCTGGCGCCACAGTTCGGGGTACCTCGCCGTGTCCATCACAATGTGGCCTTCGGCGTCTTCGAATGAGTTCATGGGGTGGAACACGTAACACGGGTCGACATCGAACCAGTTCACGTCGGCGCTGTCGAACGTCGTATCTCCCGTGCTGCGCGGCATGACGCCGACCCGCGCTGGATACTCGTCTTCCCACCGGTACGGCATGCCACCCTGCATGGCCAGCTCGAAATCGAAGATCACGGGTAGGTCCATGAAGATCACATGGTTCTCGGTGATCGAGAAGTCGTGCATCATGGTCGGCCCGGTCACGTCGATGGCCTCGGACTGCACCAACTCGCCGGACGCAGACACCCGGTTGTAGGTCAGGTACGGCTCGGCAAAGGAGTACCCGAAGAAGTGAAGCTCGCCGGTGAGCGGACAGAGCTTGGGATGGGCCGTCATGGCACTCTCGAGCTTGCCGTCATAGTCGTACACACCGATTGTTTCGAGCTCGGGTGACAGCTCGCACGGGAAGCTGGACTCGACCAGCGCCAGGATCTTGCCGGCATGACCAATGATGTGGGTGTTGTTGACGCCGATGGTTCGATCGACGCTGCCGTCGTTGCCGATCATCTGGGCTTTGGGTTCGTTGAGGGCTCGTGTCTGCACCCAGCGATTGCGGTACCACTGCGCTGTGCCGTCGCGCAGTTCGATGCCGTGGATCATGCCATCACCTGCGAACCAGTGCGGCGACCAACCGCTCTGGGGGTTGGCGCCGTTGCGTAGGTAGCGACCCGACAGCTCTTTCGGTATCGAGCCAGTGAGGGTGAGATCGAATGCGGTTACTTCTTCTTGTACCGGCGCATAGTTGCCCCGTAGGTGAAAGGGGGTCTTGGTCTCGGCGGTGTCGGTCATGACCCCATCGTAGTTAGGGGCGCACCCGTCTACCCGGGTCGGGGCGAAACCGACAGATGGCGCGACAGCGTCATCAGGCTCACGGCCGTAAGTCGTAGATGATTCGCAAAGCGCCATTGGCATAGGCGGTGGTGTCACTGACTCGCATGGGCGCAGCGAAGCCGTCGGCGAACAGCGGAATGCCGGCGCCGATGGCTTCTGGCATGACCGTCATGTCAAGGGTGTCGATGGCATTGTCGATCAGGCCGTCGGTTATGACTCGACCACCGCCGAAGACCCACAGTCGCTTTGGAGTGGAAGCGGCGAAAGCGGTGATTGCCTGGGCCGTCGGCGCCGACGAGAACTGCACGTCGGCGCCATCTGGCACTGGTAGCTCCGTGCGGCTGGTGAGCACCATGGTCGGGTAGGCCGACCATTGCCAACCCCACTCGACTGCCTGAAGGTACGAGCTGCTACCCATGATGATGGCGCCGACACCTTCAAGGAACGCGTCGAAGTCGAACTCGGTGATCGGGTATTTCTCCAGGTAGTCCACGTCGCCGTTTTCGCGAGCGACGTAGCCGTCGAGGGTCACCGCCAGGCTGGCGACGATGTCGTCGACCCCAACGGTTGGATTGGCTTGGTTCATGGGCCCACCTCGGTCTCGCGTTGGTCAGTCGCCGAATGCATGACTGCATCGCCAACGCTGATGGTTCCCGAATTCAACAGGCGAAAAATCGTGCCTGCACGCCTGCGCAGCGCCGTCTTGGCGCCGACCCCGATGTCGTCGTCGAGCAGTTTGCACGGCGCCGCAATGCGTACGACTTCGAGCAGTACGTTGTTGATCAACACGTGTTCGCCGGGTCTGGTCGGTATGTCGAAGCCCGACACGGTGATATTGCGCCGGGTCAGGTCGTGGCCGATCGGCGCCGCGAATACGTGGGCTGCCTCGGCGAGATCTTCGAATGACTGCACGCTGACATGACGGTGTCTGGTGCCGTGGTAGCGGTCGCCGACCAGGCCCTTGCCTGCTTCGGCCCGCACGGTATTCACCGACTTCATGGGGATCTTGCGAGCCGGTGAGATGTAGATCGCCTGCACCACTCCCCTGGTTTCGCTGGTCATACCGGCCACCAGGTCTCGGCCATGACCCGCTGGCCGCCACCGAACTTGAGATGGAGCCGTAGGGCCAACCGACGCAGCGGCGAGTCGGCCAGGCGTAGCCATGCCCGGTTGCGACGTCGGGTGTAGTCACGGGTGTAGGGGCACACTCGCACGCACACCGAGCAGTCGCTGTTGATCTTGGACCAGTACGAGAAGCACTTCTCGCCGTCGATGCTCCACTTGCGGATGCCCTTGATGTTCGACTTGTTGTGGCGTTGCGTCGAAGGCGTGTTGTCGGGGATGGCGCGGCTGGGGCATGCCTTGGAACACGCATTGCAGATGTTGCACATCTTGGCCACGCCGAACTCGATCGGCCGGTCCGTGGCAAGGGGCATATCGGTGAAGATCTTGCCGAACCGCACGCTGGTTCCGAACTCGGGCGTGATCACCAAACCGTGCTTGCCGTACTCGCCCAGGCCAGCCTTGATGGCATAGGGGATGGCGAGCGCCGTGTCGTTCATCGACGCAATCGCCGTGTAGCCCAGATTGCGAATGAACTGCGCAACCGTGAGCAACACCACAGCATCTTGGGAATACCCCATGCCGGTGGCGGCCCCGCTGAGCGCCGAGGGCGCCGTATCGATCAGCCGTTCGTCCATGGCCTGACCAATCACGATGACCTTGTCGACTTCGGGCGGCAAAGGGTTTTCCTTGGCGCCTTCTGTGCTGGCCGAGAACCGCTTGGTGTAGGTCCAACGTTCGTCGTAATCGGTCACGCCGACCAGGTCAGCGCCTGCGGTCGAGGCTGCGTGTTTGAGCAGCTTGGTCGCTTCGTCCGCGGTGCCGCAATCCAGGCGTTCTTCGGCGCCATCGCGCAGCATCGACAGCGGATCCAGGAAGCCGTCTCGTCGGTCATTGTCCTCGTACATCTCGGCGAATACATCGGCGACATGCCAGGTGGCATTCCGGAAGGCGTAGTCGAGTTGGCGGAATCCTTTGCCCGCACGCCAGTTGGCCAGCGGTCGACGGTAGGTGCGGTAGAACCGGTCGGCTTTCTCGTCGCGCAGTTCGGTCTTGGAACGTGAGCGACTGAAGACATCGTCGACCTGGCTGAACCGTTCGAAGTCGCCCTGCACGACAAAGCCGGCGCTGCGGTCACTGTCATCGTTGGCCACGCGGACGGGAATGCGCGTTCGTGCTCGCCGGGCAGCGTCGTTGCGTCCGGTGTGCATGGGGCGTCAGTGACCCATGGTCACGCCGAGGATGAATGCACCGAGTGCACCGGCAAATCCGAGTGCTCCGGTGATGCCGCGGATTGCTGGCTTGTCGGTCGACTGGTGCATGGCTGCAGCCACGCCGGTGATCACGACCAAGATCATCTTGATGCCGAACACTGCGTTGTAGCCGGTCGTCACGTCGCTGAGATCGACCGCCAGGATGTTCCAGATACCAGTCACGATGGTCAGCGCGAACGCAGGCCAGGCCACCTTGCCGAACGCCGCTGCCACCGTTTTGGGGGCATCGCCACCGAGCTTGCGCAGTGCAGGCAGTAGTCCCAGCATCACGATCTGCCCACCCAGCCACACGCTGACACCGAGCAGATGCAAGATGGTCCGCAGTTGGTCGGCCCCGAAATCGATCCCTGTCATTGAGCCAGTCAACCACCGTCAAGACGGAACCGCAGAGGTTTCTGAACCGATCGGCGCAAATAGTCGCTCAAACGGTTCAGAAACGTCAAGAAAACACGACGGTGCGATCGAAGACGAGAAAGACCTTGTCCTCGACATGGGCTTTGACGGCGGCCGAGAGCACGTCGCGCTCGATGTCGCGACCGACGATGACCATCTCTTCGGGAGTATCCAAGTGGCTGACGGGCCTCACGTCTTGGGCAATGATGGGGCCCTCGTCCAGGTCGGCGGTGACGTAATGCGCCGTGGCGCCGATCAGCTTGACACCCCGATCCCATGCCTGGTGATAGGGCTTGGCGCCTTTGAAGCCGGGCAGGAACGAGTGGTGGATGTTGATGATGCGGCCGCTGAGTTGCTGACAGAACTCGTCACCCAGGATCTGCATGTAGCGGGCCAGCACCACCAACTCGACGTCATTGTCGGCCACGATCTGGAGCAACTCGGCTTCGGCCTGCGGTTTGGTGTCTGGAGTCACCGGGATGTGGTGATACGGGATACCCGACCGCTCGGCGACCGGTGCCAGGTCGGGGTGGTTCGACACGATTCCCACGATGTTGGCTCGCAGCTCGCCCGAATGATGGCGGTACAGCAGATCGAGCAGACAGTGGTCGTACTTGGACACCATGATCAACACATTGGGAGCCTGGTCGATACGCCGTAGCCACACCTGGGCATCCAGATTGTCCGTCCACGGGCCCAAGGCCGCGCGTAGTTCGTCGCAGGTGTCGATGTCGACATCGAACACCGTGCGCATGCAGAAGGTGTTGGTGGTCGTCTCGGTGAACTGCGCGTTCTCGACAATGTTGGCACCGAGTTCGTGCAAGCCGGTCGAGATCTTCGCCACGATGCCGGGAGCGTCCGCACATCGAAGGGAAAGCACATGTGTCGTCATCGGCCCGACCCTATCCAGGCGGGTGACGGCCGGAAGACGCTATTGGGCGTCGGGTGAGCGAGCCCACATGAGTTCGCTGTTGAATGACAGGGTGTAGTCGGGAATGAACTCGATCACGACGCGGTCGGGAGAATCGAGAAACTTCTGGAACTCCTGTGCCTGTGCTTCTTCTGGTCGCACCCATCGTGCGAACTCGGGATAGAACCAATCCTTCACCGTGCGGTCTTCGTCGTGGATGATGCAGTCGCCTTTGTACGAGACTGTCTTGCCGTTGCCCATCTCCGAACCCACGCTGGTGATGCAGATCGAAGCGCGGTTGAATCGCTTGAGTGCGGGAACACGAGCTCGTGCCCGGGCGCATGTGAGCCAGATCTTTCCGTCCTTGGGCAGATACGCCATGATCACACCGAAGGCCTCGCCCTTCTTGTTGGTCCACATGAACGTGCATTCGCGCTGCGCCACCAGCAATTCGGCCTCGAGTTCGGGGGTCAGCCCGCAGTTGGTGAGATCTTCGTAGCTGTCGAGTTCGGACACGGGCGGCTCCTCGATTGAATGACTCGAACATTAGGACATGGCGACAGCCCGCTTGGCATGCACGACAAGCTGATCGGTCGCAGGGTGCGGAAGAATGCCGGCATGTGTTTTTCCGCATCCTGCTAGCGTCGCCGGTGATGAAGATTCGAATTGGCTATGGGCTCGGAACCGGCAGCACGACAACCGACCCGGTGCGCTTTGGTGAGCTGGTCGACAATCTCGAGCGACTGCGTTTCGACTCGTTGTGGCTATCGGAACGAGTGAACGGGCCGGCGCTCGACCCGGTGGTCGGCATGACCTTTGCCATTGCCCGCACCGAACGCCTCAAGGTCGGCGCCAGTGTCATGGTGTTGCCCGGTCGCAATCCCGTGCTGCTGGCCAAGTCCATGGCCAGCCTGGATCGCCTGTCGAATGGCCGTCTCCTGCCAGCGTTCGGGTTGGGCATCGCCAACGCAGCCGAGCATCAAGCCTTTGGAGTAGCACGCAAGGAACGAGCTGCCTGGTTCAACGAGGCCATGCCACTGCTGCACCGACTCTGGAGCGAGGACTCGGTCACCCACCACGGCGAGCGTTTCCATCTCGACAATGCTCGGGTGAATCCCAAACCAGTGCAAGAGCCGCTCGAGGTCTGGATGGGTGGCGCCGCTCCCTTGGAACTGCGGCGAGTTGGTCGCTACAGCGATGGCTGGCTTCCCAGCTTCAGCACACCCGACGACGTCGCCGAAGGCATCTCGACGGTGAACGGCCACGCGGCCGACGCCGGTCGTGAAATCGACCCCGAGCACTTCGGCGTGCTGGTGGGCTACACCAACGGCGAGATCCCGGATCGCTTGGCCGAGTTCGCCAAGAAGCGCAATCCCGATCGAGACGTTCGCGACGTCATCGCCACTCGCGAGAACCTGGCCGAGAAACTCGAGGCGTTCACCGAGGTCGGCGCCTCGAAGTTCGTGATCGTGCCGCTCGAAGAACCCGCCGATTGGCGGGCCGAACTCGAAGACATGGCCGAGCGAGTCCTTCACCTCGAAAACTAGTGCGCCCTGGGCCGTGCGGATAGCCACAGGCGCAGCAGCCTCCAGCCTCACGTTCCCGCTCTTGATCACAAGCGAACCGCAGGGTTGAAACACTGGGGCCGCTTGGCCGCTGTCAACGTTCTCCCGACGCGAAAGTCCTCGGCTATCGGCTGAACCTCCCCGCACCAAACGGATGGGCAGAAGTCTCTCTTCCTGGTGCGACTCGGCTGGACATGGTCACGTACCCAAATTTGGATGGCTGGTGTGTATGGTGCGTGGCCGCATGAATCGCACACGCATCCCTCGGACCGTGTCCGTGGTCGCTTTTGTCACTCTCGTGGCGCTTGTTCCTGTGTGGCTGGACACATCGGTCGCATCAGCAGCCGCTGCGACCTGGGCCAGGCAGGATTCGCACCTTGCCAAGTTGGTCAATGGCCACCGCGCCGGGGCCGGGCTACCAGCTCTTCAGGTAGACGCGACGCTCACCGCAGGTGCTGCAGACTGGACAGCTGAGATGATTGCCGGGTCGTTCCTCAGCCATGCTGATCCGAGCGTCATCCAAGCCCAGTCACCCAGTGGGTACATCAAAGCCGGCGAAAATGTTGGTCGCGGCAGCAGTGAAGCGTCGCTTGTCGAGTCGTTCATGCAGAGCCCATCGCACCGCGACAACATTCTTGATCCGGCGTTCACACATATGGGCGTAGGGGTCGGCACAGATTTGTCCTCGCGGCGGGTCTACGTGACGCTTCGATTTGCGGCGCTGCCGACTGCGACTTTGGCACTAACGTCTCCCACGGTGGCTGCAGTTGTGTCGACTCCGACAGCGGTAGCACCAACGGTGA
>Ga0209828_1002534_pt1 | contig 15014 bp, 11 predicted proteins | sample MaitaG_FD_187429 | JGI IMG/M metagenome (GOLD analysis project Ga0209828, IMG submission 187429) | Marine algal microbial communities from Maine, USA - Maine_Asex2 metaG (SPAdes) (version 2) | ecosystem: Host-associated > Algae > Red algae > Unclassified | place: Maine, USA | collected 2015-01-05 | reverse complement strand
CGCATTATTTACACCTCCAGCATCACAATCTAAAGTTGCAATTTCTGATGTTGGATTCGCTGCGATGTATGCGCAAATATCAAGGCCATCTTGGACGGCCTGATCACAATCATAATCATCATCTGGATCTGTTGGATCGTCGCCATTGGCACATTCTGTTGCGTTATCTACGCCACCCATATCGCAATCTAAGGTTGCGATATCTGATGTAGGGTTTGCTGCGATGTAACCACAAATATCGACTCCGTCTGCTACAATGCTGTCGCAATCATAGTCGTCGTCTGGATCTGTAGGATCGTCGCCATTTGCGCACTCTGTCGCATTATCTACGCCGCCATTATCGCAATCTTGACTTGCTAAGACTGAGCTTGGATTTGCTGCTATAATGGCACAAATATCATCGCCATTTGCTATTGCTGTAGCGCAATCAGCATCATCGGCTGGATCTGTGGGATCATCGCCATTTGCACATTCTGTTTGGTTATCTACTCCACCCATATCACAATCTAATGATGCTATATTGGAACCTGGATTTGCTGCGATGTAACTACAGATATCTACTCCTGCTGCTACGATACTATCGCAATCGTAATCATCTGCTGGATCTGCTGGATCATCTCCGTTAGCGCATTCTGTCGCATTATCGACTCCACCTGCATCACAGTCTAATGTTGCGATTTCTGATGTCGGATTCGCTGCGATGTATGCACAGATGTCAAGGCCATCTTGTACAGCTTGATCACAATCGTAATCATCGGCTGGATCTGTTGGATCGTCGCCATTTGCACATTCTGTTGCATTGTCTACGCCACCTCCATCACAATCTAGTGTTGCGATATCTGATGTCGGATTTGCTGCTATGTAACCGCAGATATCAACTCCAGCTGCCACAATACTATCACAATCATAATCGTCGTCTGGATCGGTAGGATCGTCTCCATTGGCACATTCTGTCGCATTATCCACGCCACCGCCATCACAATCTTGACTTGCTAAGACTGAGCTTGGATTTGCAGCTATAATTGCACAAATATCGTCTCCATTTGCTATGGCTGTAGCACAGTCTGCATCATCTGATGGATCTGTTGGATCATCTCCGTTTGCACATTCTGTTTGATTGTCTACTCCACCACTATCACAATCTAGTGAGGCTATATTTGAGCCTGGATTCGCAGCTATGTAACTACAGATATCAACTCCGGCTGCTACGATACTATCGCAATCATAATCATCTGCTGGGTCGGTTGGGTCATCTCCGTTAGCACATTCTGTTGCATTGTCTACTCCTCCTGCATCACAATCTAATGTCGCAATTTCTGATGTTGGATTTGCTGTTATGTATGCGCATATATCTAGTCCATCTTGTACGGCTTGATCACAATCGTAGTCATCCGAAGGATCGGTTGGATCGTCGCCATTTCCACATTCTGTTGCGTTATCTACACCGCCCATATCGCAATCTAATGTGGCGATATCTGATGTTGGATTTGCTGCGATGTAACCGCAGATATCAACTCCAGCTGCCACAATACTATCACAATCATAATCGTCGTCTGGATCGGTAGGATCGTCACCTGCTGCACATTCTGTAGTATTATCCACGCCACCGCCATCACAATCTTGACTTGCTAAGACTGAGCTTGGATTTGCTGCTATAATGGCACAAATATCATCGCCATTTGCTATTGCTGTAGCGCAATCAGCATCGTCGGCTGGATCCGTTGGATCATCGCCATTTGCACATTCTGTTTGGTTATCTACTCCACCCATATCACAATCTAATGATGCTATATTGGAACCTGGATTTGCTGCGATGTAACTACAGATATCTACTCCTGCTGCTACGATACTATCGCAATCGTAATCATCTGCTGGGTCGGTTGGATCATCTCCGTTTGCACATTCTGTTGCATTGTCTACTCCTCCTGCATCACAATCTAATGTTGCTATTTCTGATGTTGGATTCGCTGCGATGTATGCACAGATATCAAGACCATCTTGTACGGCTTGATCACAATCGTAGTCATCCGAAGGATCTGTTGGATCGTCGCCATTGGCACATTCTGTCGCATTGTCTACACCGCCCATATCACAATCTAGTGTTGCGATTGCTGCGGTTGGGTTTGCTGCAATATATCCACAAATATCTACGCCTGCTGCGACTATACTTGCACAGTCATAATCATCCGCTGGATCTGTGGGATCGTCTCCGTTTGCACACTCTGTCGCGTTATCTACTCCGCCGCCATCGCAATCTAAAGTCGCTATGACTGATGTTGGATTTCCAGCTAAATACGTACATATATCAATACCATCAGTAATAATTTCATCGCAATCATAATCATCAACAGGGTTCGTTGGATCATCTCCATTATTACATTCTGTCTGATTATCTACTCCTCCTGCATCACAGTCCAAGCTAGCTATGTTTGCGCCAGGATTTGCTGCTATGTAACTACAGATATCAACGCCGGCTGCTACTATACTTTCGCAATCATAATCGTCATTTGGATCTGTTGGATCGTCGCCATTGGTGCATTCTGTCGCATTATCAACGCCGCCGCCATCGCAATCTAATGTTGCAATCTCTGAAGTTGGATTCGCTGTTATGTATGTACAAATGTCTAAGCCATCAGCTATAGCATTTGTACAATTATAATCATCTAAAGGGTTTAGTGGGTCATCTCCGTTTGAACATTCAGTGGCATTATCAACTCCTCCACCATCACAATCAACAAATGCTAATCCACTAGTTTGATCAACCGCAATTAAAGCGCAAATGTCGATGCCCTCATCCTCTGCAGCCATACAATCATCTGATGAGTCAAATGGATTTTCTCCACTATTACATTCTGTGGCATTGTCAACTCCTCCACCATCACAGTCAAGTGTCGCCAATGAGCTTGAAGGATTAGAATTTAAATAAGTACAGAGATCTAAATTATTATCTAAAATTCCTTGGCATGTTTCATTACAAAGGGCAATTTCACTAATCACTACACTACGGTCAAAGCTACATCCGTTCAATGAAATTGTCACGTTGTAAGTACCTAGACTAGCATCAGTGGCATTAGTTATGACTGGATTTTCACTTGTAGATGAAAAACCATTTGGTCCTGTCCAGCTATAGGTAGCACCATTAGGGGTACTCGTCAATGTGAGAGTCACAGCTTCGTCGTAACAAAGTGAAGTTTCTTCAATACTAGGATCTACAGTTGTTACTGGACCTGATAAATCAAATGCTCCAAAACCAGGATAGAGATTTGTTGTTGCTCCTGTACAAGGATCCAAAGAGGCGAAATTTCCACCTCCTTCAAAATATATTGTACCATTTACATAACCAAGTTGACCATAGTAAACATTCTGAACAACAGTATATGCCGATGTCACTAAGTCGAATTGACCAAGATTACTATTACCTGAATCTGCAATTAAAATTACTGGATTCGCTGTTGAGCATCCTTCCCCCGCAGGAACATAGATAATGTCTCCTGCATTGTAAGCTGGTATTGATACTATTAAATTCATTGCAGTAGCTGTAGTACCATCTGGACCTAAAATAACTTCATATATTTCACCAATATCGTCTGGAGCAGGTCCTCCATTGTTTGTATCATCGGAAACATACAGTACTCCGTCGGCATAGGTTGCTCCACCACTTGCAAGACTGAGGTTAGGGTTACCTGAGAGCGTACATGCATTAACAAGTAAAGGCCAACTATCGGTACCATGATCATAGTAGTAAATATTACAGCCATCAGCAATATATGCTAAGTTGTTATCATCATTCGTAGCTAAGTTATTTACGACAACAGGTGCTGCTGAATTTACAGAACATGAATTACCTGAAGCTACATCGTACATTAATAATTCTAAGTTATTTCCATAATAAACGGAAGATTCGCAGTCACATTGACTGATCATAATTTGCGATTGGACAAGGCAAATCAGAAGAACATAAAATTGTGTTTTCCAATACCTTAATTTGTAGTTATACTTCATCCTTGACAACAATTTTTAAGTGAAGAAATATTAATGGCTGAAAATCGAAGCATCTGCCAATAATGATTGTGTTGCAAATAAAGATGAACTCTTGATCGACTATGATCGAGACCAGTTTTAAAATCACCACGAGATGATGAAAATTCCATACGAGAAAAATTTGGTTAAAAAATGAAATGGGAGTGCCAGTAGGATTTACGTGCAATCACATTATGATTAATAAAGGCTCATTCTAGGAATGAGCCAGTGCTAAAGGAAAATGGGCAGGAAAAAAAGATGTAGTATTATGTTTCAAAGGTGTTATTTTAAATACTTTGGAATATCTACAATTAGGCTACAAGTGGTGGTCTTATGCCCTACTTATTTATGAAATTTTAATCGTATGACTATTTATTTAGCTATACAGATTGGATTCAGTTAAAGAAAAAGATAGATGTTTTTCAATATCTAAGTCTAATTCGATTTTTTTTGTTATTGTCCTAGGATTAGATATGCCCAATGGTACTGAGCAATTTGAATATTTTCTTGAGCTTGTGTAAGAGATTGGACTTCAGAATTGTGAATAAAAAAAGGATGATATTCTGTATGAATATCATCCTCTTTATTTATTGATTAATCATTAATCAATGACTATAAGCCTATAGGTATCCCTTATTATCAGGAATTTTTAATTGTTGTCTAATTCTATCAAGGTATTTGTTCTTAAAAAAGTAGTCTCTAATCGTTATAAGTTCGCTAGAAGAAACAGCAGGATAATTGTCAAGAAAATCCTGAACTGTAGATTGTAGTTCTTTGTCTAGTTTGTCCAATTTGGTTCTGAATTGATCAAGTTTACTGTTATCATGATTGAGTAATAGTTGCTCAAGTTCTTCATTGATTTCCATCATTTCAAACAAAAACTCTTGCGGTAATACTTCTTTTTCTCCTTCAACAATTTGATTTTCCAGTTGTAGGATATAAGCAAACCTCTTTTCTTTATCGGACAATGTTTTGTAAGCAATATTATTATATGAAGATTGTTCAAGAGCTTGTGACTGTTCTTCTTCAGATGTATTTGTAAAAAAGTCTGGATGAAATTCTTTACTCTTCTTAAAATAAGCTTGTTTGATTAAAGCTAGGTCAGGAAAGAAGCTGACTGGAATATTATAAAATTCAAAATAATTCACTGTTTAAAATAATCTTGAAATGTCTAATCCAATTGCATAGATCATTAGAATAACCAATAAAAAGAATCCTGCCATTGTCGCAATTTCTAAGAATCTATCGTTTGGTTTGACGCCAGTTACAACTTCCCATAATAAGAACATGACATGTCCGCCATCTAATGCTGGTATAGGTAATAGGTTAATGAATGCTAAAAGGACAGATAACATGGCTGTCATATTCCAAAAGCGCTGCCAATCCCAAGTCGTTCCATACATTTTCCCAATAGAAATAAAACTCCCTAATGAGTCCTTTGCTTTGATTCTCCCTTTAAAAATCTGACCGAAAGCTTTGATTTGGCTGGTGAGGAAACCAGTTCCTTTAGATATACCGGCTGGTACTGCCTCAGCAAATGAATAGTTTTGTGTTTCTGTATCAAACAGATCTAAGGGAGCATATGCATAAAACCCTAGTGTCCCTTCCTCAGATAATTCTGCTGTCAAGTTTACAGTATCTCTCTTATTTCGTAATACTTGTAGCTTAACAGTTTTGCCACGATTCAGGTAGGATGCTTTTTGATATTGATGGTGGTATTGGATTGATTCTCCATTTAAAGAAATAAATTCATCATTCACTTTCAAACCTGCTTCACTAGCTGGAGAGTCATCTGAAACTTCCTTCACTTTCGACGGAACTCTCATTCCAAAAAGTGGTCTTTTCTGATTTGCTTGGCTGCTTAATAAGCCAACAAATTTTTCTGAGATGGGAATATTAACTTGCTGACCATTTCTCACAACAGTGGCTTGCTGAGCATTGTTGATAATGATCTCAGATGCAAAGGCTCCTGTACTAAATTTCTCAAAATCTTTGTCTCCAATTTTTAAGATGTGGTCTCCATCTCTAAGCCCCATATCATGAGCTAAACTATCTACAGCGATACCATACTTAACATTTTCAGCCGGAAAGAACTCTTCGCCCCAATGCCATAGTATCATAGCGAAAAGAAAGAAACCTAAAATAAAGTTGACTGTAACACCTCCAAGCATAATGATGAGTCTCTGCCAAGCTGGTTTTGATCTAAATTCCCAAGGCTGTGGCGGACCTGACATTTGTTCTTTATCAAAGCTCTCATCAATCATTCCAGCTATTTTCACATAGCCTCCCAAGGGAAGCCATCCAATACCGTATTCAGTCTCTCCTTTTTGGACTTTCCATAGAGAAAACCAAGGATCAAAGAATAGATAAAACTTTTCTACTTTAGTATTAAACCACTTCGCAGGGAAAAAGTGACCACATTCGTGTAGTACTATGAGAATGGAGAGACTTAATAAAAATTGTCCTACCATGATTAATGTATCCATATCAGCCTCTTCTTTGTGGTTTTATTAACGGTAATTTTCTTGAATTTGTTTCTAAATTCGCAGCAAAGGTAACATTTCATTTAGCCTTGTGCTAGAAAGTCAAAAAAGTCTAGGGTTTTGATATCTTACAAAGGTGTTGTTGCACTAAAAAATCTTTTACATGCACATGGTGCTTCAAGCAATAATTACTAACTTATTGAGGTATTTTAACTTAAAATCTGTCTAATCTCCACTTCTGTTATTAATAAGATGTTTATGCAAAAACGCCTCTTACAATTATATAATTCGGAAATATGAATTTGTTTTATTCCTCCAGAATTGAAGGAAACTCGGCATATCTGACTGATGAGGAACACAGACATTGCTCCAAAGTACTTAGGTATAAAAAGGGTGATCAGATCTGCTGTACAAACGGCATGGGGATAAAATATCAGACCCATATTCATCAAATTAATAAAAAAGATACAGAATTACACATTGATATTGAACATGTTATACCAAAACCTCATTACAACATCCATCTAGGTATTGCAATGCCTAAGCGTAGTAATCGCTTGGATTTTTTAATTGAAAAATTAGTCGAAATAGGAATTCAAGATATTTCACCGCTTATCACGGCACATTCCGAAAGAAGAAAAATCAATACTGGCAGATATCGCAAGAAAATTATATCTGCTTCGACTCAGTCACTCAAATACCACTTCCCTGTGTTACATGAACAGACTACCTTTAAAGCATTTTTAGAATCCCAGGCCAAACAACATATCTTAGTCGCACATTACGCTGAAGAAAATTCTTCAATTTCTTTGGCGGCTGCAAATCAGAAAAGCATCACTGTATTGATCGGACCAGAGGGCGATTTTAGTCCCACAGAGTTGGCTAAAATTCAAGAATTAGGGATAGAGCAAGTCAATTTGAGTAAACATCGTCTGCGGACGGAGACTGCAGCGATTGTGGCGTGTACACTACTCAATGAGACTTTTTTTTAAATAACAAACTGAGCACTATGCTGGCATCTGCACGTACAAAATTAACAGAGCTAGGCTGCTTTACTCCGAAATTACAAGTTGTTAAGAAGGAAGGTAATAGAAGGATTTATATCCATACACTTGACAGTTTAAAGAACGATTAAAATCGATATTTATCATAAATTTGGTAAGCTACACGTTACAAACGTATATGATCAAAAGAATTATCATTGGATGTGCATTAGGGATTGTTTTCATGTCCTTTGCTTCCATTAAGCCAAGTTTACAATTGGCACTTGTAAAGTATAATGGTGGTGGAGATTGGTATTCGAATCCAACATCGCTAAAGAATCTTGCTATATTTTGTAACCAGCAATTAGGGACAAATTTCGATTCAGATCATGAAACTGTGGAGATTGGTAGTATAGATATTTTTAATTTCCCATTCCTGCACATGACGGGTCATGGAAATGTTGTCTTCAGTGATCGAGAAGCAGAAAATCTTAGACAGTATTTATTAGCTGGAGGATTTTTACATATTGATGATAACTATGGTATGGATCCTTTCGTCCGTATTGCGATGAAAAAGGTGTTTCCTGAGTTGGAGTTTGTGGAGCTACCTTTTAATCATGACATTTACCATCAGAAATTTAAATTCGATAAGGGTTTGCCGAAGATTCATAAACATGATGATAAGCCAGCCCAAGGATTTGGTTTAATATTCGAAGGACGATTGGTTTGTTTTTATACTTATGAGTGTGATCTAGGAGATGGTTGGGAAGATAAGGATGTTCACAAAGATCCACCGGAACTCCGAAGGGCAGCCTTAAGAATGGGTGCAAATATTATTCAGTATGTTTTTGAGGTATGAGAGACCTTGCATGCAAGGTCTCTGTATGAAAAAACATGCAAGGACTCTAATCGAACAGGACATTTTTACTTTTCCTGATATATTCTTTAATGTTTAACCAAAAAGCGATCACTAGGTAGAGGATGATCGGCGATCCCATTGTCACAAAACTTGTATAAATAAAATAGAGTCTGACTCTAGAAGATTGGAGTCCCATTTTGTCACCTAAATAGCTACAAACACCAAAGGAATACTTTTCAATTATTGCTCTTAAACTCTGAATCATATTGGAAAATATCACATTATTCTTAAAAATAGAAATCAATAATCTTTTTATGACTAAATAATTGAATTGAAAATAATATTTTAGGGTTCAGATTATATTAAAATCAACATCTTGAATCCATAAATTTAGATTGAAATTGGATTTTAGTGATATATTTTAGACATATAAATATCAATTCATCAAAAATGAAAACATTAAACTTATGAGTAAAACAAAATTAGAATACATATGGCTTGACGGATATTCTCCAACACAAAATATGAGGAGTAAAACAAAAGTCGTCAATGATTTTGGTGGCAAGTTAGAAGATTGTCCAATGTGGTCATTTGATGGAAGTTCTACGAGACAAGCGGAAGGAGGGTCTTCAGATTGTCTATTAAAGCCAGTTGCGATTTATCCAGATCCAGAAAGATTAGATGGATATTTAGTGATGACTGAAGTTTTAAATGCTGATGGCACATCGCATGAATCAAATGGTAGAGCGACGATAGATGATGACGATAATGACTTCTGGTTCGGATTTGAGCAAGAATATTTCATTATGGATGCAATGACTCAGTTACCGCTTGGCTTTCCTGTTGGAGGATATCCTGCACCTCAGGGATTATACTATTGCTCTGTCGGTGGCAAGAATACACATGGGAGAGATTTGGTAGAGGAACATGCAGATTTATGTATAGAAGCAGGTTTAAACTTTGAGGGGATTAATCAGGAAGTTGCATGTGGACAGTGGGAGTTTCAATTATTTGGTAAAGGCGCAAAATTAGCTGGGGATGAGCTTTGGATAGCTAGATATCTATTAGATAGATTGACAGAAAAGTATGGGTATTACATTGACTATCATCCAAAACCATTAGGTAAGGAAATGGATTGGAATGGATCAGGTATGCACGCTAATTTCTCTAACACTACACTTAGAACAGCGGGTTCGCAAGAGGTGTATGAAAAAATATGTGAAGCATTTAGACCTGTTGTCAAAGAGCACATTGCCGTTTATGGAGAGTTTAATGATCAGCGCTTAACAGGTCTTCATGAAACAGCATCGATTAATGATTTTAGTTATGGCATTTCAGACAGAGGTGCATCTATCCGGATTCCAATCGCAACGGTAGAAAGTGGATGGAAAGGATGGCTTGAAGATCGAAGACCAGCATCTAATGGAGATCCATATAAAATAGCTGGAAGAATCATCAAGACTGTAAAATCAGCAGATGTTTAGATAGCTGAATTATTTAGCATAATACATACAAGCCTTCCTTATTTAAGGAGGGCTTTTTTATGCTTGCACTCGATACATTTTAGAAAGATCACTTCATTCCATAAAGGGCGAACTGACTATAAGGTCATCAATAATGATATATGATGTCACCACAGGCATTGACAGTAGTTCAGTTTCTTGCATGCATTTATGAATGCAATAGAATCCAAAACAGCCTAATCCTAAAAGGAAACAAAGAATGATAAATTCGTTAAAATGGCTTTTGGATACTTGCCATTTGAAGAGGGATACAGTTTTAATGGGAGTAAAACTGTGTTTACAATTATTTGACATACGGTTTTTGGTTTTGATTATGCCAGTTTTTGGGGTTCAGTATACACTGACATAATGATGATCAAATGTAATAAAATATTGATTAATAGCACATTATATTTTATGATTTATTTTAATATGTAATTTGTAGGTTCACTAATGCCCATCTGACATAGGAAGTATCATCCATGGGGGCATCTGACATTGGGGGCATTTGCCACGGGATGCATCCCGTGGCTACTGATGTGTATTCCTTTTTTTTAAGGATTACACATTTTCATAAAAATCTGAGTGAATATGTGCTTTTGTTCTTTCATTCTATAATGTCTTATTGATTATGAAATACTCATCGATATTCTTAGAATCCATTTTTAAGCGTATTTTTAGCCTATAATTATAATCTAATTTGTAGAAAATGGCAGAAGAAAAGAAAAAGCAAAAACAATTGAATATTGAATTGTCAGAAGAAATCGCTGAAGGTGTCTATTCAAATCTAGCAATAATATCACATTCTCAATCTGAGTTTATAGTAGACTTTGTCAGATTAGTACCCAATGTCCCAAAGGCAAAAGTGAAATCGAGAATTATTTTATCTCCTCAACATGCTAAACGACTGATGAAGGCACTCCACGATAACATTAAAAAATTTGAGGCTCAGCATGGTCCAATTAAGGACAGTAATCAGTCGCCCTTACCACCGATGAATTTTACTCCAACTGCACAAGCATAACTAAATTATATCTATGAAGTATATCGCACTATTCATCTTCTTCTTTTTGTCTTTAATTGCCTGTCAGCAGAAACCTCTATTTATTGATCAATATGAATCGAAATCAAAGATGCTGGACTCAAATAAAAAGCAATTAAGACATGTCGTCATGTTCAAATTTAAAGATGATGCTGATTCTGCTGAAATCAAAAAAGTAGAAAATGCCTTTGCTGCCCTACCAAGTAAAATACCTGAAATCAGTTATTTTGAATGGGGCATTAATAATAGCCCTGAAGGATTAAACAAAGGCTTTACTCATTGCTTTTTTATGAGTTTTAATAGTGATGAAGCAAGAGAGAAGTATCTGCCACATCCTGATCATCAAGCATTTGTCGCGATGCTAGGCCCACTTGTAGAGGATGCGATGGTTATGGATTACTGGAACTAGGTAAGTAAATAGTTTCATTAAGAATAAAAAATTAAGCGGGAGATATATCAAATAGATTTTTCCCGTTTTACTTGAGAACAAATTATCTTTATCATGAACAAATTATTTTTTACAGCACTAGCTGTTTTCATATTTTCATTTTCGATATTTGCCCAATCTGATGATACGAGTATATATGGATATAGCACAGAATTCACGTTAGAGCCATTTATTTCCTTTTCATCTTCAGGCTTAGTACTAGAGGGCGATTTTTTACCGAAAGAAAGTGTGTATAATTTTGCCGCAGGCGTATTTGTTGACTACCATTTCAATCCAAGATGGAGTATTAGGTCAGGAATTATATATGACAAAATAGGTGATGGCAGCTTCTTTTTTACTGATGTCAATGGCAACGCAATATCTGATGATTATAATCGCACATATATTTCAGTACCGGTGATGATGAATTGGCATTTTGGCAAACGCAAACGATGGAATCTAGGCTTTGGGGTGACTCAGTCTTTTGGATCAGAAAATGAATTTTTTTCTATTCTTCCTGAGGCTGATAACTTAAAAAGTCCTCTGAGCAGTGCGCTTGAAATTGGCTATTCTTTTCCTGTAGGACCTGGTTTTATACATATCTCTTCCAATGGAATTAATAATTTTTCTAAAACCTTGAGCATATTCACCCAAAGTAGAAATCTGACTTCAGTAGGCTATATTATTCGTGTGTAAGTCTATGTTTAATTGACTTTAATCGAGCTTATCAAAAGAGAGTTCCAGTTTCTTTAGGAGGCACTATACCTAAATGCTTAAATGCTTTTTGACTAGCGACTCTTCCTCTGGCTGTCCGTTGTATATAGCCTTCCATAATGAGAAAAGGCTCATGTACTTCTTCGATTGTACCGGATTCTTCAGCGACAGCAGTCGCGATATTTTTAATGCCTACTGGACCACCTTTGAATTTTTCAATAATAGCAGATAGGATTCTATTGTCCATTTCGTCAAGTCCTGAATCGTCCACATTAAGTGCCTCCAATCCGAATTTGGCAATGCTTTTATCAATCGTGCCGTCTCCTTTTATTTGCGCAAAATCTCTAACTCTTCGGAGCAGAGCATTTGCGATTCTAGGTGTCCCTCTACTACGTCTAGCGATTTCAGTGTTACCATCATCATCAATTGGTATTTCTAAAAGAGCAGCACTTCTAAAAATAATTTTCTTCAAGGTCGGAACATCGTAATAGTTAAGGTGGCAGGTGATACCAAATCTTGCCCTTAGAGGAGGAGTAAGCAAGCCCATTCTAGTCGTCGCACCAACTAAAGTAAAAGGATTAATCTCAATTTGTATACTTCTTGCATTTGGGCCAGAATCAATCATAATATCGATCGTATAGTCTTCCATTGCAGAATATAAATACTCTTCGACTACTGTATTCAGTCTATGAATTTCATCTATAAATAAGACATCGCCTTCAGATAAATTGGTCAGAAGCCCCGCTAAGTCACCTGGTTTTTCAATAACTGGACCAGAAGTAATTTTGATACCAGTTTCCAATTCATTCGCGACAATGTGAGATAAGGTAGTTTTCCCCAAACCAGGAGGTCCATGGAGTAATACATGATCCAAGGCCTCTTCTCTCATTTTAGCTGCCTGAATAAATACCTGCAAATTTTCAACGATTTGTGGCTGGCCGCTAAAATCATCTAAGAGTTTGGGACGTAAGGCGCGTTCGAACTTATGTTCTTCAGTATTTAACTCTTGCTCAGCATCTAAATGTGGATTCTTCATGTTTTGCAGTCTAACTTACACAGTCGTCGGTAGACGCTTTGTAGGTTTAATTAGTTTTTTAATTGAACTGTAAATTAAAGGCATAGTTCTATATCTATATATAGAAATTAAATTCGACGCCTTAACCAAACAAAAATAGTTTAAAGAAATGTAAGATTCTAACATATTTAGTATCTAAAGCCTTCATATACAGCTCTTTTCATATTCTATTATTTTCTTGTATTTGGACAACACAGTAAATGATTTCAAAACTAATGGCATTGGATTTCTGTGGATAGCTACGAATGAAGGCATCTGTAGATACGATTCTCCAAATAATTTCAAAGTTTTAAATAACGATCAATTTGGTTAAAATCAAATCAAATATGGTGCATTCATATTACACATGATGACCATATGTGGATTGGCTCACGTAAAAGTGGAATTAGTCGATTTAATACAATCGACGAAAGTTTCGAAAGGTATGCTGTAGAAAATAGTAGACTTTCTCGAAACAAAGTATTTTTCCCATCCGAATGTAGAAAAGCCTTACATGGTAAAGCCATATTATTAATTTCTCAAGATCGCAATGATGATCTTGGATATTTACTTGGGGTGGAGGTTTCTATTTGGTCATGCCATCTGATTCAGGAGACATGTCATCGCTAAAATTTAGAAAATTTGTTCCTTCAGATAATCTAAATGCGTTTAATCTTTGGCGCGTATTCCAAAATTCTGAAGGTCGATATTGGATAGCGACTCACAAGAGTGGTTTATTTCTCATACAGCTTTCGAATGATGTATCAATAATATTGATATTACACTCGGTATTGAGTAGAGAATGTGAGACAGTTGAATACATTTCTCACTGCTATTCCCTGAATTTAAGATCGTCGGACATGATCAATATGTGCAATATGTCAACCAAAAAATAGCTAAATCAAGCTTTTTTACTGCTTTTTTATACCTTTGCAGCTCTTTTCAAACAAGATTAACAAAATTCAAAATATGAGTGGAACTAAAATTACCCTTAATAGAAGAGGAAATCTAGCTGTACCGAAAGACCCAATTATTCCTTTTATAGAGGGAGATGGCATTGGACCTGACATTTGGGCTGCTGCGCAAAAAGTATTTGATGCTGCTGTAGAAAAAGCATATGATGGCGATAGAAAGATTCATTGGAAAGAAGTCTATGCAGGAGAAAAGGCTAATGAAAAAATGGGTGAATGGTTACCAAAAGAAACAACTGACACAATTGCTGACCACCTTGTGGCGATTAAGGGTCCATTGACGACTCCTGTTGGAGGCGGATTTAGATCATTGAATGTTGCCATCAGACAAATATTAGATCTATATGCTTGTGTAAGACCAGTAAAGTGGTACAGAGGAGTACCTTCCCCGGTGAAGCAACCAAAGTTTGTTGACATGGTGATCTTCAGAGAGAATACAGAAGATATTTATGCAGGTATTGAGTATTTACACGGTACTCCAGAAAATGATAAAGTAAAAGCATTCTTAATCGATGAAATGGGTGTGACAGGAATTCGATTTCCGGATACAGTTTCATTAGGTGTCAAGCCGGTATCAGTAGAAGGGACAGAAAGGCTTGTAAAGGCAGCGATTGATTTCGCTATTGCAAATAAGCGAAGGTCTGTCACCCTTGTCCACAAAGGTAACATCATGAAATTTACGGAAGGTAAATTTAAAGAATGGGGTTACAACTTAGCGAAGGAACAATATGGTGCAGTCGATCTTGATGGTGGACCATGGCAAACAATTACACATAGCAAAGGTGAGATCATCGTCAAAGATGTGATTGCAGATGCATTCTTACAGCAAATATTATTGAGACCAGCTGAGTATGATGTCATTGCGACATTAAACTTGAATGGTGACTATATTTCCGATGCACTTGCCGCAGCCGTTGGTGGAATTGGAATTGCACCTGGTGCTAACATTAATTATAAAA
>Ga0209828_1002530_pt1 | contig 15041 bp, 8 predicted proteins | sample MaitaG_FD_187429 | JGI IMG/M metagenome (GOLD analysis project Ga0209828, IMG submission 187429) | Marine algal microbial communities from Maine, USA - Maine_Asex2 metaG (SPAdes) (version 2) | ecosystem: Host-associated > Algae > Red algae > Unclassified | place: Maine, USA | collected 2015-01-05 | reverse complement strand
GGTTACACCATCGCCATCACAATCTACTGTGCTGGTTACTGCTACGGTTACATCTGCTACGTTATAGTCACATGGATCGTTTGGATTTGTCTCATCTCCAGTATTAGGGATTCCATCTGGACCATTAGTCTCATCAGCGTTAGTCACTCCATCACCATCACAATCTCCCATATCGGTAGCAGGAATAGTAACTAATGACAGATTAGAACTACATGGATCATTTGGATCAAGACCGTTAAGAACTTCATCTGAATTGGTAATACCATCACCGTCACAGTCAGCATTAGCCCAAACACTATTACTAGGGTCTCCTCCAGCAGTTCCTGGATCACACGGATCTGTTGGATCTGATGTTACACCTGCTGGATCTTCTGGAGTTAATGGATTATCAATTCCTGTAGTTTCTTCACAATCTGTTAAGCCATCACCATCTGTATCTATTAATGCAAATGCTGTATTGTTTGGATCGCATGAATCTGCTGGATCTGATGTTACACCTGCTGGATCGTCTGGAGTTAATGGATTATCAATTCCAGTTGTTTCCTCACAATCTGTTAAGCCATCACCATCTGTATCTGTTAATGCAAACGCTGTGTCGTTAGGATCACATGGATCTGCTGGGTCACTAGTACCTGTTGGTACTTCCATAGTTAATGGATTATCAACTCCAGTTGTTTCCTCACAATCTGTTAAGCCATCACCATCTGAATCTATTAATGCAAATGCTGAGTCATTTGGAACACATTCGTTATAAGGTTCTGGATCTGATCCATTAGGTATTCCGTCACCATCACAATCTGCTGCTTGCCATATTGGGTTAGTTCTATCTTCATCATTAATTATACCGTCATCAGCACAAGGATCAAACTCTTCGCCTGGATTCTCTGAACCATTAGGCGTTCCGTCACCATCACAATCTGCTGCTGCCCATACTGCATAATTAGAATCTGTTGTTGCAGGCACTGTTTGATTAGTGACACTACACGGATCTGAAGGATCTGTACCATTAGCACATTCCGTGTTATTATCTTCGCCATCACCATCACAATCTTCTAAACCAATAGGGTTAGTTGGATCTGACGCTAGAACTGCGCAAACATCTGTTGTGCCATCCAAAATATCTGCACAATTAATGTCTATAACTGTAAGTATAGCACATTCTGTTTCTGTAAAACACACATTATCTGGGTGCGTAATTACCACACAGTATTGATTTCCATCTTGGCTTATATCTACACCAGTTAAAGTAAGTGAATCACTTGTTTCACCAGCAATAATATTTGCAGGTATTGTAGGATCTCCTAAATACCACTGATACATAGTAGCTGGAGAGATATCCATAGCACTTGGCCCACTATAATCAGGCACAGTACTAGGCGCTGAACCAGTATAATCTGTTGTAGATGTTGCTGTAACGCCTACTGTAAATGTTGCATCTGAACCACTATTAACCGTTTGATCTGATGGTGGTGTTGAAATAACTACTGCTGCGGATGTTTCTGAACCATTGGCGCCGTTATAGCCTCCAGTAACATCTCCACTACCAGGAGTAATTACTAAACCATCTGAATCTACTACAGTTGCGGTATCACCTAATACTCCATCTCCATCATTATCTGTACCTCCAGACTCGATTACATCACTACAATTATCATTATCACTATCTGTATCAAATGAATCTATAATTCCATCTTCATCTGTATCCTTACAACCTGCAGGAATAAACCCGAAAGCTTCAAACCTAGTAAGTACACTTGATACAGCGTTATAATTTATTGCATAAGGATAAGATACCCCAGTCATGTCAATTGTTAAGAACCATCTAGAATCACTAATTGGCATACCACCTGACTTATAATCTAAGACTGTACCCGAAGTTATAACACTTCCATCGGCGATATTAATAATTTCATTCAATGGATCACTTAATATGGCTGAGTTACCACCAGGCCAAGTTAAAGTAATTTCTTTATTAGCATTTTGAGCGCCATAAGTAGATCCGGGAGCATTGCTACCCAATCTAAGACTAGATAAAATACCATTTTGCGGTTGTTGTAGCGTAAATAATAAATCAAAAGTATTTGGAATATCATTTCCTTCATTCCAAGAAATCATAAGTCCTTCCGTTACTCCTGCTGCAGTTCTATTTAACTTGACTGGTTCTACAGTGCCTGCATTATTAATATTTGAAGGAGATGACAGTGAAAAATTTGTAACAAACGAATCTGCTTCATAGACTCCTGTTATTGTGTTTGTTCCACCACCGCTGATTGCACCTGGTAGAAGTGGGTCACATTCCTGAGAATCTAAAATCCCATCATTATCATCATCTAAATCACAATAATCACTTACACCATCTCCGTCATTATCAGGATTACCAGATGCCACTGCATCACAAGGATCCGGTATAGCACCATCTACGACTACCGTTTCTGTTAGGTCGTCACCAGCAGTTGTACGATCGTCTTGATCAGGCGTGGTTGCAGCTGTAGTTGTATTAGTTATTGTATTTCCATCTTCTCCAACGTTGACAGTAGCAGTAATATTTAAAACTGCCGAAGCTGTACTCACTAAATCTCCGATGGTCCATAAACCAGTACTATCTACATAAGTATTAACTGTACCTCCTGTAGCAGTGGCGCTTACAAATGTTACACCTGCTGGCAACATATCAGTAAGGCTAACATTAGTTGCATCAGAATTACCATTATTAATCACGTTAATCGTGTAAACAATCGTATCTCCTTCCGAAGGTACTGCGTTATCCACTACTTTAGTAGTCACTAAGTCTGAACATTCAATTACCGTATATGGAATCTCTACTACTTCAGAAACACAACCAGTTACCGTGTCTTCAACTATTGCCCAAATGCTACCGTTAGCAGCAAACAATTCTGTTGAAGTCCACACACTTGTTGAAGCAGCAGGGCTTGCAGATATAGTTAATGCTGCATTTTTAAATAGCGACACTACATCATTAGCACCTAAGGTACCGAATGTTACAGAAATGAACTCTCCTGTACAAACATCTAAACCTGTAGCATCAGCAATCGCCGCTGCATCTGGTGCAGCGGTAATTGTAACATCTACCATATCTGTAGAGGTACAACCTCCTGGTCTAGTAACTGTTACTGTATAAGTAATTACTGTATCTACAGTAATGTCTGGCGTAGTGTAAGTAAACGTTGGATCTGCTATTGTTGGATTATCTAAATAAGCTGTTTCTGCTGCTGTTGGACCTTCCCATAAATACGTGTAATCAGGATTATTAGCTTCTCCAATCTGAACCGTTGAACCTAATTCACAAGATGTTACGTCTCCACCTGCAGAACTTAATATTATAGTAGGTATTGCCATAGGCTGTACATCTCCAGAACAAATACAAAGGTTACTATCTGTACTTATTACAAGAATTATAGAACAAACTTGATTAGGGGAAGCAGTAAAAGAAACTGAATCATCTAATGTTCCAGATGCTGGTATTGCAGCTGCTACTGTTTGTGTACCTAATAACACATCTCCTGCGTCTAATAAACCGTCTCCATTTACATCATGATACGCTTCTACAACAGTTCCTGTTGCAATATCAAATGTAGCAGATGTATTAGTAATAGTATAGTTTGCTACTATATCTTCATCTGTTCCGTTAACTGTTGCTGTTGTTGTTGTAGATGCTATAGTTGCAGTTGCTTTTTCAACATCAAAAACATAATCAAACTGACCTGTTTGAACAGTTAATGATGGACAAGTTCCTCCAGGTGCAGTAGCACAAGGCACATTTTGAACTTCATCAATAGTAACAACAGAAATAGTTTTCTCTCCACAAGTAACATAATCAGTAGTACTTTCTTGTACATCAATCGTGTAAGAAAGCTGTTCTCCTGATGCCATACCTGATGGTATTAATAATTTTACAGTATCGCCTCCTGAAACGCCTGGGAATACACTATCAAAAGTAGGACAAAATGGTGTTGAAGTACACACAAATGATGCTGGTATATAAGAATAGCCTTCTGGTAATCTTATTTCTATAAAACCATTAGCTCCTGAGGTTGTAGCTGTAACTATAGTGTTAATTCCAGATAATGTAATTGGGGATCCACAATTATTGAATGATCCAGTTGTAGGAACAATATCATTAACTACAATATAATCTGGTGTTGCTCCATCTATTTCAATATTTTCCGTTTGGGCGATTACAGAATCTCCTGAAGCTGGCTCTCCACATACATCATTAGCATTTGTTGCAACTTGGAAGTTTGTTCCAGCAATAAAATCACAATCTGTATCCATGGAGAATCTTACTCCAATTAAACGCACGTTAGCATCTCCTCCATCATTTGATGTACCGGGTAAACCCATTGAAGGATAATTAGAATGACCTGTTAAATCAAATGTATATACTCCACCAACAACAGTTGCAGTAGCTGGTTCCCAATTTGCAGAACCTACAGGATAATTTACTTCAAAACTACCAGCAGTTGGTAACATACCTACTGATGGTATAATTGAGAACCTATTATCTGTTGTATTACTAGATTGCCTACTATTTACATTAAATTCATACATTATAGGAGCACATAGACTTGTTGGTCCTGATGGCTCAGTTACAGAAATAATCTCAACAGCTCCTTCTTGTGGTGTAAATTTTAGATCTATATCTACTGGTGTACATAATGCTGTAGCTACATCTGAGGGATAATCACCACAATTCCAACCAGCACTAACTTTAACGGTAGTAGGAGTACAAGTAGTATATGAAAATTCTATTTTGTAATCTTTAAAACCACCTACTGCTAAACCTGTATCACTTAGCTCAAATATATTACCACCAGCATATGGTATTGGTGTAATAACAGTTGATGTTGCAATGTCTGTAATATTTAATATCGTTACACCTGGTACATCATCTATAGCAATCCAGTTGTAAGGTGTAGTCGCTAGGCTTGGGTTTGCCAATCTAACATCCCAAGATTCTACTACTTGAGTAGCTTGTATATTTCCTGTTTGATCTGCAAGCGTTAAATCTGGAGGTCTACTATAAAGAAGCGTTTGATTTCTGGTAGTAACACTAGATGTAGCGCCAGCTGCAAATTCTGGGGCACCATAGTGATAAAAGAAATCAATTTTATCTACCGTTAATCTAAGTTGTCTATCTTGCGTTGCACCAGAACCAGTTAAACAATTTGGTTGGGCACGTATAGGTAAATTAAAAGCATACCCATTTGTAACCGTAATTTCTGCTGTAGGCCAATTTCCTGGATCGTTGTAAGTATATACATTACCAACTACCGTATCTGGAGTTAAAGGAAAAGCACCACCTCCTGTATTATTATTTAAAGAAGCGCTGATTAAATCAAGTCCATCACCATAAGATATTTCTAAACTATTAATTTTAAAAGCTGGGCGATATTCATCTGAAAACGCAAAACCTGCAGCATTAAAACGTCGTGCTAAATTAGCTCTCCATACACCAACACCACAACCAGCAGCAGAAGCTGCACTTCTACCATCTAAATAACTCGTACCTATTAAGTACATCTCAGGCACTAAAGCATTACACGTTCTCAACTCTCCAGTAGCTGGATCTGTATTGTATAAAAAATAAGTACCCCCAGATTGCACATCGTTTTGAGGTAAAGAATTAGTAGCGACACTGTAACGAGACGTTACATCAATTATATCACCATCTAAAAGTTGTCCTAAAGGTAGCATCGCTACCGCACTGGTTAAGTCCATATCTATGATTTGATTAGCTCCTACCACACTAGTCGTAAATGTAGTAACATTTGTAACAGTTGCTACTTGTAAACCACCTCTAGTAATAGTGGCATCTATATTAAGTACATCTAGTTTTGCAGTTGCACCACTTGAAGGCAACTCCATACGTAGAAATAAATCATCCCAACCCGTACTTCCCGCAGGAATATTTTGCACTGCTTGACTTGTTACTTCTATATGATCTAAATACAAGGCCCTAGATAGTTGATATGCACTAATATTTGCAGCAACCTCTCTGGTTGCCATGGTACGATCTGTCCAACCTAATGAGTTATCACTTCTTCTAACCACCGGAACACTTGTTGAAGGCCCTCCATCTAAACAAGGCGATGGACAATTAGCTTTCGTTACTAATGTATCACAAGATCTTAAACTGTGACAATTACAACCTGTAACAGTGTCATAATCATAAAGCTCATATTCAATTTGAACATCAGAACCAGCAGAGCAATCATATACTAAATCAAAGGTTGTATACCCAATCGCACTTGTTGGCGACTGTATCACAACATCACTACCGGTTTGAGTAAAGGGATGCGCCACTGGGGATGCATTATTTGGAAACTCTCCAGCATACCATTGCACATTACTAATACCACTAACGCCCGGAGGTAATGTAAAACGATACTCATATCTATGATTTGGATTTCTAAAACCGTCAGTATTAACAAAGTAAGCAGTACTCATTCTAACATTAAATGGTACGCCGTTGTCTATATTAGCTGGTGCATACCCGTTTCCTTGCCAAACTAAAAGCTGGTAAACAAACTGCTGATTTCCTCTTACACCGTTTGGAAACACTCTTGTAACAGGATCACACATTGTTGAAAATCTCATTCTACCTGACTCATAAGCAGTACTTAGGTTAGGTACAGTAGGACAACTAAATGTCGTAGCACAATTAAGACTAAAATCAAGATTAACCATTACTGTATTTCCAGCAGGTAAATCATCATAAAAACCATCACCATCTATATCTTCAAGTCCAGTACCAGCTCCATCGGGATCCATAGTAAAGAAATCTCTTAAATCTGCTCTCCATTGCCCACTAATAAAAGTCGCTGGAATTGGGGCAGAATTTGTTGCTGCAACAGGATCCCATATGGTTCCCCCACTTAATGTTACTAAAGAAGTATCCCAGCCAACACTATTAGTTAGCGTAACACTTTGCACGTTAAGTAATTCTACATCGTACATACCTGCAGCTACCGCATTTCCTGAACCGTTATTAGTATACCCAGTTCTCATTCCAAAAGGCGTACACTTATCTACAAAACCAATTCTCTGTGAAGTAAAACTTGTAAAGTTAGGCGTACCATTTGCCATTGCAATTGAACCTACTCCTGTTTGAGTTTGACACCATTCTGCTGGATCAGCATCACAGCCCCAACCTATACTATAATTTGTATCTGCATTACAAGCAAGTACTTGGTAATTTTCTGTAAATATCAAAGATTCTCCATTACAAAGTTGTTGATCTGCAGTAAGCTGTGCTCCAGTAATAGTGTAAGAATACACATTTCCAACAACAGAAGTTGGAGTAACAACTACACCATTTAAGGTAATATGATCGACACCAACTGTAGGATCTGGAACTATATCTCCACCTGTATAATCCATTGTAAAATGAACAGCATCTGCACATCCAACTGCACCATTTGTTACTGTGAATGTTCTAGAGTATAAACCACCAACTACCGCATCAGTTTGCGACGCTGGCTGAGTAAAAGATAAATCTGGGTAGTTAACTAAATACCCTGGTGAATCCTTAGTTGTTGCTGTCCCTATAGATACTGTTACTTGATCTATAAAGGTACCGCCTGCAAAGACTTCATCTCTAGCAGTACAATTACCAGATCTAGCAATAGTAAATCTAATACTATTACCAATTGCTATTGGACCAGAAACAGCGAAAACAGGAGCAGTTGCTGAACCACCATTATCTGCAATGGTTAAACCTGCCGGTGTACCTCCAATTTTCAAAACAGAGCCAGAAACATATTCTATCCCTGTTGGCAATGTAACCGTAATATCTCCACCAGTTGCTGAAGCTGTTCCAAAACTTACATTAACTGTAAGTAATGAGTCTCCATTACACGCTGTAATATTCTCCGGAGGCGTTGGAAAAGTGATTAAAGATTGCGCACTTAAGTTTGAAAAAGACATTAAGAACACCAATAATAGCGTCATAAAGCTTTTTTCTTTAAAATTCAATTTAGGTAATTGTAATTTTGATTTCATACTAATTTAATTAGACCTATACTATAGGTTATTGTTTTAAATTTATTGCTACTTATTTATTATTATAAATATGATAAGTTTTATAGATTATCGCTCCATTTAAAGACGAAGTAGCATTCATTTCTGCATCAGAAATTCTTGTTACCACTAATACTTTGTAAGTGCTTTCTAATTCTAAAATTGAGTTTTGATCTATTGTCTCTGGATTATCTCCTATTTTAACTTGTGCAAAAACATTTGTAGTAAGTAACAGAGCTAAGAATAATAATATTTTTTTCATTTTAATAATTTTAACTAAAATAGTTGCATCTATTTTTGTACTTATGCGAATGTATTTTTACATATTGTGCTAAAATACATAAATAATCGTTAAAACGCATAATTATTATTTAAATTTTCATTATTATCGATAAATAGTTGTTTTTGACAATTGAAATGTGGGAGTATCTCAGTTGGTAGAACCTCAGCCTTCTAAGCTGAATGTCGCCAGTTCGAACCTGGTCTCTCGCTCTGAAGCTTTATCTAATTGATGACATTTTTTTACGCTAAATATTTTAAAATAAACAACAATATTTTAAGTTTGTAGTGTTATAAAGAGTAAAATCAAAGTAAAGTTTGGGATCAAGCTTCGGTAAATTTATTAAGATTTATTTTATTTCAATTTAGTTAAGGGTGTGTTAGTATCAATTTCGTAGGCTTTTTTCGAATACTCAAAAATTCTTGCTTTTAAACTTCCTTTTAATAAAATATCATTTCCTTTTACCTCAATGTAGCTTCCTTCTCTTAAGCCTACTACTGGCTGCTTATTAAATTTATGGAACTCTTTAATTCGCGGTTCTCGCGTTTCGCCCACATGCTTGCTTCCTTTTATTGGATTTAAATAGTGTGGATTTATATTAAATGGTACGAAACTTAATGTTTTAAAACTTGGAGGATAGACAATTGGCATGTTATTAGTTGTGCTCATTGTTAGACCACAAATATTACTTCCAGCACTTGTACCTAAATAGGGCGTACCAGCATCTACTAGAACAAAAGTGTTTCCGCCACCAAAATAAATACCTTTTGCTTGGTGTATTGCCTCGGTTCGATTTTTAAATAGTTAGTACCCATACAATACGATTGCTTATTAATGAATAATCTACTTTAATATGAAGTGCTTCTCTATTAAAATCATCAATAATATTAAATGTTCTTAAGTTTCTTTTGTTCTCTAAGACGTTGGTTACAAAATCCATACTCAAAGTATGGTTCAACTCATTTGAAACCTCTAGAGATTCTTTAATTCTGGATGGTAGACTTTTTTTTTACCATTCTTCTCAAAGGGAGTCCTAAGGCTACATAAACACGATGTACACGCTAGTGATAAAAGGCTTACATTCTTCTGGTAAGTGACTATAAGCTTTCTAGAAGTATTAACACCGTGTTTACGGCTGATTTGGTTAACACCCTTAGCGTTTTCAAACGCTTTAAAACCTTTGCAATCTGTTGCTATGAAAATTTACTTTTCTCATAATACTGTTCAAAATTAAGGTGTTTATTCTACTTTTAAATAGTTCGGTTTTAAGAGAAGTTTTCAATTAAGGAATCTAAATAAACAAATTAAGACTAAACATTATTAAATTTTACATAGTTTAAGAAATAAATGGTATGTACTATAATATGCTTGAATTGATAAATGGAGATGCAGAATTACTAAAAAATTATTAGATGATAGAAATAATAAATAGATACCAAAATTTGCAGAATACTCTAAAGAACAATTTTTTTATGCTCTAGGAGCAGCACATTTAGGCAGAAATGAAGGCATAATGAGCTTGCTTAAAAAAGCAAGATATAAATTAACTCCAGTACTAGACTAAAAATTTAATAGTTTAAACAATTTTGAGGTTTTTTTATTCTTCACTCTGTCAAACTCTGTTTAAAACAATTTTTTAAATAAAAAATGTGGAAGTTATTTTTTAAAACCGATATTTTAAACAATTAACCTCTGCATTTTAGAAAAAAGAAAAGCAGCATTTCCATAAGAAAACAAAAACATTATAATAATTATGAAGTAAGTTTATAAACAAAAAAGTGAGCTCATTAGAACTCACTTTTTAACTAATCAAAAGTAATAAATTCTGTTTTTTGAATTCAAAATTTATAATTTTATATAATTTTTAAAGGTTCTACCTTCAGTTTTAATTAAAAACAGATAGTTTCCTTTTTCAGAATAATCTAAAACGTAAGCCTTTTGTATGTTTACTAAATTTGTTATTTGTTGGTTGTGTATTAGTTCCATTACGCCTTCATTTTCATAATAAATAGATAACTCTAAAGGACTCGCTTTTAAAGATAGAGTAGATACTATAACAGTGTTTTTCTTGGCAAATACATAAGGTTTAAATATGGTAACCTTATTATCTTTATCAAAACTTACAGTATTATTAGCTATGCTAAACGGAATAACCTCTATTTCAATATCCTTATCAAGTTCAAAATAATAATCACCGTTTGGTAATTTAGTTAAATCATATCCTTTTTTATACTCTCCAGACTCTGTAATGTCTTCTTTATAGAGTATAACTTGGTTAGCATCTTTAATTAATAATTGCTGTCCTTCTTTTACATTTTCTAATTTTAAAAACGTTACTTTAATGTTTTTATCTCCATTTAATAGAGAATCATTACTTGGGTAACTTACCATCGATACTAATACAGCAACAAATAGTAGGTATTTTTGAATTGCTTTTTTCATAATGTTATTTTTATTTATTATTAACACTGCAAAACTATAAGCTAAGGTTAGTTTAAAAAACAGCTATCTTGACTTATTTGTATGCTATTTTAACCTTCATAATGAGTTTATCAGTTGTTAAAGATAAAATAGACAATAAAATAGTTAATTTAGCACAGATTTTTAAAAGGTAAATTAAGTAGTTTTATAAATAAAAAAGTTAATGTTAAATAATAAACCCATATTAGAGAAAATTTCACCTGGATTCGGGAACTCCATTGTGGCTGTAAATAAACTTAAGAAGCGGAAACGAGACCAAGCATTTTGGCATTTTCATCCTGAAATTGAATTAGTTTATGTAAATAAAGGTAAGGGAAGACGGCATATTGGCAGCCACATGTCTTACTTCAATAACAGTCAGTTAATTTTAGTAGGCTCTAATCTACCACATAACGGTTTTGAAAACAGGTTAACAGCAAAAGGAAAAGAAACATTAATACAATTTCATCCAGAGTTTTTAGGGAAAGATTTTTTTAATTTACCACAGATGAATAGTATTTCCTTACTATTAGAACGTGCTAAAAAAGGGTTGTTATTTCAGCCCAAAACAAAGGAAAAAGTAGGTGATAAAATTACAAAACTCCCTAAGTACGAGGGTTTTAAACGTGTGATTAAACTATTAGAAATTCTGCATATTTTAGCAGAAGCAGAAGATTATGTAATATTAAATGCAAATGGTTATGCATTTGAGGCCCAAAGACAAGATAATGTTAAAATAGACATTGTATATAAATATGTTTACAGTAATTTTAAAGAACATATTAGTTTAGAGACTATTGCAGAGCAGGTGAGTATGACTGTTCCAGCTTTTTGTCGCTATTTTAAACGTGCAACTGGGAAAACTTTTACTAGGTTGGTAAACGAATATAGAGTAGTACATGCCACAAAATTACTTTCTGAAAGCCAAATGAGTATAACAGATGTTTGCTTTGAATGTGGTTTTAATAATTTCTCACATTTTAATAAGCTATTTAAAGAGATTACAGGTAATAGTGCATCTAAATATAGAAGTGAAATTAAACAAATTATACAGTAAATAGTAGTCTATAAAATCGAAAATAAACAAATTTACTATAGCTCTCCATAGCATTCTGAATAAACTGATCTAAAAAAACAACCGTGTAATCATGGTATTTTTAGGCTATTATTTTTCCAGTTTTTGTATTCATTAAGTCTTTTAATAGCAATAATTTTTCGTAAAAATTATTAACTATTGGTGGAACAAAGGCTTTTTATTCCGCTTTTGTAATATTACGATTTGGCTTAATATCTGGATTATAAATCGCTCTATCCCATAACCACCATAATTAAAAGTACGTGCCAATACCATAGCGCCAAGCGCACCTAATCGATAGGCATCTTGAACAACTTTTAATTCTAGAGAATTAAAAGTGTTCTTGCTTTTTTGCCAATAGTAACGTCTGCATTGTGAAATTTACTATCTGCTATATCATGAAATAACGAGTCTAAGGCTATTACAAGTGTATCTATAGTTTCGCCTTTAGATAGACGCGTACAATTATTGAAAATACATTAAACATAACACCAATCCTGTCCACCTTATGCAGTTGTTAATTCTGTTTTTACAAATGTCTTTGTGGCTTCAATTAGTAGGTATCTCATTCTTTAAATTATAATTTAGCAGGCTCAACCCATTTAAACTTATATGAGTTTTCTGGAATCTTGATTCTATCTGCTAAGCGTAACATTCTAGAAGGCAGTTTCATTAAATAATCACGAGCTTTTTCGGCATCATCGTTAAGATCTGTAATTTTATCAATGCCCCAACGTTTAATTAGCTTTTCTAAAATTTCAATATAATCAAGGGAAGTATAAACACCAATTCGTTGTGCTGTATTAGAAAACTCTTCAAAAATACTACCAATTTTTCCACCAGATTCTCTTAAAAAATGAGCTGGCATGGTAATTTTTTGTTTCATCATGTATTGAAACGCTAGCATCATTTGGCTTGGATCTACAGCAAAAATACGTTCTACAAACTCGCTATAAGCATGATGGTGTCTCATTTCGTCACCAGAAATAATTTTACACATTTTAGCCAGTTGCTTATTCCTTTTTTGCTTAGCTAATTTAGCTACGCGATTGTGAGAAACGTAAGTTGCTAATTCTTGAAAACTGGTGTAAACAAAGTTTTTGTATGGATCTTGAGCAGTACCAATATCAAAACCATCTGCAATAAGATGTTGCGTGGTCTGTTCTATTTCTCTCATATTTACCCGACCAGAAAGGTATAAATATTTGTTTAATACATCGCCATGTCGGTTTTCTTCCGCAGTCCAATGTTTTACCCATTTAGACCATCCATTTCTACCGTTTTGGTCTACACCTTCAACATCCATTAGCCAAGATTCATAGGTTGGTAGTGCTTCTTCGGTAATCATGTCTCCAACTAAAACTACCCAAAAATCGTAAGGCAACTCTTTAGAGAGTTCTCTAATTTCTTTTACTTCTTCTAAAAAATTTGGGCCTTCAGAATTTGGTAAAAAATCTGAAGGTTGCCAAATAGTTTCTGGCGGAATTAAATATTTTTCAATAAGAGATTCAATATCTTTTTCTAAGAAATTCATCACCTCTAATCTCACATTTTTTAATGACATAATATTATAGTTTAATACTGTTTTTTATTGTAGATTCTACATGCAATAGTAAAGTTTCGATTGAATCGAAATCCAAAGCTTTAATAGGCTTGTGCGCTTCGAAACTTAGATGGTTTCCTATACCCATTGGGAATTTGCCATAACGTAATGTTTTCCAAGAATTATTAATAGTAACAGGTACAATTATTGCGTTAGGAATATATTTTATAAGCGTTTCCAACCCTTTTGTTTGAAACGGTTTTGGTTTGCCATCTCGACTTCTGGTACCTTCAGGAAAAATTACAGCAGCACGGTTTGTTGCTGCTATATAATCACTAAATTTTCTAATGGCAACAATAGCCTGTCTTGGGTTTTTACGGTCTATTAAAGCAGAACCACCATGGCGTAAATTGTAAGATACGCTTGGTATTCCATTTCCTAATTCTTTTTTACTAACAAATTTAACATGGTGTTTCCTAAAATACCACATTAATGGCGGAATATCTGCCATGCTTTGGTGATTAGAAACAATTATAACTGGCTGCGAAGTGTCTAATTTGTAAGGGTTTTTAAAACTATGCCAAGACCCTAAAAGATTAAGACAACGCATTAAAAAAAACTGTAAAAAATCAACGCTTTTTTTATGTGCTTTATAGCCAAACACATTAAAACAAACCCATTGTATTGGATGAAAAACAAGTAATGTTATTCCAAAAAAAAGGAAATAAAAACAAGTTAATGGATAAGCTAATAATTTTCTCATTAATCAAAATAAAATATAAACTTCAAAAATAGAAAAACCACGTTTAAAAAACATGGTTTTTCTGTAATTCTTGGTATTATAAATTTATAATTTTATAAGTCTAGCAATGCTCGTTATATGCATCCATAAGGTTTTCTGCAATTAATTCCGCAGGACGACCCTCTATATGGTGACGCTCTAACATGTGTACTAATTCTCCATTTTTAAATAAAGCCATACTTGGTGAACTTGGCGGAAAAGGTACCATGTACCCACGAGCTTGGTCAACCGCTTCTTTATCTACACCCGCAAAAACAGTAACGATTGTACTGGGTTTTTTATCGTTTTTTAAACTCATTTTTGCTCCTGGACGGGCATTTGCTGCTGCACAACCACAAACCGAATTAACAACTACTAAAGTTGTACCTTCTTTTTTTACTGCTGCATCTACTGCTTCTACAGTGTGTAATGCTTCAAAACCTGCGCTTGTTAAATCTTCGCTCATAGGTTTTACTAATTCTGCTGGATACATATTTTTAAAATTTATTTATTATCATTAATACTACAAAGTTAATCAATTTTCGTGCTAAATCGTTTTTGGGCGTTACCTTATGCCACTTAGGTGTCATAAGGTCAGGCTGTACACTGTATCTTTTTGCAAAAAAACAAAAAGGATGCCGTTTCCATCCTTAACGCACTTACCATTTAAGTGTAACCATAAAAATAAAATTAGAGACAACCTACAAAGTATTATCTTTACATTTCTTAAAAATTAAAGTAAAAATGAACGGATTAAAATGGATTGGTGCCACACTAGGATGGTCTTTTGGAGGACCAATAGGTGCAATAATAGGTTTAGCATTAGGTAGCCTTGGAGATGCTTTTGCATCTGGAAAAGGTG
>Ga0209828_1002523_pt1 | contig 15071 bp, 9 predicted proteins | sample MaitaG_FD_187429 | JGI IMG/M metagenome (GOLD analysis project Ga0209828, IMG submission 187429) | Marine algal microbial communities from Maine, USA - Maine_Asex2 metaG (SPAdes) (version 2) | ecosystem: Host-associated > Algae > Red algae > Unclassified | place: Maine, USA | collected 2015-01-05 | reverse complement strand
TCAATCCAGAGCTATCTGCCATTTCTGATGTTTTGGGAGTTGTTGTTGATCTAACTGATAATAATGTATCATCATTGTTTCTTCCATAATGTTCATGCCCAAAAGGAAAATGTGAAGTGTATTTAGGATTGGTTTTCATGGTTAAATTTCTCAATACAATTATGTTAGGTATGAGTTGTGTTTTAATATCATCTTGTGAAAGAATAAAGTGGGTACGATATGCATCAGGTGCCATAGACAAGCCATATTTAAAGGCCATTGAATAGCCATCAAACGGCACTCCAACACATTCCCATTTGTCGCAATCGGCAGTGTCAATTAGTATCAACTCCTTAGCGGCACCAAATGAAGTATTCCAAGATTTACCAATAAACACATCACTTTCGGCACCTACATTTGCAGCATCAGCATTGGTACCCCAAGTTCTGGTATTGGTTTCGGTATAACTAGTTGTTCCATCACGCCCACCTGATACTCCTGCTCTAAATGCAGCTGATAAGGAGTTTTTAACACTTGTAGTTGTAGAAACTCCTATTCCAGTATTTATTCTAACACCCACAGAGGTCACATCTTGCCTTTCAGCACTTGTACCCAAATTCCATGACCAACCTTGTTCTTTACTTACGGTTGTACCAATTTCTCTGGTTGCAGAACTACCACTACCAGGTGGATCACGTAAGATAAAATCAACTACATCTGGTCCATCCGTAATTAAATGTACTCCTTCAGGTTTTGAAGCAAGCAAATATCCTCTAAAAATGTATTTATCTAAACCACTTGCAGTTGGATTAGGTGTCCATTTTACCAAGGTTTTACCTGGCCTAACCAAATCGAGTGTAAAGGATTTTGTAAAGTTGTATGCAGGTACATTGCTTGTTAAATCATTAGGAGCACTTAATTGAAAGTGATACAACAACCATTTTAAATTGTTCGGATCATTTACATCTTCCAATTTGATTGATGGTGTATCAACATCAGCCAACTCATTGTTGAACAAAAGTCTGCCTTCAGTTGTTGGCACACTATCAATTAATATATTCAAAGGGTTATCCATATTCATATACTCTTCAAACACTTTTATTTGTGCTGTAACCAAACACGTATCACATCTGAATTGAAAAACTGGCCATTGCAATGGATTTTGCAATAAATTTCTTGTTTTGGTAACACCCGTAACTGGGTCGAAATAGCTAGTTGTTGAGTCGCCATAAAATGGGGTAACCCCATCACTAGCCATTACTAAAATTTTGGGATCATTAACATGAATGAAATCGCGCCTTTTATGATATCTAAATGAAGAATCTACCAACACATAATTTGTGCTTGTGTCATAAGCAATTGTATCGTAAATAGTAGTTAAATTATTTAGGTTGGAAACATTCATTAAATCTTGAACTACTCCATTAAAAAGCAAAGGACTACTAGGTACTCTAATACTAGGAATATAATTTATGGCTGGCAATGCAATAGAATATTCTCCAGTACTGTCGTTGGTCAATACCGTATCGGCATAGCAAGCATTTTGAGAAGTGAAAATAATTTCGGCAACTCCAATATTGTTTTTTGTGTTAGCTGGCCCTATTGGTTTACCTGCTTCACGCAAGCCACCAACTGCCCTGCCTGTTACTATTGCAAACGTACTATCAATAAATTGTAACCCTGCTTTATCGGCCTGAAAATCAAATGTACTATCTGGCGGAAAACGACCATCACTAAACGTGTGGTTGGGTTTTTGAATGGAAATAAAGTGCTTGCCTATTGGAACTTGCAAATCAAAATAGCCATTGTTATCGGTTTTAATAGGTACACCGTTTGAAAAAGCAATGTTGCCATCAATAGCGATAAATGCATCAGCAACTGCACAGCTTGATGCAGCACCTGTGTTTAAGTCATAAAAATGTGCATAGCCTTCTAATCTAAAAGAAGAAACATCTTCAAAATTGATGTTGTTGTGAACTGCTGAGCCATCCCCAACAAAAACTACTGTGTTGGTAGGACTAAATTTGTGAGGAGTAAATAAAGGTGAAACTGTAAAGTTTTCGCCTGCACCAACATAAGGTACATAAGCAATATAATCGCCTTGCGCATCAGTATAGGCTACTATTCCAATTTGCCTAGAACTTGGCAAATCGTTTGACCATGCTGTATTGTGACCAGCAGTAAAACTCAAATGGTTTCGATTAAAAATTACTCCATCTTTTGAGTTGTCATATGCGTGAGATCCAAATCCCTCATTGAAACCCCAGTAGGCAAACATGTCTAACTCATCAGGGCGTAACGTTCTTGAATGGTCTCTAAATATCTCATTGTCAGTTTTAGATGCATTAAATACTCTTACTTCTTCTAACAAACCTTTGTAACCATTTCCTAATATTAGCATGCTCACTGGAGTTAAGGCTGTAGCATTTTGATAAACACTTGCCTCCATAATTCCATTTACAAATATTTTTAATGAATCGGTGGTTTTTACTACAGAGAAACCATTCCAAGTATTGTACCATGCAGAATTCCAAGGAACGCTAACTATTGCAGGTGCGCCACTGGTAATTAACTCAAATTGCAAGGTGTTGGTAGAATTATCATACCCAAAACTGTATGAAGAAGGAGAGCTTACAAAATCCATGTTTGCGGGATTTGCGGTAGGTTTAGCCCATAGCTCAATTGTAAACTCGTTATTTACATTAAAATCATTGTTAATGTTTGCTTGAACAGGATAGGCTGCTCCATTAAATTGAAGACTTGAACCTGAATTGTTTCCAACATTTTCAATATAAATTTTTACACTATCTACAGGAATGCGACCACCACCACTGTAATAAGTTTCGCCACTAATAATACCGGCATTTGATCTAAAACCTATTGCTTTAGCAGGGTTTGTAAAATTTGAAACGCCAGCACAATTGCCTTCTCCTAGGATGGTATATTCGTATAAAACTCCGGCACTTGCCAATTGATCAATATATATATTACTACTTGAAGAAGTTGGTGTGGCTATTAAAGATTGATTGGGATCTCCTAATATATTTCTATAAATTCTATAATTATCTATTAGACTTGCATTGCCAGTTGGTGCCCAAGTTAACTCAACCCTATCGGTATAATATCCTTTGGACGCTTGCATTGAATTTGCATTCAGTAAATTTGCAATTGGCTCAAACAAAGTATCGGTAACTGTTCGAGCACCTGCAACACCATTTGGCACACAGGTATTTATTGCATAAATGGTATAAACGTAGGGTAAACAATTTGCAGCTGTACTATCAGTAAAGCTTGTTTCATTTGCATTTATATTAAAATCTTTTGATGTAATTCCACCACCTTGTAATTGTGCAGTTCGTTCAATTAAATACTCCGTTTCATCACTACCGTCTGTCCACGTAAAATTAAAATGGGTGCCACTTTGTGAAATGGTTAAATCATTGGGTGGAATAGGATCTGCTAAAGAAGAGCCAGTAGCTGCAGAAGATTTTGGGCTTGGGCCACAATTGTTATAGGCTATTACAGCCAAATCATAAATGACTCCTCTTGCCAGCTTTATGGTAGTATTGGTATTGGTAATATTGGTGGCATAAACAGCTCCTGTATTATCGTCAACTATTTCATAGTAATCTACTCCAGGAACTGTATTCCAAGAAGTAACAATGGTGCTATCGCAACTATTGTTACTAGCGTCAAAATTTATTGGTGCTGTAGGAAAATCTTTTTGATTTCCTGTTATTGGATTTGTCCAATCAGAATAAAGGCTGCGCAAAAAATTGTTTTGAAATCTTCTTCTAAATCTTATTTCATAATCATAGTCATCTCCACGAATTAAATTAAGAGCATCATTATACGTTGTTGCTGAAATAGGAACGGTTACAATTGTTGATCCTGGAGACGTTCTTTTTATTTGAACATACTCTGTAAAGTTTGCGTTATTGCATGTTAAGTGATTTGAAGGAACTGCCCAATTAAGCTCAACATGATTACAATTTGTTGTTGATGCAGTCAGTTGAGCAGGAGGATCAATAACATCTATTGTTATTGGTCCTAAACTTTGATCAATATCACAATCATTATCATCATAATCAGCAGTAAATTTAAATGTTGCTTCTCCGGCATCTAATATGTATTGAGGGATAATTCTCCATTCAGCTTTGATGCTATATTGTTGGCCATTTTGAACCATTCCTCCATCAGTACCTTTAGGATCGTTGATGCAGGATCCACCAGAACATGTTAGTGGTGGCAGCGCGACTGCTCCATTATTATTGTATGCCCAAACTTTATGGTCGCCTCTCGGGTCATAAAGCACTGAAGCATTATTGTTATGTTTGTATAAGTTTATTAAAGCTGTTTCTCCCCCAAGGCCATTTATATATCTCAATTGAAAAGATTGGACCGTTACGTCATTTGCGTTATTACTTACGTTGTAGTAAATAGGTATTTCAAATGTGAAGTATCCTCTACATTCATCCCAAGCGATTGTTGGTGCCTTAGAACCTCCTGGGCACGCCTGGGCACAGAGATGAATACAACCTATTATAATTGTTAAAATTAAGAGAGTGATTTTTAGAATAAAGCTTTTCATATTTAAAGATTTTATATCTCAAAAATATGATTGAAGCCTTGTGGAGACTAGCTTTTAAACACCTTTTGAATAAGCGGTTATGGGTTAAATTAAAATGTACATTTGGAAGCCATAAACGGTGGAGGGGAAAAAGCAAATTCACTTTTAAAAAAGAATTACTTGACTGAGAATGTCCAAATTAGAACCCACCCCAGGCTTGCCACTGGCAAACCTTGCCCCTCCAATCCCGAAAGCTTTCGGGAGGGGAATTTTAACGAATACCCATTAACTTATTAAACTCTTCTTTTCGTCTGCGTGCCACGGGTATTTTGATTTCATTTTCCATCACAACCGTACCGCCATCTGCCTTCAAAATTGTTTTAATAAAATTTACATTTATGAGGTATGATTTATGGATGCGGTAAAACTCTTTTTCAGATAATAAACCGTTAATAATGGACAAATTTTGTGTTGAAACTACTTTTTCGCCATTGTTTAAATTGAGGTAGGAATAATTCACATCAGACTCAACATACACAATTTCAGATTTATCAATTATATGAAAACTGTCCATGGTTGAAATAACCAATTTATTGAATTTCTTCTTATCCAAATGTTCAAACATTAACTCCAAACGTTCAACCTTGTTTTTAGAAGCAATGGCACTAGTAGCTTTATCTACAGCCGATTTTAATTTTTCTGAATTTATAGGTTTAAGCACATAATCTATGGCACTGTGGTCAAATGCTTTTAAAGCATACTCATGATGTGCGGTAACAAAAATTACATTAAAATTTATCTCTTCAAGCGATTCTAAAACTTCAAAACTCAAACGATCTTCTAATTGAACATCAAAAAAAGCTAAGTCTATATTTAGTTTGGGAAGTATTGCCAACGCCTCTTCCACATTGCTAGCGGTTGCAACAACATTTACATCAGGACATTCTTCTTTTAAATAAAAACTAAGTGTTTTTAAGGCATGTTCCTCATCATCTAATAAAAAGCAATTAATCATTATAAAGGCAACATAATTTACTTACAATATAGGTAATGTTACTAATACTTTTGTGCCTATTAAGCTTTTAGGCTCATTACTGCAATCAAAAGTTTTAACAGACATTTTACGTTTAAACTGTTTAGATAAGTTTTCTAAACGTGTTCTTGAGATTTTAGTGCTCATTGATTTGTGTTTCTTAGTAGTATGGTTTTTGGATGCATTAATACCCTTGCCGTTATCGGTAATTATGCATTGTATCGTATCATCATTTAGTAGTGAAAAGCCAATTTCAATTCGTCCTTCTTTTACTTTACGTACCCCATGTATTATGGCATTTTCAACATAAGGTTGAATAACCATTGTAGGAATTTTCATAACGTCTTCTTCAATTTCGGTATCCATCCTAATTTCAAAAGTAAAATTATGGCCAAACCTTAACTGCTCAATTCGTAAATATTTTGTTAAGAATTCCACCTCTTTTTCAATACTTAAACTAGCACTTTCTGAATTTTCGAGTATGGTGCGCATTAGTTCTGAAAAACGAGTAAGGTGGTGTGCTGCACTTTTTTTGTTATGGTGTAATATTTGATCATGAATGCTATTCAAAGCATTAAAAATAAAGTGAGGATTCATTTGAGCACGCAATGCCATTTGTTGAAACTCCATTTTTTCCAATTTGTGTTTATCACTTTCTTGTTGTTTTTTTGCCAACTCAAATTTTGCTTCCATTTCGGCCAGGACTCTGTTCCTATCTTTTGAACTAACTTTGCTTTTAAGGGCATGAAATTTCTTATGAAACTCTAAGGCTTTTTCAAACTTTTGATTCACTTCATAAAGATTCACATAGAGTTCATAAGTTTGTATCCATTTAGTCTCGTCAGAGTCTTGTGACAAAAATGTCTCTAATTTATTGAGGTATTGTTCTGTTTCTTTAAAATTCTTTAGATCCAAAGATGCTTTTGCCATTTGCAGATATACCGTAGAGACCAATTGATGTTCATGCTTTTCAATTAATCGATTAACGTCCAACTGTTTCATTAAAGCCAGTGCTTCTGCTTGCCGATTAGTCTTAATCAATAGCTCAGCTCTTATTGCTACTAAGTACCCAAAATATCTTACTGAAGGAATTTCAGTGAAAATGTCGTTAGCAATTTCAAGTTCTCTTTGCGCCTCATCAAAGTTGTTCATTTCAACTAATAGCTGAGCAACTTGTAACGTTGCAATACCTATTGTGCGGGGCATCTTACATAACTTAGCATACTTTTTACTTTCTTTTGCTGCTTGTAATGACTTCTCAACCTCACCCATTTTGAATAAATTTTCGCTTAACGTGTGATACACGTTTCGCAAATTTGTATGATTCAATTCAGTTTCTTTTTTTAACGAATCCTTAATTACTTCATTACCCAATGCGATTGCTTCTTCTGTTTTGTTTAAGTCTGAACATGTTCCCATTAAAACTGACTTATAGTTGTTGACCATCTCTAAAGCTCCCGATTTGTCGGCATAGCTAATCGCTTCCTTTTGATATTTGTAAGCCAATTCAAAATTGTTTTTTGAACTTTCAATATATCCTAAGGCACTAATAATACTTCCAACACCATGATCGTCATTTATCTCTCTTGCCAACTGCAATGCTCTATTCCAAACAGGAATGGATTTATCCATAGACTCCTTGGTCATATATAAATATGCCTCTGAATAAAGCATAGAAATTTCATATTCCTTATCGTCAATTTGATGCAAAATATCCTTTCCGATTTTCAACCAAGTATAGGCTCGTTCATTTTCATTTTTGACAAGGTAGCGCACTAAGAATCGCATCTGCCGTTTATGCAAAGTCAAGTCCTTTGCTTTTTCCATTTTTTCAACAATGGAATCTACATTGGTTGAGTTGATTCGTACGGCCTCTTCTTGCATGATTTGAAGTTACAAATTAAAATAATTTGAAGTTGCTCATTTTCAATATTTATTAAGCAAAAAAAAAGGAAATCAATAATTGATTTCCTTTTGTATAATTTAGTTTTAATTATTTATGCATCAATATTCGCATACTTAGCATGTGTTTCAATAAACTCCCTACGTGGTGGAACTTCATCACCCATTAACATGCTAAAAATACGGTCTGCTTCAGCTGCGCTTTCAATGGTGACTTGCTTTAAAATACGTGTTTCAGGGTTCATGGTAGTTTCCCATAATTGCCCCGCATTCATTTCACCCAAACCTTTATAACGTTGTATTGACACACCCTTTTCTTCTTCACCACCTAGTTCAAATGAAGCTTTTTTACGCTCATCATCATCCCAAGCATAAATGCCTTTTTTACCTTTTTTAACTTGGTACAATGGTGGGTTGGCAATGTAAATATGTCCACTTTCAATTAATGGTTTCATTTGACGGAAAAAGAAAGTTAGAATTAAGGTAGTAATATGACTGCCATCTACATCCGCATCACACATAATAACAATTTTGTGATAACGTAATTTTTCTAAATCCAGCTCCTTCTGCTCATTGGGCATAACGCCTGTTGCTGTAAAAATGTTCTTGATTTCCTCATTGTCGAAAATCTTATGATCCATTGCTTTTTCAACGTTCAAAATCTTACCTCTTAATGGTAATATTGCTTGAAAATTCCTGTCTCTACCTTGCTTAGCAGTTCCACCGGCAGAGTCTCCCTCTACCAAGTACAATTCGCAAATGCTTGCATCTTTAGATGAACAATCGGCCAATTTACCTGGCAAACCACCACCTCCTAAAACTGATTTACGTTGCACCAATTCACGTGCTTTACGTGCAGCATGACGCGCAGTTGCAGCCAAAATAACTTTTTGGATTATCACCTTGGCCATCTTAGGATTTTCCTCTAAATAGTTATTTAATGCTTGCCCAACAATGGTTTCAACTACACCTGTTACCTCTGAGTTACCTAGCTTGGTTTTGGTTTGTCCTTCAAATTGTGGCTCAGGCACTTTTACTGAAATTAAAGCTGTCAATCCTTCTCTAAAATCTTCTCCTGAAATATCAAACTTAAGTTTTTCGAAATATTTGTTCTTTTCTCCGTACGATTTGAAGGTTCTAGTTAAAGCTCTTCTAAAACCTGAAACGTGCGTACCACCTTCAATGGTATTAATATTATTTACGTATGAATGCACATTTTCGCTATAACCAGTATTGTATTGCAATGCAATTTCACAAACTACTTGGTCACGCTCACCGCCAGAATTTATTGGCTCTTCAATTAATGCTTCTCTCGTAGCATCTAAATATTTTACAAATTCAGACAAACCACCTTCTGAATGGAATGTTTCAGTAATAAACTCTCCTTTATCATCTTTTTCGCGCTCATCAATTAAAATTAACTTGATACCTGCATTTAAAAATGAAAGCTCTCTCAACCTGTTTGCCAATGTAGAATAGTTGTACTCTGACACTGTAAAGATTGACTTATCTGGCATAAAGGTTACAATGGTACCTGTGCCTTTAGACTTGCCATCTTCTTTAACATCAAACAATGGCTTACCCTCACTGTATTCCTGCACAAATACTTTACCTTCTCTATGCACTTCTGCTTTCAAGTGAGAAGACAATGCGTTTACGCAAGAAACACCCACACCGTGCAATCCACCCGAAACCTTATACGTATCTTTATCGAACTTACCACCAGCGTGCAAAACGGTCATTACTACTTCTAATGCCGATTTTTTCTCCTTTTTGTGCATGGCAACAGGTATTCCTCTACCATCATCCGTTACCTTAATTGAATTATCTGGCTGAATAACAACTGTTATCTCTGAGCAATGACCTGCCAAGGCCTCATCAATTGAATTATCAACGACTTCATAAACTAAATGATGGAGTCCTTTCGTCCCTACATCTCCGATATACATTGCTGGTCTTTTCCTAACGGCTTCTAACCCTTCTAATACCTGTATATTATCTGCTGAATAATCTGATTTAGACATACTTATTTTTTCACTGTTTTATTAGTATAAAATTACTTGTACGAATGTACGATTTTTAGCTTTGAAAACATAGCTGAAACGCTTATCTGTCAATAGTTTATCAACATTTTAACCACATAGCAAAAGCGGTGTAAAACCCTATGTGTCAAGTGCTTTACAATAACAAAAATATATTGTGTAAAAAATGACCCCAAAAGTTGATAAATTATTGGCTTTAGGGCACCAATTATTACAAAAAAGTTGTCTTCTAACTATCCAAATAAATGCGTTACTTTTATGAGCTTAAATACTTTATCAGATGAGATTTTCTATCTTTTTACTTATTGCATTGATCGTTTCTTCATTTGTTTATGGCCAGCAAGTTTATGACCATAGCCAATATATGTTTAACAACTTAAGCAATAACCCTGCGCTAGCTGGGAGTAAAGAAAATACATTGGCTACTAACGCAAGCTTTAGACGACAGTGGGCTGGCATGGAAAATGCACCCACAACCGCACTTTTATCGGTTCATGCGCCTATTGCATCAATTAATAGCGGAATTGGTGGAGTAATATTTACGGATGTTACCGGACCAACTCAAAAAACTGGTTTGCAATTGGCTTATGCCTATCATTTGACGCTTAACGATAACGCAACATTGGCGTTGGGTTTAGGAGGTTTGTTGATACAAAACAAAGTGAACTTTAGCGAGTTGGTTTTTGATGAGCAGCAAGACAATGTAATTTTAAATGGTGATGAGAGCAAAATAGGTGTTGATTTTAATGGCGGTTTGGTAATTTTTGGTGATAATTATGTTTTTGGAATGTCATCATTGCAGATTTCTGAGTTTCAAAACAAGTTTGAAGAAACCAATTTAAGAGCACTATCTCAATACCGCAGACATTTAACCATACATGGTTTATACAATTTTAATGTTAGTGATAATTTTGACTTGGAACCATCAGCCCAAATGAAATATGTTATTGGAGCTCCAGTTCAATTTAATATTGGACTAAGAGGAATTGTTAATGACGTTTTTTGGTTGGGATTTGGATACCGCAGTGATGATGCTATAAGTGCATTGTTAGGTGTTACTATTAAAGAAAAATTTCATGTTGGATATAGTTATGACTATACCACTAGCGCTTTAAATAATGTTAGCAATGGCTCGCATGAAATTATGTTGGGTTTTGACCTTAACTTAGATAAAGCAAATAGATAGCTATCAAATATTTATTAAGTATTGCTTTATTGGTGCTGCTAATGGCAACTTTTGCATGCAGCAATGATAATAGTGAAAATGATACTAATCCAACCTCTACAACCAAGCGCACATCTAGCTGGACTGAGCAAGATGTAGCATTTCATGTAGACTATTGCAACAAAATGATGAGCCAAATGCAAGGGCTTGACATTGATGCAAACATGTATTGCAAATGCTTTATAGATACTGTAAAATACTATTACACTTCAGCTGATGTTTTAGATGCTTACAAGCAAGAAGTAGACTTTAGTAAAATGTGCCTTAAGGAACAGGGGTTTTAAAAGTTTATAAAGAGCAGGGTTTGTAAGCGGCCCTTTTTTCTCTTTTTTTGAACAAATATTTGAGAAATAGGTTTGGAGTTTACCATAATGTTAGCATGCCAAGTCACATAGGTTCAAAGAATACAAAACTCCTAACACTTTATGTGCATGACCGGTTGAAATAAATATTAATATCAAAGTGAAAAGGGAAGGCTACACTATTACTGAATAGCTAGTGTAAGTTAGTCATATTCTAATCGCAATTAGAGAATAAGCGGGTAGCTCATTTCTTTTCATTTTCTGGAATCAGTAATGAATAACTTACTTTGAGATTGTTGCTAGTACCATCCGCATTTTTTGATGCTTTAGTGTAATTAGACCATTTTCTACCCCACCGGCTAACATAAGTCGAGTTTTCAGCTTTTAAGGTAGTTTGAGCATAAATTTTTCCCTTATACCATTTTTTTGAGTTGCTTTTCTTACTACTTGAATTACTTAAAAATTCTAACCCCACAAGTATTCCTTCTTTTGGCACCAAAATATTATATTTGGTTAAATCAACTCTAACCTTTGTTCTTCCTTTCGATACTGTTAGTACTATGTTTTCGTTGCTAGTTAAACTATTATTGTTATTAATTGCAATTTGTTTGAATTCTAAAATTCGCAATGCTATTTCACCCTTTTTTCCCGTATAATTATTCAAATAAAACTCAACGTTTTTTAAATAACCAATTTTATTTGATGTAAGATGATAAACCAATAATGTACCTTGCGATCCGGTAAAAGAATTATGTTCATTTTTCTTATTGTTAAAAACCTCTATATTAAATTGTTCTGGTAAAATGGTGAGGGTATCAATGGAAAATGAGTTTTGTTGCAATACTATTGTGTCTAATACTTTATTATTTTTAATATTATTAGCACTAATTACCATACGCTTAAAGCCAATAAAAGAAAACATCAAACTATCATTGATGCTTTGTGCATTAGATAGTAAAAATATACCATTTGAATCGGTATAGACACCAACATTCCTATTTACATAACTTACGGCACAAAACTCAATAGGGTGGCCGCTGTCATTAACAACCACCGCCCTATATTCCTTCACAATTTGTGAGGGACATAAATTAAAACCGACTAGAAAAAGTATTGAAATAACAAGTTTATACATATCTAGCGCTAATTAAACAAATTTTATACCTGTTTTAAACTGTAATTAAAAATCAACACAATCAGTAGTACTTCCACCTCCAACTCTAATGCCAAAAAAGTAAGTAACATAAAAGGTTCTCAATCCAACTTGTCCAGGTCCACAATCGAGTTCATTAACCCCAATTTCGCGAGTTTTTTCTTTCCCAAACAATTTCCAAGCATTGGCATCATGCGGCATAGCAATAAATACCAAGGTTACTAGTGCTACTATCAAAAATTTTAATTTTTTCATCTATATTGAGTTTTAGAAATATAAAAAATTATTCATAAATTATTGTTTGAGCTTATTAAAAGTTGCTAATCAACTTTTTAAATTTTTATGAACCCGCCCTTGATTAAAGTATATGATTCTTAAAACCATATTTCTTTAGTAGATCATTATTGGATAGTAGTATAATATCCAGATTATTAGGAAAACATCAGAGGAAATTAGGTTAAATTGGAAAGTCATACTAGCTAATTACTCGTCAGCCTTAAGGCATTCTTAGTGGAGCAGGTAAATTCAGATATTTCAGTTAACACTATTTTTTAAGTACCCCATTATTCAATCCAAACTCTTGTGCCAAGACATTGATGTCTTCAGTTCCAGAGGCTTTTGTAAAATTTTCTGCTACTAACATGATGGCAAATCGATTCTTAGTGTAGGCTGGAAGGCCAGCGCGCTAAAAGCAGCGTATTGGATGCCACTAAGTTTTTTTCAGAACATCATGTTTTAAACCGAACTGTTGTGCAAATTCAGTAATGTCTTTAGCTCCATCTGCATTGCCCGTAGCCTTAGCAAAATTTTCAGCCAACGTCATCATGGTTTGGTAGGTAAAGTGATTCATTTCTTCCACCATCATTTTATTGGTCCATAAATTAATACCAAAAGCCACATTCTCATCAGGATCCCAAGCCGAGAAAACAAAGGTCTTGCAATTTTTTGGCTTTTGTACTTCAGAATCACTTGCCTGCCATTGAATATCATCAATTTGCTTATTGGCATTAAATGTTACCTCAATTTTTATCGTAGACTTTTTACCTGTTTGTTCTGCCATTGCAAAAATTTAAGAATTTTTAAGAGTTTGCAAAGTAACAAATAGTAACTATTGCCGTTAGATATTTAATGAAAAAGTATTCAAATTTTTCTGATAACAATTCTGCTTTTAATGAACGGCTAGTTGGCATGCTTGCCGCAACTATTGGCTTGCTAGTTGTAATTGGGTTTTTCTTGGTAAAAGCTATTCACTTTCTTTTTTAGCCACTATTACTTTTAAAGCATTGGGCATCATTGTAAAAGTAGCAGGACTTGTTCCCAAAACCTCACCATCAGTTTCTAACATAGTTTGAGGTTTTGCTGTAACGGTTATTTTTTTTGCTCTATAATGATGCGCTTTCCTATGCTCGTAAAGCTTCATGTTGTACAAATATTTAATGCTGTTTAATGCCTCCATTAGATTGAGTTTTTCAAACAAGGTAACTTCAAACAATCCATCATCTGCAATGGCTTTTGGTACAACTGACATGCCTCCACCACTATATTTACATATTCCAATATTTATTGACAAATAATCGTTTTCAAACTCCAACTCATCATCTAACACCACCTTGCAAGGCTGCGGTGTAAATTGATTGAGGGCTTTCATTAATCCTGTAAAATACAATACATGGCCACTCACACCCACTTTAGATACACTAGAAGTTTCTTTTGCAATAAAAGCATCAATAGCCAAGCCAGCTACATTAACAAAGTATCTTATGTTCTCAACCTCATTAGCCATATAATTCACCACACCCACATCATGGCGTATAAAGTTTCCTTCTAAAATTGTTGCAATGGCTTGCTTTGGTTTGTTTGGTATGGCATGCATTTTTGCCCAATCACTTCCAGTGCCTATTGGAATGCATCCCATAGTAATTTTGTTGAGTGGGACTTCCTTTTGTTCCATTATGCCATTAACAACTTCATTGATCGTACCATCACCGCCCACTGCTGTAATTAATGTACAATCTGCCTTTATAGCAGATTTGGTTAATTCAATGGCATGTAAAGGGTATTCAGATTCCAAAAACTGAAAATTAATGTTGTGCTGCTTAAGCAAAGCCTTGATTGAATCAATCTCAGTTTTCACTTTGCCCCCTCCTGCATTGGGATTAACAATTATGCCCCACTTAGCATTGATCATTTACGTATAAATTTACCAGCATCTGGGTCCCATTCCAATACTACTGTTTTCATTTCATTTTCAAAATGTTTTGGCACCATTTGGCCTTGATTACAAATGCCAATTCGTACGTCATTTTTATACACTTTTGATAAATCTAAATCATAGCCCGCCACTTGATAAGTCTCTTCACCTTCAAATGCGGCAGCACTTTGATCTTCTTCTCTATAAAAATTGTAAAAGTTTAGTGATGGAAATACATCAGGTACTTCTTCATATTCTGAGCCATTATAGTTTAGAAAATAATTGGTGTAAATGGTACAACCTTCATTTAAAACGGTGTTAGAAATTGCCAATATAAAATTGTTTTCAGTTGGCAACAAACTGGCTTCAAAAAGACCATGTTTTATGGCAAAATACCTAGGAATATCAGTAATAGAATCATATTGCGTAGGATCGCTAAACTCAAACTGTCCATTCGTGAAATTTTTATATTTTTTCGGCAAATTTTCCAAATAGTATTGCATGCTTCCTTCATTAAAAGCGACAAAGTTTTTAATCTTACCACTCTTTGTTAAGGCATAAACACTCTCTAAATATTCTGTCTCTGCTGGGCTAGATTTTAAGTGTTCGTAAACTTCATAAAACTCACTTACTCTAACATCTGTGCATTCTATTTCGCCATAAAATGTACCGTA
>Ga0209828_1002521_pt1 | contig 15075 bp, 10 predicted proteins | sample MaitaG_FD_187429 | JGI IMG/M metagenome (GOLD analysis project Ga0209828, IMG submission 187429) | Marine algal microbial communities from Maine, USA - Maine_Asex2 metaG (SPAdes) (version 2) | ecosystem: Host-associated > Algae > Red algae > Unclassified | place: Maine, USA | collected 2015-01-05 | reverse complement strand
AAGATAGTCAAGCTTTTAAACATTTGAAAATTTATAATACATATTTTATTTAATTCATTTTTCATTAGAATACATTTTAAACTAACGTAAGAACACAAAAATTTTTAACCATGAAGAATTTAATTTTAACATGTACAAATAAAACTACAAAGGCCTTTTCGCTTTTTGTATTTGCGTTTGTAGCATGCCTTAACCTCAGCGGACAGACAGAATCTGTTACCATAGACGCTCCCGCAGACAATAGTCAATATTGTGCAGAGCAGCAGACCATGGTTACATTTATGGCGACTGCTCGAGATGCAAGCGGAGGGATAGTTTCCTCAAGCTTGCTTAACTGGAATTGGGAAGGTCCCAATAGTTTTACATCTACACAATCGCAACCAAGTCTGACTCTTGACGATGAGGCCTTCGATGGTGATTATATGGTAACTGTGAGCTACCCTAATGGGGCAACTGCATTTGATACCGTCACTTTAGTAGTGAATGAAACTATAGAGATCCCGTGTCCCGATCCAATTATTATTACTCCGAACCTTAATGGACCTATGCCATCTTGTGATAAGGACCTATCCTTTACAAGTTTTGTAATAGATGCTGTTAATTGTCCAGGGCCTCCATACACCTATCAGATACTATTTGTAGATGAAGATGGGACAGCAAGGCTCGCTGATAATGGAAATCCTGTCCAAGGAACAGTCCTTAATTCAGGTAGTCCTCAGACAATAATGCCAACTAATGCTTCGTATTCTGGGTTGCCATTTGGATTTCATACTCTCCAAATCAATATCTTAGATAATGGTGTGATTGTACAACAATGTCTAGTGGAGGTGCAAGTATTAGAAAGTATCAATAACTTGGCTTGTAACGACCTTGTAAATGTTACTATGACAGACGCTTGTGAAGCGATAATTACCCCTGCTATGATTTTGCAGGGAGATTACTGTTTTGATGAATTTATAATAGACTTAGAATTAACAACTGATTCTGAAGTCACTTTTAGTGATACCACTCAAGTGACAATTAATCAGATCGGGCTATACAATGTAACTGTAACTGGTCAGTCAGGATTAAGTTGCTGGGGGCAAGTATTAGCAGAAGATAAATCTTTGCCAGAGTTAGATTGTAGTGATGTATCTATATTCTGTACGGAATTGGGAGAGGCAGCACCTGGATCAGTGATAAGGGGATTCGATAGAGGAATTGTTTTCGATGAGATAGTACCATCCACTGCATCAGGATCTGGAATGTTGAGTCTTCCATTTGACCTAACAGAAATATCTGGACAGATCACTAATATTGTTGTGAATTTCGAAGCTGAGATAGATTCAGTAAGTAATTTAGAGCTATTATTAGGGACCCCTTTCGATACGATTACTTTACTAAACTTAGGAGAATTTAGAGAGTCTTGTGATAATTCAAACATTAATGTATGCCTCTCAGATGCTGGAGAATTAGAGTACTCAATGTTCGGTTCGCCAGTAGTATGTAGAGAAACTTTAAATTCTTTCATAGGAAGCTTTAGACCATCTACAGCATTTAGCTCATTATATGCATTTGATGCAGAGAATCCTTCTGTGCCGTTTCCTAATAGATTTACATTTATTGTAAGAAACGGTAGTACTACAACTCCTATTAATATTGTGGAAGCAGACTTACAAGTAACAACTAATGAAGGCACATTCTTAACTTCTGCGGAGCTTGTACAATCAGTAGGATGTGATACAGCACCAGTTATTACATTTGAGGATGACGAAGTAGGGCAGAACTGCGAGAATGATCTCTGGACAGTAATAGAGAGAACTTGGACAGTCACTAATCAGAATTCTGGTAGATCGGAGAATTGCGTACAGACGATTAACGTTAAGAAATTTAATATAGATGAGGTTATCATGCCTAAGAGTTTTGATAACATAGATCAGGAAGCATTGACATGTGAGAATGCAACATTAGATACAGGCGTACCTATGTTACCATTTGGTAGAGCCTTAGAAGACTGTGGTAATTTCCAGATGACATCGAGTGATCTATTATTCAGTATATGTGGTCCTGTTGCAAGTAAGACTGTAAGAACGTTCTCATTATTAGACTGGTGTACTGGTGAGATCACAGAATATGATCAAGTAATTAAGATAGAAGACAAAGAGCCTATCGTGGCAACATGTTCTCCAGATGATCTTGCTCCTGCTGATGCTGATTTCTTTGAGAATGTATTAGGAATCGAATTGTCTACGATGTCTACGATGCCATATTTGACTAATACGAATCCTGGTACTTGTAGAGGAGATTGGGAATTTGTTCCACCATTAACTATAGATAATCCTTGTGACGATGATATAACATTTACACTTTCTTATAGATTAGCAGATCCTGATGATCAGTTTAATCCAGATCCTAATGCCATTTACATCGATGATAATGTGGTATATGACGCTAACGGTTTTCCTTTGAGAATCACAGACTTACCTGGTAATCAGGTGACATGGATAAGAATTGTAATGGAGGATGAGTGTGGTAACGAAGGACTATGTTTCTCTGAGGTATTCGTAAGAGATAACGTAAGACCTAATCCAGTATGTGTAGAATTCACAGTGGTCGCATTAGGAGATAATGGATGTGGATACTTACCAGCAGAATCAGTAGATAACAACAGTTATGATAACTGTGGTGTAGAAGGATTCTTAGTGAGAAGATTAGGTACAGGAACATTTGCAGATCAGTTAGAGCTATGTTGTACAGACTGCAATGATGGTCCTATCTTGGTAGAGCTTATGGTAACTGATGGATCAGGTAATAGTAATACATGTCAGGCAGAGGTAAGATTACAGGATAATATTCCGATTCAGATGTTAAGTACGCCTCCGGCTGATGCAACATTTGATTGCGAAGACAGTCCGATAGATTTACAATCAGCGATAGATGCGGAACTCGCGAGATTTGATTTCTTTGATAACTGTGGATGGGACAATAATTCTACTACTGTACAGTTAGATCCGACATCTCCTACGACCTTAGAAAGAGGACAGTGTGGAGCAGGAAGTGTGACAGTTAAGTATATCGTGTCTGACAAGTGTGGGATGCCTGTACCAGGTTCACCATTTAATCAGACTTTTAGTTTTGTGAATAACTCATTAATAGATCCAAGTCAGTTTGTGGTAACGCAATGGCCGGAAGATTACGAAATTACTCAATGTACAGGTCTGACTGGATTAAATCCTGAAGCGTTGGATAGTCCGTTTAATGCAGATAATATTGTAGTGAATACAGGTGCATGTAATGACTTAGCGATAGGACATGATGACTTAGTATTCTACAATGTAGATAACGCATGTCTTAAGATACTTAGAACGTGGACAGTAGTAGACTGGTGTATAGCTAACGCCCCTGGAAATACACTTGCACAAGCGACAAGAACACATGTACAGGATATTAAAATCTTTGATAACGAAGCACCAGTGGTAACTGTAAGTAATGTCACAGTAAGTGATTCTGTAGGTACTTGTAATGCACCAGTGGAGTTTATAGCGACTGTTGCTGATGCATGTACAGATATGTTTGGCAATCAAGAGGTAACTGTAACGTATACGATAACTTATCCTGATGGTACGACTGATTCTGGTGATGGACTTGATGCAAGTGGAACCTATCCATTAGGTACAAGTACAGTAGCTTTTGTAGCAGAAGATCATTGTGGTAATGTCAGTGATGCCTTCACTGCAACAGTTACTGTCTTAGATGCTAAGGCACCGACTCCTTACTGTAGAGGATCAGTTGTCACTGCGACTATGAGTAATGCAGGAGCTGTAGGAATATGGGCTTCTGATTATGATCTTGGAGGTACAGATTCTTGTGATAATGAATTAGAAGTATACTTCGTAAGAGGTGGTGTGGAATCCCAAGGATTAGATTTTGATTGTGATGATATACCTAATGGAGTGTCGACATCGATAGCATTAGAAGTACACTTCAGAGATGATGCAGGTAATTCTGATTTCTGTATCGTGTCTCTATTGTTACAAGACAATGCAAGTGATGTATGTGAAGGTTCTGGTTCTAAGATAGCTGGTAATATTCATACAGATTTCCATGAGAATATAGAGGAAGTGGAAGTGTCAATTCAGAGTAATGTAGATGGATTTTCTAATCTAATGATGACTCAGAATGATGGTAACTATGCATTCGAAGGCTTAGCAATTAATAATAATTACAGTGTCTCAAGTGAGAAAGAAGATCACCCTCTTAATGGGGTTAGTACAATAGATATCATCGTTATCCAAAGACATATCTTAGGAGCAAATCAGTTCACATCACCATTCAAGGTGATTGCAGCTGATGTCAATAATGATGAAAATATTACGGCCCTTGACCTTATAGAATTAAGAAAAATGATATTAGGGATCACTAATGAATTGCCTAATGGGCAGAAGCCTTGGAGATTCCCTAATGAGAGTCAGAACTTCTTAAATGTCTTAAGACCATTTCCTTACACTGAGTCTATCGATGTGTATGAGTTAGATGATGTGATGGAAGACCAAGACTTCGTAGGTGTTAAGATCGGTGATGTGAATGGTAGTGTAATATTAAATGCAACTGAGGGTCAAGAATTAGAAAAAAGAGCGAATGGAAGTCTTCAGTTAGAAATAGATAATCAAACACTTGTGAGTGGAACAGAAGTTACAGTTCCTGTATATGCATCTAACATGGATGAGATCGCTGGATTCCAGCATACATTGAACTTTGATGCAAATGCATTGACTTTAGTAGATGTAGTAGCAGGTCAGTTAGATCTTACAGAGAATAATGTAGCGATGTATAATGCAGACAATGGTAGCATAGCCATCAGTTGGAATGATATTAAGGGTGTCAGCTTAGATCAAGATGAGGTCTTATTTGAGTTAGTATTTGATGTAAATGAAAACACATCATTAGCTAAGCAATTATTCCTTAGTTCTTCTATGACGCAGACAGAGGCTTATACTTCAGACTTAGAGATATTAGATATAGACCTAACATTCAGAGGTATAGAAGCACAAGAATTTGTACTCTATCAGAATGTTCCTAATCCATTCTCTAATGTTACTGAGATACAGTTCTCTATACCAGGTGATAGTGATGTGACATTTAGTGTCTTCGATATGAATGGTAGAGAGGTTATGAGGCAGAATAATAGTTATACTGCAGGTAATCATAAGATTACATTGACTAAAGAACAATTAAATTCTACAAGCGTAATGTACTATCAGCTGGAATCAGCTTACGGTACAGCAAGTAAGAAAATGATACAAATACGTTAGTGATAACTTGTATAATCACAAGCCGTGCAGTCCTTGGATTGCACGGCTTTTTTTATAACCCTATGTGAGGTAGTAAAAATTTTATTACGCAATTATAGGTTTCAGTTTTTGCCATTACATAAGGTCGCTACATTAGTAATTGTCCAGTAGATATTCGATATATCCTTCTATCTCAGTACCCAAATAATAAGGCAAGTTCATGAGTATAAATGGTTTCCGACCTGTAGGTGTCTCATGATGCTCTACAGAAAATTTCCCTCCGTAGAACCTCACTGCATATGGATGATCTGCCACTTCGATAAACTGGTGCAGAGATCTTAATTTTCCATAACTACCAGATTTTACTTCTATCGGAATAATCATATTCTTATAGTTATAGATTAGATCTACCTCCGCAGAGGATTGATTTTTTTCTCTTACCCAGAAGTTTGGTTTATGGTAGCTTAGACTATTCAGCGATATCAGTTCTTGGGTTATCATATGTGGGATAATCTTCCCACGATAAGCAGAGCTTAGATCCTTAAGGGCAAGCATATCTCCTTGTATCTTGAGATCATAGTTAACTAGTCCAGTATCTAAGAATTGCATACGTGGTGATTTTTTGATATCAGGGATAATAGGGGAGTCTACACTTGTACTGGGATGTATCAATTGTATGATTTTGGCATCATTTAAGTTATGGAATGCCTCTGAGACTTCACGTGATCCATAGTTAGACTTGCCGAATTTTTGAAACTTTATACGCTGGTCTACGAATAGATGGGCAACTGACATAATATGCCTGATGATCTTCCGCTCTGTATCATTTCTGGTATACTTCTCTATATCACTCTTATAAGTGGTCCATATACTCTCATATACAATCGGAAGATCTGCGACACTACGATTCCTAAGGTAGGTACTGACGACTTCTGGCATACCACCTATGATGGTATAGGTATTAAATAGATCGAGCAACACCTGATGGCTAGATTTCGTTACTGGTATCTTTTGCAGTTCTTCCGCGGCCTGATCGTGACCGATTGCCCCTAAGAATTCTGAAAAATTAAGCGGATGTATATAGAGATATTCTATTCTGCCTACAGGAAAGTTCTTCACAGCACTCATTGCAAATTCTAACAGTGACCCTGCGGCTATGACATGTAGATCTGGTAGTTCTTCGTAGAAATACCGGAGTAGGCCGATAGCTCGTGGAGATTCTTGTATCTCATCTATAAATAACAATGTAGACTCTCGTTCATTCACTGGAATGTTGCGAGAGAGGAATAGGGCATCTACTACATCTTGCACATTATCATGCAACTGAAAGAATGAAATATCCTGTGGTTTCTCTAAGTTGATAGATATACTGTGCTTATAAGTCTTAGAGAAGTTGCCGACTAACGTTGTTTTCCCAACTTGTCGAGCTCCCCTTAGTATCAATGGCTTACGCTTGTCCTTGGCTTTCCATCGCTCCAGCCCCCGTATTACTTGTCTTTTGAATGCCATAGTGTTTTATATATTAGATGCAGTAAAAGAAAATCGAATCGTTATTTGTCACAATACAAAGGCAAATCCAATCAAATTATGTCACAGAATAAAGGCAAATATCTTAATTTGTTGTAACAAAATAAGGGCAAATAATCCAAAATATTGACACAAAGTAAGGGTAAATATAAATACCATACATAGAATAAGGGCAATTATGTACATATAATGTCACAGAATAAGGGCAATAATTCAATATTATTGTCACAGAATAAGGGCAAATATCTTTTAATCAAATACAATAGATGATAAAGAGTCCCTTAAACTTATGGAAACCGAATAGCTGCATATTCAAAATAATCGGAGGATAAAACATTGGATCTTCAAGCAGTCCTATAAGAATTGAAAGAATTGAGGACAGCTATGTGCTTCTATAATTTAGCTAATAGATTGGCGTATTTTAGATTGCCATTTTGAGAATTTTCTAAGAAAATCAAGCTTCGAGAGTATATTATTTAGACAATATCTAAATAGATATATGTGTATCAATGCACATTTGTAACAACTCCATAAATGCTTAAAAGAGTTATATATTTGCGCTGATTTTTAGGGGTTACAACAGGACTACTAGAAATCGCATGATCTAACTACAAACTTATAACTCAGCAATGCTCATATCAGCGCTTGTGGTTATCGGAATAATATTGATTTTCATTTCAGTATTTTCTATTTCAGATAACCTAATTCAAATAGAGGCACAAAAACAGGGAATAGACACCCAGAAGAATAACTTGAGCCTCGTACCTTCTCTTAAGGATCTTTTTTCTAAATCTTCCCCATCGTATGTAGATAAGAATAATCTCCATAGACTGAATAAAGGGATGGACATAAAGCTTGCAGGAGCGGCATCAGATGAGGTGCACCATGCACCAGTAGCAAGATATGGTGTTAAGCCGCAGGACTTTAGAGGTATATCTCCCATTCCTAAGATGGAAGTAACGGAAGGTGATGAGGTATTAGCAGGTCAGGTATTATTTTATGACAAGAAAAATCCTACTGTTAAGTATGTCTCTCCTGTAAGTGGGGAGATCGTAGAGATTAGAAGAGGACAGAAGAGGTCTATATCACACGTCATCATATTAGGTGATAAGGAACAGAAGCATAAGCAGAATACACCGATAGCATTAAGCAATGCATCGAGGTCTGAGATTGTAGGATTTATGCAAGAGTCAGGAGTGTGGCCTATAATTAATCAGAGACCATTTGATATCATCGCAGAGACTGAAGTTATTCCTGATAACATATTTATATCCACATTTGATACAGCACCATTAGCACCTAATCTTAACTTAGTTATAGAAGGAAGGGGAGAAGAATTCCAAAAAGGATTAGAAATATTAGCTCGATTGACGTCAGGTAAAGTATACTTAGGATTAGATGGCAGAGGTCAAGAAAAACCACATACAGCTTATACATCTGCGACAGGTGTAGAGAAGCATTGGTTCAAAGGAAAACACCCAGCTGGTAATGTAGGTGTACAGATACACCATGTCAATCCTATCAAAAATAATGGAACCGTATGGACACTAAAAGTGGAAGATGTGGCTATGATAGGTCGATTATTCCTGTCCGGAACATATGATGCAACTAAAGTAGTCGCTATCACAGGCTCCGAGGTTACAGAACCAGTACACTACAAGACGTACAAAGGAGCAAGCATCAGCGAGTTACTTAAAGACAAGGTAACTTCAGATAATAATAGATATGTATCAGGAAATGTATTATCAGGTACACAACTGCCTATAGACGATTTCGTAAGCGATGCACATAATCAGATTACAGTGATTAAGGAGGGAGATGATTACGAATTATTCGGGTGGTTATTGCCGATTACTCCACGCCCGAGTGCATCCAGAACATTCCCTAACTTCCTAATCCCTGGTCACGAATTCGAAGCTAATACGAATACACATGGAGAAGAAAGAGCATTTGTCGTAACAGGTCAGTATGAAAATATGTTACCGATGGACATCTACCCTCAGCATCTTATGAAAGCAATACTCACAGGAGATATAGAAAGAATGGAAGGCTTAGGGATTAATGAGATGAGCGAAGAAGATATCGCTTTATGCGAGTTTGCCTGCACATCTAAGCAGCCACTACAGGAGATCCTGAGAGATGGTTTAGACATGATGAGAGAGCAAGCCTAATATTAATTTATACACAAAAGATCACAATATTATAAATGGGACTTTTAAGTTTTTTACAGAAAATAGAGCCGGATAAGAAGAAATCACCATTCTTACATACACTGTATGATGGGTTCTTCACATTCGCTTATGCACCTAAGACTGTCACTAAAGGCGGTGTACATATCAAGGATGGTATGGACCTCAAGAGAACCATGGTGATGGTAGTGTTGGCGATGCAATTAGCTTATGTCTTTGGAACTTATAATATCGGGCATCAGCACTTTGATGCAATAGGCATGTATCCAGGATTTTTGGAAGGATTCCACCTTAAGTTATCACATGGACTGATTAAGCTATTACCTATTTTTATTTGGACTCATGTAGTAGGTTTAGGTATCGAGTTTTGGTTTGCAGCTAAGAAAGGGCACCCTATAGAAGAAGGATTTTTAGTTTCTGGAGCATTGATACCATTGATCATGCCGCCAGATATTCCTATTTGGATCCTATGTGTCGCAGTAGCATTTGCTGTAATCTTAGGTAAGGAAGCATTTGGAGGTACAGGCATGAATATATGGAATGTCGCATTACTCGCGAGAGTATTCGTATTCTTCGCATATCCGACTTCTATCTCAGGTGATGAGGTATGGGTTTCAGGATTTGAAAAAGTAGCGCCTGGAATGGCAGTAGACTATAGTTGGGCACATAGTATGTTTAATTCATTATTCGATTGGATAGGCATTGCTACATTTAATGCTAACGCAGCCATACATGATGCTTACAGTGGGGCCACTCCACTAGCACTCGCAGCTAAAGGTGGATGGACAGCTGTCACAGAACAGTTTACAGTAGCGCAGATGTGGTGGGGTACGATACCAGGATCGATAGGAGAGACGAGTAAGCCACTTATTCTGATAGGTGCATTAGTATTGTTATTGACTAAGATAGGAAGTTGGAGGATAATGTTGAGTATGTTCTTAGGATGTGTGTTTATGGGGATTATTTTTAATGCTTGGGGAGCGACTCCATTCATGACAGTACCGTGGATCTATCATTTCTACATTGGAAGTTTCTTTTTTGCAATGGCATTCATGGCAACAGATCCAGTGACTGCCACATCGACTAATGTCGGTAAGTGGATATATGGATTTGGAATAGGAGCTATCGGGTTATTGATCAGAGTGTTTAATCCAGCATATCCAGAAGGATGGATGCTCGCGATTCTATTTCTGAATACATTTGCACCATTAATAGATTACTACGTATTAGATTCTAATATCAAAAGAAGAATGGCAAAGCCATCCGCAGCAGGTGGCATCATTAGAAAAGATGCTAATTCTCAAATCGAAAATCCAGTAAGCCATGCATAGTACAGGAGCCACACTTAGATTCGTATTAATAATGACGACCATCGTAGCGATGTTATTAGCATTCCTACAGAATGGTCTCAAGTCTAAGCATGAATTCAATGAAGCACTCTACAGCAAGAAGGCAACTCTCGGAGCTGTAGCTGATCATATAGATGTAGATTACAGCAAGATCACTAATGATGAAGTGACGGAAATATTCGAAAAGCAAATAGAACAATTCGTTGTCAATAATAAAGGAGAAAAATTTTCTGCTGAAGCACTTGCAGAGAGGGGAATTAGAGAAGGTAAGGCAGAAAATCTTGATCTGAAAGCAGAGAACAAATTAGACGAGGATGAACGCATGCTACCTCTGTATATATTTAATAAGTCTGACGGAAGCAAGTACTACATAGTCTACGCCAGAGGAAAGGGACTATGGGATGAGATCTGGGGCAATATAGCATTAGAAGATGATGCTAATACGATTGCTGGTGTATCATTCGATCATACTGCGGAGACGCCTGGATTAGGAGCTGAGATTAAGGATAATAAGGCGTGGGTTAAGCAATTCATAGGCACTAAATTGTATACCGATGAAGGTGGCTGGAGATCAGTAACTGTCAGAAAGGGTGGCGCCAAGGATAGAAATTATGAGGTCGATGCGATATCTGGAGCCACGATTACAGGAGATGGTGTAACTGATATGATGGAAGAAGACTTATGGGCTTACAACGATTACTTTACTAAAGTGAGAGGCCCACTTAAAAATTAAAATTTCAATATTTCTAAAATAAAGAAAGTATGGCTGATACAGCTGTTATAGAAAAAAAAGAAGGACTAACTTTTGGGAAGAAGGAAAGAAAACTTCTGACAGATCCCTTAAGTGAGAACAATCCGATTACGGTACAAGTTTTAGGTATCTGTTCTGCTCTAGCAGTAACCACAGGTATGAAGAATGCAACAGTCATGGCAATCGCCGTGGTATTCGTATGTATTTTCGCTAATGTGATCACCAGTGCACTGCGTAAGAATATACCGAAATCCGTAAGGATGATCGTCCAGTTAGTCATTATCGCTACACTGGTAACTGTTGTAGAGCTGACGCTTAAGGCATTTGCATTTGAGAGTTATAAGCAGCTATCGGTATTCATCGGATTGATCATTACGAACTGTATTGTGATGGGTCGATTAGAAGCATTTGCCATGGCTAACAGACCTTACGAATCGGCACTTGACGGATTGGGTAATGGTATCGGTTATGGTATAATTTTATTGATGGTAGCGTTCGTCAGAGAGCTATTCGGTAAGGGAGAATTATTCGGAGCTAAGATTATAGGAGCGACTTCTGATTATATGATTAATACTTCAGAGAGTGCTATAATGGGCTGGTACCAACCAAATAACTTAATGGTATTGTTTCCGTCTGCAATGTTTGTCATAGCCGTTATTATATGGGCACATAGAGCATGGAAACCACAATTAGTAGATGTATCCTAAGCGCATTTTATGCAGATAGAAAATTCTATTAACTGAAAGAAAATCACAATTACAATATTTATAATATTTGATTTAAAATGGGAGACTTAGTAAACATATTTATAAAATCAGCATTCATTGAGAATCTTGCCTTGGCATATTTTTTAGGGATGTGTTCTTACCTAGCCGTATCTAAGACCGTCAAGACAGCTGTCGGATTAGGCTTAGCCGTGATCTTTGTATTAGCGATCACGATGCCCATTAATTGGGTGATCAATACATGGTTGCTCGGTGAGAATGGTATATTTCAGACAGACTTAACCTTTTTGAGATTTATACTGTTCATAGCTGTAATTGCATCTATGGTGCAGCTTGTAGAGATGGTTGTAGAGAAATATTCGCCTTCATTATATAATTCGTTGGGTATATTCTTGCCTCTGATTACTGTGAACTGTGCCATATTAGGTGGATCCTTATTTATGGTATCTAAGGAGTATAACTTCAGTGAGGCAGTTGCATTTGGATTAGGTGGTGGATTTGGATGGTTTCTCGCAATTGTTGCTATCGCAGCCATACGAGAGAAGATTAAGTACTCAGCAGTACCTCCAGCATTAAGAGGATTAGGTATGGCGTTTTTATTGACTGGTCTTATGGGTATGGCATTCATGGGATTGATGGGAATAGACCCAGCAGCATTTTAGATTTAATTTGATTAAGAAATAATTAGAAAAAGAAAATGATACTTATGGTATTATCCGCATTTCTACCCTACATATACACATTAGTTGCATTCTGTGGAGTGATATTATTATTATCCTACATGCTTATTGTTGCAAGAAAAAGTCTCGTACCTCAGGGCAGTGTCACCATTACTGTCAATGGAGATACAGAGAATCCTCTCACAGTACAGCCAGGAGCTAACTTACTGACCGCATTATCTGAGCAAAACTTATTCTTACCATCTGCATGTGGTGGAGGTGGAACATGTGCTATGTGTGAGTGTCACATCCACTCTGGAGGGGGAGATGTTCTTCCTACTGAGATGAACCATCTAACTCGTAAGGAAGCAGCAGAAGGGAAAAGATTAGCTTGTCAGGTCAAAGTAAGAGAGAATATGGAAATTGATATTCCAGAAGAAATATTTGGAATAAAAAAATGGGAATGTGAAGTCATCTCCAATTATAATGTAGCGACATTCATTAAAGAATTTATCGTCAAATTACCAGAAGGGGAGACATTAGATTTCGAAGCAGGTGGATACATACAAATAGACGTGCCTCCGACGACTGTAGATTACAAAAAGGATATAGATATCACAGCTCATCCAGATTATCATGACTCACCTGATAAGTTCCAGAAAGACTGGGATCAGTTTAAGTTATGGGATCTTAAAATGGTCAATGATGAGGAAATATTTAGAGCATACTCCATGTCTAATCACCCTGCAGAAGGGAATATCGTATCACTAACGATAAGAATAGCGACGCCTCCATTCGATAGAGCAAAAGGTGGATGGATGGATGTCAATCCAGGTATCTGTTCTTCTTTTGTATTTGGTTGTAAGCCTGGAGATAAGGTGACTATATCAGGCCCTTACGGAGAGTTTTTTATCAAAGAGACAGAAGCCGAAATGCTGTATGTAGGTGGTGGTGCAGGAATGGCTCCTATGAGATCTCACTTATATCATCTTTTCCACACAGTGAAAACCGGTCGTAAGGTCACATTCTTCTACGGAGGCAGGACTAAGCAAGAATTATTCTACATCGAAGAATTTAGAGACATCGAAAAGAAGTTTCCTAATTTTAGATTTGCAGTTGCATTAGATAATCCGCTTCCCGAAGATAACTGGACACTTAAGAAAGATTTGGATGATCCAGAAGGTGACGGATTTAAGGGTTACGTACACCAAGTCGTAATAGACGAATACTTAGCTAAGCACGAAGCGCCAGAAGAAGTAGAGTTATATTTCTGTGGACCTCCTATTATGAATCAGTGTGTCCTTAAGATGGCTGATGATTGGGGTATTCCAGATGAGAATGTCGCATTTGATGACTTCGGTGGATAATCTGTCTTGTAACTAATAATTTAGATATGGCTCGTAGAACAATTGCTTTTTGGTCCATAATATTTTCCGCGTTTGTATACTCATGTGGAACTGACTTAGAGACCCAAAGCATAGCTGGAGATTACACGGTAGATTTATTTCAAATTATCAATTGTAACGATTCTACAACTAACCAATTTTTCGTATTCGATAGCAGCAATTGTTTCCAAGACACCTTCTCAAATAGAGAAATCTGTATTACAGATTTTGTACTTTCATTCACAGATGGTGGGACTTATAAAATAGAGAGAAGCATCACGATAGATGGCCAGGCTTCTACGATTTCCGAGACGGGAGACTACACTAATAATGGCACCAACGACATTATCCTTTGTCATAGCCAATGTGATGATGCATTCTTTGTAAGAGATAGTGTCAACTTACGATTTTCAAGAATGGATTCTATTTCTGGATGTGGAACATTCATAAGAGCTACTGTTAATTAAAATCACCTAATCATTTGCTACTATTATATGGTAATAAGTAATACACACTTATAGATAATCCATGTACCGAGTAACCATTTATCAATAGTAAGTTTTTTAATTTAACAAACTCAATCATCTCATTTTTAGAATGAATACGAAACAAGTTTCTATAGAAATATTTAATTTCGTGCTTCCATCCTTTGAAATTCTCACTTTTATATAGAATTACTTATCCTTAATTGAATCTAAGTGCATGATTTTTAATGATATAGGAACTCTTTCCTTTGTTTTAGACACAAACTATGAACAAAGAGAAATCAATTTTTGGATTAATTATATTACAAACATATTAAAATAACTACTATGTAAAATTTACTTTTATTTGCTCTTTTAGGAGCACTACTGTTTACATCATGTGGAGGCGATGATTCGATTTCAGGAACTTGGGTTGTTACTTCATTATCTATTAGCTCTTGTGATGATCCTGATGATAACCAAACATCAAGTGCTTTTTCTACAACGCCATGCACTTCTACTAGTATGGACGAATGTCTCTCTATCTCTTATACATTTACAGAGACTACAATTTCTACTGTAACAGCATTCACATTTTCAGGTATAGCTAGTACAGAAACTGATTGAGAAACATATACAACTGATGGAGATCAGATTACGATATGTGATGGTGGAGAATGTGATACTGCAACGTATACAATAGATGGAGATACTTTGACTATTACAGGTACAGATCCAGATGATGGTTGTGTTACT
>Ga0209828_1002520_pt1 | contig 15077 bp, 9 predicted proteins | sample MaitaG_FD_187429 | JGI IMG/M metagenome (GOLD analysis project Ga0209828, IMG submission 187429) | Marine algal microbial communities from Maine, USA - Maine_Asex2 metaG (SPAdes) (version 2) | ecosystem: Host-associated > Algae > Red algae > Unclassified | place: Maine, USA | collected 2015-01-05 | reverse complement strand
AGCATTTCTAGATCTTTATCCTCTAAGACTTTCAATATATAATGTGTACTTTTTTAAATAAGTTAACAAAGTATCGAAAATTATATCTGAATTCTTAATTGTATATGATAAATGTCACAGATGATAATGTAACTTGCTTCACAAATCACTTTAGTTAAAGACCAATTAGACCTTATGAGTAGATCCTTTTTTATCACAATGACATATATGATTTTGTCATTAACATTGGTACTTACGCCAAAGACAATTTACGGGAATGATCTATTTGATACGATAGATAGAAAGTGGAGCAATATTAAAAAATATGAAATCAATGCTAAGCACATTAACATAATAGATGAATTAATTCAGATTGAGAATTTACTCTACAATGCTGAAATAAAAGGAACAGTTAGATCTCAAGGTTTGTGGAAAATATTTGGCTATCCTTTAAATATGCAAGCTTTAGAACAAAGACTTGATACATCTGATATACGACTCGCCAAAGCTTTTGAATTTGATGGTATCAGAAATATTATGATGAATGATCTCTCAAAATCTAAAAAGCAATTACTAAAAGCGTTAATTATATCAGGAGATCAACCAAGATCATTTAGGCTCTACCGCTGGCTTGGTTTTGTGAGTAGCCTTCAAGAAAACATCAGAGAAAGCATTTCTTTTTATAATCGGTCTATCGATGCAACTTTAGCTCATCTAAATCCAAATTCAAAAGCTCAAAACCGCTTATTGTGTAGCATACATGCGAGTGTAGTGCCTGTTCATGTAAACAGAGGAGATCACGTTTCAGCAAAAAGACATGCCAATTTAGCATTAAAACACGCACGTCTCACTGATGAAGATTATTATATTAGTACCGCGCTTACGGCAAAAATCATTGCGCTGAGCAATACAGGTTCTTCCACACTAACACTTAAATTATTAGAAGAACAAAAAGAGTTTTTAGATAATATGGATGACAATGGCAAAACCACATATTATAATACACTTGGAAGAGCATTAACTGAAGTTGATGAATTTGAAAAAGCCATTATCGCACAAGAAAAAGCGATTGCTTTGGGCAGTGCCAACAAAGTGAATGTCCTACTTTGCAAACAAGTCATAGGTCAATGCTATTTTGAACTTGGAGAATATGATAAAGCGGTTTCTGTATTTGATAAAATTATCATTGCTTTTTCTTTTCTAGGCGGAAATGAGAGCTCTCTAGCCGAAGCCTACTTTTCTCGTTCACGCACATTAAAAGAGATAGGCAATCTTAACGATGCTAAAATTGATTTAAAAGAAGCCTTAACATTAAAAGGAGAATTCAGTGATTGGCAGATTAATTATTATCCTTTGATGGCTTCTATTTATATGGATTATTACGATAAAAGTGAAAATAATATATACTTAGATAGTGTGAAAATGATGCTAGATGTAACAGATAGCCTATTTAATCAAATTAGAATAGATCGACGTTATTTCGATGATCAAAGTAATCTTGGACAAAGATTCTATGCCTCCTTTGCTTCTAATATTTCATTGATGTATAGAATTTATGAAAATGACCCTAAGCTTATCGACCCGAATAGATTATTTAAATATTTTGAAATTTTAAAAGCACATTCACTAAAAGAAACGCTTAAAACAGATGATGCTGTTATCATAGGAAATATTCCAGACACTATTTTGGTGAAGGAACGAGAATTTAAACTTCATTTGGCAGAATTAAATCAACGAATTTATCGATCAGAAATATCATTTCCCGATTCCTCAATTATACAAGAATTAAATATTCAATTTGATCAAGAAAAAGAACGGTATTTTTCATTTCTAAAGCTATTGGAAATCGATTTTCCAGGTTATTTTCGTCATCAATATACAACTGAAGTAAGCGATGTGTACGAGCTTCAAAAAAAACTTTCCAATACAGAAGTTCTGATAGAATATTTTATTACGAATGAGGATATATTTATTTTGCAAATCTCAAACGCATCATTTTCATTCAGCAGAAAAACCATTCCTGAAAATTGGAATTTAGAAGTCAATCGTTTTAAAAAGTTAATTGCAAATCCACAAAGTGATATACATCAATTCGTTTCTAGCGCACACTATTTTTATTCACTCTTACTAAAAGAAATCATTGACGATTTACCACCATCTATTCTCAAGCTTAGAATTGTACCTGATGATCTTATAAATTTTATTCCTTTAGAAGTGCTAATTAAAGACGCACAGTCTGGCATTAACACTTTTAAAGATTTAGATTACCTGATGAAGCACTATACAATTTCATATCTACAATCAGCCAGTCAATTAATACATGAAAATAAAAAGGAAAACTATAAAAACAATTATGTTGGTTTTGCGCCCTTATATCAAAATGAAGTATCTGATTCTTTACGTGTGTTAATTAATGAACGGACAAGAGGACAGTATTTAGATCTTCCTTTTGCTAGAAAAAGTGTCGAACAAGTATCTGTACTGTTTAACGGGGATACATTTATAAATGAACAGGCAACAATTGAATCATTTATGAAAAATGGTTTAAACACACAGATCCTTCATTTAGCTATGCATGGTATCATTGATTTGGAAGAGCCATCCTTCTCACACTTGAAATTCTATAGTGAATCAAATGATGACTCTAATTTATACACAAGCCAAGTTTATGCTCTCGATTTAAATTGTGATTTAGTTGTCTTGAGTGCCTGTAATACTGGAGTAGGAAAGTTAATTAATGGAGATGGAATTCAGAATATGTCACGTGCATTTAATTTTGCTGGCGTTAAAAATACGATTATGAGCCTATGGAGTGTTCCTGATGTCCAAACGGCACAACTCAACTATCATTTTTTTAAACTAATCAAAGAAGGAGTTACTATCGACAAAGCTCTCCAAAATGCTAAGATAAATTTTCTAGATGAGACTTCTGAGCTGCGAGCACATCCTTATTATTGGGCAGGTCTTGTCGCAAATGGTTCTATGGGCTCTATTCAATTTCCATCTGCTTTCCATTCGTCTTTTATTATAGGAGGAATTTTGATTGTAACACTCTTACTTATATTTGTAATGAATTATTGGAAAAGAAAATTTTAATGGTTACACTAAAAGAAACAGGATAAGAATTATTTTTTATGTCAATTAGGCTTTCAACTTTAATTACCAGGAATCAAGTGCAATTCCTTTTGCCGTCCATCTAAATAATAAAAAGAATCACCAGTAAATACTCCATCTTGCTCTAACATAATGCGTACTAACTTTCCGCCCCATTCTTCGACTTCAGTTGCAGCAAATAGTTCTATCGAGTAAGCTGTGTTTTTAAATAAGGGGTAATCTCCTTTTCCTTTCACACCAGCTTGTTGATCCCACATACCGATTGTTGGACCTGCTGCGTGACCATGCAGGCCAATGGGGTGAGTATAAATAGAAGCATTCAGTCCTTCAGCTTTCGCTTGATCTAAAGACACTTTCAAAATGTCATTTCCAGATCTCCCTGACACGAAATGAGAAGTCAAAATATCCTGTACTCTATTTCCGTTTGCAAACGCATCTTTTAATCCTTGGGGAGCCTCAGATTCATCAGCTTTCAAAACATAAAAATGTTCTTGTTGGTCTGTATTTAATCTTAGGTAAGTAATACCAAAATCGACGTGTAAAAGATCTCCGTGTTGAATAACATCTTGATCAGGTCGTTTTGAAAATGACCTTAAAAATTCATTGTTTCCCATATCTGCTCTCTGTACAGAAACAGACGGATGGAACCAAGTATTCAGGCCTAACTCAGTCACTCTTTGTCTCAGCCACCAGACGACATCATCTGTTGTTGTAATGCCAGGATGAATTGCTTTTTCTGATAATCCATCTCTCAGAATTAAATGCCCCATTCTTGCAATCATCGGATAAATCGCTAATTCTTTTTCTGAACGAGTCTCTAACCATGCGATCGCTAAGTTTTCTGCCGACATAACATTGTCATGAAATTGTTCGGGTAGCTGTGACATGAATTCATCATATTCCGTTTTTACTAATCCATCAGACAATGCAAAATTGGTAGAATAATTTAATCCAATTTTTGACGGATTTTTTTCTGTAATGATATTCATCAATGCTTCCCATTGATCTGGAAAAACGTCGACATCCCATTGTCCTTTCAGTAATTTACCGACGCTGTATCGAGCTATCGCGATCTTGTCAATGCCTTCATCTGTATTATGAAAGACCATGATCGTTCTTCGTCTAGCAGAAAGCCATGTCGAAGGTAGAATCGTCTTCATGACAGGATCTTCATTATACTCTCTAGAGATAAGAATCCACATGTCAATACCTGCTCGTTCCATTAGTTTTGGCAATAAATTATCGAGACGATCTTCTAATATATCATCGACAACTTCTGCTCGATCACGCTCATTTAAAATCCCTGGAAATTTATGTTGACACAGACCGATTTGGACGAAGCTCAGATTTAAAAATAGTAGCGCTAAAAATCTTGACATGGTGTTTCTATTTATGGTCTTAAACTACTAAAAATAGTGGATATCAAGTCTTTTGACATGCTTCAAGCCCTTCTGTATTCTGGTAAAAACAATAAAAATTGAGTATATTTTAATACTAAATTCAATAATTATTTGTTGTTTATCAATAAATATATATCTTTGATCATGAATTAATTATTGAAATTTAAAACGATAACTATGAAATCAAGTCATTTAATCAAACACGTTACCACTCTCATCAGCATCTGTCTGTGGTTGGCAATAGCATTTTTAGTTTTTACTGTTGGGTCCTACTTTTATAGTTTCTCTGGTAATTTTGTAGGTGCTTCATTAAAAATAGATAATAACTATTCATTGACTCATGATGAAGTTGATCAATTGATCAACATGGGATTGCCGTTGACCGATTCTAGAAGCTACATTATTAGGGATAGAAAGAAAGAAGTCTTACAATTTGAAGATGATAAATCAAGATATTTCATTAACAATCATTTCTTAGTTGCGCCTAATTCTTGGCAAAGATTTTTAATGATATTGAGCTCCATAGTTAATATATCAATCTTGACCTATGGCATCTTTCTGCTTCGAAAATTCTTGATTAATACAAAGAATAGAGGCCCGTTTTTAAGAGAGAATGTTTTACACATCCGCCGCATCGTTTACCTCATATTTTTTTATATTTTCTTCTCTTGGCTATACAATGGGACTATCATTGGTCTAATAAAAAACAGCTTTAACAAAAGCCAAGGAATACCATTCACTATTGATTTTAATACTCAAATTATTCTTGCATTTTTGGTGCTAATATTAGCTGCCATTTTTGAATATGGAGTTACTTTAAAAGAAGAGTCTGAATTAACAATTTAAAAAAGAGTCATGGCAATCATAGTAAACCTAGACGTCATGATGGCAAGACGAAAAATGTCATTAACAGAGTTATCAGAAAAAGTAGGTGTCACCATGGCAAATCTGTCTATTCTTAAAAAAGGAAAAGGTAAAGCCATTCGGTTCACAACATTGGATGCCATCTGTGAAGCGCTTGACTGTCAGCCCGGAGATATTTTAGAATTTCGGAATAATCAAAATGAAACCATCAAAGGTTAATAAATCTTCTATCATTAATAGAGATCAGATCATAAATACTAGGCTGCTTTGAATACCTCTTGGTTTATACTTTTTTTCAAGTCTATTGAAACACTCAATCTCAGACATTTATAGTCGGTAGACCATCCATTTTAAGCAAGATTTGTTATTGAAAAAGCAACCCATTTTTATTAGTTAAAAACTAATAAAACAAGTAAATAAAAATCTTTTTGACTACTTTGCATATGACGTTTTTACTCATAACATCTTACTCAAATGAATAAATACTTGTTAATACTATTTTTTACTAGTCACCTTGGACTCTCAGGTTTTTCTCAAACTACATTAACTCCTGGAGATATCAGTATAATTTCAATAAGTGGCGACAACAAAAGTTTTCGGTTTGTCCCATTAGTTGACTTGAGCGTTGGTACTGAAATCTATTTCACCGATGCTGGTTGGGTTGGTCCTGGATTTAGACCAAATGAAGGAGCTGTTAAATATACTGCTTCAGCATTAGTGGTGGCAGGTACAAATATCGAATACATTTCAGGCGCTTCTAATTTTACCATTGCTGATGACAGCAATGTAGGAACTAATGGATTCCTATTGAGTACTGGCGGAGACCAAGTGTTAGCATTTCAAGGAAGCACTGCTGCACCCAATTTTATTTTTGCAGCACAATCAAATAGTACACAATGGCAAGCAAGTGCAACTAATTCTAACGATTCTGGACTTCCACCAGGATTGATAGATGGTATTACTGCAGTTTGTTATGGCTCTGGTCCTGGTGCAAGTTCTGAATTCGATAATACTTGGTATGATTGCTCCGTGACGACTGGCACACCTGCAACAGTACTGGCAGCTATTGCAGATCAAAATAATTGGATTGGAAATAATACTACGAATACACCTTGTACGGATAATTTCTTCGGGGTTCCTGGCGGAGGTGGAACCCCCATCGCAGTATTCATACACGAAGTGCAGGGAAGTGGGAATACTGTTACAAATTCTGGGACACTTGTTCAGATAGAAGCTGTCGTTATTGGTGACTATCAAGCGGCAGATGAAATTGGTGGCTTTTTTGTTCAAGAAGAAACAACCGATGAAGATGGAGATCCTGCAACTTCTGAAGGTATTTTTGTCTATTGTAATACGTGCCTGATTGATGTCATGGAAGGAGATCTAGTACAAATTGAAGGAATCACTGGTGAGTTTTATGACATGAGCCAAATAGACGTTTCTGGAGCGGATGGCATGGTCTCAGTCATGTCATCTTCCAAGATAAATTTAGTTACTCCAGCCAATGTCAGCCTACCAGCTTTGACTGCAACAAATGATATAGCCACCTTTGAATCTATCGAAGGTATGTTTGTAAATTTTGTAAATACGCTCACCGTTACAGAGCATTTTCAGCTAGGTAGATATGGTCAACTAACTCTTTCGGCAAATGGAAAGCAAAGACAGTTTACACAAGATAATTTACCCTCAGTGGCTGGATATACTGCCCATCAAATAGACAGAGAAAAAAGTAGAATTATTCTTGATGATTATAATGACAATGAAAATATTGATCCAGTCATACACCCAGAAACAACAAATTTTTCAGTGTCAAATACGGTAAGAGGAGGATCAACTGTGAATAACCTTCAAGGTATTATGCACTGGTCTTGGTCTGGAAACTCAGGCACAAATGCTTGGAGAATTAGACCAATGAAAACGAATCCAGTTACATTCATAGATAGTAATCCAAGAACAGCTGCACCAATAGGTTCAGAAGACCTACGCATTATGAGTTTTAATGTATTAAACTACTTTAATGGCAATGGTGTAGGCGGTGGTTTCCCAACATCTAGAGGAGCGAATAGTCCTGCTGAACTTGTCAGACAGACAGATAAAATAGTGTCAGCTATGCTAGCTACAGATGCAGATATCATAGGTTTAGTTGAATTAGAAAACGACTATTCTGATGATGCTAATAGTGCAATAGCTAACTTAGTAGATGCACTTAATCTAGCCATTGGAAATACTGCGTATGCTTATGTTGATCCAATAAATAATGTTGGTTCGGATGAGATTACAAACGGGTTTATTTATAAAATATATAAAGTAAGTCTGCTTGGAAATTATCAAGCCTTGACCTCACAAGCATTTTTAGATCCAAACAATACAGGACAAGATAGAAACAGGCCTGCTATAGCGCAGACATTCGAGATTAGTGACCCCACAAATGATGGATTAGGAGAACGGTTTACTGTAGTGATAAACCATTTCAAATCTAAGGGAAGCTCCTGTGGTGGAACTGATGATGATCCGACGACTGGTCAAGGTAACTGTAATGGTACCCGTACAGGCGCATCTAATGCACTGATCTCATGGTTAGATACTGATCCGACTAATAGTGGTGATCCCGACTTTGTCATCATGGGTGATATTAATGCATATGGTATGGAGGATCCAATAACTGCGTTTACTAATAATGGATATACGAACCTTGTTGATGCGAATGTAACTGATGCCAGCAGTTTTGTATTTAATGGTGAATGGGGCAGTCTCGATCATGCGCTGTCCACTTCTTCCTTTACAAGTCAAGTCTCAAATGTCAGCATTTGGAATATTAACGCTGATGAATCGTCACTCTTAGACTATAATGATATTATTAAAGACCCGGGAGAACAAGCATGGCAAGCAAAACCAAGTACGAATCCATTATTTAATCCAGATGAATATCGATCATCTGATCACGATCCTATTTTAATCAGTCTATCATATGGTGTATGTCCGGTTACTTTAGATATCTCAAGCACTGTTTCGTCTAATATTTATGAAGCTGGTATCTTGATCACATCAAATGGTCAGGTGCCTAGTCCAAATAATGTAGATTATTCAGCTGGGGACTGTGTATTGATGAATGCTGGATTCGAAGTGGAGCTTTATGCAAATTTCCATGCATATATCGACGGCTGTAATTAACCAGACATTTAGACAAGATCGTGCATTAGAAGCATGTTAATAATTGACATTTCTGCCTTCTACTCCTTCGTCAGTAGATTTAGATAGTTCCTTATTTGACCTTCTGTCGTTTTTAATTACAAGCCATGGCGCAATAAAATGTCAGCTGGAAAACTGCATATTTCAATTTATTAATAGTCATAAAAATGTCGCTTTAAGCGTATAATTCGCGGAAATTCTGGAATACTATCAAGAGCAATGTCTTAATATCGAAAAGCTCAGACATGAAAAATGTCGCTTTTGCCACATAATGTTAAAACTCATGACATTATGACCCAGAAACCGACCACTTTTCATGTAAATTCGGTCATAAGTGCAGAAGATATCTATTGGTACTGCATTTGTGCATAAAGAATAACTTGTAATTTTTAAAACAGAGTGATGTTTGAAGACTTTTTTAGATTGAGTAATCCTAGTGATGAAGGTGAGTTTGTGCCCATGTTTTCGATTGTAGACGACGAAGATGAAAATACTGATAATGCGAAAGGTATGCCAGATGAATTACCCATATTGGCTTTAAAGAATACTGTTCTTTATCCTGGGGTTGTCATTCCGATAACAATCGGTCGAGATAAATCAATTAAAGCAGTTCAAACTGCATACAACGGAGACAAGATTATCGGGGTGTTGTCCCAAAAGGATCAAAATGAAGAGGAACCTGGGACCCATGATCTACACAAAACGGGCACAGCTGCTAGAGTTATTAAGCTTTTGAAAATGCCTGATGGCAGTTCGACAGCCATCCTTCAGGGTCGGGCTAGAATTAGTCTTCTCCATATGACTCAAGAAGACCCTTACTTGAAAGGAGTCGTTAATTATCGGACATCATCGGCTGTTGAAAATGATATGGAATATACCGCCAAAGTCGCATCCATTAAAGACATGGCAAAGAAGATTATCGAACTATCACCTAACATCCCAAGTGAGGCAGTAATGATGCTTCAAAACATCAAGAAGGACGGATTTTTATTAAACTTTATCGCTTCGAATCTAAATCTTGAAGTCCCCAAAAAGCAAGAACTATTAGAAGTTGATTCTTTAGCAGATAAGGCAAATACGATCATGACTTTATTGACTGAGGAGTTGCAAATGCTGCAGCTTAGAAATAAAATTGAGAATAAAGTTAGAGGAGACATTGAAAAACAACAGCGAGATTATTTTTTAAATCAACAGCTAAAAACCATCCAGGAAGAATTAGGTGAAAATCCAAGTAAGGAAGAGCTGAATGATCTAGAGATCAAAGCTAAAGACAAAAAATGGCCACAGCATGCGAAGGATGCTTTTGAGAAAGAACTAAATAAAGCTAAGCGGATCAATCCTCAAATGGCAGACTACTCAGTGACATTGAACTATCTAGAAATGTTGCTGGAGCTACCTTGGGAAGAATATACGGAAGACAATTTTGATCTTAAGAATGTGCGTAAAGTATTAGATGCAGATCATCATGGCTTAGGAGATGTAAAAGATCGAATCATAGAACATTTGGCAGTTCTAAAACTAAAAGGAGACATGAAGGCTCCAATTATCTGTCTGGTCGGTCCTCCAGGAGTCGGTAAAACAAGCTTGGGTAAATCCATTGCAAATGCCTTAAAACGAAAGTTTACCAGAATGTCTCTCGGAGGTCTTCATGATGAAAGTGAAATTAGAGGTCACCGAAAAACGTATATCGGTGCGATGCCTGGAAGGATTATAAAATCCCTTAAAAAAGCAAAATCTTCTAATCCAGTTTTCATTCTTGATGAAATTGATAAAATTGGAAAAGACTTTAGAGGAGATCCTTCTTCTGCACTATTAGAAGTATTGGATCCAGAGCAAAATGGGACCTTCTTTGACAATTATTTGGACTTAGAATACGATTTATCAAAGGTTCTATTTATTGCTACAGCGAATTCATTAAGTACAATCCAGCCAGCATTATTAGATAGAATGGAAATTATTTCAATCAGTGGGTATTCGACTGAGGAGAAAATTGAAATTGCTAAAAAACATCTGATTCCGGAGCAAAGAGTGGATCATGGCTTAAAAGCAAAAGATGTCAAAATTTCTGATAAAGTGTTACGAGCTATTACAGAAAAATATACGAGAGAGTCTGGCGTCAGATCTCTGAATCGTCAAATTGCTGGTGTCATGAGAAATGTTGCAAAGCATGTCGCGATGGAAGAAGAGTATAATGTGGCTGTGAAGGAAGAGAATCTAGAAGATATGTTAGGTCCCTCAAAGTTCAGCAAGGATTTGTATACAAAAATAAAAACGCCTGGAGTTGCGGTAGGACTTGCATGGACAAGAGTCGGCGGAGATATATTATTTATAGAGGCGAGTCTCAGTAAAGGAAAAGGCAAGTTGACTTTGACAGGAAACTTAGGTGATGTGATGAAAGAATCTGCCACCACTGCATTGAGTTATATTAAAGCGCATCACGAGGACTTAGGTATAGACCACAAGATGTTTATTGAAAATGATGTCCATATCCATGTGCCACAGGGCGCGACTCCAAAAGATGGGCCGAGTGCAGGAATCACGATGATGACGGCGCTTTGTTCAGTTTTCAGAGGCAAGCCAATTAAGCCTGGTATCGCCATGACTGGTGAGATTACGCTTCGAGGTAAAGTCCTTCCAGTAGGTGGCATCAAAGAAAAGATCTTAGCAGCCAAACGAGCAGGTTTAAAAAAGATCATCATGTGTCAGGAGAATGAAAAATTAGTTAGACAGATTGATCCTTCATATATCAAAGATATGACCTTCGTATATGTGGAAGAAATGAAGGAAGTGTTGGAGGAAGCTTTGGGTATACAGTAGGCATTTGATAAAAAAATCCAACTCGATTGTATGATTCATTTTTTATGAGAGATGGGTCATTCTAATTAATTTGGTAATGTTTAGCTAAGCTCTCAAAACTTACTAGAGGAGTTATCGTTATGGAGGTTCAACTTTTTCCAAAGACAGGTTAAAGCCTTGTTAAATCACACCATCTAAGAATGCATCTCATCGAAAAGAGGGTTTTTATTGTAGTTTTGATCACATAACGATAAATCTGATGTTGAATAAATCTATTTTTCTATCCTGTCTGTTGACCTTTGCAAGTCTAGGAATTGTCTATGGACAGAATGAAGACAATAGTGATATTGTTCAATTTTCAGGTGTCATTACATTTCAGGATGGTGATGAAATCTTACCACTCCCTGGGGCGACAATAAGTGTAAATGGGACGAATAGAGGAACCTCCACGACTTTCGAAGGGTTTTTCTCATTAGTGGTTCAAAGAGGTGAAGTTTTGAGTATCAGATTTTTAGGTTTTAAAACTGAAGAGATCACAATTAGACAAGAAGCTAATACTTATGAGAATGTCATATTGACAATGATTCCAGATGCGATCGATCTACCAGCAATTACAATTTATAACATACCGAGTATTGAATTTTTTAAGCAAGAATTTTTAGCAATGGAAGTGGTGGATCCATTCGGCGATAGAGCGCGCGAGAATTTATCTGCTGGATTGATGCAAGATATTTTAGAAACGTTGCCCGTCGATGGCACTGAAGTCTCAAGAGCAAATCTGAGACAAACTGCCCAAGCATATTATTACGAAGGACAATTTAGACCACAGAATATCTTTAATCCATTGGCTTGGAAGAAATTTATTGATTCTTGGCGAAAGGGCGATTTTAAGAAAAAGGATAAGAAATAATCATTCCTTCTTAGTATAATAACACCATTTTAAATACAGGGATTCTTCTATAATATCCTTTATGATTGTTGTAAATAATATTGCACAATCAAGTAGATATATCCGACTTGGATTGATAATCTTATCCAAGATGATTAATTCCTTTTGTCAATTTCTTTACGCACTATACAATTTCAGGCGCATCATTTTCCAATCAAAAAGCTTATCTTTCATGACTATTATAGCGGATGAATCAAAGCTTTACAGATCAGGAAATCATAACACATGTCAAAAAAGGAGGCAAAGACTTTGAGGATGTTTCTCTTTTTCTTTTTCATCAATTTAAGGGCTTCATTAGCAAAGTAAGGTCTAAGCTTCATCTTTCACAAGAAGAAATGCAAGATGCATATGCAGATGCATTAGTCAAACTAATCAGACACTTAAAAAACGGACAGTTTAGGGGAGACAGCAAGGTGTCAAGTTATTTTTATACAATTTTTTACAATACTTGTGTTGATGTTTCAAGAAAGAATACGTCTCATAAGAATATGCCAACGCAAGAATTATTTGAATACGATGCCAGAGAAACAGATTTGCTGCATCTCATGGACGTAAAAGATGAAGCTCGCCATGTCATGAGACTGATGGAATCGATGGGAGAAGCATGTAAAAACATTTTAATTGATTGGGGATATTTTGGCTATCCGATGAATGAAATTGCGATCAGAAACAATTTGAGTAATGCAGAAAGCGCGAGGAGCATGAAATATAAATGCCTAAAAAAATTAAAAGGCATTTTATCCAAACAAGATATCAGAAAATGAATCAGGAAACTGTAGATAAGTTTGTACAATTATTTGACAATTATTTAGATGGTCAACTCAATTCTATTGATGAATCAGCATTACAAACTGCGCTAACAGAAAATCCACAATTACAGTCTGCCTTAAAAGAACATATCGAATCAAGAGCGAATATTAGGCTAGTCGGAGAAGACAAATTGAAGAATCTCTTTCTACAAGAATTCGACGCAAATCAATCGATAAACGAGACTAACCAAACTGAGCCCACTGCCAAACAGTCAGATGTAGTCAAGAACAAACCCAACCATGCTTTAAAGTACGTACTACTAGGCCTACTTCTAGGAGCCATGATCATGGCTGCATATTTTCTAACATCCAAAACGGAAAGCAAAAATAAAAAAGAGCCTTTGCTAATTGCAATGGTAGAAGATCCGTCTTATGAACAACTTAGAGGAGAAACAGATTCACTCAGTGCCAATAACTGGCGACAAGCGGTTCAATCATTTATAAAACAAGACTACCAAAACTCTCTTTCACTTCTTGAGACAATTAATGGCGAATCCGAATTTATGATAAAACATGGTGGGAAATATGAACTGATGAATGGAGTCGCCAATTTAAAACTAGAACAGTTTGATTCTGCTGAAACTGCATTGCTTAAAATCACGAAAGAAAATCCATATTACGATCAAGCTGAATGGTATTTGGCCTTAGTCTCATTTTTTAATAAAAATGATCAACGCGCAAAAGAGAGATTAACCAAGATTGTCCAAAATGAAAATCATTATAAGGTCAAAGCTGCAACTCAACTTTTAAGTCAGTTGGAATGAAGCAATTTTACACTTTCATTTTATTAATTATTGGTCTTAATTGTTATAGTCAACTTTATATTCAAGGCATTGCAGTAGATTCTATCGATCAAATTAAAGATAGAGCATACGAAAACTCAAATACAAATCTAATACAGGAATCGCTATTGGGTTTTGATAGTCTACGTCAATATTGGACGAATGAAATTATCAATAATCAATCTAGCAAGAGTTCACAGAATTATTATTATTCTATTTTAAAACCGCTTCAGATAAAACAGAAACATAAATTGTTTGAGAAAGATGACTTAGAATATATTAACAGTCTGGAGAATGAAATAAATGGTAAATTAAAAAAGAACAATAATGTTCAAGGTATGTACTTCTCTTTAGCATCAAGAGTTCAAGAGCGTTCTACTGAAAAAGTAAAGCAATCAATTATCTACAGTAAAAAGGCTATTGATATTTATAAAGTAAATTCTTCCGACAACTTCACACTATTAAGCAAAGAATACAGTCATTTAGGTGCTCTATATAAAAATCTTAGCAATTATAAAGAAGCCGAAGTTTTTATGGATCTGGGTATAAAATATGCGAATAAGATTAAAGCAAATAATCAGTCTACTATATTATATGCTCGATATGCACGGACTGACATTTATCGTCTGCAACGTAAAAATAAAGAGGCACTAAAGGAATTACTTGACATACTTGATAAAGCAAAATTAATATACGACGAAGATCATGAACTTGTATTTAGCGCTTATGATCAATTAGCTTCTGTTTATCATGACATGGGTGAATTAAACACATCGTTAGACTATAGTTTTATTGCGCTAAAATTAAAGAGACAGAAAATAAAAAATTCTAAGGGTAATCTCGAAGATTTATATACTCACATTAGCAAACTATACAGCAAACTAGGCAATCGTAATTTATCAAATATGTATTTAGACTCTTCATTACATATATTGAAAAATTCTACGCGCTATGATAGACTCGCCATTGTACACAATGCAAAATATTTAAGTGCTACCGATACTAATGAGGGCATAAAACATCTAAGACTTGCCATTAAATATTGCGATAAAGATAGCTGGTGTATTAAAAATAACAATGCAGTTTTTTTACATAATTTAAGTATTGCATATGCAAAGACTGGAGATTGGCAAACAGCACTAAACTATTCCTTAGAATCTAAGATCAATAAGGAAAATAATAATCTAGACTCAAA
>Ga0209828_1002517_pt1 | contig 15086 bp, 13 predicted proteins | sample MaitaG_FD_187429 | JGI IMG/M metagenome (GOLD analysis project Ga0209828, IMG submission 187429) | Marine algal microbial communities from Maine, USA - Maine_Asex2 metaG (SPAdes) (version 2) | ecosystem: Host-associated > Algae > Red algae > Unclassified | place: Maine, USA | collected 2015-01-05 | reverse complement strand
TCAGCATAGATCCAACAACACTTGCAGCGAAGCTTGTCTTTCAAAATAATGGCGAATTGATAAGTGCTGCTTCTACTGCGATTAGAATAGAAAATCAACTTTTTGTATCGCAGGTTTTTGATCCATTTGTTTTAGTTGTTGAGGGATTAGATTTTTAAATTGGATTTGACAAAACTGAAAGTACTGGTAAACAGAGCAGATCAATTGTTTTATGGAGATTTCTTGAGATTACATGTCGTTATTCAGGATCTTAGCTAATCAGTCATTTTTAAAATTAATATTAGCTCAACTTTCCTATTTAGGATAAAATCTTTACTTTTGAATTCTTATATGAAATTATACAATCAAATACATCATCACCATCATCTTGCGTAAAGCGGATCATGGCATGTATTGATTAAAAAAATATTTATGTTACCCGCTTTTGTTGAAAAGCGGGTTTTTTTATTTGCCAACTTTTCTTCCGAAGCTCATTAAACAAAAAAATGTTAAAAATAGCTGTTCAAAAATCTGGTCGATTACACGATGATACCATTCGACTCCTTAAACAATGTGGTCTGAAAGTAAATAAAGGCTTAGATCAACTAAAAGCTGAAGTCATTGGTTTTCCTGCAGAGGTCTTATTTTTACGTAATTCTGATATTCCACAGTATATAGCTGATAGTGTCGTTGATATCGCTGTTTTAGGAGAAAATACTGTCATTGAAAAAGGCGAAGATTTAAAAATTCACGAATATCTTGGTTTTTCCAAATGCCGCTTATCTATAGCCATTCCGAAAGGAGATACAGAATATACTGGTATTAAAAGTCTGGATGGAAAAAAAATCGCGACTTCATATCCGCATACATTACAACAATTCTTAAATAAGAATCATGTCAAAGCGGAGATACATAAGATATCAGGGTCTGTAGAAATTGCGCCTAATATTGGTCTATCTGATGCGATTTGTGATTTGGTTAGTAGTGGAAGTACTTTGTTTAAAAATAATCTTGTCGAGAAAGATATCATACTCAAGTCAGAAGCTGTTTTAGTCAGTAAGCCAGAGCTGGATGATGAAAAAGCAGAGTTGCTTGATCAATTGTTATTCAGAATTCGCTCAGTCATTTCAGCTCAAAATTATAAGTACATTTTAATGAATGTGCCCAATGAAAGTCTTGAGAAAGTAACTGAGATCTTGCCCGTATTAAAAAGTCCTACTGTATTACCTTTAATGGAAAAGGGATGGAGTTCTTTACATTCTGTTATTGCTGGCGAAGATTTTTGGAATGTCATCAATCAATTGAAAGCTTGTGGAGCAGAAGGTATTTTAGTTTGTCCCATCGAAAAAATGGTCGTCTGATGAATCAATCTCATAATCCAAATCTGGAAGAAGTGAGTCAGATATGCCAACGTCCTCTGATGGACATGTCTAATCTATCCACATTGATTTCAGATATTTTTGAAAATATTCAAGAAAAAGGTGATGCCGCCCTGCTTGAATATACAGCGCGCTTCGATAGGGTTAAGCTTGAGCGTTTGCTTGTCAGCGAATCAGAACTCAATAGTGGGGAACATACTTTGACCATCGAATTGAAAAGTGCGATACAAAATGCTTATCAAAATATTCATACGTTTCATAATACCCAGTTATCTGAAAGTATAAAAGTAGAAACTCAACAAGGTGTTATGTGTTGGCAACAATCAGTGCCGATTCTAAAAGTCGGTTTATATATTCCAGGTGGAACTGCGCCTTTATTTTCTACTGTATTAATGTTAAGCATACCAGCCATAATTGCTGGATGTGAAGAGATAATTCTGTGTACACCACCTAATGAGAATGGACAGATTAATCCGGCTATCTTATATACTGCCAAATTGTGTGGAGTGACTAAAATAGTAAAAGCAGGAGGTGCTCAAGCCATTGCAGCTTTAGCGCTAGGAACTGAAACTGTGCCTAAAGTAGATAAGATATTTGGCCCTGGAAATCAATATGTGACTGCTGCAAAACAAAAAGCTTTTGAATTGGGAACTGCAATAGATATGCCAGCAGGTCCATCTGAAGTTTTGGTCTATGCAGATGAAACGGCTAAGCCTGCTTTTATTGCCGCCGATCTCTTAGCACAAGCCGAACATGGAGTTGATAGTCAAGTGATCTTCGTGACTACGAAAAGTGATTTAGTGAGTCAGGTATTAGTAGAATTGGAGTCGCAGCAGAAAGAGTTACCTAGACAAGAAATCACTAAAGTGGCATTAGAACATAGTCATGCAGTCAGCTTTGATTCGCTTGATGTCGCTTTTGATTTTATCAATGATTATGCACCTGAGCACTTAATTATTTGTTCAGATAAATCAGAAGAATATTTGACTAAGATTAAAAATGCAGGCTCCGTTTTCCTTGGGAATTATACTCCAGAAAGTGCTGGTGATTATGCATCAGGCACGAATCATACATTACCTACTAATGGACATGCTAAAGCTTTCTCAGGTGTCAATCTTGACGCATTTGTAAAAAAAATAACCTTTCAAAAAATCTCTCAAGAAGGCTTGGTAAAACTCGGAGATACGATTATTATTATGGCGGAAGCTGAGCACTTACAAGCTCATGCCAATGCTGTTAAAATCAGAATAGTTAATTCATGAGATCACTAGCTAGAAAACACATTTTAGAATTGTCCGCTTATAGATCTGCTCGTGACGAATTTGAAGGAGTCGCTGATGTATATTTGGATGCTAATGAAAATCCACATGATTTTGCTTTTAATAGATACCCAGATCCATATCAGAGTGATCTAAAACAAAAAATTTCTGATCTCAAAGATGTAGGTCCAGAGAAAATTTTTCTTGGTAACGGTTCCGATGAAATTATTGATTTGTTGATTCGTAGCTTTTGTGAACCAGGGCAAGATGCTATTTTAACATGCAAACCAGGTTTCAGTATGTACGCTTTTTCTGCAGAATTGAATCAAGTCCAAAATGATGAATATCTTTTGTCGACAACATTCAATATCGAACTGGATTCTTTTTTAAATAAAATACAGGAAAATCATAAACTTATATTTCTATGTTCACCAAATAATCCAACTGGAAATAGTATTCCAATGCAGACGATTCAGCAGATCTGTGATACTGCTAAAGGCTTAGTCGTTGTTGATGAAGCATATATAGATTTTGCAGAAGTAGAATCTTGTTTGCATGAAATTTCAAATGATAATTTGGTGGTGCTTCAGACCTTTTCAAAATCTTTTGGAAGTGCTGGTATTCGCCTTGGAATGGGATTCATGCATGCAGATCTTGTCAAGCTTTTGAATGCTGTCAAGTTACCATATAACGTAAGTCAAATCACTCAAGGATATGCATTGACATTGTTAAGTAATTACGCTAAAGTAAAAGCGTCTGTAGACAATATAAAAGTAGAAAGAGAATTCTTAAAGACGGCATTGGACCAATTAGATAATGTTATAAAAGTTCATCCTTCTGATGCTAATTTCTTTTTGGTAGAATTTGAAAATGCGAAAAAGATATACACTTATCTTATGTCGAATGCTGTCATTGTCAGGGATAGGTCTAACGTGATTCTGTGTGATAATTGTCTACGGATAACAGTTGGATTACCAGAAGAAAATAAAAAATTGATTTCACTCATCAGAGAATTCAAAGCATGAAGAAATTACTGATCTTAGATAGGGATGGTTGTATCATTCAAGAAGCCGAAGATCAAATGTTGAATGAGATCCATAAGATTCGGTTTTTGCCAAAGTGTATTAGTTCGCTAGCAAAAATTGCAGAACAATTGGATTTTACTTTTGTCATGGTGACGAATCAAGATGATCTTGGTGGTGCAACATTTCCTGAAAAGGAGTTTTGGCTATGCCATGAATTAATCATTGACACTCTTGCTGGAGAAGGTATTCACTTTGATGGCGTGTACATTGATAAACATTTTCCTGAGGATAATTCTCCTTATCGAAAACCAGGAACAGCCATGTTAAAAAAGTATATCACTGGAGATTATGATTTAGAGAATTCCATAGTCATCGGGGATCGCTGGTCCGATATGGAGCTAGCAAAAAATCTAGGAAGTACGGGAATTTTAATCAGTTCAGATTTTAGTGATGAGCCTGATCATGTTGAAAGTATCAAACCGTCGGTAGAGTTTATGACTGATAATTGGACTGCGATATATAGTCATCTATTGAAAAAAGATCGACTCGCTAATGTGAATCAGAAAACAAAAGAGACTCATGTCCGAACGAGATTGAATCTAGATGGTTCAGGATTGTCTGACTGCAAAACTGGATTAGAGTTTTTTGATCATATGTTGGATCAGTTAGCCAAACATGGAGATGTTGATTTGATGGTACATACAAATGGAGATTTAGAAATAGATGAACATCACACCATTGAAGATACGGCAATTGCATTGGGTAAATTATACAAAGATGCTTTAGGTAAAAAAGCTGGTATCGAACGATATGGTTTTAATTTACCAATGGATGATTGTTTGGCAGAAGTGGCGATCGATTTTGGAGGGCGCGCTTGGTTAGTGTGGGATGTCCCATTTACAAGAGAACGTGTCGGAGATATGCCAACAGAAATGGTTTATCATTTTTTTAAATCTTTTTCCGATCACGCATCTTGTAATTTGAATATTAAAGTCAGAGGTGATAATGAACACCATAAAATAGAATCATTGTTCAAGGCATTTGCAAGAGCGATTAAAATGGCAAAGAATCGTAATTTTGAAAATATGAGTTTACCGACAACCAAAGGGGTTCTTTAGTAATGTTGAATTTTTAATGTTGAATGTTAGATGAGGAAATGAGTGTTTTAATATATTTCTATGTATCCATCCTTCTATGTGGTTCAACAAAAAATAAACTATGTGGTCTATGTGCCTATGTGGTTCAAAAAAAAATTGAGAGAATAAAATGATCGCAATAATAGACTATGATGCTGGAAATACTTGTAGTGTAATCAATGCATTAAAGAGACTTGATGCTGACTTTGAGTTAACTGCGGATAAAGAAAAGATTCTTGCTGCGGATAAAGTTATCTTTCCTGGTGTTGGTCATGCGACTCAGGCTATGAATGCCCTGCGTGAAAAGAATCTCATTGATACGATAAAAGAAATCAAGAATCCATTACTTGGGATTTGTATTGGGATGCAATTACTTTGTGATTTTTCAGTTGAAGGTAATACGCGATGTTTGGGAATATTTGATTCGATTGTGCAAAAGTTTGTTCCTTTAGAATATGATGATTTTAGTAAAGTGCCACAAATAGGCTGGAATAAAATAGTCTCAAGTGGTGATTCATTATTTGATAAGGTTGAAGATGGCTCTCATGTATATTTTGTGCATAGTTATTTTGTAGACAAAAGTGATGACACAATAGCGACAGCTCATTACAATCATCCATTTTCTGCATCCATTAGAAAAGATAATTTTTATGGAGTCCAATTTCACGCAGAAAAAAGTGGTGTCGTTGGCCAACAAATACTTAATAATTTTTTGAATTTATGATCCGTGTATTACCTGCGATAGATATTATAGAAGGCCAATGTGTTCGATTGACTAAAGGTGATTATGACACAAAGAAAGTGTATGGTGACGATCCACTAGAGATGGCAAAGCAATTTGAAGGCTGTGGAGTAGAGCAGATTCATGTGGTAGATTTAGACGGCGCAAAGCAGAAGCAACCTCAAAATTTAAATCAAATAGAAAGAATTAAAACTCATACTCAATTAAAAGTAGAATTTGGTGGCGGTATCAAAACTGAGGAGGCGCTTGCTGATTGTAACAATGCAGGAGTGGACCAGTTTATCATCGGGAGTTTAGCAGTGAAGGATAAAGACCTCGTCTCATCTTGGCTGTCAAAGTTTGGCGCTGATAGATTTGTATTAGGCGCAGATGTGCAAGATGGATTTATCGCGATAAATGGTTGGCAAGAAAAAAGTGATATGAGTTTAGAGGCTTTTATATCAGACTATCACGAGTTAGGAGCACATTACTTTTTATGTACAGACATCAATAAAGATGGGATGCTCCAAGGCTCGTCAAAAGATTTGTATGAAAATTTAATTCATAAATTTCCAAATATAAAATTGATCGCAAGTGGTGGTGTGACGTCATTGGATGAAGTCAAAGAATTAGATGAGATGGGCTGTGATGGGGCGATCATAGGGAAAGCAATATATGAAGGTAGAATAAAGTTGAGTGAATTGAAGGACTTTGTGGGAAGAAGTCTATAGTCGATGGTTTAAGCAAAGTCGATGGACGAGTGGTTTAGCTCCTGTTTCAAGTAGGCTTTTATTTTGACTATGGACTATGTTAACCAAATGTCATTCTGAACTTGATTCAGAATCTTAAAATACGAGAATCCAAATTTGCAGATCCTGAATCGAAGTCAGGATGACGAACTATGATTTACATCAATATGAAAATGAAATTTATAATCCCAATAAACCTAAGTCTTAATTAATAATGTTAGCAAAAAGAATCATACCATGTTTAGATATCAAAAACGGACGAACTGTCAAAGGCGTTAATTTTGAAAATCTACGTGATGCTGGTGACCCGGTCGAATTAGCAAAACGCTATGCTAATGAAGGTGCAGATGAATTGGTGTTGTTAGATATTTCTGCGACTATAGAAGGAAGAGAAACACTGTATGATTTAGTGAAAAAAGTAGGGGAGCAAATAAATATTCCATATGCTGTAGGTGGAGGTATCAGAAGTGTCGAGCAAACTTATACTTTGCTTAGGTGCGGTGCAGAAAAAGTATCTGTGAATTCTTCCGCCGTGCGAAATCCCAATCTTGTCAGAGAGATATCTTCTGAATATGGATCCCAATGTATGGTCGTCGCGATAGACGCGAAGATGGTCGGTGATAAGTGGATGGTACATACACATGGTGGCTCTAAAGTGACTGATTTAGAATTATTTAGTTGGGCAAAGCGAGTTCAGGATCTTGGGGCTGGAGAGATTTTATTTACATCTATGGATCATGATGGCACTAAAAATGGATTTGCTATTGATGCCTTGAAAATAATGAATAAAGAATTGAATATACCTGTCATTGCGTCTGGTGGCGCAGGCACAAAAGAACACTTTAAGGATGTTTTTACATCAGGGAATGCAGATGCGGCTTTAGCTGCGAGTGTTTTCCATTTTGGTGAGATTCCTATCCCTGAACTAAAAACTTATTTATCTGATCACGATATAGAAATGCGCATTTAATATGGAATTAAAATTTGATCAACACACAGGGTTAATACCTGCTATTATTCAAGACTCAATGACTAGAACTGTCCTGATGTTGGGTTATATGAATCAGGCCGCATTCGACCAAACCAAAGAAAATGGCCTAGTTACATTTTATAGCCGATCTAAGCAAAGACTGTGGACAAAGGGAGAAGAAAGTGGCAACTATCTTGAAGTTGTTAGTATTGAAAATGACTGTGACAATGACAGCTTACTGATTAAGGCTAAACCAAAAGGTCCAACTTGTCATACTGGTGCTGATACTTGTTGGAATGAACAGAACGAAGTAGGAGTACATTTTTTAAACCATTTAGAGACTATCATTCAAAATCGGAAAGAAAATCCAAGCGATGAATCATACACTTCAAGTTTATTTAAGAAAGGTGTCAATAAAATTGCGCAAAAAGTAGGAGAGGAAGCAGTGGAATTAGTCATTGAGGCAAAGGATGATAATGATGAACTCTTTTTAGGAGAAGGAGCCGATTTATTATTTCATTATCTAATATTATTACAACAAAAAGGATTTACATTACAAGACATCATTGATGTATTAATGGAAAGGCATAGTCCTATATAATTTACTCTAAGCATATTTATGTTGCAGTGGATCCAGAATATTGTCTCTAGAATTAATCAGCCTTTTCCTGAAAAGAAAGGGATCAAAAGAGTTATCATTACTGCATTTTGGATAGGATTATTTATTACATGTTTTCTTTATTTTTTCAGACCTTTTGGTTTTCACGAACCTCGACTTGGTGCAGCATTATTTACCGCAATATTTGGACTAATTACCTTTACGACAATTGTTCTATTTGATCTTTTTACAGCTTATGTTTTGAAGTTGAAAAAAGATACAGACAAATGGACTTTAGGAAAATGGATAGTAGAAACAATAGTATTAATTTTTTTTATATCAATAGGGAATTACTTTTTTGTCGTGTACTTAGTAGATCAAACTTTTAGCCTTGGAGGGTTTACGAGTATGATAGTAAGCACTTTTATATTAGGTATTTTTCCAATGGTTTTTTCTGGCTTGTTGATTCAAATAAATGCCATAAAGCAAAATCAAAAGCAAGCAGAATCTCTAGTCATTGAGAGAGCTGAAGAAGTGCAAGGAATTAAATCAATTCGCTTAATAGGACAGAATGATCAATATGTAGAGTTTTTCCTACAAGAATTATTATTTATCGAAGCGAGATCCAACTATGTTTCCTTGACATTGAATAGAAAAGGTAACATCACAGAGGAAAGTCTACGAAGCACATTAAAAAATATTGAGAGTCAATTATCTGAAATAGGAACAATTCGCTGCCACAGATCATTTTTAGTAAATCCAGATAGAGTAATCTCTGTTACAGGAAATGCACAAGGACTACGATTGACATTAGAAGGGCTTTCTGATTTGGAAATTCCGGTGTCGAGATCTTATATTGCACAGGTTAAAGAAAGACTTTCTGCTTGATTGTCTGACTTAATTATTTTTGATTTTAACGATGATCGTCATTCTGGATTTCATAAATATATTTTAGTTATAAAGTTATACTTACGACAATTAGAGTAATGTGAAAAGATAGACGCAGTGAGTTTTTTCAGTTTAGGAAATAGATGTCATGATACGTTGAGTAAGGAATACAGTCTTAAGTTTTTTCGTTACTTTTTATGTCAACCTGTCAGCCTCTGACTGAGGCAAAAAGTAACCACTATAATCTTATAAGCTAATCTTTAGTTTATTCATGATCCATGAATTACAAAATTTTTATTAATAGTTTGATTCAGAATCTATGTAAAGAGAAAAAGAATTTAGAAAGTAAATCTGAATCAGGTTTTGGATGAAACTAGGCTTATTTTAGCTTGAAGTATTAGAAGCCTTCTTTTTCTCATACTTCTTCTTTTGATACTTAATCGCAATAATTCCTATGATTGTCGGTAATACCCATGGGAGAATTTGCCAATAGCCAGTTAATATTTTTCCAAGCATGGCTCTTCCACCAAATGCAAAAAACGCTGTATAAGCCGCTATGCCACTGATGATCATACCTGATAAATGTTCTGTCAGCCAGTTTACGTTTTTGATTGGATTTTTAATTTCCTTAATCCAGGCGGGTAAATCTGAAGCGCCTAAAATCCCAAATATAAAGAAGAGTGGATGGACCTCTCCTTGAAAGTGTAGGTAGATTCCATATCCAATCAATCCAAGTGCTGCTAAAATGATGCTAGCTCTAAATCCCATATGCATTTTAATAAAAGATTCTGGCTGTTTCTTTTTATGATTTAAAATAGCTGTTCCATGCCAGATTGGATGTGCCGTAATCATAGTCAGGAAGCCCAAAAAAATTGCCGAATTTAGATTACCAACAAATATATTTTTCACGCATAATAGTCCGGCTGATATAACCACGAACCACATCAGCCTCACATATAGACGTCCAATTCTATTATGCCATTCTCCTCCTTTCTTTGTGAATACAGCTGGAAGCCAAAAGACTATTAAGCTAATCGAACCGAAGAATATGTGGCTGCCAAGTAAAAATTTGTAGACTGTTTCCATGATAAATATTTGTTTATAATACAATCTTACAATTGTTAATAAGATGTATCAAATCGAGGGGACATAAGACACAGTATTGGGATATATTGTAATTGTAGTGACGAATGACAATGACTTTTGGGACGAATAGCATAGGCGGTTTCTGTCTAGAAAACTTCAGGTTGAGATTCCTTTTGGGTGTAATGCTTGCGTCACTAGGCAAGAAATCATATTGGAAGGATGTAGCTAATCCCAGTGATGTAGCAACGTAATCATATTCTCGATCAATATCTTCAAGCCCACTCAGCTTGACAGTTATAGGGGTACATAATTGATGAAGAGTTAAGGCCGCTAACATCAGTGAAGACTGATTGTAAAAGCTAAGCAGTTATAATACTATGAGAGGCAAAGGATAAAAAGATTAATAGTAAAATAGGGAACTCATTTTCTTCTAAATGTTAATAAGCTGGTTCTAATTAAAATCTAATGACTCAAACTCTTAAATAGATTCTTATTTTTGTACCAGCTAAGTTTTATTAACAGAGTTTTCTTACTTGATCAAAATAGCCTATTCTCCGGTATATAAATATGCCTTGCCGCCAGGTCATCGCTTTCCCATGTCTAAATATGAATTATTACCTCAACAACTATTGTATGAAGGTTTAGTCTCAGAAGAGCAATTTTTTCACCCACCGCAGCTAGAATCAGAAGACATTCTGCTTACCCACACAGTAGAGTATTTAAATAAACTTGAGACGCTAGATCTAAGCAGAAAAGAAATTAGAGATATTGGATTTCCAGTTACTAAAGCCTTAATCGAGCGCGGTAAACATATAGCCAATGGAACGCTTCTCTGTGCAGAATATGCCGCTGAGCGAGGCGTTTCATTAAACATCGCAGGCGGCACTCATCATGCATTTGCTAACCGCGGAGAAGGATTCTGTGTCTTTAATGATTTTGCAATTGCAATAAATATTTTGCTGCAGCGCAAAACTTATCATAAAATACTAATTGTCGATTTGGATGTTCACCAAGGAAATGGAAATGCCAAAATATTCGAAAACGAATCTCGTGTATTTACTTTTAGTATGCATGGCGAACGAAATTATCCTTTGCGGAAAGAGACAAGTGATCTTGATATTGGTCTGGCAGACAACACCAGAGATGATGAATATCTAAGAATTCTAAAAAGTAGACTTTCATATGTAATTGAATCTTTTGAGCCCCAGTTTGTATTCTATCTTGCTGGAGTTGATGTTTTAGAAACTGACAAATTAGGAAGACTAGCTTTAACCAGAGATGGATGTAAAGAGCGAGATCGAATCGTATTTGAACAGTGCAAAGAATACGCTTTGTCAGTGACAGTGAGTATGGGTGGTGGCTACTCCAAACGTCTGTCAGATATCATTGATGCACATGCGAATACATTTAGAGTGGCGTTTGAATTATTTGAGTAATAAACGAGAAAATGAAAAAATGAATCTAGAAACGATGTCCAAATGACTGTGTCTAGTAGATCTTTATCCTATCTAAATCATTTTAAATAAGTGAGGACGGTATTTAATTATTTACTGTCTGGAGTGGACTATTTGTAACCAATACAGGAACTATTGCTTCACAACAAGTATCAAATGTGAAAATAATTTATGCATGTGTAAAGCAAATAGAGCCTTGTCCAGATAAATCTGTCATCACATCAAATTGATTGATGGCACCAAAAATTAAGACTGTTTGTTGGTGCTGATGAACAGTCAAAAGATCTACTGCCGATCGTCGAATTATTAGGACAGTTTACACTATTTCCTGCACAGGGATTATTCACCATAAGCATAAGAATTTCTGATTCAAAAGAAATTGTAATGTCGTTATCACATACCTGATTATACAAAATAACATCTAGTTGTATAAACTGCATCCCGACTGGAATTGCTGGAGCTGTAAAGTTATAGGGACCATTAAATAAAGTAGGGAAGCCAGCCCCAGAAATGAGCAGTCGAACATTTGATCAATATCTTCAGATCCACTCATGCCTCGTGTAGCTACACTGCATATTTCTGTACTCTCGCCGAATCCACCTACATTTATAAATACCGATTGTGTCAATTGAGCACTAATCGTATTATACAGAAAAAGACAATACAAAAACAGAATCGAGACTTCTAAATTTCATTTTATTGCGGAATTTAAAAAAAAATATAACAATTTTATCAATTGAGATCTATGTATTGAAGACAGTAATGTAGTCATGAATATCATTGTAATGCTTATAGAATATTAGAATAGCAGAAAGACGATAAGTGGATATTTTAGTTATTATCGTAAAGCGAAATTTATACCAGTAGGACTTCCTAACAGTCTTAGAATAGAAAGATCTGACAAAGTTATGTGTTAGTCGCTGTATATTTCAAGTCATACAACAGCAATGAAAACGATGATATGTGCAGTCTATGTACACACAAGTTTCACATAACTAAAACAACATCATAAATAGACTTACCTTCACAGTAGCAAAACCAGAGTGATTGCAGTTTAAAGAAGATCAAAGGAAAGCATTGTGGGTGAATGTCTTGTTGCCTTTAGCATTGAAAGATAGCTATACCTATTCTGTACCTGTTGATTTTTTAGATGATGTGAAGTTAGGTTTGCGTGTAGAGGTGCCTTTGCGAAATAAGCATTATGCTGGCTTAATTACTGAGATTTTGGTCGTAAAACCACTGACTCCGACAAGGCCTTTTATTACTCTGATTGATGAGGTCCCCATTGTATATCCAAATCATATCAAACTTTGGAAATGGATGGCATCATACTATTCCTGTACAATTGGAGAGGTGATGATTGTTGCCCTGCCGTCAGCACTTAAATTAAGCAGCGAGACTAAAATCATGCTGAATCCTTATCAGATGAAAAGGATTCCGTCCATTCAAAAAAAGAAAGAATTCTTGCTGATGGATGCATTGGAATCTCAGCAAGAAATTACAATCTCAGCTTTACGCAAAATATTAGAACAAAAGAATGTCTATGGGTTTTTAAAGCAGCAGATGCTGAAACAAAATATTGTCGTAAAAGAAGAATTGACAGGAAAGTATAAACCAAAATATGATGACTTTCTACGACTGACAGACGAATGGAAAAATGAAGTGGATGAAGCATTTGATAAAGTCTCAAGGTCAGAAAAACAAACGAGCGCACTATTAAAAATAATGGAGTTGCATGAAGACTATCAATGGATTCCAAAGTCATTATTGTATAAAGAAATTCAAACAGACAATGCAGTTTTAAAGGCACTTCAAAAGAAAGAATTAATCATCATTGAGAAAAAACAAATTGATAGAATTCAAGTCAAAGAAGAACCAGTTACAATAAATCAAAGCTTAAGTGAATCACAGATAAAAGCATCAGAAGAGATAGACAATCACTTTGAAAACAAACAAGTGATATTGTTACATGGTGTGACCGGTAGTGGGAAGACTCAAGTCTATATTGATAAGATAAAAAAGGTCGTCGATGCAGGTGGTCAAGTATTATATCTTTTGCCTGAGATCGCATTAACCTCACAGATGTTGGGAAGAATGCAAAAAGCATTTGGCAATAGCGTACTTTTTTATCACAGCAGAATGAATCCTTCGGAGCAAGTAGAAGTGTGGCAAAAGGTGATAGACGGACATCAGATTATACTAGGCGCACGCTCATCTATCTTTCTTCCATTCAGAGATTTAAGTCTCGTCATAGTGGATGAAGAACATGATGGATCTTACAAGCAGCAAGATCCTGCTCCGAGATATAATGCTCGAGATGTGGCAGTCTATATGACGATGCAATATGGGGCTAAAGCCTTACTAGGCACCGCGACGCCATCATTAGAAAGCTTGCTGAATAAGATGGACCAGAAATATGGCTATGTCTCGATGACAGAAAGGTTTGGCGAGGCGAGATTACCAGACATTAGAATTATTGATTTAAACCCTGAACAAGAATCTAAAAGAGATCCTAAAAAAGACGATACAATTTTTTCTGAAGAACTTTTAACGGCAATTAGGAATCGAGTAGAAGCAGGAGAACAAGTACTGTTATTCCAAAATAGGAGAGGATATGCACCATCTTTACGTTGCTTTAAATGTGGCTGGGTAATGGGGTGCCCCAATTGTGATGTGAGTTTGACGACTCATAAATACTCTAACGAAATGCGGTGTCACTACTGTGGATTCAGAAGTGGCATTGCTAAATCATGCCCAACTTGTGGCAATAGAGATGTTAAGTTAATCGGTTTTGGCACTGAGAAGGTTGAGAATGTTTTATCAGAGCATTTTCCAGACTATGTCATCAAACGAATGGATCATGATACGATGCGTGGTAAGAACAGTTATATTGATATGATCGCTGCCATGCAAATGCGTAAGATTGATATTTTGATTGGCACACAAATGGTGACAAAAGGACTTGATTTTGACAATATCACTTTGGTCGGCATTTTACATGCTGATGCATTATTTAGTTTTCCAGATTTTAGGGCAGGAGAGAAAGCGTTCCAATTATTGACTCAAGTGAGTGGCCGGGCGGGTAGACAAAAAGATAAAAGTGAAGTGATCATTCAAACTTACGATCCAGAGAATTGGATCATTGAAAAGGTCTTGAACTATGATTTTCCGTCTTTTGCGCGAAGAGAGTTGCAAGAGCGAAAAGCTTTTAAATATCCACCATATTATAGACTCATTCATTTAACGATCAAACACAAAAATAGAAAGCGGAATACTGAAGCAGCACAACTTGTCGCACATTTTTTAAAACAAAAATTAGGGAAAAGAATCTTGGGTCCTGCAGAACCTCAAGTGGCCCGAATCAATAATGTTTACCATATGAACATTATGATAAAATTAGAAAAAGATCCTAAGCGGGTCGTCGAAATAAAAATGATTGTCCAAGACGTTATTCTAATCGTTAAAAAGAAGCCTGGCTTTTCTGGTATTCGTGTGAATGTAGATGTGGATCCCTTATAGAAAGAACTGAAATAGCCAGGCCTATGCTAGTTTATTGTTAAAGTTTGGATTTGTGTTGGCTATTCTAATTTTATGATATAATCAGATTTAGTCCCAAAATCACCCGTTTTCTGTTTTCGCCACTTGAATAAACAAGAGGCTGTAGCGCCTGTATTTATTGAGTTTGATTTTGAAAATGGGTGTTGCAAGCCTATTTCTGGTCATGTTTATACGTAAATTGAAGAATAGATCTGGTAGTCAATCAGTACAAATAATCTCTAAAGCGAGAGGTAAGTATAAAGTGATAAAGACGATCGGTAGTGGTAAGACGGAGCAAGAGCTTC